>Ga0105044_10001053_pt1 | contig 35898 bp, 29 predicted proteins | sample MAT01_FD_78092 | JGI IMG/M metagenome (GOLD analysis project Ga0105044, IMG submission 78092) | Freshwater microbial communities from Lake Fryxell liftoff mats and glacier meltwater in Antarctica - MAT-01 | ecosystem: Environmental > Aquatic > Freshwater > Ice > Liftoff microbial mat | place...
CCTGCAGCCGGCAGGAATTACGAATCGGCTTCGCCGTACGAATATACGAATACACGAATAGCGAAGCAGAATATTGTTTACTGGTCATTGGTCACTGGTCACCTGTCACCACTCGGCATGCTCCCATCGACTTTGCTCAGGGCAAACAGGGCGGTGCTTGTCACTCTAGTTGCGGAATAAATTTTTATTATCTTCAACAGCTTTTTTACTTTCAGTAATTTCAACAGCTTTGTTATAGGCGCCGTTTGACCAGGTATTGTATTCTTGATGGTTCATATCGAATGCTTGTTGAAGTGCTTTTAATATTTTTGAATTATCTTCCAGACTCAAATCCCACCCTGCATTTGTTTCATTTAAATTCCTCCACGGTGTGCGGTCGCTGATAATTACGGGGCAACCCGATACCATACTTTCTACAATAGCATGACCATAGTTTTCGTTTTTGGTGAGGAGCAATAGGAAGTGATAATTACATAGCAAACCGGTTAACTCTGAATGATCAACTAAGCCTTTTAAATTAACTGTTATTCCGGGAGGTAACCTTTTAATCACCTCCAAACATTTCTCCCAATAATCCTGTTCTTCAACGGGTCCATAAATATCATAGGTAACTTTGTACGAAGCATCGAGTTCTTTCAGCATCAGCAAACCCTGCATCACATTTTTTACCTGACTAACTCTACCAAGGAAAAATAATTTTGCTTCTTTGGTATTTTTAATTCTTTCTTTACGGATGATATTAATCGCTGGAGCAAGATCAATTCCAAATTTGATGTTTAAATTTTCACCAAATGCTTTTCTGATTTCTGCAGCTTCAATTTCGGTGGAGGCGTGCCAGGTAACATTTTTAAATAGGCCGGTGATACGTGCAATTAGAACGAACAACTTTTTTTTGAGTGGCTTTATTGCCAGCGCACCTTTGCTTAACATTCCTCGCGGGCCGGCAACCACCTTACATGAAATGCCTGATTGCCGAACAGCTATGAGAGGAATTATTGTGAAGTAAGGAGAGAATAAACTATTCAGATGAATCACATCAGGCTGTTCCTCTTGTATTAATTTTTTTATATTTTTGAGTGTGAGCTCAGCAGAAGAGAAATAATAAACTTGCGATTGATCCTCTCGCGGATTCCATGCATTGCTTTTAACTGAATCGTAAGGAACATCGCTTTTAAGGTCGGTGTTTCTGGTTACAATTCGAAAATCAAATTCATCATTCAATCTTCCCACCATGTTAGCACAGGTACGAACAGGTCCTCCGGCATTGAGGCCGGGAAGATACCAATCGATGAACACCATTACTTTTCTCTTTTTCATTTCATCGAAGGGTGAACAGGCGGCGGGGCTTCTTCAACAACCACATCATTTTTGTGATCGGCGAAGGAACTGGAGTTGATAAATAGAATGCATAGAATAAAAAGAAAAGTGATGGTATAAGGATTTAGTGATCCCATTAGCCATGCTTCAAAAGATGCGCTAAACAGAACCGCATACAAAAATGGTAATGCAGTGTAAGCTTTAGGTATTGCCTTTATAATTGTTCGAATAAATGCAATGAACCATAAGATCAAACCAATTAATCCGGTGTTAATCCATATAGCCAGATAACTATTATGTACTCCACCGATGTGACCCAATTTGTTGAGAATGGGTTTACTTATAATAAAATAATATTCGTCAAATCCGAATCCATTCCCCAGAAAGAAATTGGTGAGGTTAGCGTTAATAAATTTCCATGCCCATGCCCATGCCACAAGTCTGCCGGAACCACTTTCAAGAGTGTCAGCTCTCATGGCTTCTGCTAATCCCAGTGCAGTGAGAATTTCGGTGAGATTAGAGATGACTAACTGGTAAACAATTGCCGATAAAAGAACAATTGCCGTTCCAAGCAAAGGAGAAATTTTATAAAATTTAGTGAAGAATAAAAATAAACCGATAGATAAAATAGTGTTACGCGATCCCGATAAAATCACCGATACGGCTATAAGTATGTACAAAGCAATCTGTTCATTTTTGGAAAACAGACCCGGGAATTTAATGATAGAACAGTAAATTAGCATAAAAAAGAGCGTGCAAAAAAGTCCAATCGCATTTGGATTTCCCATCACACCTGAATAGCGATCCCCAACAATTACCTGATCTTTGGCAATAACAAAAAGAATAATTCCTGATAGAAGCATAAACGCCATGAGGAAAACGTGATCTTTGATAAAAATGGTTCCTTTATCGTAAAATATTTTGATGATGTAAGCAGGACCAATCAGGAAAAGCAAACCATATGATAATGTTTTTTGCATAGACGTTGCAAACTCAGGGCTCCTCATAATTTGTGCCGCTGCCCATATTATGAAGGGAATAAATGGAGGGAAGAAACTTTCCTGCTGTTTGAATTCCTTTCGGTCGAAAAGAAAAAACATAGTAAGTAAAACCAGATAGATCACTTTTACATCACGCGCAAAATGCAACCATTCTTGTTTACTGTCGGATAAAACCAGGATGAGAATAAATCCTGAAATCAATTCAGAATAAAGTCCTTTTTTTTTGAGTAAAAGAACTGAAAGAGAAACAACGATGATTCCGGCCATGCTGTGAACCAATCCGGCAGCCAGCCAAACCAGTATCATGGTAACAAACTGCCCGTTTCTCTTTAAATACTCAAGCATTCTTCACAAGTGACTCTTTTATTTTGCGGAATAAGCTAATGTGTTTATCGCTTACAATTTTCCACGTAAAGTTATTCTTTACTTTTGAATACGAAGTCTCCGACATAGACCTTCTTTTTTCGGCTTCTAAATTAAGATAATTTAAAATAGCATTTTTGAGTGATGCAACATCTTTTTTCTCAATAATATACCCGTTTGAGGAATCTACCATTTCGGTAGTAGCGCCTGTATCGGTCACAATGATAGGCATTCCATAGGCCATTGCCTCGAGAACAACAGTTGGCATTCCTTCAAAAAGAGTAGGTAACACAAACACATCATTTGTTTTATACAGCTCAATCAACTGCGGATCGCTGGCAAACCCTAAAAAGTGAAGGTTCGGAAAGTTAAATTCCTTTACATAACCATCAAATAGAGGTCCTATTCCTACTAAATTAAATTCCAGACGTTGTTCATATCCTTCGGCATTCAATTCTTTTACCGCTTGTGCGAGGATATCGATACCTTTATTGAAAGCAAATCTTCCCACAAACAGAAATTTCAACGGAAGAGTATCAAATTTTCGGGGTGTGGGCTCAGGAACATTCACGGCATTGGGAAGCACCACCACATTTTCGGGAATGCCATTTTTGCGAAGCAAATCCGTTAACCGGCCACCTAATGAAACCACATTTTTTGAGTTCCTGAATTGCTTTCGCAGAATTAGTCGGAATGGCAACCCATTGAACTTATCTTTAGTAGTCAATCCCTGAAAAGGCTCTAAACCATGAGGATTCAACACCACGCGATTTTTAACCTGCCGCATACCCGACCAAAGCGCAAGTCCTTGAGCATAAACAACTGCATTCGGATATTTCTGCACTACTTCGAGCACTTTTTGTGAGTAACGGTAACAATCGAGTAAATAAGTTCCCGATGTTCTTTCAGGAACAACGATGAGTTCTTTTATACCCAAAGCAGGATCAAAAACGATCTGGCCCTCATGAGGATGGATCACAGTTAAGTCAACCATTCCGCTTTTTGCCAGTTCTTCGGCAAGCAATCGGGAATGACGCTGAATTCCACCCACCATGTGAGGGAAAATGCCATCGGTACAAAAAATTACTTGTGTTTTTACTTCGTTCATGATACAAGTGTTTTTATTCCGTCATCAATACTAATAACGGGTTCCCATCCTAATGATTTTAGTTTGGTAATATCGGCCAGCAAGTGCATCCTTTCCACTTTTCGCACTCTTGCAGGATCCACTTCAATTTCAATTTTATCGCCTAATGCATTGGAGAAGGAATCCACAATTTCGGTAACTGCATATTCTATTCCTCTACCCAGGTTAAAAGTATTAATTCCCGAATCTATTTTGTTGATTAAAATATTCACTGCATTGGCCATGTCATAAGTATGGATGAAATCTCTTTTTGGTGTGAGGTTTCCCAATTTTATTTTGCGGTTTCCAGAAAGAACTTGTTTTTGGATTTCAGGAATAAGATGTGGGTTGGTTTCATTTGGACCAAAGGCATTGAAGAAGCGACAAACTATCACAGGGATTTTTGTTTGCTGATGAAATTCGTTGCATAAATGTTCGCCAACAAGTTTCGATAAACCATAAATATCCAACGGACCCACTTCATGTTTTTCGGTTACAGCTTCATCATAAATAGGATACACAGCTGCGGTTGATGCGAAGAAAACTTTTTTGGCATTTACCGATTTCGCAGCATCCAGAATATTAATGGTGCCCTGAATATTTATGTTAGCCGATTCGTAAGGATGTTCGTTGCAATAGGGGATAAAGTGAATTGCTGCAAGATGAATAACAATCTCCGGCTTGCAAGTTTCAAAAATATTCATCACCGCACTGCGATCTAGAATATCTGTATTAAAAAAATGGGCATCATCAATTTTAATGAAATCCCTGTTGCCGAATGAAAGATTGTCGATCACAAACAATTCATGATTGAAAGTTTGAAGGTGACGGATGACGGCAGAACCAATGAATCCTGCACCGCCGGTAACTAAAATTTTGCTCATAATATTTTTTTATAATGTATTTTTATTTCTTTTGGAATGATTGAATTAGTTTTTCGTATTGAGGCAAATTGGCGTCTTTGGTGTAATATTTTAACACCAGCGCAATCATTTTAGTACGTGTTGCAGCGTCAATTTTTAAAGGAGTGATACGTGTATTTTCCTGAAGTATAAATCCACAGTTATGTGTTTTTACAAATGCAGAGTAGTCGCCAATACCTTCCGAAATAAGAACGGGTAACCCTGCTGAAAGGTATTCGGCAAATTTGGTTGGAGCAGCTACTTTGTTGGTTATACTTTGTTCTCTGTAAAGAACTCCATAGTCGCACATATTGAGTAATGCTTGCACTTTATCGTGACTTAGCCATTGATTGCTGACTTGTCCGGGAAAATGTTGTTTCATTTTTTCAATACTCTCATCCGACTTTGAAAGGAAGATAAGTTTATAATTTTTGCTGATGGCCAGAATGTTGCCCAGAATTGTTTCGAGTGAACTAAACGACTGCCAACCCGAAGTAGATCCAGAGTAAACGAGAATAATATCCTCATCAGAAAATCCTGCAGCCTTGCGGAGCGATGAAATTTGTTCCGGAGAAGCAGTTTCCAGTTTGAATGAAGATTGTAGGGTGCAGGGAATCACAACATGATTGGATGCGGCATATCCATAAGCTTGCTTCCACCAGTTGATTAATTCCTGAGAAACAGCAATTCTGAAATCGGCCTTATTCACGGCATCTTTTTCCCACGAAGCAATAGATCGTTTCATTTCGTCATGAGTCACCACTTCGTATTCGTTCCATTCGGCAGCAATGGCGCCTCTACCGTCGAGGCACACTTTTTTTGCCAGACCGAATTTTCTTGCAAACAGGGCAATTTTTGTTGCCAGCACATTTCGTGAAATAATATTTCGTTCACCGGTGAACAAGCAAACTAAGGCGAAAACAAGACAACTAAATTGCCAGTATCTTGCTTTTGGCAGTGCGGGCAATACAATGGCTCCCGGCACTTCTTTGCGGATTTTGTTCCTGTTTTCCGAAAAGTTATGTAACGAAATAATGGCAACGAGCTTTATGCGGGCATTGAGCGTTTTGTTGAGGTAATTGCAAACATCGTTTACCTGGCTCGAAAACACCCCTGAAGGCTGGTCATTATAGGTTAAATAAATCATGGGGTTTTAATTACAATGAAAAACAATAAAGGTTACAATATGCTCTCAAAATTATTCAGGAAGCATGCTATAAAAGTCGGTCTCCACAGAATACTTTTCAAATGCCACTTTGAGGAATTTGTTAAAAACTGTGAGGTTATGACCGGTAATCATTTTTGGGTGTGAAATAAAGTGCATATAACGGTTTTTGTTCAGAAATTCTTGGTACATGTTCAATTTTACCGCAGTAAGTAGCTCAACAGAAATGCGTTCCCACACTGTGTTACTTAAATCGCTTCCTGATGATGAGACCGGTTTATTACCTGAAATGACCCTCGATGGCTGGCCTTCACCCCTCATAAAGGTATGATCCTTGAACACTTTGTAGAGAACCTTGATCCAGATTTTGTTGAGGAAAATGGTGAAAGGGGAAATTTTTATGGAACTGATGTTGTATTGGACGAATTCACCTTTGGGATTTTCCAAACATACATCATTACTAAAACGATAGATGTTTTTTATACATGCATTTGAGAAATCAAAGTATTGGGCATCAGTAAATTGATAAATGCCACCCAAAACGCTGAATTCGTATTTGATTTGATGTTTAATAAAGTAAGGTAGAAAGTCTTCAAAGGGCTGAATGCCCCACCCTCCGGCGCGGTAAGCATCCACTTTGTAGTTGGGGAAATGAGGTAAGAGGATATCCTGAAGTATTTTTACGGAACCGTCAAATACCTGAGTCCGTTCGCTTTCGCTGATGTTATGAAAGCGGTATTTATTGATATTATTCAGTCTCCACTGATTCATTTCCGGAAGATATTCTGCATCCAGCCAATGGGGGTGAACATGTGGAAAAACATAATGACCGAGTTTAACCAGATTGCGGAGTTGTTCGGCCACTGTATCAAAATCTTTCTGACAAGCCGAAGTGGTTTGAGCTTGCTGTTTCAATCGAAGCAAATAGGTGGTATCCACAAAAAAAACCGCACGAATTCCGTACTGTCCCATCACCTCGATGAGTTTGTTGGTGGGATCTATCATGCAATCCTGAATAGTGCCACTCCGATTGCCCAGATAAAGTTCGTAATCGAAAGTGATCAGCAGTTGTTTCTGCATGTTGGAAAGGTGAGGGCGTTAAAAAGGATTAAGAATGATGGGCAAGTCTATTTTCAAGAGCAGCATAATACACATCCATCATTTCACCGGCAATTTTATGTTCGTTAAAGTTGCCCTTGCAATATTCGCTGATTGCTTTTTGATTGTATTGGCTATAATTTAACATCACCTTTTCCATTGCCATTGCCAAATCTTCAGGCTGGTGTTTTTCCACTAAAACACCATGCTCGGGACGAATAAAATCACGCGGACCTCCTGAATCTGTGCAAACAACGGGACGTCCTCTTGCAAGACTTTCGATTAAAACTACTCCAAAAGTTTCGTATTGACTTGCAAGCACAAAGGAATGACATTTATCGACTTCATCTTTCACCTCATTTCTCCACAATTTACCGGTGAAGCGTATATGTTTTTCGAGACCCAGAAAGCGGGAGTATTCTCTTAATTCATCAGCTAGGGGTCCTTCACCACCAACAGTAAGATGCACGTTAAGTTTCTTTTTTACCATTAAATTGATGGAGTCAATAATCATTTTAATATTCTTTCTGGGAAGCAGAAAAGAATTGGTAAAAAACTGGAAAGTTTCGCCTGGCGTATATGTTTTGGGTTCTATTTTGTCCAAAAAAATATCATTTACAAGATTGTGAATCACAGTAAAAGTATTTTCCGGAAGTTGAATGTGTTGTTCCAGGTCTTTTCGGAAGTTATTACTAACGATGATTGCTTTGTCGGCGTATTCAAATATTTCTCTGGAGATTTCAATATCAATTTTATTGTTGATATAACCCATTAAAAAAGCGGTTAAGTGTTCGGTAATTACAAACGGTATCTTATTAATTTTAGCAATGTGGAATCCTGCAATTCCTGCATGAAAAATGGAGTGTGCGTGAATAACATCGGGGCAACCGAAGTTTTGCACGTACTCATCAAAAATCACATTTACAGCTTTCCCGAATTGGCGGTAACTAAGTCTGCGCATTTTTGGGATGCCGGCATGGGTTTTAATATTAAAGGTAGGGATATCATGATCCATGTAAAAATCGAGTCTTTCACGGTTCGAGCCCGAAAACAATTCACCGGGAGGAGTATATTCAGGGTAAATAATCCCAACTTTATGCCCTTCCTTTTGAAGCGCTCTGGCTTGTTCCTCAAAAAAGGTACCCAATACAGGAGTCTCCGGGGTTTTATACCAAGAGGGCATAATTAGAATATGTAGAGGTTTGTGGTTCAACTTTTCAGATGTATACAAGCCGATCCCATTACGGAATCAGTTAAAATCCATAATTATTTAACTGCTGGCGAGTCTTCCCGGGCGGCCAATAGTTGTCGTTTCAATTTCTATTTACCTGATCTATGATATCAATAACCTGATTGTTACCAGATTTCAATTTAAGAATCAGGTCGTAAGCTTTTGCCTTGAAGGGCAAAATATCTATTTTCCAAAGATAACCTTCTTTTAAGTCACCTCCAAATCCTTTTTTGAACCGGAAAATACCTTCCAACGCCGGGTTGTTATTTTTTAGACGAACACCCACAAAATCATATCTCTCAACGCCTTTATTTTTAAGATATTTCATCACCTTAAAGTTGAGCAATTTAGCAGCTCCATAAAGTTTTGAATCTCCATGGGTTCCTGCATGAGTAAGGAATGCCGAATACGTGGTATATAACAGAAAAATTCCACTAACAGGAAGTCCGTTATCATATACAACTGCGCAACAAATCCGGTCATCACCCAAATAACGCCAAAGCATATCGAAATATTCAAACGGATCAACATGCAGCCCCGCCTTGTTCATGGTGGAAGAATAGGTCAGATAAAAATCTTCGAGACATTCTTTTCCGATTTTGACCTCTGCGCCGTTTTTAACAGAATGGCTTACGGCCTTTTGATATTTAGGATGAAATTTTTCCAATATTTCATCTTCGCTCTGATTTTTTAGGTCAATAAGGTAGGTTCCAAAATCACAGTATTTGGAACCTTCAGGGTATGCAGCAAGAACGGCGTATGGATTCGGCTGCATCAGTCTTTCACAACCGCCTTTGTTTTGAAGCAGAGTTAGCAGCTTGTTAAAGAAAATCAATTGATTTTCTTTAGGCAGTTCAACCCCTGAACTTAGGGGTGCAAATAATATTTGAGCAGGTGCGAAAATTTTCAGGTCAAGAAACCGCAATGGCATAAATGCCTTCAACTGATCATCATAAACAATCTTAATGGATTCTTTATGATAATGGTGTTGGAAGCGGGAGTATTCCGATAAAAACTGAACCGGCCAATTATCATCAATAACCCCAAGCAAAACATGGTCGGCTGGGTTGAGGTGGTCAAGTAATTTCATGATACTCAGATGCTGAAAATAGATTTTTGATTCAGTTCATTGGAAAAGAGTTCCATGCATTTTTCCAGAATTCGCTTGGTGGAATTTCCATCCCAAAGTGGAGGGATATTTCCTTTTTTGTGATTGCCTTGTGTGATTTGATCAATTTTTGATTTTACAACCATCACATCAAATGGAACCAATTCGTTCGTGCCGATGATAATTGTTGAAGGTCTTTCGGTATTCGGTCGTAGGGTAAGACAAGGTATTTGTCTGAAGGTGGTCTCTTCTTGAATTCCACCGCTATCGGTAATCACAAATTTGCAATCGGCAGTTAATTTTTGAAAACTAAAATAATCAAGAGGCTCTGTCAAAATTAACTTTTTGTTATCCTTTATTCTGCTCATCAACCCAAAGCTTTCAAGCTTCGATGTGGTACGTGGATGAATAGGAAACACCAGATGCATGGTTTCTGTAATGAAGTCGATGATGTCGATTAGTTTGGCTAATCCATCTTTAAAGTCCACAGTAGCCGGTCGGTGCATGGTCATTAAAGCATAGTCTCCTTTTTTGATTCCATACTTTTGCAGGATGTCGTTTTGTTTAATTTTACTTTCGAAAGCAACCAGAGTATCAATCATCGTATTTCCGACAAAAAATATGCTTTCAGCTGATTTTTTTTCGAGTGTGAGATTATCTATCCCGCTTTGTTCAGTAACAAAGAAGTAATCGGTGATTTCATCGGTCAAAATCCTGTTAATTTCCTCAGGCATGGTACGATCGGTGCTGCGTAATCCACTTTCGATGTGCGCAATTTTGACACCCATTTTATTTGCTGTAAGTGCTGCGGCAAAAGTGGAGTTAACATCTCCCACAACCATAATAAGTGAAGGAGTAAATTCCTTAATTACTTTTTCTAATCGAAGCATAATTTCTGCCATTTGCGTATTGGCAGAATCAGCAGGAATATTCAAAAAATAGTCAGGAGTTAATTCAAACTGACGAAAAAACACATCCGCCATTTTATCATCATAATGTTGCCCGGTGTGAACAATTTTGATGTCAAAGGGATTGCCAAATTGTTCATTGACTTTTTTAAATTGGGTAACCTTGATAAAGTTAGGACGGGTACCGACTACGATAAGAATTTTGCACATGAAAACCTGATTTAAGTGTAAATATATTAATTACCTCCTTACATCGGAGGCTCATTTTTACGGTAAAGAATAAAGAATGTTATGGGAAACAGGTTGATTTATTTGAATTTTTAAAATTACCTCATTGCGTCCTGCATCATGACAGCTTCTACAAAATATCTAACGGCCCAACTGGGAATTTCATAAGCACAATAATTCCCGCTAATAGGCCAGGAGCCTGAAATTCCACCATTTACGGAAGGGATTTTAGAAACCATTTGTTTGGCCTTTACATAATCAGTCAGCAAATCGGCTTTATCTTTCAAATCGCTATTTCCAGTCACTGTGGCTAGTTTATAGGCGCTTATTGCAAGCAGGCAATTCCCGGGAAGGCAAGAAAAGCTGGATCCGGACTGAAAATTCTCATCTATTTCCCCAAAAAGAAAACCTGTTTTATTAACCAGATTCAAAACCGGAACCAAACCTTTTAAAGCTGCGTTTTTCCACTCATCATTACCGGTTAGGAGCCCAGCCTCCAATACTCCTGCAATAGCATAAGCAATAGTGATGGTATAGGCAGATGAGTTCGAATCAAAACCATTTCCATTGAAATAGCCATTAGGTTTTTGTAAGCTAAGGGCGAAACCAATATTTTTTTCGCCGGCTTCCTGATATTTTTTCTCACCTGTAATAGCACCCAATCGGATAAGTGCCGCACCTGTTAATGTGTTGGAACTGAGTTGATGAAATGTAAATTGGCGCCAGCTTCCATCCGAAGATTGCACTTTGAGGAGCCAGTCGGCACTATTAATACAAGCATCCATTAAGTCGGAACCACCACGGGCATTATGGTAATCTAATAAACTGTGAATGATCATTCCGTTATTAAAAACCCTTGGAGCCTGATTCATATAATCGCCATACGAAGCAGGAAAAGTTCCGTCTCTTCGTTGGGTCCTTAAAACCCAGTTGGCCAATTCTCTGGTAAGTTCGGGAACATCAATCTCTTTCTTATAAATCTCAGGATAATATTGTTTAATTCTGGTAAGTACCGGGCCCCAGTTGGCTGTTGACATAGGGTAAGCTGGGGTAAGCTGATGAGACATCATAGAATACTTAGCCGCCCCACCTCCGTCGGGTAAAAGTGTAGCTTTAAACCATTTAAGTGCAGCGGCAATATGATCCCCAGAAGAATTTACTTTTTCAGCGGGATTTCCGGAATAATCAAAAAACCGATATTTGATTTGAGTGAAAATTCGTTCGAGCATGGTTATATTACTTTTGCAACCAGATCCTGATAAGTGAACACACCTGAAATTTCGCCATTCTTTAATTCATATATGCGGTCACAGTTACGAAGGGTAGTAATACGGTGAGCAATAATGAAAATGGTTTTATTGGTCTCTGCAAGGGAGTCAATAGATTCGGTAACTTCAATTTCGGTTTTATTATCCAAAGCACTTGTGGCTTCATCAAAAATCAGAATTTCTGCATTCCGGTACAGCGAGCGTGCAATTCCTATTCGTTGACGCTGACCACCTGAAAGCTGACTTCCTTTTTCCCCAATCTGATGTTCGATTCCATCAGGGAGACTCTCTACCAACTGATCGAGCGATGCCTGCTTGATAGCTTTTTGCAACATCTCCTCATTTACTTCTGCATCTCCGAGAGTGATATTATCTTTTATGGTTCCATCCAAAAGAAAAATATCCTGTTTTACATACCCGATCAAATTGCGCCACGAAGAAGTATGTTTCTTTTCGAGTGGAGCACCATCAACCATTATGTTACCTGAATTTTCCTCATAAAACCTTAAAAGGATGTTCATGATAGTAGTTTTGCCGGATCCTGATGATCCTACAAAACCAATTTTTTCTCCTTTTTTAACTTCAAAATTCAAATTTTTGAAAATAGTTTTGTTGGATCTTGGAAAGCTAAAAGAAATATTTTCGAATTTGATGGATTTGTCAAATGTTATTTTTTCTTGTTTGATATTATCCGGGACACTAGACAATAAATTTTCGTAAATATCAAGATTGTAAATGGAAACCTGATTTTTGTGAATGTATACCATCGCATTCAGAATTCTATTCATTGAAGGCATTAAACGGTAAGCCGCAGCTGCAAATGCACCTACCATAATAACAACGTTCGCCTTCCCGTTTGCAAGGAAGAAAGCATAAATAAAAATAAGTATAATACCCATAAGAGCAATTACTTCATTAGTGCGGAGAGGAATTTGTCCTAGCAACGTAGCACTCTGCTGAAGTTCCTGATAACTTTTAAGATGTTTCAGGTAACGTGATTTGTAGAGGTCTGCCTTTCCTGCCAGTTTAATATCAATGTAACCGTTTATTGCTTCAGTAAGAGTACTCAAAGCATATGGAAAAACATTATCAATCCCTATCCCGATACGAGCTCCTCTTTGTCGGAGGCTCCGGTACACCATAAGCGTGGCAGGTCCGATAGTGATGAGCATGAATCCAAAAAGAAAAGTATCGTAATAAGCAATGGCTCCAATAACTAAAAGCACAATGAATGATTCTGACATTAACATGGTCAAAGGATGCACAATCCACTGAACATAGGTGGTTGGATTGTACAAAACATTTCTCATGATTACAGATGATTTAACATTGTTGTAATCGAGGAAATCAAGCATGTAATATTTTGAAAACTGATTTTTTGTAATGTACACCGCAATATCAGAAGCAACACGTGATTGCACCCAATTCACAAAAATCCCAAAAAATGTTTTCAGAATAAAGTAAGAGAACAAACAAACAATCAGAAACATCACAAAACTTCGTTCCGAAACAAATCCAAGATTATTATAGATGGAAGAAAGGTATGGGTTGGTGTGAATTACCTGAATATCGGTTCCTGCACTGATGAGGGGAAGTACAGCTGCTAATCCAACTACATCCATAACAGCTGATATAAAAATCAACACACTTAGTCCGGCAATTTTTTTCTTTTGTGCAGGACTGGTATGCTTTCTTAAACTCCTGATAGAGTTTAAAAGACTGTTCCCTTTATGTTCAAAATTTTCGTCGTTCATATCAATAAGCCACCCTGATTATAATAAAGGGCAAAGAAAGTACTATTTATTTATAATAACCACCTCCGTAACCTGCCGGAATATTTTTAATATTTACGTTATTCAGAAGGAAGGTAAGATGTTTGATGTCGTTCTTTTCAACAATGGTATGAGCAATATCCACGAAGTCTTTTTTGGAGAATCCTGCTTTTAAGATATAAATATTAACATCCGAAAATTTCATCAGTGCAAGGGCATCCGACAACAGTCCAACCGGTGGTGTATCAAGGATTACATAATCATACATTGATTTCAGTTCCTTAATCATTTCTTCCAGCATTGGATCAACAATGAGCTCAGACGCATTTGGTGTGCGAGGGCCTGTGAGGATCACCTGAAGGTTTTCGATGGGGGTTTCTTTAATAATTTCACTCAACCTCGCCTTACCAACAAGGAAGGAAGTTACCCCAACATCATTTTTCAGATTGAATGCGTTGGCTTGTTTGGGTTTGTGCAAATCGAGATCCACAACTATTACTTTCTTTTTGGTCTTTGCCAAAATAGTACCTGTATTAATTGCATTGAACGTTTTTCCTTCTCCGGCAACGGAAGAGGTAAACAACACCACTTTACTGTTAGCTTTGGGGTTAAAGTAGGAGAGGTTTGTTCGAACTACTCTATACGCTTCGGAAGTAAGTGATTGTGGATATTTATCCACCACCAGATAATCTTCTTTAGCTTCTTTGCTTTTTCCTATCACACCAATAATTGGCAAGGTGGTAAGTTCTGAAAGGTCGTCTTTGGTATGGATATAATTATAGAAAATACTTTTCAGGAAGATCACCAGAAAAGACAATGCCAAGCCGATTCCAATTCCGGTTAGCAGAATTTTTTCTTTGATGGGTCGCTCCAGACCTGTGGCTGCTGAAGGCTCAAGGATTACCTTATCGGCAACAATTCCGGCCTTCTCAATAACTGTTTGTGCACGAGTTTCGAGCAGGAAAAGGTAAATTTTTTCATTGATGTCCACCTTACGGTTAATATTTACCAGTCCTCTCATGGTAGATGGCATTTGGTTCAGGGCACCTTGAAACTGGCCCAGTTGTGAGGATAAAGAATTTATTTTTACCACCAAATTCCTGCGCATGTTCATGACGCTGGAGATGAGGTTTTGACGAGCAATCGAAATTTGTGCATCCAACTCTTTTACAACAGGGGAATTAGGTGTATTACTAAACAACAAATTTGTTTTTCGCTGCTGCAGCACACTCAATTCGGCAAAAGTACTTCCCATAGCAGGATCCGGTGAATCACCAATCATAGAAGGGGAGATGGTAGTTGCTTCAGGGTTGGAAGTAAGTTGTTCGTAAATATAATCTACCGAACGCAATTGCATGGTAAATTTGGCCTGCTCGTTTTCGAAACCTACCTTTTGTTGCAGATAAACCCCTTGCTCATTTTCGGGATTCATGGTAGTTTTTTGCCGTTGAAACTGCTCCAGATTAGATTCCACACCATTCAAAATGTCTTCAATATCCTTCAACTGGCCATCAATAAAAGCAAGTGTATTTTCATTAATTTCTTTTTGCACCGAAATCGAATTAGTGATGTAAGTTTCGGTCAGTATTTTGATAAAATTGATTGCTTTATCTGCCACCTGATCTTCAATAAAGGCATTGATTACAGTAGCTTCTTCATCCATCGACAATTGGAGGGCCTTCTGAAACTTTTTAACCAAAGCAGTTCGTTCATTAAACCTGAAAAGGTATTTTGCTTCTGCAATGGAGGCAACCGATTTGTTATTGACGATAGTGCTGTCGTTATTAATAATCATCGAAAATTTATCATTCACCACAGGATCTCCGAATTTATGGATTCCGTTGTATTTTTTGCCCTCATGATCAATGGACAACCGATATTTTTCTGCAGAAATAATGCTAACATAAATCGGAACTCCGTAATAGTTCCAATCAAGAATCTTCCCATCTACCAAGAAGGGTCTTCCCTGATAAATTTCACCGGTTTTTAGGCGGCCTTCGATAAAGTAGGAAATATCAAGATTTAATTTGCTAATTACCTCATTTATAAGGCTTGATGAAGTTAAAATTTCAATTTCGTTGGCAATTTCATCTTTTGAAGGGCCCGAACTGGCCAAAGAGGCAGTAAGTGCATCTTTGATAGCATTTTTTTGTGGTTTGATGAGGATTTTGGCACTGGCACCATAAAAATTGGTGGCTTTGTAGAGATAAAATACGGATCCACCAATGCTGAGACCCAAAAAAAGCACAAACCAGTACCAGTTTTTTAGTACCAGTACGATGGTCTTTTTTACGTCCTTTTGGTCAATGATTGCGTTGCTTGCAGCAGGTTTACTCATAAATTATAACAGTTTAACTGAAGGAACAACTTTATACTGAATTGACAAAATAAAGTTATCATGATATATGGTAGATTTTTATTAACGATAACGAAAATTTTCTACTTAGTTTTGCACAAAATTAGCAATTCCTGATCACAGAATCGAAAGTTTCTGCTATTTGTTATCCGGAGAGGAAGAAACAGGGTTTTGCAACTAAATTCACTGCTTTAACGTTAAGCGGAAGTATTTATTCCTAAAAATAGAAAAATTCCCAAACTTTACCTAATGAAAACAGCATTAATTACAGGAATTACCGGTCAGGATGGAGCCTATCTGGCCGAGTTATTATTGGAAAAGGGCTACATGGTGCATGGTATCAAGCGCAGAAGCTCCCTCTTCAATACCCAGCGCGTAGATCACCTTTATACCGATCAGCACGAAAAAAACGTCCGTTTTAAAATGCATTTTGGCGATCTCACCGATTCCGCCAACATCATAAGAATTATACAGGAAGTTCAGCCCGACGAAATTTATAACCTCGGTGCGATGTCGCACGTGAAAGTGAGTTTTGAAACCCCAGAATATACCGCCAATGCCGATGGAATTGGGGCACTCCGGATTTTAGAAGCAGTTCGTTTGCTGGGAATGACTGAAAGAACCAGAATTTATCAGGCATCAACTTCTGAGTTGTACGGTTTGGTGCAGGAAATCCCTCAGCGCGAAACCACTCCTTTTTATCCGCGCTCACCTTATGCAGTGGCTAAATTATATGCGTATTGGATTTTTGTGAATTATCGCGAGTCCTACAATATGTATGCTGTTAACGGGATCCTCTTTAATCACGAATCTCCGCTAAGAGGGGAAACTTTTGTGACCCGTAAAGTTACCCGGGCGGTGGCTAGAATTGCCCTTGGCTTGCAGGATTGTGTTTATATGGGAAATATTGATGCGAAACGCGATTGGGGACATGCTAAAGATTACGTAGAAGCAATGTGGTTAATGTTGCAGCATAAAGACCCTCTCGATTTTGTGATCGCTACCGGCGTTACTACAACAGTTAGAGAATTTATTATAAAAGCATTCGCTCAAATTGGTGTGGAGTTGGAGTTTCAGGGTAAGGACGAGACAGAAATCGCAATTGTTAAAAATTCAACCAACGAACTTTATCCGGTACCAAAAGGCAAAATAGTGATGCAAATTGATGCTAATTATTACCGTCCAGCTGAAGTTGAAATTTTGATCGGTGATCCTGCCAAAGCAAAAGCAATATTGGGCTGGGAACCAAAACACAATCTCGATTCCATTATTAAAGAAATGGTTGAAAACGATTTGAAGTTGTTTATTCGTGATAAATATCTTCAGGATGGTGGCCATGAAATTATTAATTACAACGAAGGGTAATTTACCAATCACCTGCTTTGAAAATAGTTGTTTGTGATCCTTAAAAAGTTAGCATAAAGTGAATAAAAATTCTAAAATATTTGTTGCCGGTCACCGTGGAATGGTAGGCTCTGCAATTGTGAGGAAGCTTGAATCGGAAGGATTCACCAATCTTGTTTTAAAATCCTCTAAAGAGTTGGATCTCAGAAACCAACAACAGGTAACCGACTTTTTTAATTCAGAAAGCCCCGAATATGTATTTCTGGCGGCTGCTAAAGTAGGCGGTATCGTTGCCAACAATACTTACAGGGCCGATTTTCTTTACGAAAATCTATTGATTCAATCGAATGTGATTGGTAAGGCTCATGCAACCGGAGTAAAAAAACTTCTTTTTCTGGGTTCGTCCTGTATTTATCCGAAATTGTGCCCCCAGCCAATAAAAGAAGAATATCTGCTCACAGGATCACTCGAGCAAACCAATGAGCCTTATGCCATTGCTAAAATTGCCGGGTTGAAAATGTGTGAAGCTTTTCGCTCACAATACGGCTCCGACTTCATTTCAGTAATGCCTACCAATTTGTACGGGCCGAACGATAATTATGATCTTAAAAATTCACACGTGCTGCCTGCTTTGATGCGTAAATTTTTTGAGGCCATGAGAGATGGTAAAAGTGAAGTTGAGATATGGGGCAGCGGCAAACCAATGCGCGAATTTCTTCATGTAGATGATCTGGCAGATGCTTGTTATTTTTTGATGCAAAATTATAGTCAGCCGGGGTTCCTCAATATTGGTACCGGAGTGGATCTCACTATTGCCGATTTGGCCCAACTCATTAAAAAAGTTAGTGGTTTCGAAGGATCTCTGCGATTTGATGTATCCAAACCTGACGGCACACCACGCAAATTGCTCGATGTGTCGGCAATTCATCAACTGGGGTGGAAGCACAAAATCTCTTTGGAACAAGGTGTATCGATGGTTTGGCAGGATGTTACCGCGCGCGCGGTTTTTGCCTGATCATTTTCCTTTCCCGCAGCGTCATTTTTTTCTCTAATTTAGTGCCTTTACTTTGGCACTATGGTTTCCAGATTAATTGTAAGTAACAACAAGGTTGATACCGGAAAACGTATTTTAACTTTTTTAGAGCAGTATTCAAACGCCGTATTTCTCGACAGCAATACCGATGCAGGTGGTCCTGTGCCGGTAACCGGAATCCGATACGATTTTATTGGCGCAGCAGGGGTAGTCGATGAAATTATTGCATCGGGTCATGATCTTTCTGATGTAAACAATTTTCTCCAAAAACACCGCGCTGCACAAAACTGGGTTTTTGGTTATCTTACCTACGATATTAAAAATCAAATTGAGAATTTATCTTCTCAAAATACCGATCACATTGATTTTCCTGAATTTCATTTTTTTGTACCCCAATATTTATTCATTGGCCGAAATAGGGAAATAGAAATTATTTCACATGCAAAAAATGTTTCTGCCATTGCTGATGAGATTTTTGGAAAAGATTTTGTTCTGCATAAGGAACAAATTCCTTCAATTTTATTTTCATATATACCTGACCGTGATAAATACCTTGAGGCAGTTAGCGCACTTTTAAAACACATTCAAATCGGGAATATTTATGAAGTCAATTATTGTCATCAGTTGGTTGGTATAGCTGATAATTTTAATCCTATGCAGTTGTATTTAAAATTGGTCGAACTATCGCCCAATCCGTTTTCCTGTTTTTATAAGCTGAAACATAATTATTTGTTATGTGCCAGTCCGGAACGCTTTGTGATGAAATCGGGTAACAAAATTTATTCTCAACCCATCAAAGGTACCTCAGCACGAGGAAAAGATGCAACAATTGATGATCAAAATAAGTCCATCCTTGCCAAAAGCGAAAAAGAGCAATCCGAAAATGTTATGATAACAGATCTGGTCCGAAATGATTTATCAAAAATTGCAGTTAAAGGTTCGGTAAAGGTTGAGGAACTCTTTGGTGTTTATACTTTCAAACGTGTTCATCAAATGATTTCTACCATATCGTGTCAGGTTAAACCGGATGTTGAATTTGCAGATATTATAAGAGCAACCTTTCCAATGGGTTCCATGACAGGAGCACCTAAAGTTAGTGCCATGAAACTTATTGAGCAATTTGAAGAATTTAAAAGAGGTTTGTTTTCAGGAAGTGTGGGTTATATTAGTCCTGACGGGGAATTTGATTTTAATGTAGTGATTAGAAGTATACTGTTCAATGAAAAAACACGCAAAGTTGCTGTTGCAGCCGGCGGCGCCATCACTTCCGCAAGCGATCCTGTACGTGAATATGAAGAAACACTGTTGAAACTTACACCACAACTTCAGGCACTTGGTCTTGATGCGAATACTGTGTTTGATTCACATCTTCACCTGCACAATAGGAAAATCGGCGGAAGCGAAGATGAGGTTAATTCTTATTCTCATGTAAAGAAGTAATAATGTGGATGGCCATATCAATAAGATGGTGCTTGTTATTATAAAAACAATTAGCTATTTCACCAAACACTATGTTTAAGAAATTTCTTTCCTTTATTCAAGAAAATAATTTCACCCGCAGTGATCAAAGGGTTTTACTCACGGTGAGCGGAGGAATTGATTCTGTGGTGATGACACATTTGTTTCATGCTGCCGGTTACAAGTGTGCCATTGCACATTGTAATTTTCAACTTCGGGGAGATGATTCAGATGGTGATGAATTTTTTGTTGATCAACTGGCTACAAAGTACAACTTCGCTATTCACATAAAAAAATTCAACACTCTTGAGTTTGCCGAAGAGAATGGTTTATCCATTCAAATGGCAGCCAGAAACCAGAGATATGCCTGGTTTGAAGAGCTGGCTAAAGAATTTGGATTTGCCGGAATAGCAACTGCACATCATGCCAATGATGTTGCTGAAACCATGTTGATGAATCTCGTAAGAGGAACAGGTATTGCAGGGATGCACGGCATTCTCAAACAAAATGGTTTGATTTTCCGTCCATTTCTTTTTACCGATAAAAAGGAAATTGAAGATTATGCGCAAGAACACAATTTGACCTGGCGTGAAGATCACTCCAACCAGACTGACGACTACACGCGGAACAAAATCAGAAATAAAGTTATTCCGCTGCTTGAAGAAATTAATCCGCGGGTAATTGATGCTTTCAACAAGTATGCTTCTTCGGTGTTGGCTTATGAGCAGCTTACTAGGCAATACATTTTAGAAACTTGTCGCCGGCTGATTGTGAGTCACCATGAGGGTATGATTAAAACCATTTTTCTCAAAAACCTTTTTTCGTACCCTGCACCTGAGTTGTTGCTGCAAATGATTTTGGGTGAATTTGGCTTTAATGAAATTGTTTGCCGCGAAATACTTTCTGGTGAACAATCGGGGAAGCAATTTCATACTCCCGGGTACAAGTTGGTTCGCGACAGGAATCAGCTCACGGTTTTTGATACTGATAAAGTGGCAGATGAAAACGTCTATAAAATTGAGGAATCGGGTGGGAGTATTCAGTTGAACCCTGGCTTGCTTGAATATTCCAAACCCAAATTAACAGTTTCAACTTACAAGCCAGTTGATTTCAGAAGCAAGGAAGTGGCTTATGTTGATGCCGACAAGCTCAAATTCCCACTTACGGTACGACGATGGCAAGATGGTGACCGATTCCAGCCATTGGGCATGAAAGGCAACAAGCTGATCAGTGATTTTTTTACAGATGAAAAAATTTCTTCAGCTGAAAAAGAACTGGTATATTTACTCCTTTATGATGATGAGGTGGTATGGATTGTTGGCTATAGAACAGACGACCGCTTCAAAATCACCGAAAGAACCAAGGAGCAGATGAAATTTACATACACGGTAAAAACATGGAATAATGGGTGAAAATTTATTATTTGAAGAACGCCAGTTTATCGGTGCCAACAAAAGCTCACTAAGTTTAAGGATTTTTCTGGCTTTGTTTTGCTTTGTTGCCTACAATTATACCGATGTGCCGGAAGTGAACGGAGACCTTCTTTTTTTTCTGGGAGTGTTTATTCTGCTAATTTCCGTTTTACTGTTGTTTGTTACACACATCCATACGCGGATTTTTCCCGGCTATATTACTCTCGATGGCACCTTCAACAAGCGTAAGGTCAAAATTCCTTTCGACTCAATTATAACTGCCGAAAAAACCCGCTACAGTAATTACATCATCAATAACCCGGTGTATAACCTTCATCGTGATGGAATTATAAAGTTTTATACAGGAGGAAAAGATGCCATCCGGTTGACCGACAGAGACGGGTTGGAATATATTATTGGCACCCATAAACCGGAGGAGTTTCTGCGTGTTATCAATGAGCAGAAAAACAAACCCTGAACCGTTAGGGATAGCATAAAATAACTAAATTCGCACTGTTAAAACAAAACTAACATACTATGAAAAAATGGATCGTAATTGGAATTATTGCATTGGTTGCAATCATCCTTTATAATTTCTTTGCCGGGTCTTACAACAATATGGTGGCCAAAGGTGAATTGGTTACAAAAGCCTGGCAGGATGTTGAAAGTGATTATCAGCGCCGTCTGGATCTCATTCCTAACCTCGTAAATACGGTTAAAGGATATGCTGATTTTGAAAAATCAACACTCACAGCGGTAATTGAAGCACGTGCACAAGCAACACAAGTAAAGGTAGATGCCAATAATATTACTCCAGAGGCCTTAAAAAATTTCCAGGCAGCACAAGGACAGCTCTCGTCTTCACTAAGCAGGTTACTGGTTACGGTAGAACGATATCCCGACCTTAAAGCCAACCAGAGTTTTCTGGAACTTCAGGCTGAACTGGCTGGAACAGAAAATCGTATCAAGGTGGCCAGAAATAAATTCAATGAAACTGTTCAGGATTACAATACTTATGTAAAAACTTTCCCACGTAACTTCCTGTCAGGTATGTTTGGATTTGCTCCAAGAGCTTATTTTGAAGCAGATGAAGCAGCGTCGAAAGCACCTGAAGTTAAATTCTAATCACCATTGGAAGCCTATAAAGTAATTTCACCGGATCAAAGAGCGGAATTAAGAGCCGCTCTAGGGAAAGCCGAAATGCGGACCTCCGGTGAAATACGTCTTTTGATTGAAGATCATGCCGAGGACGGTCCTCTCGACAGAGCCGCTTTTCTGTTTCTTGAACTTGGTATGGATAAAACGGAGCAACGTAACGGTGTGCTAATATACGTAGCTTTCGCTGACCGGAAATTCAGTATTCTGGGCGATAAAGGGCTTCACGAAAAAGTAGGTGCTGAATTCTGGGATGAGATAAAGGAAAAAATGCTTCAGCAGTTTCGTGAAGGAAATATTGTGGCTGCTTTGCTTGAAGCTATCCATGCTTCCGGAGAGGCGCTATCCACTCATTTCCCCTATACAAAAGGAGATAAAAATGAGTTATCTGATGATATTATTTTTGGTGACGGAAAGCAATGAGAAACCGGTTAATTATTTTGTTACTAGCGCTGTTACCGTTTGCCGGGATAGCTCAAAAATTTCCTGACAAGCCCATTCCCCCGCGGTTAGTAAATGATTTTACTCAAACACTTTCTGCCCAGGAGGTAAATGCTTTGGAGCAGAAATTGGTAATTTATAATGACAGCACTTCAACACAAATTGCAATTGTGATGATTCGTTCACTAGATGGATATCCGGTGGATGATTATGCAATTAAACTTGGTGAGCTTTGGGGAATCGGACAAAAGGATAGGGATAACGGAGTACTGATTTTCATAGCAAAAGATGATCGCAAGATTTTTATTCCTACCGGATATGGAATGGAAGGGGTGATGCCCGATGGTTTGGTAAAACGAATCATCGAAAATGATATGAAACCCTTTTTTCGCGAAGGAAAATACTATGAAGGACTTGATAAAGCCACCGATAGCATGTTCAGATTAGCGGCGGGAGAATATTCAGCTGAACCTCAGGAAAACAAATCGTCGGGCCCTCCGGTACTTTTTATCTTAGGCATCGTTTTTTTTATTTTTATGTTCATTTGGTTTAAAGTGCGTTCGGTGCGACAATATTCTGTCATCAATAATATGTCGTTTTGGACTGCATGGACACTACTTAACCAAGCACAAAGAACCCATCACGGTAGCTGGGGTGGTTTTTCGGGTGGTGGTGGAAGTAGCTGGGGCGGAAGCAGTGGTGGTGGATTCGGTGGATTTGGAGGCGGAAGCTTTGGTGGTGGTGGTGCCGGAGGGAGCTGGTAAATAGTATCAGAGTTTCAAATTGTGGTTGAGGTATTATTATAACTATTATGAAATTGATGATCAGGAAATTTGAATATATTTTTTCAGCAATAGTGTTGCTGATTTTTATTTCTGCCTGCAACCAGTCAACTTCACCCAATGATCAGAAAATTCCGGTAATTGGATTTCTCGATTTTATTCAGGATCCTACCATTGAACTTGCCAAGGATGGGTTTTTTGATGCACTCAAAGAAAATGGTTTCTCAACCACTGATTCTACAATAGAAATTGTTTATGCCAATGCTCAGGGTGATATTCCAACGCTCAATCAATCATGCGATTTCATCCTCTCAAAAAATCCCGACCTCATTGGTACCAATGTGACCTTGTCAACCATTACCGCCGTAAAAAGAACTACCGAAGTGCCCATTTTTATGATGCTAGCACCCCGTCCGGATATAGCGGGTTTGACAGGTAAATATGGAAAGGTTCCGGCTAACCTTTCTGGCACATATGAAACACTGGATTACATCGATTCAGCAGTGGTGATTATTAAAGAATTGGTTCCCGGTGCAAAGCGTATTGGTACTGTTTTTAATCAGTCGGAGCCACAGTCAAAGGATGCCTACAATGTTCTGTTTAAAAAATGTTCTCAGTTAGGATTGGAGCTGGTGAGTTTACCGGTTAATAATTCATCTGAAACACAACTCGTAGTTCAGGCTTTGCTGAGGCAGAAAATTGATGCATTCTTCGCTTTACCGGATAACGTGATCTTTGCTTCTTTCGAAATAGTTGCCCGCAGTTGTAATGAAGCCAACGTACCCATTTTTACTTCCGAAGCCGGTTTAGTTTCACGCGGAGCACTCGCATCATTTGGTGCCGATTTTTATTATTGGGGATATCAATCGGGCCAACAAGCGGCTGATTATTTATTATCGGATAAAAAAAATCTTCCAAAACCTGAAATAGTTCAGCTAAGAAAAAAAATATATAATGCGGAAGTGGCTGGTCGGTTTAATATTTTACCTGATTCAACCTTCACTTCCTATACTCCCGGACGTTAGAAAATAATTTTGTTATGGATTTTTACACAGCTGCCATTCTTCAGGGTCTTGGATATGCTGCCATGGGATTGGGAATCTACATCTCACTCCGAATTTTTAACATACCCGATATTACCACCGATGGAAGTTATACATTAGGTGGTGTAGTAACTGCTGTTGCACTAACTGCTGGATCAAATCCAGTTGTTGTTATGTTGATGTGCATGGCGTCGGGTGCAATTGCAGGAGTTTGCAGTGGACTTATTCATACACGGTTAAAAGTTAATGCTCTTTTGGCCGGAATTTTGGTAATGACAGCATTGTATTCTGTTAACCTGAGTATTATGGGACGATCGAATTTGCCCCTCATGAGTGAGAATTCCATTTTTGATCTGTTCACTTTTTCAGAAACTGTTAATGTCAACCAAACCATTATTATTTTGATTTTGATTCTCGCTCTGATAGTAATAATGAACTGGTTATTGAAAACCGATTTCGGAATTGCCATGAGAGCTACCGGCAATAGTGAGCAAATGGTTAGAGCACTGGGAGTGAATACCAATACCATGAAAATTATTGGACTTGCCATGGCGAATGCTCTCACTGCTTTAAGTGGTTATCTGCTGGTGCAGTATCAGGGCTTTGCCGATATTAATATGGGAATTGGTATTGTTATATCAGGATTAGCTGCTGTGATGATTGGGGAAGCTGTTGCACAAATCACAGGTGGCCGGAAAATTATTGTGCAGATAATCGCAGTGGTTATTGGAAGTATTATTTTCAGAGTGATTCTCGCCTTCACTTTAACGCTCGGATTGAATCCAAACTACCTTAAATTAATTACGGCACTAATAGTTCTTGCGGTAGTAGCAATAACACGTTTCAGAAAAGGAATTGCATGATTGAGATTCAACATTTAGAGAAAACATTTTTTAAAGGGAGTGAACATGCAGTTCATGCTCTGAAAAACTGTAATCTTACCATTCCTTCCGAACAATTTTTGGTTCTTCTAGGTTCAAATGGCTCAGGAAAATCGACGTTGTTAAATTGCATAGGAGGAAGTGTAATTCCTGATGCAGGAAAGATTAATGTTAATGGGAACAACATAGCTGAGTTACCCGAACATAAAAGAAGCAAATGGATTTCAAGAGTATTTCAAAATCCATTGTCAGGAACTGCAGGCGATCTCTCCATCATCGAAAATTTCAGATTAGCTGCTCTTCGCACACAGTCAAAAACTCTTCGCATTGGAATAAATGATGTGTTCAGAAGTAAGATAAAAGAGCAAGTGAGTCAGTTAAATCTTGGCCTCGAAGAAAAACTTGATCAGCCAATGGGAGGATTGTCGGGTGGTCAACGGCAAGCAATTACATTGCTGATGGCAGTAACCGATTCCACACAAATTCTCTTGATGGACGAGCCCGCATCTGCACTCGATCCCAAAACGGCTGAATTAATAATGGATCTTGCAAACCGATTGATAATGGAATACCAACTCACTGCTATCCTTGTGACTCATAATTTAAAGGATGCCGTTAAGTACGGTGAAAGAATTATCATCCTAAAAGATGGAAGCATCTCTCAGGACATTGGAAAACATACAAAGATAAACGTTACCGGCACAAACCTTTTCGAGTTAATCTAATGGGTTGCAAGCACTTTGTTAAGAACGCGTTACAGGTAATAATTTAAAATTTAAGACGTTCCTTAATCGTTATTTGGCTTAACCCTCTTTAATCACTACTTTTGACCTCCTGATGAATAATTTCTGTTTATGATTCGATATATAGTATTGATTTTCATAGTCTTAATTGGGTTCTTTGATACCCAATCCAAGGCAAAATTACCATTAACCCCAGGCCCAGCTCCGCAAATTTTGCAACCGGTAAAATGGAGTTACGCAGCGGAACAAACAAAGTCGGGAGAAGCCATACTTATTATTACAGCCAAAATTGACAAAGGCTGGCATCTTTATTCTCAACTCATCCCCGACGGAGGGCCGATTAAAACGTCTTTTAATTTTACAACTAGCTCAAATTATGAACTCGTAGGAAAAGTAGAGGAGGGAAAAGCAATTGAATACTACGACAAGAATTTTGAAATGCAACTTATGTACTTTGCTACAGAAGCTGTTTTCAAACAAAAAATTAAATTAAAATCAGGCAAATCATTTAAAATTAGTGGTGGTGTTGAATTCATGGTGTGTGACGATGAAAAATGTTTGCCACCAGAATTAGTTGAATTTGAAATTGCAATAAAAGGTGAAGGCAAACCCGAACCCGAACCTGAAACAAACCAATCAGCACCCGAAACAAAAAGTGAAATTGTAACACCGCTTGTCGATTCCATTCCACAGAATCCCAATATTGTACCTCCCGATACAGCTCCTGTTCAAACAATAAGTCAAGGCAGTGGTCCCATGACTGAACTGGAACCCGGTTGTGGTGAATTGGTGAGTCAGGATTCGGTGAGTTCCATCTGGGGGATTTTTATTGGTGGTATTCTTGGTGGTTTACTTGCCTTGCTTACCCCATGCGTATTTCCTATGATTCCAATGACCGTTAGTTTCTTCACCAAACAAAGCGGCTCAGGAAAAAAAGGAGTGGCCAACGCAATAATTTATGCTATTTCAATTATTGTAATTTATGTTGGACTAGGATTTTTGGTCACGGTTACTCTAGGTTCCGATGCATTAAATGAGATGGCAAGTAACTCATTTTTCAACTTGGCTTTCTTTATAATCTTTGTTGTTTTTGCAGCCTCATTTTTTGGTGCGTTTGAAATTGTATTGCCTTCGTGGTTGGTAAATAAAGCCGATAGGGCATCTGATAAAGGTGGATTGATTGGAATATTTTTCATGGCATTCACGCTTTCACTCGTATCTTTTTCCTGCACCGGTCCTATCATCGGAACGTTACTGGTGGAAGCCGCGCATGGAAGAAATTATTTGGGGCCTTTGGCAGGGATGACAGGGTTTGCGGTAGCACTTGCACTGCCGTTTGCACTCTTTGCAGCATTTCCATCATGGCTGAGTTCACTACCTAAATCCGGAGGGTGGCTCAACTCGGTAAAAGTGAGTTTAGGTTTTCTGGAACTTGCGCTGGCGTTAAAATTTCTCTCTAATGTGGATCTTGCTTATCATTGGGGCTTCTTAAAGCGTGAAGTATTTATCTCTTTATGGGTGGTTATTTTTGGTATGCTTGGATTTTATTTATTGGGCAAATTAAAATTTTCTCACGACAGTGATGTAAAACATATATCTGTACCCCGTTTGATGTTTGCCATCATCACTTTGTCGTTTACACTTTACCTTGTTCCCGGAATCTGGGGCGCACCTTTGCGAATGATAAGCGGATTTCCACCTCCTGAATTTTATAAGGAATGGGTCGATCCGGAATCTTCCGATTGCCCGCACAATCTTACCTGTTTCAAAGATTATGAAGAAGGAATGCGCTATGCAAAACTTCAGGGCAAACCCGTGATGTTGGACTTTACAGGATGGAGTTGTGTGAATTGCAGAAAAATGGAAGATAATGTGTGGTCCGATCCCGAAGTGTTGAAACGATTGTCCGATGACTACATCATTATTTCACTGTACGTTGATGATAAAACAGCATTGCCGGAGAACGAACAATATGTGTCTGCTTCCGGTAAGAAAATAAAAACTACAGGCAACAAGTGGAGCGATATGCAACGTACACAATACGAAACAAATTCTCAGCCCTATTACGTGTTGCTCGATAATAATGGAAAAATGCTTGCCCAGCCTCACGGTTACACACCTGATGTGGATACTTATGTGAAGTTCCTGGATGAAGGAAAATGCAGATACGAAAAGAGAAAATAGCCAATTGATGAAAGTGAAAGATGAATTTCTCGAAGCAGCCAAAATTTTAAATTCCTTTATTGCTTCCGATGAAAATTTTAAAAAGCTTGAAGCCGCCGGCGAATTACTCTCCGGTGCTTTTGTTCACGGTAATAAAGTAATTTCGTGTGGTAATGGAGGCAGTATGTGCGATGCCATGCATTTTGCTGAAGAACTTTCAGGTCGCTTCCGTGATAATAGACCCGCTCTGGCTGCAATGGCTATTTCTGATTCATCATATCTCAGTTGTGTAGCCAATGACTTTGGCTATGATCAGGTTTTTTCGAGATACCTCGAAGCTTTTGGAAAACAAAATGATGTGTTGTTGGCCATCAGCACCAGCGGCAACTCAAAAAATGTAATCAATGCCATTCAGGTAGCTAAGAGCAAAGGGATGAAGGTGATTGGACTTACCGGAAAAGACGGAGGTAAAATGGCCACTCTTTGTGATGTTGAAATTCGTGCCCCTCATTCGGTGTATGCCGATCGTGCCCAGGAAATTCACATCAAAGTTATTCATTCCTTGATCCTGTATGTTGAACAGAAACTTTTTGGTAAGGAAAAATAAGCTTCAATTTTTTTTGTTTGGTTTTAGGTTGACAGGAAGATTATTTTCATGAACAACTTTAGTGGATATTTTTAATGATTTTTTCATATTTGGTTTTTGATATTTTGCACAATAGCTGAAAAATTTAGTAGTTTTGTAGTAAGTCCAAACCCATTCGCCAATGAAAAATCGATTATTAATAGCTTTTGTTTGCATCACCATCTTTGCATCATTCCCCTACTGTGAAAGTCAGGCTCAGGTATTTCCTCAGCAGTTAATTAATCAGGCATTAGAAAATCGCCACGCATCACCAACCACCATTAACCGCAGTCCAAATCCGGGTGGTGAATCAACTTCTATAGGTGTAAGGCAACATTTGGCTATGGTTCCTTCTAAACTTCAATTCATTAAGGACTTCCGTAAAGAAACCGGCTCTATTGCCTCCACCGATACTATTTTTGTAGGCGCGGTTCCAAATGATACCCTTTACATTACCGGCACTTTTTTCAATAATGGACCTATTTTAGTGTTTAATGATGGAGTACTGATTTTTGAAAATGCCAATGCCACCATCAATGGTGATTTATTTGTATTTCAAAATGCCAAAATGCAAGCCGACAGCTCCACATTGAACTTTCCTCAACTTTATTTTTATCAGCGTTCGTGGATACTTGCTAACAATGGAATGGTGAATGTAAATAATTGCACTTTGGATTTCACGGGCCTTTCACATAATTTGTTAGCAGTTAACGATGCACAAATCACTATGAACAACATCCAGAATATCGGATTTACTACAGCGAGTGCCTACCATAATGCATCCATCAGTATTGACAGCACCAACCAGGCCGGAGAATTTATACTCAACGATAGCGCCACCTACAATTTTGAAAATGTAAACACCTTATTGCTGTGGCATACGGTACCAAAAAATGCTACCATAAATACCACATTTCCTGCTCCGGGTGCTGTTGGAAGTTATTTGCTTGATACCACTTCTTCTTGGGCAATAGGCATTCAATATAGTGTGAATGTTCTGAGCAGCACCGATGTAATGTGGGCACTCATGCCCGTTAATGGTTCCGATGTAACTATAACGGGTTCGACTATACGCGCAATAGGATTATGGTTTACTGAAGGCGATACTGTAGATGTATCAGGTCTGGTAAATAATTCCAATTATAGTTCCTTTCTGGCACCTGTTCCCGATCGTGTTTTACAGCTAAATAACTGTAGTGTACAAACATGGAATCTTTATGTATTTGATAGCTCGAGTATCGATATTTCAGGAAGCATTGTTGGTGAGGTTGGAAGTATGGGACGGTCGTTTGTAACTGCCCAGGGAGTGTTGTGTGACGGATCGGGTGGTTATTATTGGGCAACAGATACTTCTTTGAGCATTGCTGTAACATCTACTGTACTATCAAGTATTCGCAGTCAGGGTAATGGCATTTTTGTTTTCGGTTACGGTTCAGTGAATGGCGTTGCATCGGCAGTAGGCAATTCGGTGATGATTGTTACTCAAAGCAGCACACCGCAGGAGCCTGTTCCCTATGAAAGAGGTGTTGCATGGCGTGTACATATCAACCCATTGCCTGTTTCGTATGTCGATAGTGTAGTTGACATTTCCGGTTCTGCCTGGATCGATCAGGGTCCGCTGGGTTCATTTATGGATTTTGGATCGTATGATCTATTTTATTCCACAGCATCAAATCCCAACACCTGGATTACGATTTCTACAGGCAATACTGTTGAGGTAAAAAATACTGCACTCACCCAATGGAACACCAATGGATTAAATGCAGGTGCTTACAATTTACGGCTGAATACCTTTAATGATTTGGGTGATAGTATTGATGCAGTTATACAAGTTTCATTATTACCATCGATATTAGGTGTTGATGAATTGGATGGAGAAATTGTTGATGTTTCTGTTACTCCAAATCCTGCAAAAGATCAATTAAATTTTAATTTTATGATGAAATCAACCGGTGAAGCTGCTTTCAAAATTTATGATACCTCAGGCCAATTAGTTTACGAATCACAAAAATTATTTTCTGCCGGAAACCAAACATGGACTATTGATTCCAACTTTTTAAATGCTGGAATCTATCATTTTGATCTGCATATTCCGGGAGGAAGTAAAAGCGATTTGTTTGTTGTTGTCAAGTAATTCATCAAGAACTATTGAACCACATTCAAACAATTGTATATTAAAAAAGAGGATATCGTTTTCGATATCCTCTTTTTTAATATAAGCCCTAAGAAACTAATAACTAAGCACAGTCACATACGTATTTCCATTTACTGCCCATGTAACTTTAAAACCATAAGCACAATTGTATGGAGTAGGATTTCCGTTTTGATCCACACCCATTATCAAATTTAAAGATGAGTTTGGAAGATTGTGTGTAAGCTCTCCTGCATTCGGTCTCCACAAGCCGCAATAAGTATTCGATACCAAGGGAATGGTATAATAAGTTGTGAAGGCTTCTGCATATCTGTTTATTCCCCATGAATCCACACCGGAAAATCCGTTTAGAGTAGTATCTCCGTTGATAGTAAAATTAATTTTCGGACTTAACGGGCCGGTTGGATTGTAACTCCATTGAGTCATGCGTGCGCTGTTCCAGATGGCAGTAGCACCGGAACCATACAAAACCTGAATGTTAAATGCACGCTCCTGATATTTTAGAATTGCATTTCCCAACAAGAATCCCAACCAATCATTGCCATTAATATTTTTTAATGTTTTAACTCCGTTGAACGAAATTGATTTGTTGTCGTACAAACGGGTTATGCCAAAATTAATATAGGTGATCGTCAGCACAGCATTTACATCACTCCAATAGGTGCCGCTTGTTAACTGAACCTTAATTTGGCCCGAGCGTGTTCGTGACGGACTAAAACATGGTGTTATGCCATCAAAATTAAAAAACAGAATTTTTTGTGCTATCTGAGAGGAGTCGATGGTTACTCCGCACAACGGACTTGAAAGTGTATTGGCTCCGCGTCCGAAGGCAGGAATTTCAGATAATGAATTGTTGATGTCATTATCGGCCTGATCAATTTCGCCTTTATAAAACTGGCTGTCGTCATTGAATTGCTTTGCTTTAGCATCCAATTGTGGGTCATCATCTTCTTTCTTTTTACAGGATTGCATTACCAGTGTCGACATTGCGACAACCAGCAACGATACAACGATTGTACGTTTCATGGTGATGGAGATTTTAATTGGTTTGTAAAATTAAGGAATTAACAGGTAGTTGTCAATAACCATAGTTTGTAATTTTCGAAGATCAATTATTATGCCGATAGGTATCGGAAACAGGAAATTCACGACCTTGATGGCAGTTTAACGGCAAAGGAACCGTAATTAGTATGAAAATGTAAGAAAAGTATGCAAATAGATATAAAACACAAAGCCGGATCACATCTTTTAGAACGCAAATCCGGCTTGGTGCAGTTGATGTTTATCTTGCCATTTTGGTTAACACAATTTCCATAGTTTGATATTCTTTACCACCAATAGGAGTCATGAACATTTTCATTTTTTGAGTACCATCTTCCATAAAAGTTAATTCTTCCCGAACATCCATATCTTTTCCTGTTACGGGATCCACCTGTTTCCCATGCATATGCATAATTTTTCCCTTTTCAACCGGTTTACCTTCCATTATCAATATGCCTGTACCCATATTGTCAATCCAGGTGCTAATGAATATATTTTTAGCATTGTCGTAGGCAAGTGTGCTGATACCTTCAAATGTCATGCCTTCGATATTTCCATAATGATTTGATTGCTGATAGCGTCCACCTAAAATCATGGTAGTAGATACTTTAGCTGTACTTTTTACAGGTTCAGCTCCAGGTGTCATCCACATCGTAATTTCTTCCTTCCAATTTCCTTCATCATTTGCCAGAACCTTATGCACCTCTCCCGGAGTAGCATATACCTCATAAGCTTTTTCTGTTTTTTTTGCCTCCTCATTTGGCGCAGACATTACATAAGTATTTTCTGTTTGTGCAAATGCCATTTGTGTGAATAAGAGTGTTGCAAAGGTGATTGATACTTTTTTCATAATACTTTTAAGATTAGTTTGAGATCAAATATATGAAAATATTCATTAAAAAAAATCAATTTGATGTTCTTTTACTAATTGATTATTAATATTTTACATCTCGAATTTGAATTTGACCGAACTTTATGACATCATTTTTGCCAACCTATCTTTATAAAGAAATTATAAGAGTAGGTTTTTGCTTCCTATTTTTTTAATACATTTGTGTTCAGTAGTTGGATTTGTATTTTCATAACATAAAATTTTCATTGTATGTATCAACATTTTTTATAAAAAAAAGCGAGTGGGTTAGTAGGTTAGTAGTCCTTCCTTAGCAGGCAGGCGAGTGGCTATGCCCTTAGCAAAGCGCCATATTTGACATCTCATGAGCAATTGTGCGAACGGGATTTATCAACCTATTTCAGGCTAAGACAGCCTTCCACTTGTCACTTGCCACTTTTATACTTGTCACTTTTAACTTAAAATAAAATCATGCTCATCAAAACTTTTGGAAGTGCCGTCTTTGGCATCAATGCAACAACCATCACTGTTGAAGTAAATTGTGATGCGGGAACGAAATTTTATCTGGTAGGTTTGCCCGATAATGCAATCAAGGAAAGTCAGCAACGACTCATGGCTGCATTTAAAAATGTGGGTTACCGAATGCCGGGAATGAAGATTGTGGTAAATATGGCACCTGCCGATATCCGCAAAGAAGGCAGCGCATACGATCTAACAATTGGTATGGGAATACTGGCAGCATCCGGACAAATTCCCAGCGAGGGAATTGGCGATTACATCATCATGGGCGAACTTTCGCTCGATGGCAATGTACTTCCTATCAAAGGTGCATTGCCGATTGCCATTCAAGCAGCGAACGAAAATTTCAAGGGTTTTTTCCTGCCAAAAGAAAATGCCCGTGAAGCAGCAATTGTATCCGGACTAGAAGTTTATGGTGTGCAAAATATCAAAGAAGTGATTGATTTTTTCAGTGGTGATTCAATTCCAGAACGAGTTACTGTGAATATTCTGGAAGAATTCGAAAAAGTGCAGAGCCATATGGAGTTTGATTTTAGCGATGTTAAAGGTCAGGAAAATATTAAACGTGCCCTTGAAATTGCCGCTGCAGGTGGACATAATGTGATCCTTATTGGTCCGCCCGGCGCAGGGAAAACGATGTTAGCAAAACGATTACCAACAATTCTTCCGCCGCTAACAGTTGAGGAAGCACTAGAGACAACAAAAATACATTCTGTAGCTGGTAAAGTAGGTAAAAACACTTCACTAATCAGCACCCGTCCGTTTCGCTCTCCTCATCATACTATCAGCGATGTGGCCTTGGTAGGAGGAGGAGGGTACCCGCAGCCGGGAGAGATTTCACTGGCACATAACGGAGTTTTATTTTTAGATGAGTTGCCTGAATTTAAAAGAACGGTTTTGGAAGTCATGCGACAGCCGCTTGAAGAACGTAAAGTGACTATTTCGCGTGCTAAAATGTCGGTCGAATTTCCTGCCAGCTTCATGTTGGTGTCGAGCATGAATCCATGTCCCTGTGGCTTTTATAACCATCCCGAAAAAGATTGTGTATGTGGGCCGGGAATTGTGCAGCGTTATTTAAATAAAATCTCAGGTCCACTTCTCGACCGCATCGATATTCACGTAGAAGTCACACCTGTGCCATTCAGTGAATTGTCGATGGATAGAATTTCGGAAAAGAGTGAAGTTGTGAGAGCACGTGTTGTAAAAGCACGACAAATTCAAGCAGCACGATACATTGGAGATGAAGGAGTGTATTGCAACTCGCAGATGAGCGCAAAGCAACTGCGCACCATCTGTTCGCTCACACCCGAATGTAACCAACTGCTAAAAATTGCAGTGGAACGAATTGGTCTATCCGCTCGTGCCTATGACAGAATACTCAAAGTTGCCCGAACAATAGCCGATCTCGGAGGATGCGAGAGTATTTTGCCGGAACATGTAGCGGAGGCGATACAGTACCGAAACCTTGATCGCGAAGGATGGGCAGGGTGAAAACGGGAATGTAAAATCACGAAGTTGCAATGTTCAATGAAAAATTAGTTCACTTTGGAAATTGGATATTGGAAATGGATATTGGACAATTGACATTGGAAATTCGCATAAAAACATCCTGTGTACTAAAATGCAATTGTTTAAAATGAGCATATTTATGCATTCCGAAATAGAGTTTTGGTTCTGACTACATGCAAAAAGTCCACAACTTTGAAAAAGCTGTTCGACTCAAAAGGCCATCTCTTGTACTTTGATACAGCAACATTTAAAACAAATGTAAATTAAATTTCGAAGATTTTATGCCCTTAAGACCCAGTAATTCATAGATACTTGCATGAAATGAGTGCAGTGCCAATCAGGCAATTACATTTTTCATCCTAAATAAACGTTTTATAATAATCTCCAAATATTACGTTTCTGTATAACATTACACTGATTTCGAACTGCTTATAAAAATACCGGGCTATGACCGCGTCGTTCAACTCAATTTTATCCGCAATTTGCAAACTACTGTTTTATATTGTATTTTTCAGGAATAATTATGCATAAAATCTGTAGAAGTTATTATCCACTCTAGGACCACATTCCTAAATTGAATCTGATTTTAAGAAATGAACATGCAAAACCCATATGTTGAAAAGCAATTTGTAGATAGGTTTACTAAACCGACAGATGCTGTTAAATATATTTCTGAACTTGAATCACTTGATCTATCGAAAATAACTGAAGTACAATTAGGCGTGTTGTTAGACAAATATTTTCCAATTTTCCCGTTCACAAGTGGACATATTCAAAAAGGGGAAGAAGTATTTCGTGCAAGAATCAACATTAACAATAAACCATTTTCGAATGTCAAAGAGATATATGCTCGTGACAAGGAGCTCATTACCAGTTATGGAAGAGCACACAGACCGAAAGAGCA
>Ga0105044_10001054_pt1 | contig 35887 bp, 27 predicted proteins | sample MAT01_FD_78092 | JGI IMG/M metagenome (GOLD analysis project Ga0105044, IMG submission 78092) | Freshwater microbial communities from Lake Fryxell liftoff mats and glacier meltwater in Antarctica - MAT-01 | ecosystem: Environmental > Aquatic > Freshwater > Ice > Liftoff microbial mat | place...
CGACGTCGGCGCGCTGCGCCCGGGACCGGATTGGGGTTTCGACCTGCGCGAGTACGGTGGGTCCGGCATCGCGCTGCTGACGCGCCCGGCTGCCGCTCCGAACCCCTGACGGGAGCGATACCGCGCTTCCTGTGCTCGTACTTCTTCGGCGCGGAACCGGTGCACTTGAACACGCTCGTGAACCGCGAGCTGGGCCAAGTGGACGAGTACTGGACTCTGCGCGACCTGCCCGGCCGCCGCTACGTCGACAAACCCGTCTACGTCCTCGTCAGTGGCAAGACGTTCTCCGCGGGCGAGGAGTGCGCGTACAACCTGCAGAGCCTCGGGCGAGCCACGATCGTCGGCAAAACGAGCGGCGGCGGCGCCCACCCGGTCGATCGCCGCGCGCTGGGCCACGACTACTCGGTGATGCTCCCGATCGCGCGCGCCGAGAACCCGGTCACGAAGACGAACTGGGAGGGAGTCGGCGTCGTGCCGTCGGTCGACGTCGCGGAGGACGCCGCGTTGGACCGGGCGTGGGCGCTCGCGCTCGAGCGAATGGTCGAGCGGGAGCAGGACGCGCTGCGCCGCAAGCTGCTCCTCGAGCTGGCGGCCGGGAAGCAGGCCGCCGACAGGAGCGCGAAATCCACGCGCTGAACGCGCGCATCCAGGACACGGGGCGCGGACACGCGGTCGAACACCGAGGTGGCAGGAGAGGGCCGGCCTCCGTGCGCGATACGCGGTCCGCGCGCCGCTTTCTTCTTCCGGTTGGGGCAGTGAGCGCCGCGCGGGAACGTTGACCGGCGCGCGCAATCGTGCGACGAAACGCTGGTGAACACGCTGCGCGGACGCCTCTTCGTCGATGGCAAGCTATTGACCGGGACCCTGTCGTGGACCGACGGGCGCATCACTTCGGTCGTGACGGAAGGCGAGATCGGCGGCGCGGACCTGCCCGTCGTGGCGCCGGGTTTCATCGACCTACACGTGCACGGATTCGGCGGTTTCGATCCGCTGGAGGACGTCGCGGGCATGGCACGCGCCCTGGCGGCAGCGGGGACGACGGCGTTCCTGCCGACGCTTTTCCCCGGCGTTCCCGCCGAACTCGGCGCGGCGTGCGCGCTCCTGCAGGATCGTGTGCGGTCCATCCCGGCGGGCAGCGGAGCGCGCATCGTCGGCGCCCACTTGGAGGGACCGTACGTGAATCGCTTGGCGGCCGGTGCGCTGCCGCCGTCGGACTTGCACGATCCGTCGGTCGCGTCCTTGCGCGAGATTCTCGGCCCCGCGACGGGGGACGGGCGCGGCATCCGCACGATGACCCTCGCGCCGGAACTGCCGGGCGCCGCGGACCTCGTGCGCGAGCTCGTCGCCAGCGGCGTGCGCGTTTCGCTCGGTCACAGCCGGGCGACGTGCACCGACGCGCGCGCGGCGGCGATGGCCGGCGCGGTCGGCGCCACGCACCTCTTCAACGCGATGCCGCCGCTGCACCACCGCGAAGTCGGGCTGGCGGGGTTCGCGCTGACCGACGCGGCGCTTTTCGCCGAGATCATCGGCGACCTCGTGCACGTCGGGCCGGAGATGTTCGAGCTCGCGCTGCGCGCACGCGGACCGGAAGGGCTGTGCCTCGTCAGCGACGCGTTGCGCGGCGCGGGTACGGGTTGCGATCACTTCCACAGCCACGGGCGCGACCACGTGCTGCGCGGCGGTAGCGCGTACTATCCGGCGAAGGACTCCGCCGGAACCGCGCAGCTCGCCGGATCGGCGATGAGCCAGCTCGAGATGGTGCGCCGCCTCGTCACGCGCGGCGTAGTCGGATTGCCCGAGGCGCTGACGATGGCCAGCACGACGCCCGCGCGCGCTCTGGGGCTAGAGCGCGAGCTCGGCGCGCTGAAGCCCGGTTTCGCAGCCGATTTCGTGCTCCTGCGCGGTCCCGAGCTCGCGCTCGAGCGCGTGGTGGTCTCCGGCGCCACGGTCGGCTGACCGGCGCTCCATCACCAGGGCTGGCCGAGCTTGGAACGGATCTCGGCGATGCGCGAACGCAGGGCGGCGTCGGGCTCGACGTCGCGGACGACCATCGAGCACACGGTTGCGACGAGATCGTCGCAGCGCGGCCGTGAGTTCGGGTTCAGCGCTCCCTCTTCGATCGTGCGCGCGTACATGGTCCGCGCCTTCTCGAAGTCGCCGATCGCGACGTAGGCCTCGGCCAGCGGGCGCAGCACGCGGGCGCGGTAGATGTTCACGATCCGCTCGCGTCCGCCGTCGTAGCTCGCGAGCGCCGCGTCGGCATCGGCGCGCGCCGTGTCGACGTCTCCGGCTCGAGCGCGCAAGGCGGCCAACTTCGCGCGCAGCGGAACGTCGTCCTCAACGGTCCAGTTCGTGCCCACGAGCATCGCGCTCGCAGAGTCGAGCAGCTCGAGCGCCTTCTTCTCGTCGTCGGCGTCGATTGCCGTATCGACGAGTCGCTCTTGGACCTCGATGCGCACCTGGATCGGCAGCTTGGCCCAGGCCACGTGGATCTTCTCCTCGATCTTCGCGCGGCGCTCGACGTCGTCGTAGAAACGCGCGAACAGTTCGGCGTACGAACCCAACGCGCTGCCCAACGCGTCGAACGAGCCGGTGGCGACCAGGGCGTCGAGACGTGTCATGTGCTCGTCGAAGTGTTCGCCCGAGATCTTGCGCGAGCGCTCGGCCTGGATCGGTGCCGTCTCGGCCGCGTCGGCGCCGAACGCGGCCGCGTCCGCGAGGTTGTTCTGGCCGAGCAGCACGTACGTGCTGGCGATGCGTGCGCGAATGCGATCGCTGCGCCATTCCTGCGTAGTCTCGATGCCGTCGCTCGGCAGCTTCTCGTCCGTGGTGACGCCCCCGGCGTCGGCGATCTTCTGCGCGGCGGCGAGGAGTTCATGCACGCGGGCAAGCCGGCCCTGCTCGGCCTGGTGGTAAGCGATGGAAGCGATCGCTTCGCCCTGCCGCCAGTTCGCGATGTTTTTGGCGCAGCTCAGCGCGAGATCGGGCTGATCGATCTCGAGCGCGGCGACGACGACGTCAGCCTGTGCGCGCGAGCGGTTCTTGATGTGCGGGTTCAAGGGGAAGGCGCTGGCCGCGTCGAACGCCAGATCCAGGAGCTCCGAGCGCCAGGGCGCGATCGCCGGCACGGGCTCATCGCTCGTAGGCGTGGGCGTCGTCGTCGGCGCGGCCGGAGCGGCTTGGCTCAACGGGGCGGGCGGCGGCGTGTTCTTCGCGTTCGAGTCGGCGCACGCGAACGAGGCGGCCAGAACGGCGAGCAAAGTAGGGATCGTGGCGGCGTTCATGGTGTTCGTTCGCGAGAGCGAGAGATGGATGCGCGATGGATGCGAGCGATGGAGGGCACGGAAACCGGCGGCCCCCGGTCGCGCGGCGCCGCTCTTTTCGAGCAACACCGCGGAGCCGGAGGCCGCTGCGAGATCAGCGATTCGCGGCTGGGATCAGAGTTCCCAGGTGATCTGCAGACCGTTCGACAGGTTGAAGGTCGAGGTCGTGCAGAACGCCGCGGCGTTGCGGTACCAGGACTGGTAGGTGCGGGTGCCGGGGGCCGTGACGAGACCGCGGACCGAGACCAGCGGGTCCGCGCCGACCGGGAACTGCGACGTGCCCGCGGCGTTGAACTTCGTGGCCAGGCGGATGACCGAACCGGCCGCGCAACGCAAGCCGTCACCGAACACGCCGCCCGCGCCGCCGGCCTGCTGCGTCGTGCCTTGGAAGTAGAGGGCGGAGCTGTTCGGCATCTGCGTACCCGTCAGGACGACGGTGTCGTTCGAGAGGCTCGAGCAGCCGGTCGCGCGCAGCTTGGCGCCGACATTGAGCGAGTTGAGGCAACCGGCGTTCTCGCCGACCGCGCTGCTATTGCCGCACGGGCAGGCCGTGCCCGTGCCGTCACCGAAGCAGTAGAGCGTGCCGAGGTCGGCGGCCGGCGTGATGCCGTACGCGAACGTGGCCGTCCAGTTGCAGAGCCAGTGCTGGACGTCGCCGTTGGCGAACGCGCCGCGGTACTGGGCTTGCGTGAAGAATCCGTCGTTCGGCGCGCTGCCAACGCTCGTGAGAGCAGCAGCGGCCGGACGCGGGTCGAGGCCGATGACCGGAACCATCGTCAAGCTGAGGACCGGCACCGCGGCACCGCGGGTGATCGAGCGGATCGGCTGATCGGCGAGGGCATTGCCCGCGTCGACGTTGTTGTTCGTCCCGTTGGCCGGGAGGACGCCGCGCGCCGTCGCTTCCGTGTACGCCGAGGCGTTCTGGTTGCGGAAGAAGACGCTGTCGGTGATCTCGGCGAGCTTGCCGCTCGTCTGGGCCGAGTAGAACCCGGGCAGGCCGATCGGATCGTTCGGGAGAGCCGGGACGGCGTTGTGGTCCGTCGTCCACGTGTTGGCCCACGAGAGCGTGCCGTTGAAGCCGTAGCCGTTGCCGCCGTCGCCGTCGACGTTGTCGAAGGCCACGAGGCGCTCGCCCAGGTCCATGAAGATCGAGTTGCGGATCTGGACCCGCGCGTTGTCACGCCAGGCCGTGCCGTGGTCGCCGCTGACCGGCTGACCGATCACGGTCATGTTGTAGATCGAGGCCGTCGTGACCGGCTGGTAGTCGGACTGCTCCGCGCCGTCGACTTCGATGGCGTTGTCGCCGACGCCCGAGCCCTGGCTCGCGACCGCGCTGTAGCCCTGGACGATCAGGCCGAACTGCGCCTTGCCGCGCCAGCCTTGGTCGACGTCGAGGCTGTCGTCGCCGATGTTCCAGATGCTGAAGTACTTGAGGTTGACCGTGCCGCCCCAGATCTCGATGCCGTCGTCGACGTTGTTGAAGATCTCGAGGTGGCTGATGTCCGTGTTGCGGCCGATGCCGCCCAGGGACAGGCCGTTCAGCTCGTTGTTCAGGCCGATCACGCGGCCGCCGTAGCGCAGCGAGATGTAGCGCAGCGAGCCGCTGTCATCGTCGTCGTTGCCGCCGCCGTAGCGGACGCGCGAGTCGCCCGGGAACGCCTCGGTCAGGCCTTCCATGACCGCTTGGTTCGCGCCGTTGGGAGCAGGCGTGTTCGCGACGATCGAGTTCTCGGACACGTAGCCGGCGCCGCAGAGCGTCAGGTTGCCCCACTCGTTGACGCCGAGACGCGCCGTTCCGGTCTTCGAATCGCCGCCGACCCACGTAGCCACGTCGGCCTTCGACGTGAAGATGATCGGGTTCGCGGCCGTGCCGTTGGCGATGATCTGCGCGCCGCGCGTCACCGCGAGGCTGCCGCCGATACCGGTGTCGCTGGCGATGACCGTGCCGGCTTCGATGGTCAGCGTCGCGCCCGGGAGGACGTAGACCTGCTGTTGGATGTTGTAGGTGTTGTTGGCGGTCCAGGTCGTCGACACCGCGATGTCGGTTGTGACCAGGATCTCGGCCGCGCTGGCCGCGCCGCCGAAGCAGAGGCCGGCGAGGGCCGTGTGGAGGACGATCTTCTTCATGGAGCTACTCATTCGATCGGTCGGAGGAAGTGCGTGCAGCGCGTAGGGAGCCGGTCTCCTCTGAGCGCGCAGCACGAACGGCGAGCAGGATCCACGCAACCTGTTTGCATCCGATGAAGACTCGATGGAACTCCGCCCAATCGCTGCTCCGAACGGCTCCAAAGGGGCACGAACGACCGGCCGGCGTGCTCGTCGCTCGAGCACACCGTCCCACCGATAGCGATCCGGATCAGCGCGACTGCGCGACGCGCTCCACTTGCTCGAGGTACTGCTGGATGGTCTCGCGCGGCAGGATCGTCTGCGCGCGGCGCAGCAGCGGAAGCGCCTCCGCGTAACGGCCCTTGCCAACGAGGAGCTGTGCGTGGCGCACCTTCGCGTCGGCCTCGAAGGCCTCGATGCTCGCGGCGCGCTCGTACCAGAAGATCGCTCGCTCGACGTCGCCTGCGCGAGCCTGGTGCTGGCCGAGAAGGATCAACGCTTCGCCGTCGAGCGGGTCGAGCTCGACGATCTCCTCGAGCACGCGCGCCTCCTCTTCGCCGGCGCCTTCGGCGACAGCGAGCCGCGCGCGCAGCTTGAGCAGGTCCTTGCGTTCCGCCGCGCTGAGACGACCCGTGTGGATGTCCTCGATCTTCTCGACGAGGCGCTTCGTCGGACCGGATGCGCCGCGGGAAGTGAGCGATTTCGCGGCGCGAATCGCGCGCGTCGAGCCGACGCCCGGGTCCTTCTCCATCGCGCGGATGTAGGTGTCGACCGCTAGGTCGTAGAGCTCGTCGTTGACGTAGATGTCGCCCAGGGTGTTCAGGCTGTCGGGCGTCGACTTCCCGAGTCGGTCGACGAACTCGTAGTTCTCGGCCGCGCGCCGCGGCTGGTTCAGCCCGATGTACGCATTGGCCTGCAAGAGCCACAGGTCGGCGCGATTCGGATCGTTCGCGAGCAGCGCGTCGCACAGTGCCGAAGCGTCGGCGTAGCGCTTCTGCTCGAAGAAGCTGCGCGCCAACCCCATCTTCCAGTCGAGCGTCTGCGGATCGAGCAGCGAGGCGAGACGGAAGCCCGATTCGGCCGCGATGGGATCGCTCAGGTTCGAGTACGCGTAGCCCAGGAGCCCGTACGTCACGGCGTCGCCGCCGCCCAGCTCGACGACGCGCACGAACGCGCGCGCGGCCTGGGCGTACTCGGCCTGACGCACGCGGATGAGCGCCAGATTCCGCCAAGCGCGCCGGAACTTCGGGAACTTGGCGACCGCCGATTCGTAGGCCTCGGCGGCTTCCGGGAGTCGGTCCGCCTGGAACTGCAAGTTCGCCAGCGTGAAGTCGAAGACCGCGCTCGACGCGGGCGTCGAAGTCGCGACGATCAACGCGGCCGCCTCGTTGGACTTGTCCGCGCTCATGAGCTCCAAGACCTTCTGCATGGTCTCGCGCTCGGGCTGCGTCAGACGCGGCTCGATCTCCGTCTCCGCGGCATAGCTCTCGACGAACTGGCGCCGGAAGACCGGATCGTTCCAGAGCGCGAGCTCGTACTGACGGCTGACGCCATCGCGGCTCGCGGTCGCGTCGACCACCGCGGGCGTGGATTCGATGGTCAGCACGGGCGCCTCGGGCAGCGGCGCCGCGGCCTCGACGACCGCCGCAGTCCACGCCGCTCGCGCCGGAAGCGTAGCCGGTTCGACCGCGGCGCACGCGGCGAACAGCACGACGGACGCGGCCGGAACGAAGATGGGAGCAAAGACTCGGCTCATGGTGATCAACTCTTCGGAAACGTGATCGGCACCCGCATGCGGAAGCGGACGGGCTCGCCCTTGCGCATGCCCGGCTCGAACTTCCATTGCTTCACCGCGTTCAACGCGGCGCGATCGAAGACGGTGTCCGTCGAACTCTGCACGATCGGGTTCTCCACCCGGCCGCGCTGGTCGACGACGAACAGGACGTAGACGGTGCCCGGCGTGCGCTTGCGCGCTTCCTTGTCGACGACCGGACTCGGCTGGTGGACGACGCGCGGCTTCTGGTCGAGGTCCGAGAGGCTGAAGAGCGCTTCCGCTTCCTCCGACGCGAGCGTCTTCGTGTCGAGCTTCACCGCGAAATCGCCGGTCATCCAGCCTTCGCCGACGCCTCCGCCGAGCGCCAGCTCGAGCTGCGACAAGTCGAGAGGCGGCGCTTCCTCGAGGAGTTCGGGCGGCTTCTCCTCGGGCTCGGGCTCTTCCTCTTCCTTCTCCTCCTCGGGCGGGGGCGGAGGCGGCGGAGGCAGGTTCGCCGTGTCGATGGATCGCAGTTCCGTGTCGGCGAGAGGCGTCGAGGAGATCGCCTGGATGAGCGGCAGCACGAGGAACAGCGCGAGGGCAAGGACCGCCGCGCCGACGAAAACGAGGAATCCGTGGAGGAACCGTCTCGCGCGGGAATGTCCCGCGAACCGCGTGTCGGCCGAACCGCTCATCAGCTCTTCCCACTCCGTGTGGCGATGCTGACCTTGGTCGCTCCGCCGAGCTTGGCTTCGTCGACGATGCGCACGAGCAAGCCCGATTGCGCGACCGTGTCCGCCTGGATGATGACGGGCAAATCTTCCTTCTGGAGCATGCGCTTCACGAGCGCCTGCACGCCGCCGATGCCGATTTCGCGGCCTCCATAGACGATTTCGCCGTTCGCCGTCAGAGCGATCAGGATGCTCGTCTTTTCGAGTCGCACGGCGGAAGCAGCCTGCGGCTTGTCGACCTCCACCCCCGTCTCCTCGACGAACGTCGTGGTGACGATGAAGAAGATGAGGAGGATGAAGACGCAGTCGATCATCGGCGACATGTCGATGCCGACATCGGCGCCGTCTTCAGAGCTCAAGTCGCGGAATCGTCCCATGGCTACGCCTCTATCTCAGGATGGTCGCGGGCTCGGCGACGCGGCCGACGCTCGAGACGGTGGGATGCTTCGAGATGTGCACGGGAACCGGCGCTTCCGCCGGCTGCGGACGTCGCAGACCCAGGCGCCGATACAGGCTCTGGGTGCACACGGTTTCCATGTGGGCCAAGAACGCCTTGTACGCCTCGTGCTTGCGCGCGAGCTGGTACTGGAAGAAGAGCCCGGGCAGCGCGACGACGAGGCCCGTCTCCGTCGTGATCAACGCCTCGGAGATGCCGGCCGCGATCAGACCCATCGTCTGATCGCCACCGGAACCGGTCGCGAGAGCTCCGAACGTCGCGAGCATGCCGGTCACGGTGCCGAGCAGTCCGAAGAGCGGAGCCGCGCCGATGCAGACCTTCATCACGCGCAGATCGCGCTGGAACGGCGCGATCTCTCGCACGCGCAGTTCCTGGAACGCGCGCGCGATCTCTTCCAGGGATCCAGCGGCGGTGGCGTGCTCGACCAGCGCGCCGACGTGCCCCGTCCGCTCCGACGGGTGGTCGATCCAACGACGCCAGGTGGATTCGTCGACGGACGTGAAGCCCTTCTCTTGGAGCTTCAGGAAGACGTGCACGCCGAGCGCGAAGAGCATCAGCGCGATGACCGCGATCGCGATCATCGCCCATCCACCGGCCACCCAGATGACCGTGGCGCGCGCCCAAACGTCGGCGATTCGATCGCTCATGAGTTCCATGGATCGTTCTCCTTCACGCAGCCAGGGGCTGCTGGCCGGACTCGGATTTGGCGACGTGATTCAGGAAGGCCACGGCTGAGGTCTCCATGTCGTCGACGATGCTCTTCGCTTTCCGCGTGAGCAGTGCGTGGATGAGCAGCGAGGGGATGGCGACGATCAGCCCGTACTCGGTCGTGATGAGCGCCTCGGAGATGCCGCTCGAGAGCGTCTTCACGTCGCCCGTGCCGAACACCGTGATGAGTTGGAACGTGTTCATGATCCCCGTCACCGTGCCGAGCAGGCCCAAGAGCGGCGCCGCGGCGGCGCTGATCGCGATGAACGGCAGGAAGCGTTGCAGCTTGAGCCGCGTCGTGAGGACGTTCTCGAACATGACTTCTTCGACGAGGCTGCGCGGCTCGCCCAGGTGTTCGGCACCGACCGCGAGCATCGATCCGACCGGGCCCGGCAGCGTCGCGGCCTTCGTGCGCGCGGCGGCGTGACCGCCGTTCTCGACCAAGGCGTAGAGCTCCTGGAGCTTCGCGCGCGAAGGACGTTTCACGAACGCGAGGCCGAACCAGCGATAGAGCGCGACCACGAGCGCGGCGCCGGCGAGCAGGAAGATCGGCCACATGACGGGGCCGCCCTTCTTGATGTGTTCCCACAGCGTTTCCTGCGTCGCGGCGACCTTGTGCGCGTTGCCCAGCGACGTGTCGACCGGCATCTGTCCCGTGCCCGCGGACACCAGCGCTTCGGCGGCGACTTCGTCCTCGGGCTTCTGGAAGGGGACCTGCGCCGGCTCGAGCGAGCCCAGACGCTGTTCCGCGGTGCCGACCCACGCGCCGTCCGTCGAACGGAACAGCGCGACCGGGCCGACGAGGGCGAACGTGCCGCGGTTGACGATGCCGTCGGGGTTGACAGCCGTGCCGTCGAAGCGCGTGCCGCCGACTGCGTCTTCGAGACGCGCGAGCGACGTGGCGAGCAACGTCGCTTGCGCGGCGATGATCTCCTCCGGCGCGAGCGTCGTATTCTCGTGCGCCATCTTGGCCGCCCGGAGCTCGCTCGCGTAACGCTGCAGCTCGGTGATGTGCAGGCGCGACTCGAAGTTGCGCGCATACTCCTGGAGCAGCGTCGAGAGGTAGGACTTCTCGTCCTCACGCGTCTTGATCTCGCCGCGCAGGTTCGTGAGATCGAGCGTGCGCCCGTCGAGCGTGCGCGTCGTCTGCTGGAAGTCCTGGCGGAGCTTGACGAGCTCGCTCTCGAGCTCGCCGATCCGCCGCGAGAGGGGGATCTTCTCCTCCGCGATCGTCTTGCGCAGCGCGTCGAGCTCGCGCACGGCGTCCTCGAGCTGCTTGGTCGCGCTGGCCGCGGCCGTTTCGAAGGACGTGGTGGACTGCGCTTCGGCCGGAGTCTGTGCGCCGGCCGCGGGGGAGTTCGCGGCGAGGAATGCGAGGAGCAGGATCTTCGAGATGTTCATGGGGTCTTCCTCGCGCTCACTGGATGCGCATGGGCAGCGGCACGAACTCGGCCACGCCCTCGTTCTTGTGGATGGCGATCGCGCGGGCGATGCGCGGTGCGGCGTCGTTCGCCGCGGTCCAGGTCCAGCCGTCGGGACCGCCCGTACCCACGCCTGCGTGACGACCGTTCGCCGTGACGTAGTAGCCCTGCGAGACGCCGAGGTAGATCGCCGTGACTTCGGCCGTCGTGCCGTCACCGAGCGTGCGCACTTCGGAAGTGAGCGTGATGACGCCCTGAAACTTGTCGATCTCGTTCAGGATCCCGACGACGTTCTGGTAGCGCTCGGCGAGTCCGGGCTTCGAATCCGACGTTCCGTCGGGGATGCGCTGGCTGAGCGGCGCCACGCGCTCGCGGATCGGGTCGGGCACGCGCTTCAGGAGCTCGCGCGTGCGCTTCTCCAGTCCGGCGACACCCGCGACGAGTACTTCGGAGCCGGCCGCCAGCCGAGCCTTCTCCGCGAGCAGCGCCTCGCGCGCCTTGTCCGCGTCCGCGATGCTCGAGGTCGCGCCGGCGACCCGGCTCTGGAGCGAGTCGATCTCGCGCTGCAGGACGTCGACCCGGCTCGTCAGGATCTCGCGACCGAGCTGCCAGTCGCGCTGCTCGGCGGACAGCACGCGGCGCGTGTCGACCCACTTCTCGAGCGTCGACCGCGCTGCGGCGATCACGTCCGAGTCCTGAATCGGGAGCACTGCGGCCGTGAGCACGAAGCACGACGCGGCTGCGGCCGTCGCGCGGAAAGGAATCCTGGTCTTGTGGTTCATGTGTGCCTCGTGGCTTCGATCTTGGTCATGGGCTCAAAACGCGAACGTGGCCCCCAGGGTGATCGAGTATTCGACGCCCTTCGTGTAAGCGGTCTTCAATACGTCGCCGCTGATGTACTCGGAGCGGTAGACCTCTTCGATGCGCGGGTTCGTGAGGTTCTTCGCCGCGAATTGCAGCCTGAAGTACTTCCCGAGCTTCTGGCTGATCGAGAGGTTGAGCGTGTCGTAGTCGTTGGCGTACACGCTCGGCACGAATTGGCCGTCGTCGACTCCGGCGCCGGCGACGAGCGTGTCGCCTTGGAGCGTGTAGAAGAGAGAGACCTGTGTGCCCGTCGATTCGATCTCGTACGTGCCGTAGAGATTGACGAGGTACTCCGGCGCGTTGGTCATGTCGCGCGTCGTGATCGGGGCGAGGATGCCGGGATTCGAGAGTTCGGCTACCTCGCTGTCGGGCAACGTCACCTCCGAATCGATCAGTGTGCCGTTCGCGCCGATCGAAAAGCCCTGCAAGGCCTCGACGAACCGACCGATATCCTGGCGCACCTCCAGCTCGAACCCGGTAAGTTCGCCTTCGGGATAGTTGACCGGCGTCGTGAACGTGAAGTCGGTCGGGCGCTGCACGTACTCGATCGGGTCTTCGATGTCCTTCCGGAACCAGGACACCGACACCAGTGCCGAGTCGTACGGCTGCCAGTCGACGCGCAGGTCGAGGTTGAGGAGAGAGCTCGTCTGCAGTTCTGGATTGCCGATGAACACCGGGCCGCCGAGGTACTCCTGCTGCTGGATCGGCGTCAGTTCCTTGAACGTCTGGCGCGCGATCGTCTGGCTGATCGAGCTGCGCAGAGTCAAGCGTTCGACCGGAGTCCAGTTGACGGCCAGCGAGGGCAGCGCGTCGCCCTGGTCGATGGCGACGTCCGCGTCGCCAGGGTTCAGGTCGACGGGCGAGGACGAGCCCGGCGCGAACCACGTCGCGTCGGGGCCCGGATCGTTCACGACCGAGATGTTCGTGTTCTCGAACCGCACGCCGCCGATCACGTCGACCGATGAAGACACGGGCAGGTCGACCATGCCGTACCACGCGAAGATGTCGATCTCTCCGCGATAATCGACGTCCAAGGTCGACTGAAGGATCGGGTGGTCTTCTTGGTCGAACACATTGCTCCAAGGCTCGTTCCAGCCGCCTTGGTACGACGCGCCCGCATCACCGAAGTTGCTGAAAGTGTCCTGGTTGAACTTGCGGTCGACCTGGTCGTTGAAGAGTCCGACCTTCACGTAGCCTTCTTGCTCGCCCCATTGCTCGAAGGGGAAGGACAGGTCGAACGAGCCCTGTTGGCTGTCTTCATCGATCTTCTTCCAGATGCGTTGGAAGTTGCCGAGGTTGAAATTCGCGGCCGGCAAATACGGCAGCCAGATCGCGGGATCCGTGCCCGGTGGGGTGAAGGGCGGGACCCCCGGGTTGAACGACGGCGCGAGCCAGATGGCGCCGAACTGGCGCTTGTCCGGCTGGTAGAGCTCGGCGTAGCTCTGCGAAAGCGTCCAGCGGAACGTCGGCTCCTCGAAGCGGAACGAGCCCAGCGAGAACGTTCCCATCGGCACGAGATGGCTGCCCGCGAGCTGGAGGCTGCCCGTTTCGCGCTCGGTGTACTCGAGCGTCTCCGTGCGGATGTACGGCGCCGCGCGCCGAGTTTCCGGCGTGTTGCCCGGCGCGGTCGGATCGCGGCGGTTGTAGCCGGGGAAGTAGTACTCCTTGCCGCGCGTGTCCGTCGCGAGCGTCGCCTTGTCCTCGGTCGTGCGCGAGTAGAGGAACGTGGACGAGAGCGAGTGGTTCTCCGACTGGATTCCGAGCGTTGCGAGCCCGCCCCACTGGACGGACTGCTCGGCCTGCGTGACGTCGAACAGCGAAGTCTGAAACTCGCCTTGCGACGGCGCGCCCTGACCGTATTGCGGCGTCATCGGATCGCCGGGGTTCTCGACCCAGTACGAGTCGTCGATGCCGTCGTCGTAGTACGAGCTGTCGCGCTCGTAGAAGAAGCTGCCGAATCCGCCGAACGTCACGTCGTCCGAGAGTTGTCGCTTTCCGCCCCCTGCCAGCGACCATTTCGAGTCGATCGGGGCGTCCTCCGTGCTCGTCCCGGCGGCGCCGTCCCAGTTGCCGCCCAGGTTGTCGTACTGGATCTCGCGGCTGCCGCTCTCGTCGCCCCAGAAACCCACTCCACCGCCGCGATACGAGAGGAAATCGCTGCGACCCGCGACGTTCGTGTTGTAGCTGCTCTGGATGCTGAACGAGAGGACCGTCTCGTCCGGGATGCCCTTCAGGCGCACGTCGACCGCGCCGCCGGACGCGTCACCTTGTTGATCGGGCGTGAAGGTCTTGGAAACCTGCAGACTCTGGATGACCGCGGAGGGGAATTGATCGAGCTCGACGGCGCGCTTGTCCTCGTCCGCCGTCGGCAAGCGCACACCGTTCAACTGTGAGCTGACGTAGCGGTCGGGCAGGCCGCGGATGACCGCGTATTTCCCGTCCTGCACGGACGCGCCCGACACGAGCTTGAGCGCACTGGCGGCATCGCTCGCTCCCGCGCGGCTCATGAGGTCCGATCCGATCGAGTCGAGGAGCGCGGGACTGTCGAGCTTGAGCGACAAGAGCGCGGCTTCGGTGCCGGCGCCGAGTTCGAGCACGTCCTGGACGACGAACTCCTCCATCTCCGTGAACTCGCCCGACAAGGAGACGTCCACGTCGGTGAGTTGCCCGGCCGTCACGATGACCTCGGTCCGGACTTGCCGTACGTAGCCTTCCTTCGAGAAGACGAGCGTGTAGCGACCGGGTGGGACCTGCGCGAACACGTAAGCGCCTTGATCCGAGGTCGTGACCTTCTGCCCGGTCTCCACCGCGAGGACTTGCGCGGCGGCGAGGGGTGCGCCGAACTCCTGGTCGATGACCACGCCGCGGATGGACCCGGCCGCCTGCCCTTGAGCGCTCGCGCGACCGAACGGGATCAACGCGCCGAGGAGGAGCCAGCGCACGGGCCACCAGATCGCGAGCGCGAAACGGAGTCGCGGAGCAACGGAGGGTCGGCGGGGCGCGGCGCCCGGGAACGAATGACCGCGCGATTCCAAAGATGCTCCTGATTGCGTCCGTGAGGGGGGCGTGGACCGAACTGCCGAAGGCGGGGACGATATTCAGGAAGTGCGAGGATCGCGTGAACGCACGATGCCGCGATTGTGAAGAAGCGTGTTGCGCACGGCGGGCAGTGCCACGTGAAGGGCCGATGAAGAGGGCGCGCGGCCCCACACGGCCAGCCGCCACGCACGATCCCGCCGCCCGCCGGGCCAATCGAGACCTCCGAATCCGGCCGCGATTCCGCCTGAGTTGCGGGAACTTCCTTCCGATAGGGAGAGCGATGCGTGCCGCCCTACTCGTCCAAGGACTCGCCCTGACCGTCGCTCTGGCGGTCGCGGGCCACTCCGCGGCCACCGTCGCGCGTGCGTCGAGGCCGGAGCGCATGGACGTCCGCGGGCTATCCGTGCCCGTGACCTGGCTCGAGCTCCTGAACACTCCCTGTCGCCACCAAGGGCAGGAAGTCGTATTCGCGTTCCAGTTCCACGGTTGGCCGGAGCGCTGGCATCCGGGACCGACCCGTTTCGGAGAGGGGGCTTACGCGGCGATCTCGGGCTGGGCGGACGAGCAGTTCCCCTGGATCCCCGAGGAGTTCGACAACCCGGCCGTGCGCCTCTTCGTGCGCCGCGGATCCGAGGCACAACGCTCGTTCGTGGGTGCGCTTCCGCACCAGAGATTCGAAGTGACCGGCATCGTGCGTGAGGTCTGGCGCGACCGGCCTTGGATCGAACTCACGGGCGCGACCCTGCTCGAGGACCAGATCGGGGAGGCCACGGTCTTCCACGCCGCGCGCGCGATCGAGCTGATGGAAGATGGAACGTTCGTGATGGCGGACGAGGCGCTCCAGCAGGCGCTGAGCGCGCCGTTGCCCGACGCGGCGCGCGACGAGCTCTCGCGGTTGCGCGAAATGTGCGCGACGGAGATGGCGGATCCGAAGCCCGCTCCGATACGACCGCGAAAATGAGCACGGAAAGCTGGACTCGGGACGTTCGCGAACCGCGCGCTTCGTCCTCCTGATCCTGGCGGTGATCCCCGCCGCCATCGATCCCTCCAGGCCTCATCTCACCGAGGTGTCTCATGCTCCGCTCGGCAATGCTCCTCGCCCTCTCTGCTCTTCCGCTCGCCGGCGAACACGTCGCCATCCGCCCGGTCCTGCACTCGAACGGTTGCGCGAACGCGATCGTCCACGAACCGCTCCTCGTCTACGAAGTTCGCGGTGGGACCCTGCTCGGGCCGGTCGACCTGCACCTCGTCGTCTACTCGAGCGGTGCGGCGCGCATCGTCGACGTCTCCGATGCGGACTTCCCGCGCGCCGCGATCGCCGACACGGATCCGGATGAGGTGCACGATCTGATCCGGGATCTCGAGCGCGTCGGCGGGATGCTGGCCTGCGACAGCTCCGGGATGGTCACGGACGTTCCGCTGCGCACGCTCACGCTGCTGAAGCCCGGCACCGACGCGCGCGCTCACACGTACTCGTGGTGGCTGCCCGAGAACGCGAACGGCGTGATCGAGCTGCGCATCGAGCAGTTCATCGAGGAGCTTTTCCCGCAGTTCTGAGCGGCGCGGCAGCCCGAACGCTCGGCCGCTGATTTCGAGGACGGGTCACGACCGGCCGTGGAGCAAGGCGCTCCGCGGCCGGTCGAGCATTCGGCAAGACGTCGCGGGGAATCGGCGCGCGAGCGCCTGAAGTCCGGCCCGTAGCGCGAATCGGCGGATGAGCCTGTCCGCGGGCGCGGCGGGGAGCATCCCGGCGATTGCGCGGCCGAACCTCACCGCGGTCGGGTGCTCGGCGCGCGGTCGTGCGTAAGATCCGCGGACCACCATGCTCAGCGACCTCGCCCTCGAGAACCTGGCCCTCTTCGACCGCGCCGCGCTGGAGCTCGGGCTCGGGCTCAACGCGATCACCGGCGAGACGGGCGCGGGGAAGAGCTTGATCGTCGGCGCGCTCGAGCTGCTCCTCGGCGAGCGTCCGCGCACGGGAATCGTGCGCACCGGCGCCGAGGAAGCGCGCGTCGAGGGACGCTTCCTGTTGGCGCCCGAGCACGCGGCGGGTCCCGAACTGCGCGACGCACTGGCCACGGTCGCGCCGACGGTGATCGAGGATTGGTCGATGCTGGGCCCGAAAGACGAGCGCGAGCTGATCCTCGCGCGCGCCGTCGGCAACTCCGGCCGCACGCGCGCGTGGATCAACCACCGGCCGGCGACGCTCGCGGCGCTGAAGCGCGTCGCCGGGCTGCTCGTCGAGATCCACGGTCAGAACGATCACCAGCGGCTGTTCGAGCCGGCCGAGCAGACGCGCGTGCTCGACGCGTTCGGGGGATTGAGCGACCTCGCCGATCGCTGGCGCGCGGCACGTACGACATACGACACCGCGCGCGCGGAGCTCGAGGACTTCGACCGTCGCGCGCAGGAGCGCGCCGAACGCCTCGATCTGCTGCGTTTTCAAGCGCAGGAGCTAGACGCCGCGCGCATCACGCCGGATCAACACGCGGACTTGCTGGCGGAGCGCGATCGGCTGCGCTGGGCCGAGGATCTGTCGCGCGACCTCGGCGGCCTCGCGCGCGCGCTGGCGGGCGAGGAGGGCGGAGCGCTCGACGAACTGCGCCGCGCGCGCCGCGTGCTCGAAAGCTGGACGGGTCGCATCGGCGAGCTGCGCGAGCTGCATCACGAGCTCGAAGGCGCCGTCGCACACGCCGAGGAGGCGTCGGCCGGGCTCGAGCGGTTTCTGGCGAACCTCGAAGCGGATCCGACGCGGCTCGAATCGATCGAGGACCGTCTCTACAAGCTGGAGACCCTGCGCAAGAAGCACCGCACCGACGTGCCCGGCCTGATCGAGCGCGCCGGGAGCATCACGCGCGAGCTGAGCGAGCTCGAGGCGCGCGACGAGTCCGTCGAAGCCTTGCAGACGCGTGTCGCCGAGTTGCGCAAGTCCGCCGTCGCGCTGGCCGCGGATCTTTCGAGGAAGCGCACTGCTGCGGCCGTGAAACTGGCGAAGCAGGTGCACGCGAGCCTCGCCGATCTGGGCCTCGCGAAGGCCGAGTTTCGCTACGCGCCGTCGTCCAACGAAGCGGCACACCGTGACGCGACGTCGCGCGAAACGTCCGCGCGCGCGGGTGAAGTCGATCCGCCCGCCGCCGAGTTCTTCCTGGCCGCGAACCCCGGCGAACCGTCGCGACCACTGCGGCACGTCGCCTCGGGCGGCGAGGCCGCGCGCATCCTGCTCGCGGTGCGCGTCGCGCTCGCGCTGAAGCAGGCGATCCCGACGCTCGTCTTCGACGAAGTGGACGCCGGCGTCGGCGGCCGCCTCGGTCCGCAAGTCGGCGAGCACCTGAAGACGCTCGGCCGCGGCCACCAGGTCCTGTGCGTGACGCACCTGCCCGCGATCGCGGCGCTCGCCGATCACCACTACCGCGTGTCGAAGTCGGTGAAGAAAGGCCGCACGTGCACCGAGGTCGCGCGACTCGTCGGCGACCCGCGCGTGGACGAGGTCGCCGACATGATCGCCGGCGGCGCCGCGCACGAGACGGCGCGCGCCGAAGCGCGGCGCTTGCTCGGGGTGTGAATCTCGGCGCCGCCACGCGCCGTGGGTAACGAGAGCGTGCCAACGCGGGTCCCGCGTCGGCACCTCGATTCGTCACGTGGTCGTCGCGATCACCACACGATCGCTCGCTTCTCCCGCGGACGCATCGCCGGCGCGTCGTCGTCCAACGCGAACGCATCCTGGAAGCCCTGCAGGTTCGACACCGGCCCGATCGCGCGGAACATCGCCGGTGAGTGCGGGTTCGTGTTGACCTGCAGCTTCAGGCGCTCGGGCGTGTAGTTGCAGCGCCACGCGCGTGCCCAGGCGATGTAGAGCCGTTGTTGCGGCGTGAATCCGTCGATCGGGCGCAGCCGCTGGTTCATCTGACGCATCGCGAGCGCGTCGCTCGCGATCGTCAGCCCGGCGAGGTCGGCCAGGTTCTCGCCCAGCGTCAGCTTGCCGTTCACCTTCATTCCATCGAGCACCGTGTACGTCGAGAACTGCTCCTCGACGACCTTGGCGCGGCGCTCGAACTCGGCGCGGTCCACTTCGGTCCACCAGTTCGCGAGGTTGCCTTGCGCGTCGAACTGTGAGCCCTGGTCGTCGAAGCCGTGGGTGATCTCGTGGCCGATCACGGCGCCCATCGCGCCGTAGTTGAGTGCGTCGTCGTACTGGTCGCTGAAGAACGGCGGCTGCAGGATCCCGGCCGGGAACGTGATGTCGTTGTTCGTCGGGTTGTAGCCGGCGTTGACGAGATAGGCGGGCATGCCCCATTCGCTCTTGTCCACGGGCTTGCCGGCCTTGGCGAGGTTGAAGCGCAGCTCGAACTCCGACGCGCGCTTCCTATTTGCGGCGTACGAGTCGCGGGCGACACGAAGGCCGGAGAAGTCGCGCCACGTGTCGGGGAAGCCGATCTTCGTCTTGAACGTGCCGAGCTTCGTCAGCGCCTTCGCGCGCGTCTCCTCGCTCATCCAGTCGACCTTCTCGAGCCGCGCGCGGAACGCCGCGAGCAGGTCGTCGACCATCGCGAGGCAGCGTTCTTTCGCGTGCTCGCTGAACGTGCGCTCGACGAACGCGCGGCCCAGCGCTTCGCCCAGCGCGCCGCCGGTGGCGTCGATCACGCGTTTCCAGCGCGGTTTCTGCTCCTGCGCGCCGCCCAGCGTGCGGCCGTAGAACGCGAAGCTCTCGTCGTCGAAGGCACGCGGCAGGTAGTCGGCATACGAGCGCAAAGCGTGCCAGCGGAGGTAGGTCTTCCACGCGCCGACGGTGCGGCCGGCGAGCATCTCGTCGAGCGCCTTGAAGTACTCGGGACCAGTGGCGTTGATCGGCTGATTCGGATCCAAGCCGAGCGCGGTCAGGTACTCCGTCCAGTCGAACCGCGGCGTGAGCGCCTGCAGCTCCGCGACCGTGATCTTGTTCACGAGCTTGTGCGGATCGCGGAAGTCGAGCGCGCCGAAGCTGTTCTTCGCCAGCTCCGTCTCGATCGTGAGCACCACGGCCGCATGCCCCTCGGCATCCGCGTCGCCAGCGAGCTCCAGCATGCGCGCGACGTGCTTCTGGTACGCCTTGCGCAGCGCGACGGAGTCCGCGTCTTCGCGCGTGTAGTAGTCCTTCTCGGGCAGGCCCATCCCGTCCTGACCGACGTAGAGCAGGTTCTTCGTCGTGTCCGCGAGATCGGCGAACACAGCCGGACCGAAGGGGACCGTGCAGCCCGCGAGCGTCAGGCGCGCGAAGAGCGCGGGCATCCCTTCTAGACCCTCGAGCGCGTCGATCGCCGCCAGCTCGTCCGCGAGCGGCTGCGTGCCGAGCTTCTCGATCGCGGCTTCGTCCATGCCGGTCGCGTAGAAATCGCCGAGCTTGCGGTGCAGATCGTCCTTCGGCTGCGTGCCCGATTCCTCGAGGATCGCGCGCAGCACGCGCTCGTTGCGCCGATTGACCTCCTGGAAAACGCCCCACGAAGCCTCGTCCGACGGGACCGGGTTCGCGTCGAGCCATCCGCCGTTCACGAAGCGATAGAAGTCCTGGCCGGGATCGACCGAGCGATCCATGTCGGTCAGCACGAGGCCCGCCGCGCTCGGATCGATCGCGGTCGATTCCACGGCCGCGTCCTTCGACGGGCTCGACCCGCAACCGGCGAAAAGGAGGAGAAAGGACGCGAACGCGATCCGTTGCAGTGTGATCATGAGTTCGAGCGGGGGACGAGGGTGGACGAGCGCCCATGATGACCGTCCGCGTCCCGGCGATCGACGATCCGGCCCGGTTCCCGGCAGTTCGAACGAAAATCCGACGAACCGCGACGTCGATCCTCACGCTCGAAGCTCGCCGTCGTAGGGAGCCGGTGCGATGTCCCCGCGCACCTGCCCCTCACGGCTGCTCCTCGTTCTCGCCGGATTGGCTGGCCTCGGGGCCGTCGTCGCGTGGTGGTCGGTGGACGAAGGGACGGGGCGGATCGCCGTCGAGCCCTGGCACGAAGCGCCTGCGAAGTCCGTCGAGCTCGAAACCGTCGCTCTCGAGAGCGTAGAGCCCGTCGCGACGCGCACGAACTCGCTCCTCGCACCGATGGACGAGGTCCCGTGCCTCGAGGACGGTCACACGTCGATCAGCGGCATCGTCGTCGACGCCGATGGCATCCCGGTCGCGAGCGCGCACGTCGCGATTTTGGGCGCGCTCCACGAAGCCGACGTGCTGGGCATGCGCGGCGAGACCGTGACCGATGACTTCGGGCGCTTCGACGTGCGCACCGCGAAGCCCGGCGACATTTGGCTGGCCGCGGTCGCGCCCGGCATGAGGCCGATGGCGCAAGGACTCGTGATCGAAGCCGGTTTCGTCGACCTCGCGCGGCCGCTGCGCCTCGAGCGCGGCGTCGCGATCACGGGGCGCGTGCTCGCCGGCGAGGATCCGCTCGGGCGCGTCGAGCTCGAGGCGGTCGGAGCGCGTACTTCGCGGCGCACGCACATCGGCGAGCACGAGCTGGCGCTGATCGACGGCCGCCTGGAGTGGGGCGCATCGCGCTGCACCACCGACGCGGACGGACGCTGGGCTTTCCACGGGCTCGCGCCCGGTCGCTGGATCGTGCGGCCGCGCGCATTCCGCTGTCCCGGCGCGGTGTTTCCGCCCAACGCGCTGGCCGCGGAATCGATCGACGCGCCGGCGCGCGACGTCGACTTGCGCATCGCCGCGGCGCGTCTCGCGGTGGACGTGGTCGCCGACGGAGAACCGCTCGCGTGGGCCGAGGTCGAAGTCGAATACCGCGGTTTGCGCAGCTCGCGCCGCGCGGACGCGCACGGACGGCTCGAAGTCGACGTCTTGCCGAACGAGGGCATTGCGGTCGTCGTGCGCGCGCCCGGTCGGAGCGCGGCGCGCGAAGTCGTCACGGGCCCGCGGCGCGGCGAACGTCGCGAAGTGAAGGTCAGCGCGGGCCCGTTGGCGCCGGTGAAACCGGACGCGCAGGCTCCGGTCGCGCGCGGTACGTCGTTCCGGCCTGGGATCTGATCACGACGCTGCCGTCATCGCCGACCTCGGGCGGAGCGAAGACGTGCGCGGTAGCGCTCGTCGGGATCGTCGCGATCACGGCGCCCGATTTCGCTTCGACGCGCGACCACAGGCCTTGGTCGGACACGACGTGCACGACGCCGTTCTTCTCGAGCGGAGGAACGGGCATCCGGCCGAGCGGCACCTTCGTGCTCCACACGACCGCGCCGTCGCGATCGATGCGCGTCAGCACGTCGTCGGTGCCGCGCAGCAGCAGGTGCGCGCCGTCCGCGGTCGCGCCGATCGCGGCGACGTTCGTGTGCGGCAACCGGTGCATCTCGCCTTCGAGCGAGTACCACGCGAGCGCGTAGCCGCGATCACTGACGTAGATGCGATCCTGCAGCACGACCGGTGAGCAATCGGCCGGCGCGTAGTACCGCGCGGCGCTGCCCTCGCTCGACTTCGGGCCGGGCTTCGACCACTTGGACTCGCCCGTGGCCACGTCGTACGCGTGTACGTTGCCGTCCCACGCACCGACGACGAGGAGATCGCCGACGAGCGCTGGCGCGGACTCGATCGCCATCCCGATCGGGTCGGTGCTCCAAAGGAATCGGTCGTCGGCCCAGTCCTCGCCGAGCGCGATCGCGTGCACGCGGCCGTCAGAATCGCCGAAGAAAACCGTGTCGGCGAGGCGGAGCGGACGACCGGGCAACGTGTCGGCCATCACCTTCTCCACGCGCTGATCGATGTGATCCGCGACCGGGAACCAGTGCGTGAACCGCGGCGATGCCACGAACACCGGATGCCCGGAGACTTGCAACGGCTCCAGCGGACGCATCGCGGCCACCAACGTGCCGTCGAGGGTCATCGACCGCTGCCGCACGCGCCCGTCGCCTCGATCGATCTCGACCGTGACGAGCCGCAGTCCATCGCCGAGTGCGAGCGCTGCGAGCGGCAACTCGCGGCGGTCGCAGTTCTCGCACGGAGCCGACGTCCACGTCGCGTCGCTCAGGACCCGTCCGTCGACGAGCACGCGCCACGCCTGCTCGTCCGAGCCTTCGAGCGGAGGCGTCATCCTCGCGACCAGACGACCGGGCCGATCGCCCTCGGGATGCGCGGTCGTCAGCACGAGCACAGCGGACTGCGCTCGCGCGTGCAGCGTACGGTCTACGAGCACGCGCTCGGGATTCGCGGCGTCGAACGATCGGTACGTAGAACGCAGCACGCCGTCCTTCAGTGTCACGCGTCCGTATCCGCGCTCGTCGACGTTCTTCGAGGCGAACGTGCTGCCGCCTTGTACGCAATCGACTCCGAAGACGCGGGAGTGACGCACCCTGTGTCCGTGCCCGTACAGGATCAACTCGACGTCGAGACCGTCGAGCGCGCTGAACAGCATCCGTGACGAATAGGGCTGCGCGAACTCGGCGCTGTCGGGCGGATGGTGCATCGCGACGACGACCGGGAGGCCCCAGGCGTGGAGGCCGAGCACGCGCTCGATCTCCTCGAGCTCTTTCGTGTCGAACGACGGCCGCGGTTCGTACAGCGACGCCGAGTTCAGGACGACGAGCGCCCAACCCTCGCGCTTCTGCACGTACGAACGTCCTGCGCGGATCCGCACTCCACGCGTGTCGAGCAACGCCTGGTACGGTCTGTCGATCGGATTCCAAGTCTGATCGTGGTTGCCCATGACCGGGTACCACGGCATCGGTAGCTTCGCGAAGAGCCGCTCGACGTCGCGCCACGTGTCGCCAGGGGCGCCGAACTCCGTCAGATCGCCGGTCGCGAGCACGAACCCGGGCTGCGCTGCGCCGCTCGCGAGCGTCTTCGCGATCCAGTCGAACGTTTCCTCGCCGCGCAACACGTCGGGCGCGCTCGCTCCTGTCGCGCGAGCTTCGACGTGCGTGTCCGAGATGTGAACGAAGTCGAAGGTCGGCGCTTGGAGCGCAGTTGCGGCCAGGAGGTGGGAGAGGTACACGGTCGTCATTCTGTCGGTGAGCGCGCATCCCGTCACCATGCTCCTCCGGTAGGATCCGCGCGCGAAGGAGCACGCACGGATGGCGGCGAGGAAGAACGGTGGAGGTCCGAAGGTCTCGACCCTGAAGTGTGCGCCGATCGACGGACTCCACGAGGATTTCTTCGAAAACGGCGCGATGACGAAGACCGGGAAGCACGCCGAGTGAACGAACACACGATGAACCAGCACCTGCAGCGCGATCCGATCTCGTTCCTGTACCCGACTCCCGAACCCAACCGGGTCGGCCGCCTGCGCGTGTCCGAGCTGCACGAGCTGTACTGGGAGGAGTCGGGCAATCCCAAGGGCAAGCCGGCCGTGTTCCTGCACGGCGGGCCAGGCGGCGGAACTTCGCCGGCGCACCGGCGCTTCTTCGATCCGCGCAAGTACCGCATCGTGCTGTTCGATCAGCGCGGCTGCGGGCAGAGCACGCCGTACGCCGAGATCCGCGAGAACACGACGTGGGATCTCGTCGCCGACATGGAGAAGCTGCGCGCGCACCTTGGCATCGAGAAGTGGCAGGTCTTCGGCGGTTCGTGGGGCAGCACGTTGGCGCTCGCGTACGCCGAGAAGCACCCGCAGCGCGTGAGCGAGCTCGTGCTGCGCGGCATCTTCCTGCTGCGCAAGAAGGAGATCGATTGGTTCTACCAAGAGGGGGCGAGCTGGCTCTTCCCCGACGCGTGGGACGGCTACCTCGCGGCGATCCCTGGAGCCGAGCACGGCGATCTCGTGAAGGCCTACGCGGAGCGGCTTTTCTCGGAGGATCCGGCCGTGAACCTGCCGGCCGCGAAGGCCTGGAGCATGTGGGAGGGCTCGACGTCGAAGCTGCTCCCCGACCCCGAGTTCGCCGCGAAGTTCGGCGCCGACGCGACGACGCTCGCCTTCGCGCGCATCGAGTGCCACTACTTCGTGAACAAGGGCTGGTTCGACGCCGACGATCAATTGTTGCGCGACGCCGCGAAGATCCGCCACATCCCCGGGGTCATCGTGCAGGGGCGCTACGACTGCGTGTGTCCGATCCGCAGCGCGCACGACTTGTCGCAGGTGTGGCCCGAAGCCGACCTGTTCGTCGTGCCCGACGCGGGGCACAGCGCGTTCGAGGTCGGCATCGCGCGCGCGCTCGTCGCGGCGACGGATCGGTACGCGGGCTGACGAACGGAGCCGACCGAGCGCGCTCGGTCAGCGCTTCTTCTTCGCCGGTTCCGCGCGCAAGCCGGTGATCGTCAGCGCGACGATCGTGGCCAGCGTGCGCTCGATCTCGCGCCGCGAGCCCATCTCCTTCGTCGAGAGCGAGTAGGGGATCAGCGAGTTCGTCGCGGCGATGAGCGCCTGCGCGATCGAGCCGGCGTCCTCGAAGGCGAAGAGGCCTTCCTTGCGGCCTTCTTCCAGCACGCGCGCGAGGATCGTCGCCTCCGCCGCGAACCAGCTCGAACGGCGCTCGAGGTACGGAACGCGCAGCGCGGCGAAGATCTCGTCGAGGCTCTTCGTGTAGTCCTTCACGACGTCGAGGCGGTAGACGACGCGCAGCGTGAGCAGTCGCGTAAGGCGCTCGCGCGCGTCGCCCGCTCCGTCGGCCACGCGGCGCTCTTCGTGCAGGAGTCGCTCGATCACGCGGTCGATGCGCGCCAGGAAGATGTCGTCCTTGCAGCGGAAGTGCAGGTAGAGCGTGCGTCGCGCGATCCCCGCTTCCGTCGCGAGATCGTCCATCGTCGTCTTGTGGTAGCCGTAGCGACCCAGCAGGACGCCCGCGGCGTCGAGGATCGCGCCGCGCGTGTTGGCTGGCGGCGAAGAAGGCGGCGCGTTCGAAGGCTGCGCGTTCCCGAAGGAACGCGCCGGGCCGGTCGAGGAGTTCGTGTTCGAGGTGTGCGGGTTCGGCGAGGACGGTCGGATCATCGGGGGCTCCGGGACGGATGCACAGGTTTTGTCACAGCGTGCACTCTGCTTCCAGTCTGCCCGACGGAAGGCGCGGGCGCAGTCCGGACTGCGTAAGTCCCCGGGGTCATTCAGGTTCGGCGAATGGCGGGGCGCGTAGGCCCGTCGGTTGTCGGGCGTCGCGTGCGAACCCGCGGGGCGGGCGTGCGCTCGCCCGCGCGCGCGAACCATAGACGCGTGGACGGATCACGGCTCCCGGAACGCGGGCCCGACCGCGCTGGTCAGGCGCGCAGCAGGAAGTTCAGGTCGTCGGTCGTCCCGACTTCGCGCGGCACGTCGCCGCGCCGGAAGATCCGCGCGCTGTCCTCGCCCACGAGCTGGATCGAGTCGCCCTCGACGCGCAGCAGCGTCCCTTCGCGCAAGCCCACGACCGTCACGGTCGGGTTGACCTCGAGGTACTCGAGGATGCGCTCCTCGCGCGTCTCGCCGTGGAAGCCCGGCGGATTGCCGTGCAGGTAGTGCGGGTTGATCTGGAACGGCACGAGACCGAGCGCGTCGAAGCCGAGTGGATCGATGATCGGCATGTCGTTCGTCGTCTGGATCGTCGGGCAGGCGACGTTCGAGCCGGCGCTCCACCCGACGAACGGCGTGCCGCCGCGGACCGCGCGACGGATCGGGTCGAGCAGGCCACGCACGTGCAGTTCGCGCGCGAGCCGCCACGTGTTCCCGCCGCCGACGACGACGAGCTCCGCGCTCGCGATCGCGGCGTGGAGATCGGGGGCCGAGTGCAGGCCCTGGATCTCGAGGCCCAGCTCGCGGAAGGGACGGCGCGCGAGCTCGACGTAGTCGTCGTAGCTGCGCGTGACGATCGCGTACGGCACGAAAAGCGCGCGCCGCACGCGTTCGCCCAAGAACTCGCGCAGGGTGGGCATCGCCCATTCGAGGTAGCCGAAGCCGGACTTCTTCGAGTTGCTCAGCAGGAGTAGGCGCATGCGCTTGGTGGGATGGAGCGAGTACCTTGGGTCGGGCGATGGCGGCGGATCCTAACCAGCGGCGGGACGAGAGCGGTTCGTCGGGTCTCGAGGATCTGGTCGTGGAGTATCTCGACCGCAGCGAAGCGGAGGGTCCGAGCGTCCTCGACGAGCTGTGCGCGCGCGATCCGGGACGCGCGACGCAGCTGCGCTCGCGCGTCGCCGCGCTGGATCGCGCTGGACTCCTGGCGCCGCAAGCGGTCGAGCGCATGCCCGAACGTCTGGGCGAGTTTCGCATCCTCGAGCGCGTCGGCGGCGGCGGCATGGGCGTCGTGTACCGCGCATCGCAGGAGTCGCTCGGGCGCGTCGTCGCCCTGAAGGTGCTGCGCCCGGAACACCTGTGGTTCGCGGGTGCACGCGACCGATTCCGGCGCGAGGCCGAAGCCGTCGCGCAGCTCGCGCACCCGGCGATCGTCCCGCTCTATTCGTTCGGCGAGGCGGACGGCGTGCCGTACCTCGCGATGGAGTTCGTGCGCGGCGCGTCGCTGTCGTCGATCGTGAGCGCGTTCCGCGCGCGCGAGCCGGCTTCGCTCGAAGGCGCGGACCTGAAGCTCGCGCTCGCGTCGTGCATCGGAACCGGACCTGGTCCGCGCGGCGATCCTCTCGGGTTGTACGGCGGGACGTGGAGCGACGCCTGCGCGCGCATCGGCGCCGTCGTGGCCGGCGCGCTAGAGCACGCGCACGAGCGCGGCGTCCTGCACCGCGACTTGAAGCCCAGCAACGTGATGCTGGCGGAGGACGGGCGGATCCTGTTGGTCGACTTCGGCCTCGCGGCGCGCGAGGGCGCGGATCGATTGACGCGCACGGGATCGCAGCTCGGTTCGCTGCCGTACATGGCGCCCGAGCAGGTGGACGGCCGCGCGGACGACATCGGAGCACGCACGGACGTGTACGGCCTCGCCGTCACTCTGTACGAGCTGCTCACGCTGCGGCTGCCGTACGACAGCGCGTCGACGCACGAGATCCTGCGCCGTGTCGCGACGGGCGACGCGTCGCCGATTCGCGCTGGAAATGCGCGGGTTTCTCGTGATCTCGAGACCGTGATCGCCACCGCGATGGACGCGCGCTCCGAGCGCCGCTATCCGTCGGCCGCCGCGTTCGCGCGCGACTTGCGCAACGTCTTGGAGCGGCGTCCCATCGAGGCGCGGCGCTCCGGGCCGTTGCGCCACGGGTGGCGCTGGATGCAGAGACATCCGGCCGCCACTGCGGCGATAGGGCTCGCAGTCGTCGTGTTCGTCGGCGGTCCGATCGGCTTCGCGATTCAGCAGAACCGCGCCCTCGACGACCTGGCGCAGGAGATGCGGCGGACGGAACAGGCGAACATCCTGCTCGGTTCGGCGCTGGAACGCGCCGAATCGAACTTCACGCAGGCGCTCGAAGCCGTCGCGCTCCTGACCCGCGTCGGCGAGGAAGGGCTCGCCGACGTGCCCGCGGCCGAGGAGGCGCGGCGCGAGCTGCTCGAAGGCGCGCTGGCTTTCCACAGCCGACTCGCCGAGCAACGTCGCGGCGATCCGGCGTTCGCCGGCGAACTCGCGCGCACGGAGATGCGCGTCGGCCTGATCCTCGCAGCCTTGGGACTACACGCCGAGGCGGAGCTCGTCTTCGCGAGCGTGGAGCAGGTGGCTTCCAGGAATCCGCCGACGCTCGACGATCCCGCGGAGTCGTTCCTCGCGCCGCGCGCCGCGCTGCTGCGCGCGCGTTCGCTGGAGGCCCTCGCGCGGCGCGCCGAGGCCGTCGTGGTGCTCGAGGACGTGATCGCGCGGCTCTCGCGCTTCGAAGTCGATGGCAGTCCGGTCGAGGCGCGGGAACTCCTGCTCGAGGCCTGGACCCGGATCCAAGAGCATCGCCGAGCTGCCGGCGACGTCCGCAGCTCGAACGAAGCGCACGAGACGCGCAGTCGGATCGCAGACGGCCTTTTCCGCGAGTTTCCGCGGGACTTTCGCTACGGCGTGGAAGTCGCCGAGTGCTTCGCCGAGCTCGCGCTGAAGGACGCCCGCTACTTGCAGCGCGGAGTCGACGGCGAGGACGACCGCGAGAATCGCCGCCACCTGCTCGCCTTCACGGAGCCGCTCGTGACGCGGATTCGCGAGTCCCAGGATGCGAGCGCGGACTCCCAGGACTTGCTGGCGCGTGCGCTCGTGGTGCAGGCGCAAGCGCACACCGACCTGAAGCAGATCCCCGAGAGCATCGCGGGGTGGGAGGAGGTCGTCGCGCTGCGGCGCGCGGCGTACGCGCGCAACCCCGGTCTCGCTCGGCGCGCGCGCGACCTCTCGACCGCCTTGGCCACGATGGGTTCGGTCAAGGGGATGAGCAGCGAACCGACTGGATCCATCGAGGCCTACGACGAGGCGATCCGCATGCGCGAGGTGACCCTGGCCGCGCACCCGAGCGATACGAAGCAGCGCGCGGGCCTGGGCGTCATGCGCCTGAACCTGGCGCTCGCGTACAGGCGGCTCGGGCGCACGGAGGAGTTCCTCGAGTCGACCGCGCGCGCGCTCGCGGAGTTCCGCGCGCACCTCGCGGTGGAACCGAAGGATGCGTTCCTGATCGAGCGGGTCGAGCAGACCGTCTACGTCCGCGCCCTGGTCCTGCTCGATGCCGGGTCGGGGCCGGAAGCGTGCGCGCAGCTCGCCGAGTTCCAGGACATCGCGCCGCCCATGCGTCTCTTGTTCGCGCGGCAGTGGTCGCGTGCCGCCGCGCTGTCGGAGGGCGCGGATGCGGAGCAGTGCCGTGAGCGTGCGCTGAGTCTGCTCGAATCGGCGGTGGGCGGTCCGCGGGCGCCCGAGCACCTCGACTCGGACGACTTCGCGGCCGTGCGCGACGACCCGCGCTTCGTCGAGGCCGCGCGCCGCCTGCGTCCGTGAGGGAATTGCCGGTCTGGACGCTACTCTGTCCGGTCGCCCATGGCCTTCGCGATCGAACCTTTGCCCCCCTTGCGCTTCCAGCGCCGCGCCTTGGAAAAGGTCTGGGGCGGACGGCGTCTCGAGCGCGTGCCCGGCATCGTGTTGCCCCCGATGCAGCCCATCGGGGAAAGCTGGGAGATCTCCGACCGCGACGAGCAGCCTTCGGTCGTCGCGACGGGTCCGCTGGCCGGCACGAAGTTGCGCGAGCTCGTCGAGCGTCGGCGCATCGAGCTGCTCGGCCGCGCGCGCGCCACCGCGGGCGGACGTTTCCCGTTGCTCGTGAAGTACCTCGACACGTCGCAGCCGCTGAGCGTGCAGGTGCATCCGATCACCAGCGATCCGATCACCGGCGAGGAAGCGAAGACGGAAGCCTGGCTGTTCCTGCACGCCGAGCCCGAGAGTCGCGTGTGGCTCGGCCTCGCGCCGGGCACCACGCGCGCCGCGTTCGCCGCGGCCGCCGGGTCGAGTGCGATCGTACCGCTCGTGCGCGAATGGCCGGTGCGCGCGGGCGACGTCGCGTTCGTGCGCGGCGGCACCGTGCACGCGATCGGCGCGGGCGTGACCGTGCTCGAGGTTCAGGAGAACTCCGACACGACGCATCGTCTGTACGACTGGGATCGCGTGGGCCTCGACGGCCAGCCGCGACCCATCCACGTCGAGCCCGCTTTGCGCGCGACCAACTTCGCCGCCGCTGACCGCGGTCCCGAGCAACCCGCGTGGCGCGACGTCGTGGGCGGGAAGCGCGCCGTGCTGGCGGACTGCCCGCTCTTCACGCTCGAACGCGCGGAGATCGAGGACGCGCAGGACGACGACACGCGCGACCTCGCCGTGGCCTGGGCCGTCTTGCGCGGCAGGGGCCGTCTCGTCACCGAGACGGGCGTGCAGGAACTGCGACCGGGTGATGTCTGGCTCGTTCCGGCGAGCACGGGGCATCATCGCATCGAGGCTTCGGACGGCACGCTTTCCGTCGTGCGCATCGGGACACAACCATGAAGAAGAAGATCCAAGTCCCCGCCGCCCGTGCGAAGTCGAAAGCGCCGCGGCGGGCGGGCGGCGCGAGCTCGAAGGCAGCGCCGCGAGCGAGCTCGGCGCGCGCGCAGCCGAAGTCCGCCGCCGCCGCCGAGGACGCCGGCGTCATCGCGGCCGAAGGCGACTATGTCCCGCGCCTCGTGCGCTTGAACAAGTTCCTGGCCGATCACGGGGTCGCCTCGCGGCGGCGCTGCGACGAGCTGATCGGCGAGGGCAAGGTCTCCGTGGACGGCGAGTCGACCACCGAACTCGGCCTGAAGATCGACCCCGAGCGTCAGGAGGTCGAGGTCGGCGGCTTCGTCTTCAAGGCGAAGGTCACGCGCAAGCGCTACTACGTGCTCAACAAGCCTTCGGGCGTCGTGTGCACGAACGAGACGCGCGAGACGCGTCCGCGCGCCGTGGACTTGATCACGGACCCGTTCAAGGGCCGCATCTACACCGTCGGCCGCCTGGACGAGGAGAGCAAGGGCCTCATCGTGCTCACGAACGACGGCGATTTCGCGCACCACATCCAGCACCCGAAGTACGGGATCGAGAAGACGTACCTGGTCAAGGTCGCGGGCGAGATCGACGACGCTACGTTGAAGGAGATCCGCGAAGGCGTGCACCTGTCCGAGGGACGCACTGCTGGCTCGCGCATCGTCGTGCACGAGCGCGGACGCGACTACTCGCTGCTCTCGATCTCGATTCGCGAAGGCATGAACCGCGAAATTCGCCGGGTTTTCGCGCGTTTCGGCTTCAAGGTCACGGATTTGAAGCGCATTCGCATCGGAACGCTGACCGATCGCGGGCTGAAGCCCGGGCGCTGGCGCGAGCTGTTGCGTGGCGAGGTCGAGGCGCTGCTCGCGGGCGACAAGGCGCCGGAGTGGTCGCGATCGGACGAAGTCCGTCGGACGCCGGGTCGCGGTCCGAGCAGCGGTGCCGGCCGCGCCGGCGGCGAGCGCGCGGGGTCGCGCGGTGCGGGACGCGGCGGTGACCCGCGTCGTCCGCGCGGCGCGGCGCCGATCGGTCGCCCGAAGACGCAGAACAAGGGTTACGCGCGCCATCTCGTGCAGGGCGGACGCGCCGTCGAGCGGCGACCGGATGCGCCGCTGCGCTTCGGCGAGCGCGCGCGAGAGAACGACGCTGCGAGCGCGGGCCCGAACCGCGGCGGTCGCGCGGGGCTGATCCACGGCCGCACGAGTTCGCGGCCGAAGGGACCGGGCACCGGCCCCGCTTCGAAAGCGAAGGCACGCACGGGGTTCCGCGGCCCGACGCCGCCGAAGCCCAAGATCGGTCGCACCCAACGTGGAGAACGCTGATGAGCCTCGAACTTCCCGTGCTGGCCCAGAAGGCCGGCGCAGCGATCCGCGAGCACACGCTGGCGAGCGGCTTGCGCGTGCTCCTCGTCGAGCGTCACCTCGACCCGGTCGTCGCCGTGATGCTGTGGTACCGCGTCGGCTCGCGCGACGAGGACGAGCGCAATGCCGGCGTGTCGCACTTCCTCGAGCACATGATGTTCAAGGGCGCCGCCCATTTCGGGAAGGGCGAGGTCGATCGCGTGACGACGCTGCTCGGCGGCAGCAACAACGCGTTCACGACGAACGATCACACGGCGTACTGGTTCGAGCTCGCGTCCGATCGATGGGAGGCGGCGCTCGTGATCGAAGCCGATCGCATGCGCTCGCTGCTGCTCGATCCGGCCGAATTCGCCGCGGAAAAGGCCGTCGTCCTCGAGGAGCTCTCGATGGGCCTCGACGATCCCTGGCGGCGGCTCACCGAGCTCGCGCAGGAGTCGGTGTTCGGCCGCCATCCCTATCGCCGTCCGATCATCGGTCACGCGGACGCGCTCGAGCTGCTGACGGTCGAGGACATGCGCGCGCATTACGTGCGCCACTACCGTCCCGACAACTCCATCCTGGTCGTGTGCGGTGATTTCGAACCCGTGCGCGCGCTCGAACTCGTCGAGAAGCACCTGGGCGGCATCGCGCCGCCGCGCGTCGCGGAAGTCGAGCCGTTCCGCCCGCTGCCCACGGAACCGCCGGGCGAGAAGCGCCTCTCGATGACGTGGGACGACGAAGGTCAACGCCTGTGCATGGTCTGGCCGAGCGGCGCGGTCGGTTCCGCCGAGGATTGGGTGCTCGACCTCGTGACGACGATCCTCACGGGCGGTCGGCTCTCGCGCCTCCACCGACGTCTCGTCCTGGAGCAAGGGCTCGCGACGACGGTCTCGACGCAGAACGACGCGCGCGTCGATTGCGGCGCGTTCTGGCTGATGGCCGAGGGCGCGCAAGGCGTCGCGCCGGCCAAGCTCGAGGCCGCGATCGACGGCGAGCTCGCGCGCTTGCGCGACGAACTCGTGCCGGCCAAGGAACTCGAGCGCGCGAAGCGCATCCTCGCCTCGGGCGAAGCCTACGAGAGCGAGACCGTGAGCGATCTGGCCGAGGAAATCGGCGAGTTCGCGATCGACGCCGACTGGCGCATGTCGCTCGAGACGATGACGCACATCCGCGCGGTGACCCCGACAGAGCTGCGCGAGGTCGCGCGCCGCCTGCTCGTGCCCGAGCGACGCGTGGTCGCGTGGAGCCTGCCGAAATCGACGGCACGCGCGAAAGCCAAGGTCAAAGCAAGCAAGCAGACGCGCCGTACCAGCGCCGTGAGGAAATCCCGTTGAGCCTCGCCTTCGCACCGCCGCGCAGCGTCCCGGACCTCGCGATCCCGTCCGAGCGCCACCGGCTCTCGTGCGGCGCCACGCTGATCATCTCGCCGCGCGCGGGCGCGCCCGTCTGCGCGATCCAAGCGCACGTACGCGGCGGGCCCGCGCTCGATCCCGTGGGCCGCGAAGGTCTCGCCTGGCTGACCGGCGCGCTCGCCGAGCAAGGCACGCGCCGCCGCACCGAGGAGCAGATCGCGAACTTGCTCGAGCCCGCCGGTGGCGACATCTCGGGCGACTCGACGGGGCTCGCTGGAACGATCGTGAACGGGGAGTGGGAGCTGCTCGCCGATCTCCTGTGCGACTCACTGATCGACGCGACGTACCCGGCTGAACAAGTGCGCCGTCAGCGCACGCGCGTGCTCGACCGCTTGCTGCTCGAGCGCGACGATCCGCGGCAACAGGGCGGGCTGCGCTTTCGCAAGCTCGTCTACGGCGACCACTGGCTCGGCCGTCCGGCGTACGGGAACCTGGCCAACATGGCCCGCATTCGGCCCGAGGACCTGCGCGCGCACCGCGCGACGAACTGGGTCGCGAAACGAGGGGTCATCTCCGTGTGCGGCGACGTCGACGCAGCGCGCGTGAAGCGCGTCTTCGAGCGCCATCTCGCGCGCTGGAAGTCGGGCACCATGCTCGCGACGACGCCGCCCGAGTTCCCGCCGATCGCGCCGCGCGTCGACGCGTTCCGCGCGGATCGCCAGCAGGTGCACCTGTATCTCGGCCACCTTGGCATCCGCCGCAACGATCCCGACTACGCGGCGCTCGTGCTGATGGACCACGTCCTCGGCACGGGGCCGGGCTTCGCGAACCGCATCTCGCGCCGACTGCGCGACGAGCTCGGGCTCGCGTACACCGTGCACGCCGCGATCCACTCGTCGGCGGGCATCCTGCCGGGGCTCTTCACGGCCTACATCGGCACGTCGCCGCAGCACGCGCGCACGGCGATCGAAGGCTTCAAGGAAGAGATCCGCCGTATCCAGACCGAGGCGCCGTCGGTGGAGGAGCTCGAGCTTGCGAAGGCCTACCTGCTGGGCTCGTTCCCGATGGGGTTCGAGCGCGCGTCGCGCCGCACGGGCTATCTGGTCGCCGCGGAGTTGCACGGGTTCGCGCCCGATCACCTGACGCGTCTGTTGCACGAGTTCGCGGCGGTCACGCCCGAGGACGTGCGCCGCGTCGCCGAGCGTCACCTGCATCCGGCCGCGAGCTGCATCGTGGCGGCGGGACCGCTGACGCGCGAAGAGCTGGTCGCGATCGCGGGCGTGCCGACGCGGCCTGCGCCGCGAGAGCGAGCGGCGCGCGCGTCGACCGCGCCGCGCTGACCGCGCCGCGCTGACCGCGCCGCCCTGACCGCGCCGCCCTGACCCCGCCGCGCTGACCCCGCCGCGCTGACCCCGCCGCCCTGACCGCGCCGCGCTGACTGAGCATCGTGCACGCGCGCAACTATCCCTACGCGCGCGTCCGAATCCGCACTGGATCGGCGCGCGCCGGGCACATATCCGGAAGTGCTTGGCTGTCGGACGACAACGGTGGATCCTAGTGGCCGTCGAGTTCCGGACCGTCGCCCCCCCCGCGCCCCGGACTCGCGACCCAGGGACTTCCACGATGCGCGTTCTCACGATCGACGACCTCCGTACCCTCATTGCCCACGACGCGGCACCGTGCGTCTCGATCTACTTGCCGACCCGCCGCGGCGGCGGTCCGGGCGACAAACAGCATTACGCCGGACTCGTGCGACGGGCGCGCGAGCTGCTCGCCACCTCGTACTCGCCCGCGGAAGCCGAGGCGGTCTGCGCGCCGCTCGACGCGCTGATCGATGACGCACTGTGGAGCAACTCGCTCGACGGGCTCGCGGTGTTCTGCTCGAAGGACTTCTCCGTCTACTACCGCTTGCCGCTCGTGTTGGCCGAGCTGTGCGTCGTCGCGGACAGCTTCCACATTCGTCCGCTGTTGCGCTACCTGCAGTCGAACGAGCGCTATTTCCTGCTCAATTTGAGCCAGGGCCGCACGAGCTTCTTCAAGGGCAGCGCGTACGGACTCGGCCCCGTCGATCTGGCCAGCATGCCGCGCTCGCTCACCGAAGCGGTCGGGATCCAAGGCCACGAACGCGTGCTCAACTTCCACACCGGGTCGAGCGGCCGCGGGCGCGCGCCGATCTATCAGGGTAGCGGCCACGAGGACTCCGCCCGCGAGGAGGAGCTGCAACAGTTCTTGCGCCGTGTCGACAAGGCGCTCTGGGAAGTGCTGCGCGACGAGACCGCGCCGATGATCGTCGCGTCTACGCCGAAGATCACGGCGGCGTTCCAGGCGATCAGCCGCTACCCGCATCTCCTGGCGGAGCACGTCGCCGGAAACTTCGCCAACGCGAAGATGGAGGACCTGCACACGCGCGCCTGGCCGCTCGTGCAGGCGCATGCGGAAGGCCGCTTGCGCGATGCGACGGAGCGCTACGGGAACTCGATCTCGCGCAACCGCGCGCTGGACGACGTGTCCGCGATCGCGCGCTTCGCCGTGCAAGGTCGCGTGCGCGACCTCCTCGTCGACCGGGATGCCCACCTGTGGGGGCGGATGGACCGCGCGACGGGGGCGATCGAGCTCCACGCGACGCAGGTGGGAGCCCACGACGACGACGTCCTCGATGACATCGCCGAGGCGGTGCTCCTCCGGGGCGGCGAGATCCTGACTCTGGCGCGCGACCGGATGCCCTCGGCGGCGCCGGTAGCGGCCACGTTGCGCTGGTGAGGCTGGTTACTGCGGGAAACTAAAGCCGAGGGAGAGCTCCGACCGTGCTTTCCCTGGTCGCGAGGACGAGTCCGGGCTCGACTCTCCTGGTGCGCCCCGCTGTCGGCCCTGCTATTCTTCCCGCCCCGATTTCCGAGCACACCGCCCCGAACGTTTTCGTCATGGCACGCACCTGCATCGTCACTGGCCGTCGCACCCGCGTCGGCAACGCCGTCGC
>Ga0105044_10001055_pt1 | contig 35877 bp, 29 predicted proteins | sample MAT01_FD_78092 | JGI IMG/M metagenome (GOLD analysis project Ga0105044, IMG submission 78092) | Freshwater microbial communities from Lake Fryxell liftoff mats and glacier meltwater in Antarctica - MAT-01 | ecosystem: Environmental > Aquatic > Freshwater > Ice > Liftoff microbial mat | place...
AATGGCGCGGGAGTTGGTCCTCGACTATCGAGTAGATACGGGCGAGGTGGCGCGCGCCATCGCCCCTATGGCACGCGGCAAAAAGAGCCTCGTCTTCGTCGAGAGTCGCGCCCGGGCCGAGGAAGTCGCGCACTCGTTGGCGGGCTCGGGTGTCGAGGTGTTCATTCACCACTCGGCGGTCAGCCGCCAAGACCGCACGCTCGCCGAGGAGAAGTTCGCGCGCGGCGAGAACACCGCGATCGTCTGCACCTCGACCATGGAGCTGGGCATCGACGTCGGCGACCTGGATCAGGTCGTCCAGGTCGAAGCACCGGGTTCGGTGGCGTCGTTCCTCCAGCGCATCGGCCGCACGGGACGACGCGCGGGGTCGGTTCAGCGTGCGACCGTCGTCTGCACGACACCCGAGTCGCTATTGCAGGCCGCTGCGATCCTCGAGCTTGCGGGTCGGGGCTGGGTCGAAGATGTGCGGCCGCCGATTCGCGCGATGCATGTGCTCGCGCACCAGATCCTCGCGCTGATGTTGCAAGAGCATGGCATCTCGCGGCATCGACTGTCGCAATGGGTTCAGGCCGCCTACCCATTCGCAGGCATTCGCGAGGAGCGCATGCAGGCGCTGATCGACACGATGGTCGCGCGCGAGATCCTGTTCGAGTCCGAGGGCATTCTGTCACTCGGGCAACGCGGCGAGAGGCTGTACGGGCGAAAGCACTTCTTCGAGCTGTACGCGGTCTTCTCATCGCCACCCATCATGCGCGTCATGTGGCGCCAGGCCGAGATAGGCCAGGTGCAAGCAGGCTTCGTCGCGCTCGAGGCCTCCAGTCCAGGCTTCGCCATTCGTGCGAAGGCCACGCAAGACGGACCGGAGCGGGAGAACGCCAAGCTCAGCTTCCGGCTTGGTGGCAGAGCTTGGCAGGTCGAGCACGTCGAGTGGTCTCGCGGCGTGCTGCACGTGGAGCCCGCGGAAGCCGGCCGGCTGCCACGTTGGCTGGGCCAGCCGAGCATGCTGTCCGAGCCGATCTGCCAGGCGATGATGGGCCTATTATGCGACGGCTTCGGCGACTCGGTCGCGGCGTCCATGTCGGCGACCGCAAAGAGTGTGCTCGACGGGATGCGCGAGAGCTACGCCGGCCTGTTGGCGGCGGGAACAGCACCCCTCGAAGAGAACCATGACCTGGTCCAGTGGCATACCTTTGCGGGCGGCGCGATCAACCGCCTGCTTGCGGCGGGTCTCGAACGACGGACACAGGTCCGTTGGTCGGCCGGCAACCTGTCGCTACGCGCGCCCGGAGTGAGCGCCGTCACGGCGATGGAGGCGATCCGCACGTTGCTGGCGGAGGACTGGGAGGGACTCGCCGCCGAGATTGCCGGCGGAGTCGCCCGTGGGCCTGTGAGCAAATTCCAACCCTGTCTGCCGGCGGTGGACGAGGAGCGCCTTCTGAGCGAGCGGCTTCTCGACGTACCCGGGGTGCTACGCTTCCTTGGTCGCATCACCGTCAACGGTCGCAAGGTTGCCGCGGGTGTTGCGCGAATCGCGGATCACATCATCGCCGAGGAGCTTGCGCTCCCGGGCATGCCATCGGCGTTATCCAGGCTCTCGCCCGTCCTCTCAATCGTCTGGATTGATGACGACGAAAGTCTACGGAATGCAGTCGAGCGGGTACGCACCGAGAGCTTCATCGGGCTCGATACCGAGACTGATGTGGCGTCCGGGGCGCTCTGCCTGCTGCAGGTCTCGACAGCGCTCGAGACGTACGTCATCGACGCGCTGGCCGTCGACCTGGGCCAGATGAGGGAGGCGCTCGAAGGCGAGATGCCCATCAAAGTCGTACACCATGCCGCCTTCGACAGGCGCGTTTTGGCGACCCGAGGAATCTCCTTGAGAGGCGTCTTCGATACCCTCGAGGCTTCAAAGGCGGTACGCGGCGTAGAGATCCTTGGCGGGCACTCACTGGCCAGCGTGTGCGAACGCGAGCTTGGGATGACGTTGGATAAGTCGCACCAGACCTCGAACTGGAGTCGACGCCCTCTCGCGGCTGATGCGGTCGTGTACGCAGCTCTCGACGCTGAGGTACTCCGCACCTTGTACGAGCGACTCAGGCCTTCGTCGGTTCCGGGCCTCTGAACAGTAACCGTTCAAGGGGCAGGATTGTGTGCGGGATCGCGACGCACGCCCCCCACCGAAGCTCAGCTAAGCCAGCGACAGGGCGGCCCCGGTCGCACAATCAGCCGATCTCCATCAAGACCTTGCCGCCCTCGACCGAAGCGCCCTCGCTGACGAGGACCGACTGAACGACGCCGGCGCGCCTCGCCTTGACCTCGTTCTCCATCTTCATCGCCTCGACGATGAGCAGCGGCTGGCCCTTCTCGACCGCGTCACCGACCTTCGCCAGGAGCTTCACGACCCGGCCCGGCATCGCAACCGACACGGCCCCCGAGCCCGCCCCGTCGTCGCCACTGTGGAGCCACGCGTCGAGCTCGCGCTTGGCGCGTACGACGATGTCCTTCCGGGCGACGCTGATCGTGCGCTCGCCGCGCAGGTCGGGTCCGACCCAGGCGGGCGTCGAACGACCGGCGTCGCTGCGCAGGAGCCGCTCGCCATTGGGCTGCGCGAGCGCCACTTCGAAGCTCACTTCGCGCGTGCCGGTGGCGCTCTCGATGCGCGCGACGACCCTGCCGTCAGGCGTCCGGTCGAGCTCGACGGTCGCTGCCTCGTCATCGATCCAGGTGACCCAGCGCGCGCTCATCCGAGACCTCCAAGGCCCATCAATCTACGACGCAAGCCGTCCTCGGCCCACGGGCTCTGCGCCCTGTCACTGACAACCTCACGCGCGCCGCGCGCCGCGTCGTCGGCCGCCAACGCCGCCAGCACCCGCGCCAGGTCCCGCTCGGCCTCGCTCGCCGCGGCCGGCACGAACGCCATCTCAGACAAGAGCGCCGTCGTGTAGTGCCCCGCCTTGAACGCCGGATTGTCGAGCACCGCCGCCAACAGCTCGAGGTTGTGCTTGATGCCGTGCACCGTGTACTCGCGCAGCGCGACTTTTGCGCGCTCGATCGCGACCTCGCGGGTGGCGCCATAGACGATGAGCTTGGCGACCATCGGGTCGTAGATGCTCGACACGATGTCGCCCTCGACAACGCCGTCATCGACGCGTACGCCCGGCCCGCGCGGCGGTCGATAGACCTGCAGCGGACCCGGCGACGGCTGGTAGTTGAGGCCCGGATCCTCGGCGTAAAGACGCAGCTCGATGGCGGCCTTGAGCGGCTTCATCGCCTCCTGTTGGAACGGCAACACACCACCCGAGGCGACGATCAGCTGCGCCTGCACGAGGTCGACCCCGAAGGCCTCCTCGGTCACGCAGTGCTCGACCTGGAGGCGGGTGTTCATCTCGAGGAAGTAGAAGTTCTCGTCCTTGTCGACCAGACACTCGACCGTGCCCGCGCCCTCATAGGCGACGGCCTTCGCCGCGCGACACGCCATCTCGCCCATCGCGCGCCGCGTCTCGTCCTTCAGGCTCGGCGCCGGTGCCTCTTCGATGACCTTCTGGTGGCGTCGCTGCACCGAGCACTCGCGGTCGCCGACGTAGACCGCGTTGCCGTGCCGATCACAAAAGACCTGCACCTCGATGTGGCGGGGCCCGACGATCGCCTTCTCGACGTAGACCGCGTCGTCGCCGAAGCTGTTGCGCGCCTCGCGTTGGGCGCCTTCGAAGGCGCGCAGGAGGTCGCCCTCGGAGTGCACGACGCGCATGCCCTTGCCGCCGCCGCCCGAGGCGGCCTTCAGCATCACGGGATAGCCGACCTCGACAGCGACCTTCAAGAGCTCCGCCATGTCGGTGATGGGCTCGGTCGTACCGGGCACGACCGGCACACCAGCCGCCTTCATCGTGCGGCGCGCGAGCGTCTTTTCGCCCATGAGGTGCATGGCGCTGGCGGACGGCCCGATGAAGACGATCCCGGCGGCGTCGCACTCCTGCCGGAAGTGCGCGTTCTCGGAAAGAAAACCATAGCCCGGGTGGATCGCCTCGGCCCCGCTCAGACGCGCGACCTCGAGGATACGCGCCCCGACGAGATACGACTCGCGCGACGGCGGCGGTCCGATGCAGAACGCCAGGTCGGCCATGCGCACGTGTAATGCCCGGGCATCGGCCTCCGAATAGACCGCCACGGTCTCGATGCCGAGCGCGCGCGCGGCGCGGATGACACGGCAGGCGATCTCACCTCGGTTCGCGATCAGGATGCGTTTGAACACGTCGTCTCCCGGCAGCAAAGACCGTGCGGGATTGCCCTCGGGGCCGCGCGCTGTCAAGCGTGCACGATTGCAGAAGCCCCGCGGGTGCGCTAACCGAGCGCCATGGCCGCGATCGATCGAACCCTGCCCGCTCTCGGCCTGCTGCTCTTCATCGGCTGCGAGCCCCGTGCCGAGCCGGCCCCGATCCTCGAAGCGACCACCTCGCGGGCGGTTGCGCACGGCGACGACCCGACCCGCGTCGACCCCGAAGCGGTCACGACACCCGCCTCTGGGGCGCGCCACCCGCTGGTCGTCGTGACCGTGTTCACCGACTATCAGTGCCCGAACTGTCGCCGCAACCACGACATCGCCGCGCGTCTCCACGATCGTTGGCCGGAGGAAGTGCAGGTCCAGTTCCGGCAGTTGCCGCTCAATGGGCACCCGCTCGCCCGCCCGACCGCGCTGGTAGCGCTCGCCGCCCACCGACAGGGCCGCTTTGGCTGTATGAGCTCGGCCCTTCTCCGGTCGCGGCTCAGCTGGACCAACCTCGATACGGATGGGTTCTACGACTTCGCGCGCAGAGAGCTCGTGCCGTACTGCGCGCTCGAGGTCGACCGCTTCACCAATGATCTCGCCGACCCGCGCCTCGCCGCCAAGGTCGACGCCGATCGGAAGCTCGCGGGCGACTTGCGCGTCCGGGGCACACCCACGGTCCTGGTCGATGGGCTCGATGCGCGCTTGTGGCCGGTGCCCGGGGTGCAGCCAGCGCTCCTCTTGAACTCGCTCGTGCGACGCAGCCTCCGCGAGGCGAAGGCGAGCCTGTCACGCGGCTCGGCCTGCCCCGCCGAAGCCGACCAGAAACCTTGTGAAATCGATGACCTTCCAGCGCAGCGAGTCTTCGGCAACACCGGCGATTCCGACCTGACGATGCGCCTCCTCGACGCTGATTAGCGACGCGCGGCGACCGGCGCGCGGCCTTCGCGCACGACCGCCTCACGCTCGCCGGAGCCCCCATGCATTCGACCGAAGTCCCCCGTAAGACCGCTGTCATCGCCGCCGTGCAGCTCGCCGACGTGAGCGACGCCGAGCACGCCGGCAACATCGCCGAGCTTGGCCGCTTGACCAAGACGCTCGGCTACGACGTGGTCGGCGCCGTGAGCCAGCGCCGCGGCGGCCTCCGCTCGGCGGCGGTGCTCGGGCCCGGCAAGCTCAAGGAGCTCGCGGCCTATACCGGCGGCACCGGCGTCGTGCCCTCGTCGGCGCCGCTCGCCGGCAAGTCCAAGGCGAAGGCGCGACTTTCCGACGAGGAAGCGGACGAGCCCGAAGAGGCCGAGGAGTCCCCGGACGAAGCGGAGTCCGACGCGCAGACCGAGGAGCTCGCCGTCACGGGCGCGCCGCCCCACCCCGATGGCGCCTATCCGCATGCCGACATGGTCATCGTCGACCACGAGATAAGCCCGCGCCAGGCGCGCAACCTGGAAGGTGCGACCGGCGCCGAGGTGCTCGACCGCACCGGCGTCATCGTCGAGATCTTCCATCGCCACGCGAACACGCGCGAGGCCCGCCTGCAGGTCGAGATCGCGCGCCTCGCCTACGTCGTGCCGCGGCTACGCGCCGGCGTGAAGGGCGCCGACCGCCAGCAGGGCGGCATCGGTGGCCGTGGTGCGGGCGAGACGGCGCTCGAGCTCGATCGGCGCCGCGTGCGCGACCGCGTGTCGGAGCTGAAGGCCGAGCTCGCGTCGATCGCGCGCGACGACGACAACCGCCGGAGCCGCAGAAAGGGTGTGCGGCGCGTCGGCCTGGTCGGCTATACCAACGCCGGCAAGTCGTCGCTCATGCGCGCGCTCACGGGCAGCGACGTGCTGGTCGAGGACAAGCTCTTTGCGACCCTCGGCACCACCGTGCGCGGGCTCGCACCCGAGGTGCTGCCGCGCATCCTCGTATCGGACACGGTCGGCTTCATCAAAAAGCTGCCGCACGACCTCGTCGCCTCGTTCCGCTCGACGCTCGACGAGGCGCTCGAGGCATCGCTGCTCCTGTTCGTCGTCGACAGCTCGGACCCGAACTTCCGCGCGCAGCTCGAGGTGACGCGCACCGTGTTGGGTGAAATCGGCGCGGTCGCGACCGATGCCGCCCCGAATCCGAACGCGGCACCGAGCCTCCTGCTCCTCAACAAGATCGACGAGGTCACCCCGGCCGAACGCGAGAAGCTCGCGCTCGAGCTCCCGGACGCGATCCAGCTCTCAGCCAAGGACCCGGACGACGTCGCGCGCCTGCGCGATACGATCATCGCGTTCTTCGACGCCGACTACGAGGACACCGTGATCCTCGTGCCGTACACCCGGGGTCAGGTTGTAGGTGAGATCCGCCGCACGATGAACGTACTCGCCGAGACCCACGAAGAGGACGGCACCCACCTCCGCGTGAAGGCGCCCTCGACCGACGTCGCCCGCATCCGCGCCCTGCTCGGTTAGCCCGCCTGCCACACGCAGAGAGCAGCGACCCGAGCACCGACCCGAACAGCGAGCTGAAAGCGAGCAGCGAGAACCTCAGCGGACGGTCACCGTCGCGCACGTCGTCGGCACGATCGGCACGAGGTTGAACCCGACCGCGTCACCGCTCGTCCGGTCGCGTCAGGCCCACGAACATCGTGAAGTGTTTGACGTTCAAGGTCAGCAGCTCGGCCCCGAGCGCTTCGACACACGCTGCGATGACGAAGTCGACGGTGTCGGTCCCGGGATGGGACCGCAAATAGCGCCGCGCGATGGCGCCCGCCCGGTCCGCGATCTCGACGGTGACATCCAACCAGGTCAACGAGTCGAGCAGCGCGAGCGTCGCATCCTCCTCATTCGACCGCAGTCCCGCGAGGATCTCTGTCCAAACGACCGACAGGCTGCACAGCTCGTGTCCCCCGCGCACGCGATCCTCGAGCAGCGCCCAAGCCGCCTCGACGCCAGGCAGGTGGTCGATGAGGATCGAGGTATCGACGACGACTTTCATCCACCGGAGCGTTCGTGGGGGGCGGGTTTGACGGCGTGCAGCCGGGCCAGCCGGCCGGAGCGAACGCGTTCGACGTACGCCTCGCCATCACTGCCGCGATGCCATGCACCGTGAGAGGATGCCAGGGCGGCGAGGACCGCGCTTTCATCCGCGGCGCCAAGATAGGCGCGCTCGAGCGCCTCACGCCTTCATGCCGGTCGTGCCGGTCGGTGTGCATCATCACGCGCCGCAGCAGCGCTTGTACTTCTTGCCGCTGCCGCAGGTGCACGGGGAATTGCGCTCGGGGGTGGCCTCGGCTCTCGCCGCCCGAGGTCGCTCGGCGTAGATGAGCCCGTTGGTTCGCTGGCACGCTTCGATCACGCTGAGGCTCATATCCGGCTTCCATGTCGCCTCGACCTTCGTGACGGTGTGCTCGCTCCAGTAGAGGTCCTCGCCGGGGCTGCGCACGTAGAACGGCAACATCCGCACAGTGCGGAGCAGGCGTTCCTTACCGAGGCTGAACACGTCCGTGAAGACGTTGGCGCAGTAGCTGCGGCCGAGGAAGACGCGCTCGCGGCCCTGGGGCGAGTCATACTGCCCGAGCGCCTCTTCGAACTCCGGCGGAGGCAAGCGTTGCAGCTCGGCGGCGGCCATGTAGCACGTCGCTCGCGCCAGGCGATCGGACTTGTCCGGATCGTCGTACTGGTCGACCAGCGTCGCGCAGAGGTTGCGCCAGACGAACGCCTGCGCCTCGCCGGGAGCCGGGGTCGCGACGCGCAGGGCCTTGCTGATCTCGGCGCGCAACTTCGGGTGCTTGAACGCGATCGACGCCATCGCCAGGGCGAACCCGGCGCCCTCGGGCTCCAGCGTCGCACACATCGCAATCGCCTCCTTGCAGCCCTTCAGCGCGCGCTTGCCCATGCGCCCGGCAGCCCAGAAGCAGCGGAGCTGCAACGGCCAGAACGGCACGCCGAGCGGGCCGAGCAGAGCAGCGAAAACACCGCCCGCCGTTCCCGCTGCGCGCTCGTGAACGTCACAACGGCTCTCGAGCATCGGCGAATCGAGCGAATGCACGAGCACGACCAGGTGGCTGATGGTCCAGAGATCGATCCAGAACGCTTCGAGCAGCTCGCAGTCGCGCGCGCTCAGGCGGGTGGCGCGCTTGATGTATCTTTCGCTGGTCGCGAGGAACCCCCGCACCAGCTCGGTCGTGCTGAAGAGGCGCCGCTCGAGCGTGTCGATCATCAGCGGCGCCAGCATCGTCAGCGTCGCCATCGTTTCGCTCGGAAGGCGATGCGCCCGCCCGTAGAGCGCGCCGATGAGCTTCTTTACCGCGCCATCGTCGAGCGCGCTCTCGATGAACGCGCGCTGCGTGCGCAGCTCGAGGTGCTGCTCTCCGAGTCGGTCGAGACGCGCGCGCGTCACGACGGGGATGTCGCCGACCAGCATGCCCTGGCCGAGGCAGGTCACGAAGCGACCGTCGCGCGTCACGATGACGAACGGTCCCTCCTGCGGGTGGTCGAGGGACAGCGCGATGCGCGGTGCTTCCGGTGCATCGACCCTGCCGAGCACGAAGCGCACGAGCTCCGGGTCGCGGTAGAGCTCGAGCGCGAGCTCGGTGTGACGAAGCGACACACGCCCGAGTCGTTCCATGAAGTGCAGATCCTCCACGCGCCCTCCATGCACCCAATGCCAGAGTCATTGGTGCTCGGAATCTACCAATGACCAGCGCGCTGGGGAAGAGGTCACGCGCAGTTGCGTCCGCGCTCGCGCGGGCCCACGGTCAATCGACGCGCCGAAGCCGCCCGACGTGTACCGCACAGGCGACGAGCCTTCAGGGCGAGCTCAACGGGCGCGGCTGCCCGGCGACGGCCGTGCTGAGCTGGGTCAACGCCTCATGGCGCGCGTTCGGGTGATTGACGAGGTCCTGCTCGAGGCTCATCGCCGAGCGCGACAACGACAGCCAGGGGCTGGCCTCGACCCCGAGGTTGCGGCTGGCGAGCTGGTTGGCGCGCTGCTCTCGGGCCGTCGTGCCGGCCGCACCCGGCTTACGCGAAGCTCATCGCGACGCTCGCCTACCAGCTGCCCGAGCTGCTCTCCGGCGGGACGACCTTCATGTGCAGCGCCCCCTTTCCACTCCACAGACCCAGGTCGGCGCGCGCCTCTGGATCGACGCCGAGACGTCCCCCGAGGCCGACCTCTACGCGGTCACGACCGGTGGCACCGCGACCCGCTTCCGGGTCGTCGGGCGGGCCGCCCCGACGAGCGGTCCCCGCAGGATCTCACCTGGTTTATCAGATGCAGGCGCACTACCGGCAGAGCGTGGAGATCGCCCGGGGCCGAGGAAGGCGCGTCCGGGCAGGACCTGGGTGTGCCTCCCTGCACGACGAAGATCCTCGACAGCGACGCCATTGGCACCAAGCCGACGTACGTGAACCAGTTCAACGACGGCGATGGAGACGCAACGGCGCCGACGACGTGGATGCAACACTGCTGAAGGTCGACGCGTCCGGTGAGCGCGCGCCGATTGCGTCCCCGCTCGGTGGCGACCTCTGGGTCACCGCCTTCGCGCTCGCCGTCGGACACGTGCTGCCCGGCCGTCGCGCGGACATCGTTGTCGTCGGTACCCACGTGGCGATCGGCGAGCTGGCGATCGCGCAGCACGAGCACAACGCCTGGCGCGAGTACGGCCGCTCCGATGGCAGCGTCATCCCGCGCGACAACCCGTCCATCGCCATCGGCGACTTCCATCTCCGCGGTAAGGGATCCGCAGATGGAACGCGGATCCGCGTGAAGACGTGAGCAGCGGCCCCATTACAGTCCGCCAAAAAATCGCAGTTCCCGCTGAAGCCGAATTTCTGGGGCGCTACTGACTGACGGACCAGCGCGGCACCGCAAGCGATCATTGGAACACGCATTTCTGCTCCGCGCCGCTCAACAACACGCCCCGGCGGCTCGATTCTTTGGCGGGCCGCTTTAGAGGTTGCGGAAGAGGGTCGAGAGATCCTCTTCCAGCGCAGCAATCGTCGCCCGAAAAGGAGGTGCGATGTACATCGCCGTCGTCACCTCTTGATGCTCGTCCTGCCGCTCGCATTGATGGCCATCGAGGCGCTGGTCGGGACACCGCTCTGGGCGGTGGCGCTCGTCGCCAGGTGGTTCGTCTCCTGGGGCGTCGGCCTCCGTCTCGGCATCGCTGGCGCGCGCCAGATCATCAAGCCGCAACTGAGCGCAGGGCCGAGCGTGCTCGAGCCGAGCTTGACGACGGCGCGTCCGCGCTCGTCGCTGATGAACAGACCGACGCCTTCGCCTGAGGCGCCGAGCGAAAGCCGCTCCAAACCCTTCGCGTCGCGGATGACGATTCGTTGCACGTCGAGTTCGCTTGTGCCGACGCGGGTCAGTACAATTGCAATGACTGCGGCGACGCCAATTGCGAGCGTGAGCCAGCGCATCGCGCGGAGGCTCCGTTCGAGTCACGCACGCGATCTCCGAGAGGCGGGACGAGCTCAGGCATCACGTCTCATAACACGTGACCGTCGTGGTTCCACGCGTACTGCTTGAACCCGTAGACCCACGCGAGGGTCCAGCCACCGTTCGCCATGTCGCAATAGCCCCCGAACTTCGCGTCACCACCGTCCCCATCGGGGTCGATCCAGTAGCGCCCGTCGGCATCCCGCCGCCGTGCACGCGGCGCGGCCATTGCGACAGCGGCTTCGGATTCGGTGGGCGCGAGCAGAGGCATGGGGCGCGGGAGGCGCACATGCCATGCCAGCGGGCAGTCGGCCTCGGGGGCTGCCGACAGCGAACGCGACGTGTGTCACGGCTGTGCCTGGTGTCCCACGCATGAGCCGCGCGCGGCGCATGCGGGTCATCAGTGCGAGCCGAATACGACGCCTTCGTCGACGCGCTCAACGCGCTCGAGCCGACGTTCGGCGCGCTCTGCTGGTGCTTGGCGGACGCGAGCGCGCGAGAAGCCCACGCTCGAGTACCCGGACGCGATCCAGCTCTCGGCCAAGGACCCGGACGACGTCGCGCGCCTGCGCGATACGGTCATCGCGTTCTTCGACGCCGACTACGAGGACACCGTGATCCTCGTGCCGTACACTCGGGGTCAGGTCGTCGGTGAAATCCGCCGCACGATGAACGTGCTCGCCGAGACCCACGAAGAGGATGGCACCCACCTCCGCGTGAAGGCGCCCTCTACCGACGATGCCCGCATCCGCGCGCTACTCGCTCGGTCAGCTCGACTGCCACGCAGAGTGCACCGAGCTGACAGCGAGCATCGAGAACCTCAGCGGACGGTCACCGTCGCGCGCGTCGCTGGCACGATCGGCACGAGGTCCAACCCGACCAGCACCAGCTCGATCGTGTGGGGTCGGTCAGTCAAGCCGCTCAGCTTCGCTGGGCTTGCCGTCACGACCGCCTTCACGCGCCCATCGACCTTCACCAGCACCGCGCCCCGTCCCGCCTGCGGCCGACCTGGCAGGCCGACCGGATCGAGCGTTATGTCGGCCACCGTGAAAGCAACATCGACGCTACCGTCGATCGCGCTGCCCTCGGCAGGCGCCGTAATCGCCAATGTCGGGAGATCGGGCCCACCGACCCGGAACTGGCTCACGACCTCGACCGCCGGCGCGAACGGCTGGCGATTGCCATCGAGGAGCTCCAACTCCAACACATGCAGACCCGTCGCGAACGGACCGATGACCCCATGCGTGCGCGCGAGCACCGCCTGCTGCCGGCCATCGACCTTTACCGACAGCCAGCCCTTGCCGGGCGCGAGCTCGAGGTCGGCGACGTCGACCTTCACCTCGACCTCGGGTCCATAGATCATCGCGCCCCCGAGCGGCGCCGCGAGCGACATGCGCGGCCCGCTGCCGCCGATCTGCACCGGCACCTCGGCCACCGCCTGCGCGCGCGAGCCATCGCGATGCCACAGCTCGGCCCGCAGACGCGCCGGACCACGCGCCATGGCAGGCAGCGAAATGCTCGACGTCGCGAAAGGTCCCCAGGTCACGTCCCCGACCGACAACGTCCAGACCCCATCACCCGGCACCGCGAGCGACTGCCCGACGCCCCCGCCCAACGTGAAGCCCGAAGTGCCGATCGTCACCGTCGCGCCGTTGGCGAGCGTCGCGTTCGGAAGGGGCGCGACAAACGACACAGTCGGCGGAAGAAGCCCAATCGCCTCGAAGTCGACCGTCACCACCGCCCCATTCTGGAGCGGCACGCCCGCGGCCGACAACGGCACCGTAAACAGGTTGTGACCGCCCTCGGCGAGACGCGGCAACGTCACGAGCCCCGGCTCGCCGTCGTAGACCAGCACCTCGTCGAGCCACAGCTCGACCTTACCACCCGTCGGCATATTGTCGGTCGCGAGCAGCACGTCGAGATCCCCGCCGTACACGAAGCCCATGTCCTCGGGTGCCAGGATCCGCACCCGCGGCGTCGCATCGACAGTGAGATTGAGGAACGCGGGAGCGGCGTTGGCGATCGGCGAGTGATCGTTTTCGTGCAGCGTCAGCTTGAGCACGTGCGCCCCGGGCGTGGCGACCGTCAGCGGGAACGTCGGGCGCGTCTCGAAGTCCTGGTAGACGTTGTCGAGGAACACGTGCACGTGCCCTTCGCCCGGCACCGCAGCCTCGCCCGCCTTGTCGACGAGGTTCAGGTTGTCGACCTCGATGCTCACCTCGAACGGATCGGTCGTGACCGTCACGGAGGATGCTGACGGCGTGCTCAGGCTCGGCGTCAAGATCCGCAGGCGCGGCTTTGGGTCGTAGATGAAGTCGATCGATTGCCCGACCGCGCCCTCGACCGCGGTGTGATTGCTGCGATGGAGGAATGCCTCGAGCCGGTGGGGACCCGGAGTGAGCGCCGCCGGCTGCGTCGTAGTCGGGTCGATGAGCGCGAACGGCTCGAGGTAGAAGTCCTGGTACACCGAGTCGATAAAGATGTGATAATGCCCTTTGGCATTTGACACTTCGCCGATTGGAATCAACTGAAAGTTGTCGATCGAGACCGACACCGCGAACGGGTCGCGACCGATCGTCGCGCCATCGATCGGCGTCTGGATGTGGACCGTCGGGCGGTCGTCGACGATGACCGTGATCACGCTCTCGACCGCGGGCACGACCGGACTGTGGTTCTCGTAGTGAAGGGCCACCAGCACCTCCCAGCGACCCGGGGAATCGGCCTGCAGCTCGAACGTCTCGGTCAGGAAGAAGCCCTGATAGACGAACGGCCCGCTGCCATCCTTGCGCAGGAACGCGTGGAAGTGCCCCTGCCCCGGCACCGGCGGATCGTTGGGTGCCAGCACCGTCTGGGTGAGCTTGAAGTCCTCGAACGCAACGGCCACCGGGAAGCGCTTGGGCACGGTCTCGTCGTCCCGCGGCGAGAGGATCTCGACCGAGGTCTGCACCTCGACCACGTCGACGTCGCGCATCACCGCGACCGGCGGCACGAGCTGGGCACCGGCATTATCGACGAGGCGCGCCGTGAGCTTCTTGCGCCCTGGCGTCAGCACGATCTCGGTCTGCGCCGTGGTCAGGCGTTGGGCCACGACCACGTCGTCGACCAGCAGCTCCCAGCCGCCCGTCGCGGGCACGAGCGGCGCTGGGATCGACCCGTTCGTGAACGCGAAGAAGTGAGGCAGCACCGCGACGCGCACGGCGCCCTCGGCCACCTGGTTGCTCGTCGGAAGCACGATGTCCAGCGCTGGCGGCAAGAGCAACGTCTCGAAGTCGGTCGTCGCGGTGACCGGCGGCGTCAGCGGACGATCATCATAGGTGCGCAGCTCGACCGCCAGCGTATGCGGCCCCGCCGATAACCCGCTCAACGTGACGCTGGTGCCAGTCAGGCCCTTCGCGACCTGGGTGCCGTCGAGGCGCACGAGCCAGGTGCCGTGACCCGCAGTTGCGGCACCATCGACGACGAAGCGTTCGACCGCGATGACGACCGTGAGGCGAGCCCCTTCGATAGTCGCGTCGGCAGCCGGGGTGGTGATCGTGACGCGCGGCGGCAGGTCGACGGTGAACGCGACGCTGGCGCTCACCGGCGGCTCCCACGGAACGCCCGCGGCATCGACGAGGGTCGCGGTCAGCGTATGCTCACCCGCGCTCGGAGCCGGCAGCGAGCCGACCTTGGCATCGGCCACGACAGCGGCACCAAGATCGACCGCGAGGCTGACACGACCCTGCCGCGGGCCGGTCGGAACCGCCCCCGTCGCGAGCAACGTGAAGTCGGTCAGCGCGAGCTCGTAGCCGATCAGTGTTTCGAGATCGAAGCGTGCGCCAGCGAGCGGAGCGACGAACGCGAGCCCAGGGGTGACGCGCGTCGCGGTCACGCTGACCTCGGCCACAACCGGGGGTGACAGCGGTGCGCCGGCGGCCGTCAGCTCGGCACGCAGCACGACCGCGCCGACGGGCGTCGCAATGACCCCACTCAAGGCTGTGAAGGTGCGCGTCGCGAGCGGGTCGCCAGCGGCATTCACGGCGGTCAGCACGATCGCATTGTCGGCCCCGAGCGTTGCCCCTGCGAGCGCCAGCTCGACGACGATCCAGTCACCGTCGACGCCCGCCGCGGCGGTCGGCTTGACGAAGCTCAACACCGGCGCTGCCACCACCTCGCCGTCAGCGCCGCCGTCGACGACCTCGCGCGGCACCGGCGTCGGCAGCTTTCCGATGGGCTCGAGCCCGCCATCGAATCCCGAGCACGACGCCATCAAAGTGACAGCCCCGAAGATACACATCCAACGAGCGAGCGACATCAGGTCTCCCATGGGTTGCAGGCATACACGCGTACGCCGCGGGAGGGTACGGGCGAGCCGCCTCGAAAGCTCATTTTCATGGCACGAGCGTCGGCACGCCGTCGCGCACGAACGTGCCCACCCATTGCTGGTAGCGGCGCTGCAAGGTCGCGTCCCGGAACAACACGAAGTGACCATCGTAGCCATCTGGCCGCGCCTGCAGCAGCACCGCGGTCGCCTTGCCACCCGGGACAACGAGGTTCTCTTTCTGTGGGGCATCAACGGCGACGAATGCTGGCCCGAAGTCTTCGAAAAGCGGCGTCACGGGTTGGACCCGCAAGGCGCGCGCGAAGGCTCGGCCGGTGGCGTTGGGGGTGTACGAATCGCCGACGCCATAGGTCATCAGCACGTGCTGGATCGGGTTCTCCAGGGCGCGGTCGACTGTCGCGAAGCGCCCATGGTTGAGCGGGTCGACCGCATCGAAGAGGCCTTGCACGAGCGCCAGCGCAGGATGCAGATCGTTCAACGGCACCGGCACGCCGTTGTCCAGCTCTTGGAGGGCGACCGCGCCAGCGAGCGCCGCGTCGACCGGCTTCGTCTTGTTGAGGAGCGACAACACCAGCCCGCCGCCCGCACCCGACCACACGACGTTGCGCACGTCGGGCTCGTAAGGGCTCGCCAGCGGCCCCGTGGTGGCGCCTTGCGAGTGGCCGACCAATATGATCTTCAGCGGGTCGAAGCGGATCTCACTGCCGGTCGGGCTCGCGGCTGCACCGATCGTCCAGGCCTTCAACGCCCGCACCAACGCGAACACGTCGGCCGCCCCCTGGAGGAGGTTGCCACGGGCCGCAACCGGGTTCGCGAGGTTGTAGAACAGCACCCCTGGATCCAGCGCAGACCCCGAGCGCGCGCCATGCATCGGCCCATCCCAGCCGACCGCTGCGACCCCGACCATTGTGCCCGCGCCAAGATCAATCGCCGCCAGTGCCTCACCCGCATCCGACACCGCGCTGCGGAAGCTACCACCCGTGCCGTGCCCGTAGAGCGCGACCGGCCAACCGCCCGCTGGCATCGTCTGGCCCTTCGGGATCGTGAGCGAGACGCAGACCTCTTCGGTGCCCTGCAGGACCGGCTTGCCCGCGCCATCGAACACGAGGTCGCCACCGTCGGCCGGCGCGAGATAGGGCCGCGTGCCGGCCTGGACCTTCGGCAGCGGCACCTTCATGTGCAGCTCGTGTACGAGCGCGCTCTCGCTGAAGCAGCCGCGGACACGGTCATCCCCGCTCAAGCCGTCATCGCAGGGCGAGGTGACGCCCGCCTTGCATTCGATGAGGCCCACTGGCGCCGGCATCGGACCCGCATGGATAGCGGCCCGCACGGCTGGTAGCACACCATCGACGCGCTGGGTCGTGAACACCGCGGCCGCTATCACGCGGTTGACCGGGATCGCCGCGGTCGGGTCGGCGACGTAGTCGCGCAGCGGCGCATAGGCCTTCCAGGCGGCCAGCAGGTCGGGCTCCGACGGCGCGGTCGGCGACAACATGGCGCTCATGTCGGCGTCGGCCTGAAACGGCGAGGCGTCGCTCGTCTGCACGCCGTTCGCCATTATGACCGCGTAGGTCGTCCCCGGCTGGAGCGGCAGGTTCCAGGTTGGGCGCACCGACACGTAGCGCGGGCAGATGTACTTCGAGCCACCGTCGGTCACGAAGTAGCTGAAGTCCGGGGTCCAGCCGTACTGCGGCGAGTCCTTGTCGATATTGCGGAAGTAGAGGGTCGCGGGCCCCGCCAGCGCGTCGTCCGCGGCCCGGATCGTTTCGAGCTTGAAGCCGTGCGAGAGCCGCAAGGTGACGACCGGCTCGGTCGAGAACCCCTGCTGGACCTTCTCGGCCGCATCGATGATGCGAAGGACGGGGTCGAAGCCGACGATGCCGGGCCCGGGCGTGGGAAAGCCGGACAGGTCGAGGGTGCCGGTCGGGCCGCCCTTCATGCGGATGTCATTGGGGAACGGCAGGCGGAAGAAGTCGCCGTCCTCGACCACCGCGGCGCCGCTCCGCGGGACCTCGAAGTGGATGACCGGGGCGGCGGTGGCGCTGACGTCGGCGCACGTGACGCCTTGCCACGGGCGCAGGCCGAAGACCGGGGAGCCCGCCGCGCAGACGCCTTCACCGCCGCACGAAAGGCCGGCCTGGCAGTCCTCGACGCCGGCGCAGGGCGCCTCGAGATCGCCCGTGCCGCCCGCCACGCACGCCCCGCCAAAGCCGAGCGAACGGCACACGAGGCCCTTGTCGCAGTCGCCCGCGGTCGAGCAGGCGCTGCCTGCGACGCCTGAGCCGACCGGCTGGCAAGCGCCGACCAAGCCGCAGTAGAGGCCGCCACCGCACTCGCTCGTGAGGATGCACGGGCGGTTCTGGGGGCTGTCGCCGGTCGTCCGGCAGACGCTGTCGCTGCACGACAACCCGAAGCGGCACTCGGGCACCACCGCAGCCGCGTCGCAGGCAACGCCCACGCCCTTGCCGCTGGTCGGATCGACGACCACATCCGCGATGTCGACCCGGATATCGGGCAGCCGGATGTCGATCGAGTCATCCTTGAAGAGCTCGCTACAGCCGCTGAGCGACATGAGCGTGACCGCTACGAACCACTGGAGCTCCGACTTCGTGCGCATGATGACACCCCTCCGAATGCGGCGGATTCTAGCATCCGACCCGGTCGTTTGCGAACCACCGGTTCGGCGAGGCAGGCAAGGCAGGCGAGCGAACGTGACGGCATCGGCCGCGCGTAATATCGTCCGCCCCGACATGAACGCCCCCGACTCACCTGCTCCCAAGAAACTCCGTGGCCTGCGCCTCCCAAAGCTGAGCATGCGCCGCAAGGACCGCCAGCGGCCAAAGAAGAGCCGCCCCTTTTCTGAAGAGATCCGAAAGCTCCCAAACCTCCTGACGCTCGGGCGCATCGTGCTCATCCCGCCGGTGATGGCGTTCCTCCTGATGGACACCCCGGCCGGCAACTTCTGGGCGGTGATGCTTTTCTCGGTGGCGGCGATCACCGATTGGCTCGACGGCTACCTTGCGCGTAAGCAGGGGCTCGAGTCGTTGCTCGGCAAGCTACTCGACCCGATGGCCGACAAGCTCATCGTGCAGGCGGTGTTGATCGTCTGCGCCGAGCTCGGCCGGATCCCGGGCTGGTTTGTGGTGCTGCTCTTGTCGCGTGAGATAGCGATTACCGGCCTACGCACGATCGCTGCGTCCGAAGGGCTCCAGATCGACGTCGTGCAATCGGGCAAGCTCAAGACCGCGCTCCAGCTCGTCGGCATCGTCGCGTTGATTCTGCATCACCGCTACGCGCTCGACTTCGTGTTCTGGCAGACGAACGTCGACTTCAACGTGGTCGGCATCGCGCTCTTGTCGATCTCGATGGTGTTCTCGCTGGCCTCGGCGTTCACCTATTTCCGCGGTTTCGCGCGCGCGGTCGGACAACGCAAGAGCGGCGGCTGACGGCGCGTGTCGCTGATTTGGCGATCGATGCGGGGCTCCACATGCCCCCACTCGGACGGGCGCCGCGCGCGCCTCAGGGGACGTTGCAGCTCGCGAGCATGGGTGGCCCTTGGTCCGGACGAGCTCGCCGTGGACCGCCGCAAGTGCGGCAAGGCCGAGCGCGCTGACGCTGCTCGCGGTTGCGGTGCTCACGCGGCCGGTCGCGCCAGCACGCGTCCGCCGGGTCGCTCGGTGTAGGAGAAGCAAAGCGGCTGCGTCGGCCTGAGACGATTGCTTGTTGTCGCGGCGGGCCCTAACCTCGCGCCATGGACTTCGACCGCATCGTGGCATTGCTCCGCGCGTTCAAGCGCGAGGGCCTTGCCTACAAGATCATCGGCGGCGTGGCGATGAACATCCAGGGCCTCGCACGGGGCACACGCGACCTCGATATCTTCGTGCTCGCCAACGAGGCGAACGTCGCGTGTCTGCGCCGTGCGCTGCACTCGGTCTTCGATGACGCAAGCATCGATGAAATCCGGGCCGAGGATCTCGCCGGTGAGTTTCCAGCGATCCAGTACGTGCCGCCCGTCGAGGGCTTCCACATCGATATCTTGGCCCGCCTGGGCGAGGCCTTCGACTTCGCGAGCATCGAGTTCGAAATGCGAGACATCGCGGACCTCTCGGTGCCCGTCGCGACCCTCGTCATGCTGTATCGGATGAAGAAGAACACCGTTCGGCCGCGCGATCAGATCGACGCAGCCTGGTTGCGCGCGCGTCTTCCTGACGGAGGGGCCTGAGCATGCCGGTTCGCAAGTTCCGATCGGTCGAGGAGATGGAAGCGACGACCTGGCTCGAGCCGGGCGATCAGCGCTTGGCGCGCGCGATTCAGCTCTGCTGGGAGCTCGCTGCGCGGCTGGCCCCCGTCCGCTTCCCCTCGGGGGTGTACAAGCATCGATCGATCGAGGCGCTGAACGCTCAGACCGATCAATGGGAGGCCGAGAGCGCTTGCCCGAGGTGACACTCCGGGCGCGTCGTCTCAGGGTCGTTGTTGTCGGAGAATGCCCGGGATGTGACGCCGGGGAGCTTGGAGCGCGTGGGCACTGGTTCCGATTGGGCCCACCCCGTGGCTTTATGGCACGGGGTGTGGCGGCAGCGGCAGGTGGTAGGGGTGCGGGATGGCCGAGGCCATGGCGGCAGGGTTTGGCATATCCCTGGGGGATGCCGCCGGTCGTGTCGGAAGGGGCCCGGGGTGCGGGCAAGGATACCCCGGGTCGTTCCGCCATAACCGGCGGTATCCCAGGGGGATACCTAAGGGTTATTGCCAGGCGGCGGCGCGGTGGGGGCCGGGATAGGCTGGGGTTCTTCCGGCTTGGCCTTGGCCTTTTTAGTGGCGGCGGCGGCGGCGTTGCGGGCCCCGGCGAGGCGCTGGAGCTCGTCGAGCTGGCCAAAGATCTCGCCGTCGATGGTGGCGGCGAGCTCGCTCCGGTTCGCACGCTCCGTGGCGAGCACGCCCCGGAGCTCGTAGAGCGTGGCGACGATCTCGCCGCGCAACGCGCCCGCGCCTTCGCGGGTAGCGGCGACGCCGAGCGCGCTGCTGCGGTCGTCGAGCAGTCGCTTGATGTCCTCGGCCCCGGCGATGAAGGCCGCCACCCAGGCGTCGAGCTGGCGTCCGTCCGGGGTCGGGACGGACGCGAGCACCGCGCGATGGGTCGCGAGGTCCTGCGTGTCGTCCGTCACCGAGTCGGCCGCGACGCCGTAGGGCTGACGCACGACGCCGAGCCCAGGGACGAACGCCGTGATGGCGGTGACCACCGCAGCGAGCGACGCAGGCTTGTCGGGCAGCGCCTCGATCGCGAGGCGCAGGTGATAGAGCGCGCGGCCGTACCCGTCGCGCCGGCCGTCGGCCGCCTGCAGCAGCTCGACCAGCGGAAGCTCGAGGACGTTGGCCGGCAGGGCCATGAGCTTGTCGAAGAGGCGCTGAAGACTCGGTCGGTAGATGAGAGAGGCGTGGGTACGATCGAAGGCTGCCTGCCGGGTTCCGGCCAACACGTCGGCCAGACCGAGGCGCAGCTCGGCGAGAGACAAGTCGTTCATGTGAACGCTCCGTGTGTGAATTCAGGTTGTGAGGGAAGCCCGCAGGCGCAGTTTAAGACCAGGTCGGCGAGGGACGCAAGGCCTCATGGAACCTCACGCGCGGTCGGACAGCGCACGCGCGGCGGCTGACCGTCAGGCGAGGGCCAGGGCCGCCGCGCGCGCGCTCGCATGGTCCGCGGCCGCGCTGTTGCCGGCCTCGCTGTGGGCCTTGGCGGCGGACGTGAGCGCCTGGGCGATCTCGTCGTCGGAGGCGTCGGCATCATCGAGCGCGTCGGCGCGCGCCTCCCAGAGCTCGGCCCGGTCGGCGGCGGAGGCAGCGCCATCACCCTCGAGGTCGACCATCACGCGCGAGAACAACGCGATGTCGAGCGGGCGCAAGCGCAGGTAGCGGACAAAGGCAGTGCGCGAGCCGACCGCATCTGCCCCCGCAGCGCGCGCTTGCCCGAGCGCCCGCAGATAGGCCGCCGAGGCCTGGGCGTCGAACACCCGCACGGCGAGCTGTTCGAGAATCTCGGCCCGCTGGAGGTGCTCGCCAAGCGCCCCGAGGATCTCCTGGTAGAGCTCGAGCGCCATGATCACATCGGGGTCGACCGCGAGCAGCGCCTCGAGCGCTTCGCGGGCGCCCGCGAGATCGCCCGTGAAGTAGCGCTCGGTCGCCCGCGCCATCGCGTCGTCGATGAGATCACCTTCGGCGACCTTGCCCGCGATAGCATCCGGCGGCGCCGTGAAGCGCGCGGACTTGAGGATCGGGGCGGAGTCCTCGGCGTCGTCGTCGAGCGTGGGCGCGGGCGCGGGCGTGGGCGTGGGCGTGGGCGCGGGCGTGGCGGTGGGCGTGGGCGTGGGCGTGGGCGCGGGCGCGGGCGCGGGCGCGGGCGTGGGCGCACCAAACGCCGACTCGATCAGCACGCTCATCAGCTCCTGCGCCGGCACATGCTCTGGCTCGTCGGACAAGAGCCCTTCGAGCAGCGCCACCGCCTCGATCTCATCACCACGATCGGCAGCCGCGAGCGCGAGCTCAAAGCGGTCAGGCAGCGCCGCGATCGCCTGTACAGAGGCGGTTGCGACGACCGCCACCAACGCCTGCGGTGCCGCCGCCTCGGCCACCATCAACCCCGCGCGCCGGGCCAGCGCGACCCGCTGCTCGTCATGCAGGTGCGAGAGCCGCTGCAGCGTCGCGCGCGCCTGCCCTGGCGCACCGAGACGATCGAGCTGCAGCTCGGCCAGACGCAGGCGGGCCCGGTCCTTGTCGACGACGTCCGATCGCAACGCTTCGAGCCGCGTCAAGGCACCGGTGAGCTCTCGCACGGGCCCTCCGTAGCCGCCCGGGCTCTGCGCGAGCTCGGCTTCGAGGGCCGCCGCAAGCAGCTCCTGAGCGTCGAGCGAGCGCGGCGACAAGCGCCCCGCGTCCTCCAGATAGAGGCGCGCGCCGGTCGGATCGGCGAGCTCTTCGAGCGCCACCCGGCCGAGCTGTAGCAACAAATCGACCCGTCGCTCGATCGCCCCCTCGTCCGCCAACCCGGCGGCCTGAAGGCGCGTGAGGCGCAACGCGCCGACCCGCTGGTGGTCGGGCCACAGACCAAAGCGCGCTTGCAGGCCCATGAGTTGCTCGGCGCGCTCAAGGAAGCGCGGCGAATCGAGCGCCTCGAACACCGACTCCTCGAGCGGCGCCAGCGTGTCCCAGTCGAGCCCCAACGACTCATAGAGGCGCGCCACGCGATGCAGGATGCGCGCACGCGGCTCGCCCGCCGGCACCTTGCGGGCCGTCTCGTAGAGCTGGTGGACGAGCCACTCGCGGCGCGCGGGATCGGGCGCGGACCGTTCGAGCAACGCCAACGCACCTTCATGGTCCGGCTCGCGCCCGAGCACCGCCAGCACTGCGACCAGCGCGGCCGCCGCGTCACCACGTTCGATCAACGCCTCGGCCTTGAGCGCCTGCGCTTCGGCCCACTCACCCGACTCGGGCGCGACCATCTCGCTGAAACGCAGCGCCAGCACCGCCTCGCGCGCCGACAACGCCAGGCGCCCGAGCCCAATCGCCTCGCGCGCATCGACCCGCGCGAGATCGCCTGCGCGCCAGAGAACCCGACGCGCGCGCGCCGGGTCCGCCAGCGTGTCCAACAATAGGTGCGCCAGGCGCTGGATTACCTGCACGAGGCGCGTGCCGTCCGATGGCGGGATGGCGCGCAGCGCGTCTTCGAGGATGCGCAACGCGATGAGCCCGTTGCCCTCCCGCGTCTCGACCTCGGCCAGTGCGAGCTGCGCTTCGAGGTCGTCGGGCGCCGCCTCCAAGACGACCTTCAAGAGCACGCGCGCGTCCTCGGGCTCGTTCCGCAATAACGCGAAGCGCGCCAGCCGGAGCCCCGCGTCGCGCGTGCGCGCCTTCGAGCGGGCCGCAAACAGGAGCCGCTTGTAGAGCGGCAGCGCCGAGCGCACGTCACCTTCGGCCTCGGCCAGCGCGATGAGCTCGGAGAGCGCCTCCTCGTGATCGGGCGAGCGCTCCAGCACCCGCGACAGCGCCGCGCGCGACTCCTCCGGCGCGAAGTCCTTCAGGATTGCGGCCAACGTCAAGTCAGCGGCCGTCGCGTCCTCGCGCTCCGACGGCGCCGTCACCATCGCCAGCAGCCGCTCCAGTTGAACCGCCGCCTCTTCCGGCCGACCGCGCCCGAGCGCTATCGCCGCGAGCCCGACCAGCGCCGGCTCCCAGCCCGGGGCCAGCTCCAGCAGCGCCCGGCAATGCCGCTCGCCCTCGTCATAGAGGATCGGCTGCGACGCGGTGATGCCGATGAGCCGCTCGGCCAGGAACCCCGGCCGCGGCGGGCCATCCAGCGCGCGATAGACCTCGGCCAGCGCCTCGCGCACGCGGCCCTCGGCCAACAAGCGATCGACCTGCCCGTGGTGCCGCTTGAGCTCCAGGTCCTCGACGAAACGCTCGAACTGGCCGCGCATGTGACCGGCTTCCCAGCTGCCACCCGCCCCTTCGGACAGCTCGGCGACGACCGCCTTGTCGAGGCCAGCCCTCTTCGAGAAGCGCGCCACGAAGCGCCCCTCGCGCAGCTCGACCCCGTGCGCCACGAGGTTCGTGAAGTCCGGCAGCTTCCAACCGAGCCCCGCCAACACCCACGCGACCGCGGTCCGCACACAACGGATGCGCGCCGTCGTGAGCCCGCGATCGACGATGAGCTCCTTGGGCAACAGATCGATGACCCGCTCGGCGAGGCGCGGCCACGGCTCGGCGGTCGGCCCGTACGCGCGCATCCCGAACAGCGAGAGCTGCAGGAGCGGCTCGGCCTCGGCCTCGTTTTCGGCGGGCGCCGCGACGAACCGCGCGCGCATCGTCCAGCGCGTGCCGGTGTCGGTCTTGCCCGACAAGACCAGCTGGTCGTCCTGGGCCGAGCCCGCGATCTGCCCGCCCGACACCTGGTTCAACCAGTCGAGCACGACCCGCGCTTCGATGCGCAAGGTCAGGTCCTCCGCGTTGCCGCGATGGTGCCGGAACCGGTCGAGGCCCTCGCGGAAGTCGAACGGGAACGAGACATGCGGCAGCTCGATGCTCAGCTCGGCGAGTTCCGCCCCGGCCGGCAACGTCGCGCGCTGCATGACGATTGACAGCCGCCGCCCCTCGACGCGCAAGCTCCAGACGGGCGTCGCGAGCACGACGATCTCGCTCCGCTGTCGCTCGGTTCGCTCGACCCGCTCGGCCGACCGTTCCGGCCACCGCTCGGGCGGCGACGTGATCATTGCCGCGCCCATCCGGCACTTTATACCCCATCTTTCGACGCCGCGCGCGCGATGATACGGTCCCCCGGTGACGCCACCCGCCAGCGCCTCCCGCCCCGCCTGCCCGAGCATGCCGCCACATGCCGTGCGCCACGCCGTGCGCCTCGCCCTGCGATGGTCCGCCCGCCCGCGCCACTGGCTCGTCCTGGCCCTCGTGCCGGTCATGCTCGCAGCACCGGCCGCGCGCGCCTCGTTCTTCGACACCTACGGCTTCTCGGCCCGAGCGGTGGCCCGCGGCGGCGCGTTCGTAGCGCTCGGTTTCGACTACGACGCGGCCTACTACAACCCCGCCAACGTGCTCTCCAGGAAGCGCGTGCACCTCGGCTTCGGCTTCGACTACGTGTCGCCGTCGATGGCGTTCGAGGCCGCTCAGGGCGAGTTCGAGCCGCTCTCGCCCGACGACAACCTCGGCTTCCACCTCGGCTTCTCGACCCCGATAGGCGGCGTCTTCGAAAACGTGCTCGGCTTCGGCCTGGCCTTCTTTCACCCGCTCACGACCGGGACCAACGTGTCCTCGGTCGACCCGTCCCAGCCCTGGTGGTACCGCTACCAGAGCCTGCCCGACAAGCTCGTCCTCGCCGCCGGGCTGGCGGTCGAGCCGGTCGAATGGCTGCGCCTGGGCGTCGGTGCGCAGCTCCTCGCGGGCCTCGATGGCGAGGTCGACGCGAGCCTCTCGCTCGCCGAAGGTCGCTTCCTGCGCGAGTCGATCGACCTCGAGGTGGTGCCGCGCCTCGGCCCGACCTTCGGCCTCGCATTGGGCCCCTTCGGCACGCCCGAGCTCGGCGGCTTCCGCTTTGGTGCAACCTTTCGCGGCGCGCTCGAGCTCGACTACAGCCTGCCGGTGCGGGTCGACATCGAGCAGGTCGGCGTGCTCGACGTGCTCGTACAAGGCGTCTCGCTCTACACGCCCGACCAGCTCGCCCTCGGCATCGGCTGGGAGAGCTCGCCCGCACCCGAGCGCGGCGTCTCGGCCGAGCTGGGCCTCACCTGGGAACGATGGAGCGACGCCCCGCCCGCTGGTGCGCGCTTCGTCCTGGCGGTCGACGATCGCTACCTGCAACCGCCGGATCCCAACGACCCAAGCGACGTCCCCGACAAGATCATCGATGTGCAGGGCGAGCCGACGGCGCTCGGCGCGATCGACACGGTCACCCCACGGGCCGGCGTCGAATGGCGCCCAGACGAGCACTGGGCGGTGCGCGCGGGCTACGTCTATCGCCCGACGCCCTTGCCCGATCCGGTCTATCAGACCAACACACTCGACGCCTCGGCGCACATCCTGAGCCTCGGCGTGGGCCTCTTGTTCGGAGATCCGACCGGCGACAAGGCGAGCCCGCTGTCACTCGATCTCGCGGTGCAGTGGACCCACCTCAACCTGCGTGCAGTCGTGAAGGACCCGGCCGCGGGGTCGCCGCAAGGCGCTTATCAGGCCGGCGGCGAGCTCTGGCACATCTCCATCGACCTGCGTCACGACTACTTCTAGCGAGCATACGTGACCGACGAGCAACGAAGCGATGCGACGCGGATCCCTCGTTTCCCCCGAGTCCAACCTGTTCGGCGCTCTAGCCCCGGCTCGTCAGGTCCTTCGCCATTGACGTACTCCGCACAAGCGACCGACCGAGTGACGCCGCAGCCGCCCGCCGCAGCATTTGACACCAGACACCTAGCCCTGGCTCGTCAGGTCCTTCGCCATCCACATGACCCGACCCGGCCCAAGGCGCGCGAGCACCGCCCGCGTCTTCGGGATGCGCGCTCCCGAAAGAAAGCAGGTCACCATCTCGACGCCCGGCTCGTCAGCCACTGCGGGCGGCTCGGGAGGATCGGGCGGCTCGCTCGGGGGCGGTGACATCGAGGGTTGCGTGCGACGTCGGCGGGCGGGCTGGGCCATCGGGTTCTCCTCACGGGGTAGCGCGGCCTACCGCTGGAGCCGCAAGTGCCTCAAGCAGTAGCCCAGCCAAACAGGCAAGGCGTGTGCCAGCCATGTGTGCACCCGCCCGGTCAGTCCGCGCCCATCGCGGTGCGGCGACCGCGACACGCCTGTCACGGTTGGCAAGCGAGGCTACACAGCGCGCGGAACGGGCTCGACCGCGCGCCGGCCTGCGCCTATCTTGCGCGCCGGAGGAACGATGACCCAGCCCGGAACGGCACCCGCCGCCCAGTCCATGAGCGAGAGCCCCGTTGCCCGCGCGGCGTACCTGCTGCGCAAGGGCGGCATGGCCCTCATCAAGGACCCGAGCCGGCCCGAGCGGGGCGGGGTCGTGGTCGCGGCAGGCGCTCGCACGAGCGACGACACCGTCAACTTCCTCGCGAGCCACGCCCGTGGCCTGACCGCGGTCGCCATCCTGCCCGAGCGCGCCGAGCGCCTGGGCCTGCTCCTCCAGCGCGGCCTGCACCCCGATCCGGTGGCCGACGCAGGCGAGCGCTGGCTCGTCACGGTCGAGGCACGCGCGGGGGTCTCGACCGGCATCAGCGCCTCCGACCGGGCGGCGACCATCCAGGTGCTGGCTCGCGCCGAGGCACGCCCTGAAGACCTGACGACGCCTGGCCATGTGCACCCGACGTTGGCCGACGCCGGCGGCATCGTTGTGCGCAACGGCTTCTCGGAGGCGGCCATCGACCTCGTGCGCGCCGCCGGGCTCGAACCGGTCGCGACCTTCTCGCAGGTGCTGGGCGACGATGGCGAGCTCTTGACGGGTGACGCCCTCGACGCCTTCGCGGCGCAGCACTCGTTGCCCGAGGTCAGGGTCGCCGACCTCTTCACGCACCGCATGGCGAGCGAGTCCTTCGTCCGTCAGTTGTCGCAGGCGACGCTGCCCACGCGCCATGGCGACTTCCTCGTACGCGCCTTCGAAAATCGCCTCGACGCGCGCCAGCACCTGGTCCTCTCGGTCGGCGAGACGCGTTCGCCCGAGCCGCTGCTCGTGCGCATGCACTCCGAGTGTCTGACCGGCGACGTGTTCCACTCGCTGCGCTGCGACTGCGGGCCCCAGCTCGACGAGGCCCTGCGCCGCGTGGGCGAAGCCGGTCGCGGGCTCGTCCTGTATCTGCGCCAGGAAGGCCGCGGCATTGGGCTGCTCGACAAGATCCGCGCCTACGCGCTCCAGGACGAAGGCCGCGACACGGTCGAGGCGAACCTCGAGCTCGGCCTGCCGGTCGACTCACGCGACTACGGCCTGGCCGCGCAGATCCTGCACACTCTCGGCGTGCAGCGGGTGCGTCTAATGACCAACAATCCCGAGAAGATCCGGACCCTCACCGAGTTCGGGGTGGAGGTCGTCGCGCGCGAGCCACTCGAGGTCGCGCCCTCGGACGACAACCGTCAGTACCTGCGCACGAAGAAGGAGAAGCTCGGCCACCTGCTCGGCGACATGTAGACATTCGCCACAGATGTGATGTGGCAGAGCCTGTCAGAACAAGCGTTCGAGCGCTCCACGGATCCGCGACGTGACCATCGACAGCTCCTCCTCACCGTCGAGCGCTACGACCTCGCCGTCGCGATACCCTTCGAGGAGCTTGTCGTAGGCCGCTGCGATCCGCTTTTGCAGCGGCAGCTGCTCGAACGTCTCCTTCTGGGTGCGGGTTGTCTCGATGCGGTCCATCGCGACCTCGGCCCGCACCCGCAGGAAGATCGTCATGTCCGGCGCGAGCGCCTTCTCGTTGATGTTGCGGACGAAGCGCAGGTCGCAGTCGAGGCTCTGATACGCGAGGCTCGACAGAACGTAGCGGTCGCACACCACGTGGCGGCCGGCTTCGAGATGGGGCACGACCTCGTTGTGGAGATGGTCCACGCGGTCCGCCGCGAACAGCAGCGCCACCGCCGCCGGGTCGATCGGCTGCGGCTTGGCATCACCGCGTGCGAGCCCCGGCGTCGCGACCAGCCGGCCGCGCAGCACCTGCCGCAGCATGAGGCCAATCGGCCCGTCGGTCGGTTCACGCGTCGCATGCACGAGCTCGCCGCGCCGCTCGAGCCACTCGACCACATGCCGCATCTGGCTGGTCGTGCCGGCCCCGTCGATGCCTTCCAGCACAATGAAGCGGCCACGGCTACGCATCTTCTTTCCGCTCACGCTGGCTCTCCCACGTCGCCGTTCATCATGGCGCGATGCACGGCAGCTCTTCCATGCTCGTGCCGCCCGGGCAGTCGAACACAAACGCCTCGGGCTGCAATGGCGTCGCGAGATCGATCGAACGATACTCGAGACGCAGGTCGGTCTTGTCGCGCGCGAGCTTCACGTCGAGCTGCCCCGGCACGACCTGGTTGCCCACGCGCTTGAACTCCGAGTAGGTCACGTCGACCCGGGTCTTGCCGTCCTCTAGCAGCGCCGTTCTGACGATGCGTCCATCGGCGTGCGCGACCCAGAGGCGTTGCGTGCGCCCGTGGGCCATGCCGAGGTCGCTCGCGACCCCTTCGAGGTCCAGGCGATAGGCCCCGACCGCGGCGTCCCACTTCATCGCGACGCCACCGTGCGGGATAATCGGCGGGCGCCCGAGCAACACCCCGACCAGCTCGTCCGAGTCGAGCGGCACCGACGCGAAGCGCCCCACATTGGAGGGACATGCGCGCCCGACCCAGCACGTGCTCTGCCCGCGTTGATAGGAGGTGAAGCGTGCCCCGTCGGTCGCCAAGACCGAGACGCTGTCGTCGGTCGGCGACAGCCCCTCCATGCGCAATCGTCCTGGGCGCTGCGCCAGGATCAGCAGCTTGCCCTTGAGCCCACCGGCATCGTTGTACTGCGACGCGCGCGCCTCGATCACCGCGTCCCCGGGGCCGCTCGCGATGTACTCACGCGCGAGCTCGAGCACCGCCTCGGCGCTCGTGTGCGGCTCTGCCGGCGGGTCGAAGTGGCTGCCCGGACAGGCCCCGAGGACCGCCGTCAACACCACCCCGAGCGCCCTGCCCGCATGCCGGAATGGGCTCAGTATCGCCGTCGGCTGCCTTGGCCGAGGCGGCAGAAAAGGCCTCAAAGTCGACTACTTTCGACCCGTGTTCCAGGTCATCAGGAGCTCCGAAACGCCGCGGTCGAAGGCGACCTTGCCGGCGGCGATCTCGCGCAGCGCGCGCACGGCCGTCTTGTTCTTCTTGAGCTCGACCAGCGTCTCGGCGCCGCCCTCGAGGGCACGGGCGCGCTTGGCGGCAAGCATGACGAGCGCGAAGCGGTTGTCGACGTTGTCCAGGCAGTCTTCGATCGTCACGCGGGCCATGGCAAACCTCCAAGAACGGGATTCCAGCAGAGTCGCGAGGCGCCCGGAGGCTGAGTCCGGGGCGCGCGCGAGGAGGCAGGATCATTCATAGCCAGCGGCCGTAGTCAAGGACCAACGCCGGCGGAAGCAGCCGACCTTGACGCGCGGGGCGACCGGTAGGACAACGTGGGGGTCATGAACACGCCCACTCCCGGTGACGATCTCGATATCGATGCGATCCGCGTCCTCGTCGTCGAAGACGAGCCCGAACACCAACTCCTCGTTCGCAAAGCGCTGACCCGCGAAGGCAGCGGCTTCTCGATGGTCCAGTTCGCGCGCGACTCGGAGGAGGCGATCCGCTTCGCACGCCAGATGCCCTTCGACGTGATGTTGGTCGATAACCGCATCCCAGGCACCCGCGGGCTCGACCTGTTGACGGAGCTACGCGAGGTCGGGGTCGACGCGCCCTTCGTCCTGATGACCTCCGCCGGCAGCGAGGACCTCGTCGTCGAGGCCTGGCGTCAGAAGGTCTCGGAATACGTCATCAAGGACAGCGGCTTCTGGCGCGACCTGCCGCTGGTGTTGCGGCGTGTCGTCGAGTCGAACCGCCAGCGTCGTCGCGAGCAGGAGCTCCTTCAGCGCCTCGAGCGGACCAACGCCCGCCTCGACGCGCTGCGCGCCGAGATGGAGGACAAGACGCTGCGCATCGCAGGCCTCATCGTCGAGGCCAAGGCGGCGCTTGCGAGCTCGGCGAACGCGCAGCTCGCGACGCTGCTCGACGACATGGCGGCGGTCGTCCAGTAGGACCACTGTCAGCCCCAGTCTCGCGCTTGACAGGCGCGCAGCCGTTGGCTAGGAACGAGGTCGCTCTGCGGGTGTAGCTCAGTTGGTAGAGCGTCAGCTTCCCAAGCTGAATGTCGTCGGTTCGAACCCGATTACCCGCTCCAGAGGAACCCCGCGAATCTAAATGGTTCGCGGGGTTTCTGCGTGCTGGCTCGCTGCCGCACTGACGACGTTCTGCCGCACTTCTGCCGCAGTTGAATAAGGTTGCGAGGCGGTCGCGGTTTCCACCGGATGCTGCCGAACGGGAGCGATGTCCCCAGGCACGGGCATCGCATGCCAACTCACGGGAGCGCGGCGTCGATGAGTCGCAGGATCTTAGCGCGATTCTGCGCCGTGACACCGATGAGCGATGCGTGCGCAGCCTTCAAGGACGGCTTGTCGCAGTCCTCGGGTGAGAAGCAGACCACCACGCCGAGCGCTTCGAGGTCCGCGACGGACACCTTGGCTACCAAGTGCGTAGGCTTCCCAAGCTCGCTCGTCAGGTTCACATCGTCGGGCAAGCGCGATTCGATGTAGACCGACGCGCCGTAGCTCTGGTCACTCCGCATGAAGTCCGAGGTCTGCAACGCAGCAGGCAACACACGCTCACCGAAGGCGCGGTCGGCGATGAATGCGTTGCGGGCCACGAGGCGGATCAGAACCTCACCAGCCGCGACCCGCTCCAGCATGGCTTCCGGGCGTCGCGGCTCTGTCATGCGCTATGCTTTGGCGAAGCCCGCGAGCCGAACTTTCGCGGCCGTCAGGTTCGCCAGCTCTTCGACATCGTCTTCGTCGCCACCCCGAACCCACGTCCACAGATAGCGGCCGCGCCCCACCTCTACCGTAGCGCGACCTTGTCCACCTCGATACAGCGTGACGTGCGCGGTGCCGTCTCCAGAGACCGATAGATAGAGGTCCGGTCCGTTCAGGATGGCCGGAGGCAGCACGCGGAGGAGCGCTCGCGCATCCTCCCACGCGCTCGCATCCACAGGTAGCCCGCGCTCGCCATCCCAGTTGGGTACCGACGCTTCGCGGCCGAGCGCGCCGAGTTGATCTTCGACCTTCAACGGTAGCCAGGGCGCACTGACATCGCTGCCGAATACTCGTTTCTCAGGCGTCTTAAAGAAGCGGTCCCGCTTGGGGTCGTCGGTGGTGCCGGTCTGGAAGGAGCGCGCTCGGTTCCGATCAGACTCGGATGTCCGGCAATCGGCGGTCGCGACCTCGCTGAAACCCAAGAAGTCCGAGCTCACGGCGACACCTCCTGCGGCTCCATTGCGGCGTGGAGCTTTTCTCGAATTAGACTTCGGAAAAGTCGGCCGGACAAGCCGTTGAACGGATGCAGCACCTGGAACACCTCGTCGACGCTCTTGGCTCGGCTGGCCTCGACGAAGAAATCGGTGTCGATGCGATAGCCGATCTCGCCCTCATGGGACGCGAGCCCATGGCGCAATCGCACACGCGCGTCACCGTCGAGCTTGAGGAGGATGTCGCTCACGTAGCCCTGCACATCATCTTCACTCGCGAGCTCACGCCACTCGCCGAGCACCCAAGGTTGGATGAGCTCAGTCCACGGCACCCCAGCGAGGTCGAGCGGCTCACGACGCACCAGGTCGACGTACCGCAGACCGATGCGATCCGTGGCGTGCGGTCGATACACGTTGAACAGTGCCTCGAGAGGGGCGCGAAGCTGTGCCGCGAAAGCCTCCCACCGGTCATAACGGGTCGTGGTCAGCGCCAGGAACTCTCTGGTCAAGGTAACGGTCCAGACCCCGTCGTCAGAGCCGAACTGATAGCTGCGTGTCTGCGTTGGCGATGCGATCGGCGATGCCGCGATCTCAAACACCACTTCGCCAAAGCGAGGGAACCGCTCGCGAATCGCCTCTTGGAAGTCCGACGGTGTCCTTTCTGCGATCGCGAGGATAGGCGGGAACCGCACCTGCACGATCACTTCGGTCAGGGGGTTCTTCGCGTAGATGACGCGAGGTGAATTGGGGATGCGGACTGCCATGATATCCCGTCCTCTGGGCGGGAAGGGACTATAAGCTTGCCGATCGGGCAGGACAAGAAGACCGCGCGGCGTCAGTCTTCTTCGGGCTCAGCGCCTGTATCCGGGTGTCGTGGTCCTGGAGGTCTAGTCATGCCGCGGCGACGTTCACGATCGCCGGACCCGTAACGCGCGTGTGCATGCTCGAGAGATCGCTGTTCAGGCACCGCATCGCGCTTGGTCGTGATGGTGGCGGGGACGATGGGGAGGCCGAGCAACGACTCCGACGGACATGCTCCCCGGGACGGATCCGATCCCTCGGCGTCAGCGCGGCATCCCGTCTGCTTTGCTCACTACACGCGCAAGGAACTCGCTCGGCGTCATCGCCGCGCATCGCGCGTTCACCCCGACATCCACGCATTGAAGCAGCCTGTGACACCCCTGTTACACGGCACCAATCAGAACAAGTTCCAGCAGTGTCGAGAGCTTGTGACGCTGTTACGCCTGTGACACCGGGTTCGACGTTCGCGAGATCAATCTTCCTCGTGCGCGTAACTGCGCAACGGGCGTCACGGGTAGGCGTAGCCATACTTCCCCCTCCGCCGCGCGATGATCAGGCGCTCCTTGGCACGTGTGACAGCGACATAGGCCACCCTGTGCTCCGCATCACGCCCCTCGCTCGATGTCTGTGACAGCTCCACCGTCTTTGGATGGTCCGGTGAGACGACGACGGTTGGCCACTCCGCACCTTTGGCTGCGTGGATCGTCGATAAGACGATCTGCGGCTTGGGCACGCAGCCATAGCGCTGCCACATGGTCGCGAACCACGCCCGATAGCCCGGCGGGAGCTTGAGCAACACCTCGCAGTGCCCAGCTACACGGGCATGGTCGCGGAGACGTCCCAGCCCGAGCGCATCGATGTCGCGTGCTGTCACTACTGGGCCGAGAAACCGTGACACGTCGGCTTTCGCGCCACGCGAAAGCAGCGCCAGCGGGCCGCTCACTGGCACCAAGGCGAGGAGCGCATCGAGTGCAGCACGCGTGATCGGCTCGCCATGCGCGACCGCCCAAGCCGCGCTCACCGCCTCGACGGCGCCTTCTTCGCCAAGCGGGTTCGGCCCGTAACCCTTCAGCACGAGATAGGGAACTTCCCGGCGGTCGAAGAGGTCGTGCGCTGGTTGGCGCGTTCCGGCCCGGGTCCGGGTGAGGTACGCGCTCTTCCCTTCGATCTCACCGAGCATCCTCCCCACCTCGTCGACCTCCTGCAACACGACACCTTCGGCGTCCCGCGGTGCGTAGCTCTTCGATGCGCGATCCTGGCATCTGACTATGATCCGCTGGGCCAAGGCATGAGCCCGGACAGGCACGCGCCAGGAGCGTGACAACACTTCGGTGCGCCAAGTCGGATCACGAGATAGAGCAATGATCCACGCGGGGTTCGCGCCTTGGAAGGCGAAGATCGCTTGGTCATCGTCTCCGGCGACGATCACCACTTCAGCCGCCTCGAAGGTCGGTCGAAGGGCTTCGATTTGAAGTGGGCACAGGTCCTGCGCCTCATCGACGATCAGCGCCCGCACCGGCAGGCACACACGGCGCCTTACGGCTTCTTCGAGGACGTCGGTGAAGTCTGACTTACCCTCCTCCCGGCGGTAGGTGCGATATCGCTGAGAGAAGGCACGCAGGTGTTCACTGTGTGCCCCGTTCTTCGCAGCCGCCTCGTCCAACGAGCATCCGCGGAGCCTGGCGTAGCTGTCGGCGGCCATCAGCCGATCATCGTCGGTCGCCCATCCAACGCCATCATCATCCTTCAAGCCCCCGTCGGTGAGCCGATATCCGAAGCGCGCTTGGAACTTGCGCTGATCTGCCCGTTTCAACCAGTTGCTCATTCCAAGCGCTCGAGCAAACGAGCTATGCAGCGTTCGGAACCACGGCAGGTCGTCCTGCGCGCACCCAAAGACCAGCGCGCCCCGCTCGCGCGCTTCTTGAATGGCGCGGCGCGTGAAGCTCACGAATCCGATCTCTTCGAGCGCAAAGCCCTGTTTCCGGAGGTCGTCGATCTCGCGCAAGAGCTTCGTGGTCTTCCCGGTTCCGGGGCAGCCGAGGCAGAGTTCACGGCGTTTCATTCGTCGTCCCCCTGCTCGATTGAACCGCGCCAGACACGCTTCTGTCGCTCGGGCTCGCCGAATCGGACTGGTCCGTCCTTCCAACCAAGCTTTTGCAACTGACTTGCGAGCCGTGTCGAGGTCAGGCCTGGCAGCGTTGACGACAGCGCGCCTAGCAGTGGCACGAACGACAGGTAGCGATCGTCAGTTCCGTCGCCAACGGGAACGAGGCACCCACGGTCGAGATCTTGGCGGACATCTTCGCTCGTAGCCAAGGGCATTCCCCTTATCCGGCACGCTATTTGTGCACGTTCGGCTACATCGGGCGATGCCTCGGGAGCCGCTTCGATTTCCTCGGCGCGCTCGAGCAGCTCATTCAGCCACTCGCGATAGTCGCCGCCCTTGGTCATCGGCAGATTCGGCACCGTCCGACGCAGGACTTCCATCAGCCTGAGCTCGAATTGAGGCCGCGCCTTCAATCGCGCAGCCGAGACCTCGAAGCTGACACCATTGATCGTGAGCGTGTAGGTCGGCGGATCGCTGGTCTGCACCGTGATGCGGTCAACCACAAGAAAGTCGGAGGCGGGCTTGTGGGCTGCCACCACACGAGCGATCTCCTGGAGCAGGTTCTGATTTGGTGAGGTGGCCGACTCCCCCAGCTTCTTTCTGCGCTCTTTGATCGCTTGAGCTCCGCCGCCTGCGCCGATTTCGGCAGCGTCTTTTCCTTTTGTCATTTCTCCCCCCCGCCGCCTGAGAGCCATCGCGCCCCGAGCGCGGTGGCGAGTTGAACTGCCCTCTTGTCCGTCCGCGCCTGCTTTTCCGCGTCGATCTCCCGATCGAACGAGACGATCGCGGGACGCCCGTCGAGGAACTTCTTCAGCGCCTCGACGCCTCGCGCGCCTCCCATCCGGCCGGTGCCACCGGTCGCCACCGCGGGCCCACCCATCAGCTCGTGCACAGCGTCGAGTTCGCCCTCGACGATGAGCACCGGCCCACTCCGCTGAGCGAGGTGTGCGCCGAAAGGAGCCTGCGGCAGCGGCACGCCGATCCGCTCCGGGTTGTTCTCGGGCTTGGGAAGCGCCTCGCCTTTGATCACCTCACCCTTGCTGTCACGCCGGATGCCACACACGTCGACCAGCGCCGGCACCGCCCGCCCGGTAAGGTAGGTCACCCGCCCGTTGGCGTCCGCCCAGAAGTAGACGATGCGGCCCGCGAAGCGCTCGGACCTATCCCTGCGGAAGAGGCCTGCGCGCTGACCTGCACCGTGACCCATCAGCGACCGCCGGAAGACGACCACCGCGGCGCGTGACAGCCTCGACCGCGAGGAGGTCACTATGGCTGGACGTAGAATTCGGGACGGCGCGGACGCCCGTGCTTGCTTGGCGGCGGTTGCGCGGAGCGGCATTGGGCTCGCGCAATGGTGCCAGGCGCACAGTATCGATGGCCGCTCGCTGCAGGCCTGGTCACTGAATCTCGGCGGCCGACGCCCGCGCCGG
>Ga0105044_10001057_pt1 | contig 35874 bp, 27 predicted proteins | sample MAT01_FD_78092 | JGI IMG/M metagenome (GOLD analysis project Ga0105044, IMG submission 78092) | Freshwater microbial communities from Lake Fryxell liftoff mats and glacier meltwater in Antarctica - MAT-01 | ecosystem: Environmental > Aquatic > Freshwater > Ice > Liftoff microbial mat | place...
CAACGCACCACCGACGTCGGGGCGCTCCCTCCCTGCCGGCTTCGCCGGCTTTGATGGTCGGTCGCATCCCCGACGCTCGGTGGTGCTCTCGTCGTGAGCGTGAATCGAGAGTCATCCGTTTAGAGGTATCTGTACTATCGCTGGGATAGGCGAGCTCCCAACGAAGGACACCTAAGATCCCGGGGAGTTCTCGGACGATAATGTCGAGTTCCGCGGGCTCAAGCAAGCTTCCCACCGATCGGTCCGGCTCTCGAGCATAGCCCAAGGTCGCCCCGAAAAAGAACTCCTGCCAGCCGAGATAGTGGTGAATGTCATTGATCTCACCCTCAGCCCAGCGTTCCTGCCATCCCGACCAGTTCCGGGCCATGAGAGTGCGGAAGGCACATCGAAACTCAAGGTCGTAGTAGAGCGCGGGTCCGCCAAACCGAAAAACTATTCGGCGATCGAAGTCGAGCACCGCGGCCCCTTCGCCGACGAAGGATGGCTGGCCTTCCTCCTGACCCATGGGAATATGTGAATCGCGTGGTGCAACACGGCCTCGGGTCCCCAGAACATGTGGCACCCGAATGTGTCGCCACCCCACTTAAATGCCGACGACTTCTTTGTGCCACAGGCGATGACTGTGATCTCTAGCCTAGTACACCAACGGGAACTGCTCCGCGTTATGGGTTGTGGCAACCACGTTGGTGACGCTCTTCGCGATGACCGCGTCTGCATCGCGCGCCGCATTGATGAGCATCGTTGGGCCTATCACGGGCCGCGTCGTCGTCTACCGCGCCACGGTCTTCAACTGCTGGACCGGAGACAAGCGCCAAACCTACTGGGCGCGTCTGCTACGCTACTTCGAGGGAATGGCGCAGCAGCGCGATGGTCCTGCGAGCCAAGTCGGGCTGACGTTGTGCAACCTGATATTCGCGATGTTCAGCATTTGGCACGAGGTCAAGAAGGGCACCATAAGAACCGAAGGCGGGCCTTCGACGCCGTCGCCTTCGTGCGCGACGTGCAATTCGAGGCGACTGCGGGTCCGGCCAGGACGAGGAACAGCAGGCGCGACCGGAAGGCTCCGAGCGCTCCACGAGTCCGCATCCGTCCCATTTGGCGCCGACGAGGACCCAGCGCACGTCGATGACCTGACCGAGGCCAAGCGCAGAGCCAAGGCCCACCAGGGAGTGGACCCTCTCGGCCACGCTGGGCCGCATGCCAACGCGCTCGATCACGACCTCCTCAATTGCAGGACCAGCTCCGCGCCGTGCTTCACCTCCGATGCCACGAGCTCCCCGCCCTGGGCCCGCGCCAACGCCCGCGCCAACGCCAGTCCGAGCCCCAGCCCGGCCGGGCCGTCCTTTGGTACGCCGCGCGCAAACGGCCGGAAGAGCCCCTTCGTGCTTGGCAATCCGGGTCCCCGATCGTTTACCCGCACCGCGACCCCGTTGCCCTCGGCTTCGGTCACCGTCACGGTGATCGTGCGGTCGCTCGCCTCACGCCCGTACTTCTCCGCATTGTCGATGAGATTGCCGAGGATCTGCGCCAGCGCATCGGCGTCGGCTTTGGCCATGAGTGGCCCGCTCGGGCGCACGAACACGAGGCTCGCACCCGCTGCGATGACGCTCGGCTCGAGCTTTCGCACAATCTCCTCGACCACGGCCGCGACGTCCTGCGAGCTCGCCGTGACCGCCAGGCTCTTCCTTTCGAGGCGCGTGAAGTCGAGCACGTTCGCGACGACCCGCCCAAGGCGCGCCGCCTCACTCGCCAACCGCTCGGCGTACGCCTTCTGTTTTTCCGGCTTGCCGAGCCCGTGCGCCAACATCTCGGCGTACATGCGCAGCCCAGCCAGCGGCGTTCGCAGCTCGTGCGCCGCCGCCGCCGCGAAACGCTGCCGACGCTCCAGCAGGCGTTCGGCCTGCACCACCAGGAGCAGGATCGCCCCCGCCGCGATCAGCGCAAACACCGTCAACAGCGCCGAGCGCAGGCGGAACTCCGCGAGCGGCACTTCGGCCAGCGCGGCTGTCGTTGCCGCATCCGGCAACGCCACCGCAACGACCTTGGCGAGCCCCGGCAGCAGCAGCGGCACTTCGACCACACCCGGCCCGTTCGGCCCCGCTCCGGGCTTCGGCAACACCACCCGGCCGACCCTTTCGCCGTCTCGCAACAACGTCGCCAGGCGCCCCGGATCAACGACGAACCCCTGACGCTTGGGCGCATCCGGCGTCTCGATCGCGCGTGTCGCCGCCAGCACCTCGGTTCCGTCCAGCGCCAACGACTCCCACACGAACGACCCAATGCGCACGGTGACCTGGCCAGTTGCTGGCGGCGCCTGTGGCGGCGACTTCCTGTTTTGTTGCAACTTCTCGAAGGTGGCCGGCGCCGACACGTTCTGCTGATACACCTGGTTCGAGATCCGCTGTTCCTGGACGATCCCCTGGATCGCAATCTTGCCCGCGTTCGCGTCGGCGACCTGCATCGGCGGCTCCTCCTCGAGCTGCGCCTCGACCTGGCCGTTGCCGAGCGCGCCGTCATCGTGCCCAGGCGGCTCCGCGTTCACGGGCTGCGCGTTCACGGGCTCCGCGCGCCGTCCACTCAGCGCCGTGCGCAACACTCCGAGCCGATGCGTCGCGTCGACCGGCGCGGCCGGTGCCCCTCTGGCCTCGTTGACCTCGGGGCTCGTCACGGTGCCGGCCGCATCGATCTGGAAGTGTGACGACACCAGTGGCTCGGTCGGCCCCTCGGCCAGCGGCGACGGTATCACCGCCTCGCCTTCGTAAAGACCACGTGGGTCGACGATGACGCTCTGCCACTGATAATAAGGGCGCGCCCCTTCGCGCAGGGCGAGCTCGGAAAGCTCCGAGGCGACCCGCGTCGCAACCCGCTCGGCCGCCGCACGCGCGAGGGCGACTGGCTCGGTCAGGATCTTGTCGTTCTCGGCCTTCGCGGCTGCATGCCCCGAAACCCACATGAAGACGAGTGGGACCCCGAGCCCGACCGCAATGAGCGCGCTCGCCACCACGATGCGCGTCCGCGGCCCGAAGTCCAGGCTCCGCCATCCTTGCGGAGGCCCAAGCGGGCTCATCGCAGGGTGCCGAAGCTGTAGCCGATGCCCTTCACCGAAACGATCACGGTCGGCGTCTTCGGGTCGCGCTCGAGCTTCTTCCGGAGGTTCATGATCGTGACGTCGACGGTGCGCGTCTCGAGGTTCGGCGACAGGCCCCAGACGTGCTCGAGCAGCTCCGCGCGCGTCACCGCCCGGCCCGCGTGGCGCGCGAGCCAGCGCAGGATCCCCACCTCACGCGCGGTGAGTGGCTCGACCTGCCCATCGCGCTCGACGACGCAACGCCGCAAGTCGATGCGGCAGCCGTCCTTCTCGAGCACCTCGGCGGGCGCCGGCTGGGCGGCAATCCTGCGCTCGAAGACCTCGATGCGCGCGAGCAGCTCACGTGGTGAAAAGGGCTTCGTTACGTAGTCGTCGGCGCCCGCATGCAGGCCATCGACCTTGTCGCCCTCGGCCCCGCGCGCGGTCAGCATCAAGATCGGCAGGGCTGGCCGCGCGAGCCGCAAGCGGCGACACACCTCGGGCCCTTCGAGGCGCGGCAGCATCCAATCGAGGACCACCATGTCGAAAGCCTCGGCCACCCCGCGCTCGGCCGCGACGAGGCCATCGCCGACCGCGACGACCTCGTGCCCGGCCGCCTCGATGAGGTCGACCAGGCCTTCACGCAGGATGAGCTCGTCTTCGACTAACAGGATCCGCATCGCCGTCCCTCACGTGAGCCCTGCAGCGACCAGCGCCGCGTCGAACGTGAGCATGACAGACGGCGCGCCGGGGACGCTGCAAATGCCCCGTCAAAAGTTCGCGTTGAACCGCTCACGCGCCTTCTGCTTGAGCTTGACGATGACCGGGTGGAACGGTGCGAGATCGTCGGCGCGCTTCAACATCTGCTTCGCCTCGTCGAGGGTCAGCGTCTTTCGCTGCAGGTCGACCTCGAGCTGGTTTCGCACGAGCTCGATGATCTGGTCGTACTTCTTGCGGCCGTCGCGCTCCAGGAACTGCGGCTCCTCGAGCCGCACGTAGCCGCCGATCTCGAGCTCGAGCGGCCGCCGCACGCCGTCTTTGCCGATCGCCAGCACCACGTAGTGCTTCTTCCACTCGGCCTCGGTCAGCGTGTCGACGAAGCCGTCGCCCTTGGCCGGCAGCACGAAGTCGGCCGGCACCTCGCCCGAGGCCATTTTCGAGAGTGCTGCCTTGTTCGGCTCGACATCGCGCACCCACACCTGCACCGAGGCGTCGCGAAAATCGACGATGCCTGGCTTGTAGCGTGCCCGCAGCCAGGTGCGCGCCTGGGTCGCCGTGAACGCCTTGAGATCGATCAGGATCTCCTTGCCGGCACTCGGCTCGCGCAGGTTCTCCACAGGGAAGATGTTGTCCTCGTCATCGATCCAGACGACCCCGTAGAAGCGCTCGCTACGCGCGACCTTCATCTCCTTCGCGTGCGCATCGAGCCGCTCCTCGTCGATGAACTGACGCATCTTCCCCGTGAACAGCGGTCCGGTCATGTTCGCCGGGAACGCGTTGTTGGTTGCGAAGACGATGAAGCCGCGGCAGGCCGATCCCGGGTGATCCCAGAACAGCGTCGTCGGCTTTTCGGGATCGCGGATCTTCAGGAAGTCGAGGGTCGCGGGGCGAGAGGGACCTGAGGCTTGGGTCATGGCGCTGTCTCCTACTTGACCCGACCATGAAACACCCTCGGCCGCCGGAGTTCAAGCCAGGCGCCCAACGCGGGCGTGAGCGTGTCGGCGAGCCCCGCTTGAGCGCCGCCGCGGTTGGAGCGACAGTGGTGCATGCTCGACCGCCTGTCATCGCTGCTCTGCCTATTGCGTGTCCTCGCCGCGACGCTGGTGCTCGGCCTTGGATGTGGGGGGCCACCCGCACCCACGCCCACGCCCTCGCCCGCGCCCTCGCCCTCGCCCGCGCCCACGCCAGCACCCTCGCCCGCGCCCACGCCCGCGCCCGCACCCGCACCGGCGCCCGCCGACGGCTGGCTCCGCCTCGCACCGAAAGGTGAAGGCTTCGCGATCGACCTCCCGGCCGAGCCGCTGCGCGAGGTGAAGCCCGTCGCGGGACCCCACGGCCACACCTCCGAACTCATCCAGTATACCTGGTCACGTGACGACCTGGCCCTCATCGTGAGCGCGTCTCCGCTCGTGGCCCAGCTCGTCGAGCACGGCAACAAGGCGCTCGCGTTGGACCGCACGCTGGCATCACAGATCGAGCAACCGGGCCGCACAGTGCGCTACCAGAAGGTCACAGACGCAGGCGACGTGCTCGGGCGTGAAGCCGAGGTCGACCTGACGATCGAAGGTTATCCGGCGCGGCTCAGGGTGCGGCTCTACATGAAGGGCGCAATCATTTTCCAGGTGCTGGCCCTGTGGCAGATCTCCGAAGGCCAGGCGGCGGTGCCGACCGACGTCGAACGCTTCTTCGGGTCGTTCGCCCTCCAGGACGACACGCGCGCCATCGCCCATCCGGTCGACCTCTGGCAGGTCTTTTTTGTGCCCGAGCTCGGGCTCGCGGTCGAGCTCCCGAAGAAGCCCGAGGTGTCGACGGCCTCGACCGATACGTTTCTGGGCCAGACCGACGTGACGACGATGGTGGCGGTCACCTCGTTCCCGGTGTCGATGTACAGCATCGAGGTCGCGAGTGTGCCGGCGGAGCACGCAGACATAGATGACGCGGCGATCCTGAAGCTCTGGAAGAATGCGCGCGTAGCGGCCTACGAAGGCACGACGGCACCCGAGATCCTGGGCGACGAAGCGAGCGAGCTGCTCGACACCAAGGGCCGCGTCTTGATCCTGCGCGACAAGCTACCCAACGGGCAATCCCGCGACGGACACCTTCGCGCCATCGTGCAACGTACAGGCGACAAGGCGACGAAGGTCCTCATCGCCAGCGCCTGGGCGATCGATCCCAAGGACCTTCCAGAGATTACGAAACGCTTCTACGCAGGCCTGAAGAGAGCGCCGTAGACCTTCAGTCCAGGCTTCGCCATCCTGCCGAAGGCCTCGCGCCAGCGCGTCAGAAGCGCAACGCGCTGCACAAGACGGTGGGCACACACGCCCCCTCTTTGTACGGCGTCTCACAGCGCAGGCCCTCGGCGCAGTCATCGAGGAAGCACTCGCCGCCGACCCCGGGCCTCGCGGCGCAGCGGAAGGTGAAGTTCGCGTCCGGCAGGCACACCCCATCGCCACACTCGTTGCCGTTGCGGCACGCCACGCCAGGCGGGTAGCTCGCGGCGCATTCGTTGCGACTGTAGTCGCAGAAGAAGCCCGCCATGCAGGTGACGTCGTTCTGGCAGACCCCACCGGCGCCGACTGGCTCGCGGCAGAAACTGCCATCGGGCTCGAACGCGCACGCGAGCCCGTCGGCACACCCCGGCTGGCCGATGGCACACCCCTCTCCGAGACCTGGCAACGGGCCGCACACCCCATCGAGGCAGCCAAGCCCCGCCGCGCACAGGAACGGTCCGAAGGACCCCAACGCGCAGGCGCCGCCGTTGCCAGGCAAGGCCGCGCACTCGCCGCTCACCATGTCGCAGCCAAGGCCCGCCGCGCAGTAGGTCCCATTGCCGCACGGTTGGCCGTCGCCTGGCACCGGTGTGCAGGCACCGACGGTGGCATCGGCAACAAAGACACAGAACTCGCCAGTCCTGCAGGCATCGTCGAAACGGCAAGGGCGGCCGGCCGCAGGGTCGATGCAGGTCTTGCGCGCCGACGCAGCGCAGGACGTATCGCCGCCGCAACCGCTGTTGGGGGTGCAGACGTCGCCGCTGTCGCCAAGTGCTGGGGCGACACAAGTCCCAGGGCCCGCCTCGGACGCGCCGGCGCACACGAGGTCGAGGCCGCAGTCGGGCAGGTCCGCGCACGCGGCATCCAGTCCACCAGGCACCTGGCACTTGCCGGCCGAGCCGCAGCGCAGACCGGACGCGCACGTCCCCTGACATGGCTCGCCGGCGCGGGGCAGGTCACCGAATCCCCCGGGCGGCTGCAGGATGGGGCACGCGATGAAGTAGACATCGTTTGGCAGCAGCAAGCAGGCCGCGATGACCGGCTCGAGGGCGGCGAGACACGTCGCCGCGGCCTCGGGATGGAACACCGCCTGCCCACCCTGGGCCACTTCGAGATAGGCTGACAAGTCGGTGCGACAGCGAGCTTCGAAGCTCGCGCGGCAGGCAACTTCGTCCGGGAAGCCTGGTGCCGCGTCGCAGCCACAGGTGCCGACCGCGGCGGCGCACCAGCGGCTCGCGTAGCCCGGACACCAGGCGGCAATCGTCGCCTCGAGCGCGGCCTCGGGGGTGAGGGCCGTGTCGGTCGTGTCGGTCGTGTCGGTCGTGTCGGTCGTGTCGGTCGTGCTGTCCGCGCTGTCGTCCGACGTAGCGTCGACCTCGGGCGAGCCATCCGGGTCGAGCGCGCCGTCCGTCTCGGACGCGGTGTCCGCATCGGCCTGGACGTCGGCCACGCCGTCCTTGTCGTCAACACACCCGGCGAGGCTCACGGAGGTGATGAAGGCCGCACCGAACAAGGCGATCGTCGATCTGATTGAGCACATGGCGGCGCACACTACCCGGGGGCACGGCAAGGATGCCAGCGCCGGCAGGCAATCGTTGCCGCCCGCTGGCGGGCATGCTAGTCGCCATCACAGCGGGTCCGCGGCCGGACGCGCAGGCCTTGGGACGAGGAGACGAGACGTGGCCAAGAACCCGCTGGCAGGTGGCTTCGAAGAGCAGGTCGTGACGACCAAGCTGAGCGAGCTCATCAATTGGTGCCGCAAGTACAGCCTCTTCCAGTATCCGTTCGTCACCGCCTGCTGCGGCATGGAGTACATGGCGACCGCCGCCTCGAAGCACGACATCGCGCGCTTCGGCGCCGAGGTCCCGCGCTTCTCGCCGCGGCATGCCGACGTGCTGTGGGTCGTCGGCACCATCACCCACAAGAACGCCCCGGTCCTGCGCCGCATCTATGAGCAGATGACCGAGCCGAAGTGGGTCATCGCGTTCGGCGTGTGCGCCTCGACAGGCGGCTTCTACGACAACTACGCAACGGTGCCCGGCATCGACCACATCATCCCGGTCGACGTCTACATCCCCGGCTGCCCACCCCGCCCCGAGGCGGTGATGGACGCGGTCTTGATGCTCCAGGATCAGATCCAGAACGAGCCCGCGCGCGCCGTCTCGGAGGAGTCGAAGGTGCCGCTCGAAGAGCGCGTCGTCGACGAGGGTCCGGCGGAAGAAGCGGGCTGGTAGGACCGGCAATTCGCCAGCGAGACACACGCGCTCTATGAGCTGCGAGGAAGGAGGCTCAGCTCCAGGCCGCCGACGAGCGAGCGACAACGGCCCCGCGTGTCGTAGCGGCGAATTGAGCTTGGTGGGTGCCCTCAACTGAGGGCATCGGCCCTGGCGGGCGCGCCGCTCAACTCGCGCTGACCGTCCCGAGCGCCGCACGCGCCTTGGCCTTCTCCTCGGGCAGCACGTAGACCCGCTCGATTCGCATCGCGCGCTCGTAGCGATCGAACAGGTCGGTGACCTCCTCGATCCGCACGACGCGCGGGCCGCGACCGAACGGCGGGCGATGGTCGACGATCATCAGCGGGTCGACCCGCTGCTCTGCCGGCGAGCGCGCATAACGCGACAACACCGGCCGCGCCGTGTGCCAGTGCGCTTCGACCCCCGCCTGCGCGAGCGCGTCGGAAATCGCCGGCTTCATCGCGCGATCGCCATCGGTGCGCAGCTCGGCCACGAGCGCATACGGTCGCCGCTCGACGATGCGGCGCGCCCATGGGTCGTCGCTCGCCTCGAGGCGCGTGCGCAGCCAGGCATCGGTGCACTTCACGAACTCCGAGAGCGCGGCCGGGAAGCGCGCCTCAGGCCCGACCGACGCGAGCCAACGCCTGAGTGTCGCGTCGTACGCGTCCGAGATCGGGTGGTAGTAGACCATCTGGAACATGTGATAACGCGCGAGCAGGAAGTGCTCGAACGTCGGCAGCGCGCGGATGTCGACCGCGAGCCGCGCAATCGCCCCTTCCCCGCCGCTGCCCCCGCCGCCGCCATCGGTCAGCGCGCTCACGTTCGAGACGAGCCACTCGCGGTCGTAGGTGCCGTAGCGCACGCCCGTGAAGTAGCTGTCACGCAACAGGTAATCCATCCGGTCGACATCGAGTTCACCGGAGACGAGCTGATGGAGCAGCGGCCCGAAGTCGACTCCACCCTCGACGAGGCTCGCCCGTCCCGGCCGCTTTTGCACGATCACCGCACGGATGTCGGCGGCCGTAATCGCCACATCGCGAAACGCCTCGTCGAGCGAGTGCGCCAGGTCACTGGTCGTCAGCACGAGCTCGGTGACGTCCTCGTGCGACGCCCGCTCGTCGGGCTCGGACACGTCCGCCCCGAGCAGCTCACGCCGCGTCGGAAGGAGCGACTCGGCCGCGTGCGACAACGGCGGATGACCGACGTCGTGAAGCAATGCCGCGAGGCGCGCGACCTGCACGAGCCGTGCGCGCGCCGTGACCGACATGCCAGCGATCGTCGACAGCGCCTTGGTCGCGACTTCGCCCGCGAGATGCATCGCACCGATCGAGTGGATGTAGCGATGGTGCACCGCCCCCGGAAACACCGTCTCGCCGAACCCCAGTTGCCGCACGCCGCGCAACCTCTGGAACAGCGGCGTATCGATCACCGAGAGTTCACCCGCCCGGACCGCTATCGCCCCATGGACCGGGTCGCGGAGCTCGATGGCCTGTCGTTGCGAATCGCCCATTACGCCCCCGGGGTTCAGTGGCAGAAACAGAAACGCCGACTGCTCGGGAGCAATCGGCGTTTGCGTGTGAGTACCCTCGCTAGCGAGGGCGCCCACATGGAGGCGCTGGCCGGAATCGAACCGGCGGTAGAGGATTTGCAGTCCTCTGCCTTACCACTTGGCGACAGCGCCGCGTCTCGGCGGAGCGTTGTCTATCCTCGGGCCCACACCCTGTCAACGCTCCATTACAGTCTCGCACGCGTCAGAGCGACATCGTCGTCAGGCGCCACGCATTGGCGTTCGTCACGTCCCGCGCGAAGCCGACCGGCACTGGCATCCGGTTGTTGCCCGAGCGCACGAAGACACGCACCCGATCGACGTCGGGCGTGACCTCGCCCGGGTCGGTGTAGGAGATGACGAACGTCGAGGGGTCCCCGTTCTGGAGGTACGTCGGCGCCGTGCGGCGGAGTTTGTGCCAGTTGAACGCCTTGAAGTGGTCGAGCGCACGCGGCCCGATCATCTGCGACGGGTGCGTCAGCTTCGTCATGATGGCCCAGGTGTCCTCGGGCTCGGCCGTGAGGCCTGCCTCGAACACGCGGCGCAGCACCTGCTGGATGGTCGCGGTCGGCCCCGGTACATCGATGTCTGTGCGATGCGCATAGGGGTCGTAGGCCCGGATGGGCTCGGCCAGCGGATCGCCGCCCGCGATGACGGACGCGACCACGCGCGGCGCCGGCGGCGCGACGGCGATGAGCGGGGGCTCGCCCACCGCGCCAACACCCGCCGGAATTGCGACCGAAGGCGGTGCGACGCTGATTTGAGGCGCCGCCTGAAAGGCCTGCCGAGGCGCAGGTTCGGTGGCGGTCATGCGTCCCCCGGGACGCACGACTTCGATGAGTTGCAGTAGCACGGCCTCGAGGCGGTCGAGGCGCACGATGACGTCAGCGAGAGTAGGCGTGCCAGCAACGGCACCCGAAGGCGATACGGGCTCGGACATGGACAAGCTCCGGCAGCGACGAACCAGGGTGCAGCCGATGAGGCTGCGGACGCAGTGTAGACCGCGCGTGAGGGGACCTTAGACCGAACGCCCGCGACGGGCAACTCGCGCTCACCCCCTCGCCCACGCCCCTTAAACGACTCGGGCCCGTCCGGCGACGAGCCCAAGCCAATCACTCTGATCTTTGCATCAACTTACGGCGCGTTCGCTGCCCGGTCGGCAATCGTGCACTCGAGCAGGTCGGCGCCGTACATCAGCTGCCAATCGAACTTGATCGCCGGATTCGGGTCGGTCGCATGCAGCTTCTTGGCGAACCCGCTCTTGTCGGCGCACGTCGACGCACGCTGCGCCCAGCCTCCATTCGGGCTCGCGTAGTTGCCATCGAGCGGCACCAGGTGTCCCGACAGGTTCTCCTCGCGGAAGCCGAGCGGCAGCTTACCGTCGAGCTCCGGCGGCGCGCTCACGTCGGGGTAGACGCCCGTGACCTGCAGCGTGCGGCCGCTTGGCCCGTAGTACCGGGCGACCGTGAGCTTGATGTAGTAGTCGTCCTGGAAGACCGGCGAATAGAGCGTCTGCACGCTCGCCTTGCCAAAGCTGCGGTCGCCGACGACCAGCGCGCGCTGATTATCCTGCAGCGCCGACGCGACGATCTCGGCCGCGGACGCGGTGCCGTCGTTGACGAGCACGATCATCGGAAAGTCCCAGGTCTCGTCCGCCGACGCGCGATAGACCTCGTCATCGGCCGAGTTGCGGTTCTTGACCGTCACGATTTTGCCCGACGTCAAGAAGCGGTCGGCCATCTTGATACCCTCGTTCAGGAGGCCACCCGAGTTGTTGCGCAAGTCGAGCACGAGGCCCTTCAGGCGCCCATTCGGGGACAGCTTCGCCAGGCGATCGACCTCGAACGCGAGGTCATCGTCGGTCGTGCGCTGCACGCCATCCACCACTGTCTTCACGAAGCCGTTGACCTTGATCCAGGCAACGCCCGGGTGCTGGTCGACCAGGTTGCCCTGCACGTTCCTCATCGCGATGCGCGAGCGCGTAATGCTGATCTTCTTGTTCTCGGGATCGCCTTCGCGCTGCACCGTCAGGACGACCGCCGTGCCGCTCGTGCCGCGGATGCGCGACACGACCTTCGACAGCGTCTCGCCTTTGATGTCCTTGCCGTCGACCTCGACGATCATGTCGCCGGCACGGATGCCGGCCTTCACCGCAGGCTGCCCCTGGATGGGGCTCTCGACGATGGTGTAGTCCGAGTCGGGGCGCTGCGTCAGGATGGCGCCGATGCCTTCAAAAGAGCTGTCCTGCGTCTTCCGATTCGAGTCGTCCCACGACTCCTTCGGGATGAGCGAGCTGTGCGGGTCGAGCGAGTAGAGGTAGCCCTGCGAGGCGGCCACCCATGCCTGCTTGAGCGACCACTTGTCGCTCGGCTTGTATTCGCGCTGCACGAACTCGGCGAGGCGGTCGAACTCACGGCCGCCAAAGCCGATGTCGTCCCACGCCTTGTGCAACTGGGTCGCGCGCTCCATGCTCCTCTCGCGCAGCTTTCTGATCTCGTCGTCGGACAGGCGCTTCTTGGACTTGTCCTCGACCTTCTCCTTCGACTCTTCGAGGATGACGAACGGGTCCTGCGGGGCGAGCTTGAGCATCTTGCCCTTCAAGCCGCCCTTCTCGTCCGGATTATCCTTGCGCGATTTGTAGAACGACTCGGGCAGGAGCAGGAGCGGCCGATCCTCGTTCGAGGCGACGAGGAACGTCGCCGCCTGGGCCCAGGCCCAGACCTCGTCGAAGCCCGGGTCGATATAGCGCTTCTTGACCTGCTGGCGGACCTCTTCGAAGTTCGCGCGATCGTAGTTGATCGAGCGCCAGTAGTCCTTCGAGTCGCCATCGTCGCTGTCGTCGTCCTCGTCAGCGGCGACCTTGTCGCCACCGCCGGTGACAGGGATACCGGTACGATTGGCGAGACCCGGCGCACCGCCGCTGCTCGCGAGCGCGATTTCATCGGTCTGGCCCGAGCTGCCACATGCAGCCCCGAACAAGAGCGCCACGATGCTCGCCGGGACGAGCAGTCGTGCGCGAAGGCCTTCGGCAGGATGGCGAAGCCTGGACTGAACGCCTCGCGAAGCGAGGCTGCCCTCGAATAGTGGCAAGTAGTCCTGACGTGACACGGGAGAGAACGGGAGCTTCATCGGTGACCACCTCAGTTGCGATCGCTGAACCCAAGCACGCCGGAGGATAGTCGCCGTCGCCGCCAGGTTCAAGCGACGAAGCCTCCAGCACCCGGTCGCGAGGTCAGCAACCGTCGGCCGGAGGCCTATCTTCCCGGCCTGCTCAGCCGCGCCCGGTATGCCCGAAGCCCCCAGAACCACGCGTCGTCTGATCACTCTCCGCGAGCTCGCCGAGAATCAGCGTCGCGGTTGCGACCGCCGCGAAGACGACCTGGGCGATACGGTCGCCGCGCCGGATCTCGAAGGCCGCGTCGCCGTGGTTGACCAGCAGCACCTGTACCTCGCCGCGATAGTCGCTGTCGATCGTCCCTGGCGCGTTCAGCACGGTGACGCCGTGCTTCAATGCCAGCCCACTGCGCGGCCGAATCTGGCCTTCGAACCCGACCGGAATCGCGAACCGCAGGCCCGTCGGCACCAGCGCGCGAGCACCGGGCGAAAGCACCAAGACCTCATCGGGCGCGAGGTCCGCCCTGAGATCCATGCCCGCAGATCCGGTCGTCGCGTAGGCCGGCAGCGGCAGCTCGCCCACTCCCATGCCCACTCCCGCGCCCACGCCCGCACCCACCCGCTCCACCCTCACGACGCACCCGCTCACCGCACCCTCCCGCCGGCGCCCACGCGCGCCCTTAAAGTAGGAAGGGCGCGACAAGATCGCGCCCCTCCCCGCTACCCACCCGTCATCACATTACGCTGATCACGCGTCGGCCGGCGCCGCCGCCTGCGCGCCCTGCTCTTCCAGGGCGGCGCGGCGCGACAGCTTGATCTTGCCCTGGCGGTCGATGCCGAGGACCTTGACCATCACCTTGTCGCCTTCCTTGACCACGTCCTCCGTCTGGCGGACGCGGCCCTCGGCGAGCTCCGAGATATGGCAGAGGCCTTCGGTGCCCGGCATGATCGCGACGAACGCGCCGAAGTCGACGGTCTTGGTGACCGTGCCGAGGTATATCTTTCCGACCTCGGCTTCCGCCGTATAGCTGCGGATGAGCTCGATCGCCCTGGCCGCCGCCTCACCGTTGACCGCCGCGACGTCCACGCGGCCGTCGTCGTTGATGTCGATGTCGCAGCCAGTCGCCGCGACGATGGCGCGGATGTGCTTGCCGCCGGGGCCGATCACGTCGCGGATCTTCTCGGTGTCGATGATGACCGTGAAGATGCGCGGGGCATGCGGCGACAGGTCGTCGGCAGGCTCGGTGATCGACTTGTTCATCTCGCCAAGGATGTGCAGCCGGCCGTCACGGGCCTGCTTGAGGGCCTGGCGCATCACGTCCCAGGTGAGCGACTCGACCTTGATGTCCATCTGGACCGCAGTGATACCCTGGGTCGTACCGACGACCTTGAAGTCCATGTCGCCCAGGTGGTCCTCGTCGCCGAGGATGTCCGAGAGCACCGCGAACTTGCCGTTCTCGGCGATGAGGCCCATCGCGATACCCGCGACGGCGCTCTTCACCGGGACACCCGCCTGCATCAGCGCCAGCGAGCTGCCGCAGACCGTCGCCATCGACGACGAGCCGTTCGACTCGAGCACTTCCGACACGAGACGCAGCGTGTACGGGAAGTCCTCGGGGGCCGGCAGCACCGGCGTGACACCGCGCTGCGCCAGGTTGCCGTGGCCGATCTCGCGACGGCCCGGGCTGCGCTGCGGCTTCACTTCGCCGGTCGAGAACGGCGGGAAGTTGTAGTGGAGCATGAAACGCGACGTGTATTCGCCGGTGATCGAGTCGATGCGCTGCTCGTCCTTTTTGGTACCGAAGGTCACAGCGACCAGCGCCTGGGTCTCACCGCGCGTGAACAGCGCCGAGCCGTGGGCGCGCGGCAGGATCCCGGTCTGGCACTCGATCGGCCGGATCTCGGTCGAGCTGCGGCCGTCGATGCGGCGTCCCTCTTCGACGATGGCGTGCCGGACGGCCGAGTACTTGATGTCCTCGATGAGGCCCTTCACTTCCTCTTCGCGACCGGCGCCCCGCGCGCCGAGCGTCGCAAGCACTTCTTCCTTCACCTTGGCGTAGGCGCCGTAGCGCTCGTGCTTGGCGCGGATGAACGCGGCGTCCTTGATCTTGGCGAACGCCAGCGTCTTGACTTCGGCGGCGAACGCCTCGTCCTTCGCCGGGGCGACCCACGCGTGCTTCGGCTTGCCGGTCTTCGCACGCAGCCGCTCGATCTGCTCGAAGATCGGCTGCATCGCGTCGACCGCAAACTGCATCGCGCCGATCGTGTCGTCCTCGGAGACTTCCTTCGAAGCCCCCTCGACCATCACGATGCCGTCCTTCTTCGCGGCGACGAACAGCTCGAGGTCGGAGCCTTCCATCTGCTTGAGGGTCGGCTGCACGACCAGCTTGCCGTCGATGCGACCGACGAAACAGCCAGCGATGGGCCCGTTCCAGGGAATGTCCGAGATGTGCAGCGCCGCCGAGGCGCCGATGATCCCGAGGAAGCCCGGGTCGGTGTCGCCGTCGACCGACAGCACTGTCGCCATGACCTGCACTTCGTTCTTGAAACCGTCTGGGAACAGCGGGCGGATCGGGCGGTCGATCTGGCGCGCGTTGAGGGTCGCCTCTTCCGAGGGTCGGCCTTCACGCTTGAAGAAGCCACCTGGCATCTTGCCAGCCGCGTAGGTCTTCTCGATGACGTCGACGACCAGAGGGAAGAAGTCGAGGCCCTTGCGGACGGAATAGGTCGTCGTCACGGTGACGAGCACCATCGTCTCGCCGTACGTCACGAGTACCGCGCCCGAGGCCTGCTTGGCCATGCGGCCGGTCTCGAGCGTGAGCTTCTTGCCACCGAAGTCGATGGTCTCGGTGTGCAAATTCGGAAATAAGGTCATGGTGTTTCCTGACAGCGAAGGTTGATGGCTGACGCGGGGCGCACCCCGCGTGCTGGAGGTCCCGGCCATTTCAACGCTCGCAGCCGGGAAAGCCGCCGCTGCTAAATGCAGAGCGGGCACAGTCCGATCCTCGAGAGGGGCGTCTTGACGTTAGTCGCGCAGTGCCGCGCGATCACCCAGCCTCCACGACGACAACTCTCGAGCACGGCAATTCGTGCTCAAACGGCCCCCTACCCTAGGAAACGAGGAAGCGAGCACGGAGGCGACCTTGAGGTCGCCGCACACGCGAGCGCCCGAGTGACGACGGAGATGGGGTCGTTTCAGCGCGAATTGCTATTTGCGGAGGCTCAGGACGCCGATGAGGGAGCGGTACCGCTCGACATCGGTGGCCTTGAGGTAGTTCAGGAGCCGACGGCGCTGGCCGACGAGCTTGAGGAGACCACGGCGACCGTGGTGATCCTTCTTGTGCACTTCGAAGTGCTTCGAGAGCTGGCCGATACGCTCCGAGATGAGGGCCACCTGGACCTCGGGCGAACCCGAGTCGGTTTCCGAGCGGCGGTGCGTAGCGACGATGACTGCTTTGGATTCGGGCGTGAGCGCCATGACGAGGTCTCCTGAGATCCGATTGGCCTTTTTAGGTCGGCCTTTTGTGCGGTCTTTTTGGCGGCGCGAAACCTAAAGTCCCACCCGCCAAATGTCAATCGTTAGGTTGTGTAGCCAGTGTAGCGGCGCCCAGAGCAAAACCGCGCTGGACCTTGAGTCGTGAGGTTCCGTTCGCAGCCACTGGCACGACCAGCGCCACCGGTACCCGCTCGGGCGTGATGGCGAGCGCCAACGCCGCAACGTAGCCAGCCGGCGCCAGGATGGTGCGACCCGCGCGCAGCGCTGCCAGCTCGGCACCGTGGACGACGACCTGGGCGAGCTCGGGCAACATGTCCGGAATGGCGATGACGGCCCCCGCTGTCGCCGCCTCGGGCAAGACCGCCCGCTCGAGCCCGAACGCGCCGACGCGGGTCCGCCTCAGCGCCGCGAGATGCGCAGGCACCCCGAGCGCCTCACCGAGGTCTCTCGCCAACGAGCGTACGTAGTAGCCCTTGCCGCAGTCGACGCGCAGCAGGAAGCCAGCCGGTCGCATCTCGATGAGCGTCAGCGCAATGCAATGGGCCGCCCGCGCTGCGACATCGAAATCCTCGCCGGCCCGGGCGCGGCTCATGTTCGTGCGCCCCTCGACCTTCAACGCCGAGTAGCGCGGCGGCACCTGCAGCACGTGCCCGACGAAGCGCGGCAAGAGCGCCTCGATCGTCGCCCATTCGAGCGCCGCGGGCGGAATCGGCGCTTCGGCGGTGACCTCGCCGTCGGCATCGAGCGTATCGGTCCCGACACCGAGGCGGACCTCCGCATCGTAGGACTTCGTGTGGTCCATCACCTGCGCCGACAGCTTGGTGGCCTCACCAAGCAGCACGACAAGGACGCCCGACGCCATCGGATCGAGCGTGCCACCATGGCCCGCCGTCTTCTCGCCGAGCGCGCGTTGGGCCACGCGCATCGCCTTGAAGCTCGTCGGCCCCGACGGCTTGTCGAGCACCAGCGCCCCGTGGTGAAGCGTCATGCCGAGGGGTCGGGCTTCGACTCGTCCGCGACATCGGCGACCGGCTCTGCGACGAGCACTTCTACCTCTAGGTCGGGGGGCGGCCGATCGCGTTCGATCGCGCGCAGCACGTCCTCGATGCGGCGACCGCGGTCGAGGGCGTCGTCATGGATGAAGCGCAGGTCGGGCGTCACCCGGGCGCGTACGACCTCGCCGAGCTTTGCCCGCAAGAACCCGGTTGCCCGCGTGAACGCGGCCTGAACCGCCTCGACGTCGCCTGCGGCCAGGCCTGGCAACGCGTGCCAGTAGACGCGCGCGAGTGAGACGTCGCTCGTCACGGCGACATCGGTGATGACCACGTCGCGCAAGAGCGCCTCGCGCGTCTCCCGCTGGAGCGCCAACGCGAGGACCTCACGCACCTGGCTCTGCAACCGGTCTACCCGCTGGAATGGGCGCTTTTTTGCCACTTAGAGCGTCAGCTCGAGCTTCTGCGCGATCTCGATGAGCTCGTAGCACTCGATCTCGTCGCCGATCTTTACGTCATTGAAGTTCTCGAGATGCACACCGCACTCGTGACCACGCTCGACCTCGGTGACCTGGTCCTTGAAGCGACGCAGCGTGTCGATCTTGCCGTCGTTGACGACGCGCCCATCGCGGATGAGGCGCGCCTTTCCGTTGCGGATGAGCTTGCCCTGCAGGACCGCGCAGCCGGCGATGGTGCCGAACTTCGGAATCGAGAAGGTCTCGCGCACCGCCGCGCGCCCGACGAACTTCTCCTCGATGGTGGGCTTCAACATGCCCTCCATCGCGGCCTTCACGTCGTCGACAGCGTTGTAGATGACCGAGTAGAGCTTGATGTCGACCTTGTCCTGCTCTGCCAGGACCTTCGCGTTCTTCTCCGGCCGCACATTGAAGCCGATGATGATCGCGTTCGAGGCCGACGCCAGATAGACGTCGTGCTCCGAGATGGCGCCGACCGCGTCGTGGATGATGCGCACTTCGAGCTCGGGATGCTTGAGCTTGGTGAACGCGGTCCGCAACGCTTCGAGCGAGCCCTGCACGTCCGACTTGATGACGAGGTTGAGCGTCTTGAGCTCGCCCGCCTGGATGTGCGCGAAGAGGTCGTCGAGCGACACCTTCTTGCGCTCCGATGCGAGGCGCCCCTTGCGCTCGTTGTCTTCGAGGTGCTGCACGATCGCCTTGGCGTCGCGCTCGTCCTTGACGACGAAGAAGCGCGCCGACGGCGGCGGCACCTGGTCGAGGCCGAGGATCTCGATCGCCGACGACGGCCCGGCCGAAGCCAGGTTGCGCCCACGGTCGTCGATCATCGCACGCACGCGGCCCATCGCCTTGCCGGCGACGATGATGTCGCCGCGGTTGATGGTGCCTTCCTGCACGAGCACGGTCGCCACCGGGCCGCGGCCCTTGGACAGCTCCGCCTCGATGACGACGCCCTTGGCGGGCTTGTTGGCGATCGCTTTGAGCTCCAGCACGTCGGCCTGGAGGGCCAGCAGCTCGAGCAGCTTGTCGATGCCGAAGCCGGTCTTGGCCGACACCTCGACGAACTGCGTGTCACCGCCCCACTCTTCGGCGACGATGCCGAACTCGGTGAGCTGCTGGCGGATCTTTTCGGGCTTCGCGTCAGGCTTGTCGATCTTGTTGATCGCCACGACCAACGGCACCCCGGCCGCCTTCGCGTGATTCACTGCTTCGGCCGTCTGCGGCATGACGCCGTCGTCGGCCGCGACCACGAGGATGACGATGTCGGTGACCTGGGCACCACGGGCACGCATCGCCGTGAAGGCCGCGTGACCTGGGGTATCGAGGAATACGACGTGCCGCTGCGCACCATTGACCACCACCGGCACGCGGTAGGCGCCGATGTGCTGCGTGATGCCGCCCGCTTCGCCGGCCGCGACGCGCGCCTTGCGGATGTAGTCGAGGAGCGACGTCTTGCCGTGGTCGACGTGACCCATGACCGTCACGACGGGGTCGCGCAGGAGCGCTTCGCCGTGCGCCTCTTCGGTCTTCGGGATGTACTTCTCGATGTCGAAGGCGACGTTCTCGACCGCGAAGTTGAACTCCGGCTCCTGCGCGAGCAGCTGCACGGTGTCCATGTCGAGCACGTTGTTGACGGTCACCATCTCACCAAGGAGCATGAGCTTCTTGATGATCTCGGAAGCCTTCACCGACAGCATGCCGGCGAGCTCGCCGACGGTCACGGTGTCTTCGATACGGATCACACGCCGCGCCGCCCGCGGCGCCTGTGGCTCGATGTGGTCGCGGTGACCCGGCTTGCGCTTCGCCTTCATCCGCATCACGCGGTCGTCGAAGCTCTTGTCCTTGTTCTTCTCCCACGCCACGCGACCGCGCGCCGGATCGACCGTCGTCGCCGGCTTCTCCTTCGCGCGCCGCGCTGCCTCAGCGGCCGACATCGGCGGCCCCGGCGGCTGCGTCTCACCTGGCCTGAGCCCGGTGCGGCTCGGCGGTCCACCCGGATTGAAGGCCGGCCGCGGTCCAACCGGCCCGCCAGGTCCACCCGGCCCGCCCATTGGACGCGCGCCCATGCGCGGCCCACCCGACTGACGCTCGGCACGACGCTGCGCCTCGTTGATGAGGTTCTGCATGATCGCGTCATCGACGCGCCGCACGACCTGCACGAGGCTCGTATTCTGGGCTGGTGCCCGGGTCGCCGTATCGACGACGACCGCTGCGCCCCCGCCGCCACCGCTCGACGCCGCGACTTCACCCCCGCCAGTTACCGTCTGCGATTGCGCTGCACGAGCCTGCGCACCCTGGACGCGCTCAGCGCGGGCTGAACCGGCTTGCCGGCCTGGCGCCCCCTGCTCTTGCGGACGCCCCGTCTCTTGCGTACGCGGCGACGCAACATCGCCGCCGTCATTGCGGGCGGGCGTACGTCCTGTGACCGCAGGCGGCTGCTCAGGCGCCGCATCCCGATTGGCTGGACGCTCCGGTGCGCGATTGCGGGCGTCGCCGACACGCGGTGCCTCGACGCGACGCGACGGACGCGACACGATGACCGCCTTCGAGTCGGTCGGGGCACGCCCCGGCAAGGCTGCCGCAGCCTCCGGCCCAGGCCGTTCGGCGACCCGCGAAGCAGAACCTTCGGTCACGCGCGCCGGCTCGGGCTCCGACTCGGCCGCGACCTGTGATTGCTCCGGCTCGGGTTCCGGTTCGGCCGCGACGAAGTCGCTCGGCTCGAACGACCCGTACTCGCCTTCGTAGGCTGCCGGCTCGGGCTCGGGCTCGTCGATGACCTTCTTACGACGCACGGTCGTCGGGCTCGTGGCGATGCTGCCCGCGCCACCCGCGACCTGCGTCGCCGGGCCTGTCGGCGCCGCGGCCGGGGCCGGCTTGTCGTCCTCGACCTTCTTGCGACGCCTGACGACGTTGCCGTCGACCTTGGTCTCTTTGTTGGCGGCGGCGCGGCGTGGAGCTTCCTTCACGGCCTGCTTCACGCGCGTCACGTCCTCGGACGAGAGATGCGTCAGGTGCTTTTGTGGCACGTCGATGCCGAGCTCTTTGCAGACCCTCTCTACATCAGAGGTCTCGAGCCCCATCTCCTTCGCCAACTCGAATACGCGAACCTTGCTCATCCGTTCCTACCGTCCGGTCCCGATAAACTGGGCCCGGCCCCGACCCGCTTGCGGCGGGTCATCGCAGATACACCAAGAACCCCCCGGATTGCTCCGCCCCCGCATCTTTCGAGGGCTTCACAGGCTTCCGGGGCCTCGGGGCGGCGCTTCATACCACCCACCCGAGTGAAAGTAAACTCTGACACGGCGCTCAAAAGCGCCTTTATTCTCGCGGAGATCCGAGGATTCGTCGCGCGCCACGGAGAGATCCCCGACAGCAACCCGACGAGCTCTTCAGACTCCCACAGGACCTTCGCCTCGCGCGGCTCGACCTCATCGAGCGAGGCCACTTCCACGAGGCCGCCACGCGCCCAGGCGGACGCGATATAGGCCGCGAGCCGCTCGCGCAAGCTCTCTCTCGTCTGGACATCCAGGAGTTCGACGCCTTCGCGTGATAGCTGCATGCGCCATTGGCGCTGGAAGGCGCCCCGCTTCACCGCGCGCTCGAGGCACAGCGGCGACGGACCAACGTTCACGCCACGCCCCGGATGGGTGCGCGCAAGGTCGACAACGATCGCGCGCCGATCGGAGGTGACCTTCACAGCGCCGTCAGACGCGGCACCTTCCGTTGCGGAAGGCGCCTCACCGACGACTACGAACCGGAGGAGGACGTCACGCGAGACGCGCGCCCGACACGCCGCACAGCTCCGGACCGAGCCATGTGCCGTGCCGACCGTGGCGCGAGTCTCCTCGCGTGGCACGGCCGTCTCGGGCGCAGTGCGTCCGAGGTCGGCAAACGAGTCCGGTAGCTTCTTCAGCAACGTGTTGGTTCCGCTCCTCTGGTACCTGAAAGGTCATGACTAAAAGAGATTCATGAGGATCAACCCTGAGCCGCGACGGGCTTGACCTCGCCGGCCGACAGGCGCTGCATCGCGCCCGAACGTCCGCCTTGGCCCCACAACTTGCCGGTGGCGCGCGCCTCGAGGAGGTCCTCACAGACCTCCTGTAGGGCCTCGGCCGTCTCCTGGTCGAGATCGGGCACCGCGAGCAGCTCGCTCGCGTCGGCATTGATGATGTTCTCAGCCGAGTGGAAGCCCATCTTGAACATGAACTCGACCGAATCGCTGTCGAGCTCGGGCATGTTCTGCGCCAGGAAGTAGCGCAGCTCGTCTTTGAACTCGCTGATCTTCGACTCGGGGTGGATATCGATCTTCCATGACACGAGCTGGCTCGCGAGGCGCACATTCTGGCCGCGGCGACCGATCGCCAGGGACAGCTGATCGTCGGGCACGATGAGCTCGATCGTCTCGTTGCGCTCATCGATTAGAACGCGCACCACGTCGGCCGGAGCGATCGCGTTGCACACGAATTTCGCGATGTCCTCGCTGAACGGCACGATGTCGATCTTCTCGCCCTTCAGCTCCTGCACGACGGCCTGGACGCGGCTGCCCTTGATGCCGACGCAGGCGCCCACGGGATCGACGTCGGGGTCGCGCGACCCGACCGCAATCTTCGTGCGCTCTCCCGGCTCGCGGGCAACGGCGACGATGCGCACGATGCCCTCGTAGATCTCGGGCACTTCCATTTCGAAGAGCTTGAAGATGAGACCGGGGTCAGTCCGGCTCAAGATGATCTGCGGTCCACGCGAATCGCTGCGCACTTCCTTCACGAAGGCCTGCACCCGGTCACCGGCCCGGTAGGACTCGCGATGCATCTGCTCACGCGCGGGCAGGATGCCCTCGGCCCGCGGCAGCGCGACGATGACGTTGCCCCGCTCGAAGCGGCGCGCGCGCCCGGTGACGAGCTCGCCCTGGCGGTCCTTGTACTCGTCGAAGACGCGGCTGCGCTCGGCCTCGCGAATACGCTGCTTTATCACCTGCTTGGCGGTCTGCGCGGCGATGCGGCCGAAGGTGGCGCGGGCCTGCTTGATGCCGAGGATGTCGCCGTGCTTCTTGTCCTCGCCCTCGGCCTTGTCCTTGTCTTTCTCGAGATAGAAGATCTGGAAGCCGAGCTCATCACCGACCTCGGCGTCCGGGTCGACGAGCTTTGCCTGTTCGAGCGTAATCTCGCGGTCGGGATCATCGATCTCGGCAACGACGGCCATGAACTGCAACAGGTCGACCGAGCCGGTCTCCGAGTTGTAGTTGGCCTCGAGCTCGCGATCGCCACCGAAAATCTTGTGGGCCGCCGTCTCGATGGCGTCCTCGATCGCCTTGACCAGCACATCGCGCGGGAGATCCATCTCCTTGGCGGCGTGGTCGAGCATCAGGTTGAGGTTTTCGATTTCCATGGTCTTCTCCTCGCGGGCCCATTTCTCCGAGCCCTGCGTTGGTTCGTCAGAACCGGTATTCGATGTTCGCCTGGGCGATCAGGCGGTAGGGAATGTCGACGCGCTGGCCGCGTACGTCGAGGGCGATGCCTTCATCATTGGCTTCGGTGAGCCGCGCGATGAAGAAGGACTCGTTGGTGGGGGCCACAGGCGTGCGCGTCTTGATGCGCACGTCCAGGCCCTGGGCAAGCTTGAAGTGATGCGGCTTCTTCAGCGGGCGATTCACTCCGGGGGAGCTGACCTCGAGCTGATAGGCGGTCTTGATGACGTCTTCCACGTCGAGAAGCGGCGAAAGGTCGCGCGAGATGCGCGTGCAGTCGTCGATGCCGACCTCTTCCGAAAGGGGTTCGCCTTCTTCACGAAGGGCCGAGCCGCGGTAGGCGGACTTGCCGACCTTGTCGATCGTCACACGCAGGAGGAAGCGCTTGGGACCGCGCTTGAGCTCGAGGTCGACAAGCTCCAACCCTTCCCGGGCGAGCAGTGGCTCGACCAGGCGATGGAGGCGTTCGATGGTTTCTGCGAGGCGTTCTTCGGACACAAAAAGGGCCCCTCCGGGGGCCCCACCTGTGCTGGCCGATCGCGCCTTCCCAAAGTGTAGGGGGCGGCGCGTTCTCCAGCGAGATGTTCTGGGCGCGGCTGCTAGCATGGCGTTGCCTGCTGTTCAAGGACAAAGGCCGCGATGTCGGTCGCAGCGTCCCCCGAGGTTGCCTTGGGCCAAATTGCGCCATAGTCTCGACCCATGGCTGAAATCGTCACCGCCGTGCAGCGCGAAGCCTCGTCCTCATCCGCGCCCGAATCGGGTGCCGCCACCTCCGGCAGCAGTCCAGGCCAAGGCGCAGTGCGTGGCGCGCTCCGCTGCACCTCGTTCGCGGAGGGGGCCGAGATGCTGGCGCCACGCGCCCCGGGGGGCGGAGCAGGAGTTCAGCGCAAGCTCGCGGGCGAGGTGCAGAGGCACCAGGGCGACGCCGTACAGCGCGAGGAGGATCCGGCCAAGCTCGCCGCGAGCATCCTCGCCGCAGTGCAGAGCGACTACAAGACGAGCCCGATTCGACAGGCCTACGAGGCGGAGGTAGCGGCATTGAAAGCAGTGGCCGACGGCCTCCTGACCGGCAAGGACAAGACCCAGGACGGGAGCATCGAAGACGTCGCCAGGGCGATGAACCAGAAGCGGCTCGACATCGGCAAGAAGTACAAGGAGCTGACGATCTTGCCGCTGCGCGACTACATCTTCTTCGCCAACTCGCAGCGCTACGACACGGCCTACGGGCCAAGCTACGAATGGCTGAAGAACAAGGGCAAGAACAACATGCAGGTCATCGAGGGCAGCTACCGGCCAAACCCGGACATCAACGCTTTCCTCGCCCCGTTCGGCGACTGGCTGAAGGGCAAGAGCGTCGGGGACTTGAAGAAGTACCAGTCGGCAGTCGGCTCCGGCTGAACGCCTTCAGTTGAAGCTTCGCCATCCTTGCGAAGGCCGCCACGAGGTGTCGATGTTTCTGCAAAACATTAATGAATTCGGAAAGCTACTCGACTGGCAAGCTCCCGCAGTCATGCTCGAGGTAGCGCGCTCAGACAGGCCCGACGTCGAAGGTCTCCATTTCCCAGGTCACTATGTCAGGCTCGGCAACGTCTTCTACGGCGTCCGACCAAGCCCGACCGGCCCTGTGTTCTTTCACGGCGGCGACGAAGTCTCGCTCATCGCCGGGCGCCACACGGTGACGGTCGATCGGCGCGATGACCTGGTCGTCGCGCGCCTCTTCGACGGCGCCGAGGCCGTCTTCGAACTCACCTATGTGCCCAATCGGGTGCTGGAGTTCGACCCGTACGAGGGCCGCCAGCAGGGGCTCTTCGACTGGCTCGCCGAGCAACTCGCAGAGCCCTCATTCTTCGAACGGGTCGCAGGCTGAAGGCGAGGCCCGTCGGCAGGCATCAGCGTGACACGCCGAGGTGCTTCTCGAGGAACATGACCGCGAGCTGCAGGTAGGCGTCGCGGTTCTCGCGCTTCGCGAAGCCGTGGCCCTCGTTCATGGCGACCAGCTTCCATGCTTCACGCCCGCCCTGCCTGACGGCGGCGACGATCTGCTCCGCCTCGCCGAGCGGCACCCGCGGGTCATTGGCGCCATGCACGACGAAGAGCGCGCTCTTGATGTTGGCCACGTTGGTGACGGGCGAAATCGAAGTCAGGAACGCGCGCATCGCGGGGTCGCTCTCGTCCCCGTATTCGGCGCGGCGCAGGTCGCGCCGATAGGCGGCGGTGTTCTCTAGGAAGGTCACGAAGTTGGAAATCCCGACGACATCGATCCCCGCAACGATTCGCTCGCCAAAGTGCACGAGGCTCGCCAGCACCATGTAGCCGCCGTAGCTGCCGCCCATCACGGCGACGCGCTTGCGATCGAGCTCGGTCCTTTCACCGATCCAATCCACCAGCGCACCGATGTCTTTGACCGAGTCCTCGCGCAGGCGTCCATTGTCGAGCCCGAGGTACGCCTTGCCGTAGCCGTCCGAGCCGCGAACGTTTGGCACCAGCACCGCGACCCGCGACTCGCCGACGAGGTACTGCACAAGCGGCGAGAAGCTCGGGCGCGACTGTGACTCCGGCCCGCCGTGGATGTTGATGACGACCGGGAACGGGCCAGGGCCACGCGGACGATAGTAAAAGGCCGGGATCTCGCGGCCATCGAACGACTTGAAGCGCACGAGCTCGGGCTCGACGAAGCGCGCCTCGTCGAGGCCGCCGACCTCCGAGAAGGTCCAGCGCACGACCTTCTTCGTACGCAGATCATACGTGTAAGCGTCGCCGCTGACGGTCGAGCCGCCGAAGCTGAACGCCAGGACGGGGGCGTCGCGTGCGAACGCGAGGCCACCGATGACGCCGGCTGGGACCTTGGGGCGGCCGAGCTCCTTGCCGGACTTCGCGTCGAGGAGACGCAGGACGCCGTAGCCGTCTTCGTTCGTGACCGTCGCCAGCGTCTTGCCATCGCCCGATAACGCAATCGACTCGACATTCCAGCGGGGGCTGTCCATGAGCCGCGTCCAGGTGCCGCTCGCGAGGTCGAGGGACTGAAGCTCGACCAGGTCGCCGTCCTTGTCGGTCATCACGAACAGGCGCTTGCCGTCGCCCGAATAAACGGCCTCGCGATAGGCCCCGCGCTTGGAGGTCAGGGGTGTCGCGGCCCCGCTCGCGAGGTCGAGCAGGTGCAGTCGCTGCTCTTCGATCGAGACGAACTCCTGGACGAGTAGGGACTTGCCATCGGGCGAGAACGAAAACGGCGACCACTGGCCCTTGGCCTCGGCGAGCAGCTTGGCGTTGGCGGGGTCACGCCCGTCGCCGAGCCAGACGTCCATGTCTTTGCCGTTACGGGCGTTCGAGCTGTACGCGATGCGCTTGCCGTCGCGGCTCACGACGAGCGCGCCGTGGCGTGAGGTGCCGTCGCTGATGAGGCGCGTCGCGCCCAATGGCTCGCTCCGGAAGTACTGGAAGCGCTCGTCGCCGCCGTTGTCGCGCATGAAGAAGAAGGCGCCGTCGCCTCCCGGGAGGGCGACCGCGGTCGACACCGGCTCGGCCTCGAAGGTGACCTGCGTGCGTGCGCCACCCGGCTGGGTGACGCGATGGATCTGGCTCGCCTGGCCAAGCCGGGTCGCGATGAGGAGCGCTTTGCCGTCGTCGGCGATCGCGCTCACCGCCGCCGAGCGCGCCTCGAGATAGCGGATGAGGCTCGCCTTGAGCGCGGCCGGGATGGCCGGCGTGCCATCGAAGATGAGCGGGCCGGTTGCGATCGGCGTGGGCCCGGGCGTGGGGTCAGTCGGTGCGGCGATGCCGGGGGGCGGTTCGGACGGGCAGACCGGACACGGCGGCGCCGACGCGCAGGCCGCTGTCACGAGCAGAAGTGCACAGAGAACGAGCTTCATCCCGAAGCGATACCAAACCGTTCGCGGGACGCCAAGCAGGCGAGTTGAAACGCTTGCGCCAGGCCGTTGGGAACGCTACATCCAGCGACGTGGGCAAGGGCGACGAGGCGGATGACGACGCGCATGACGACGCGTACGGTGAGGCTGGCGACGGGCAGGCCGACAAGCGCATGCCAGCCCGTGGCCTGACGGGCCTGATAGGCGGCGACCTCGAGCTGCGCGCGAAAGCGTCACGGGTGCCGCCCGTCGAGCATCGCTTCGTGCTCGCACCTTTCCGAAAGGACGGCGACGATGCACTGACGCGCGCGTTTGTGCAGCACCGTCCGCTGCACATCGAGATCGGCTTTGGCCGCCCGCACTACCTGGTGGACCTCGCGAAACGCGACCCCAACGGGCACGTGCTCGGCTTCGAGATCAAGCGCGACTGGGTGCGCGCGGCCGCCGGCAAGGCGGAGCGCGAAGGCATCGAGAACCTGCGCGTCATCGAAGGCGACGCGCGCCCCCACCTCGAGCGCCTCTTCGAGCCCGGCACTGTCGACGGCATCCACGTGCTCTTCCCCGACCCGTGGTGGAAGAAGAAGCATCACAAACGGCGCGTGTTCACCCCCGAGTTCACGGCGCTCCTGGCACGGCTCCTGGCACCCGAAGGCGACCTCATCACCAAGACCGACGTGCCAGCCTATGTCGACCAGATGATCGACGAGGCGCTCGCCGCCGGGCTCGAGCTCGTCGGCCAGGGAAGCGAAGATCCGGCGCTTGCCGCCCTGCCCTCCTCACACCGCGAAAAGAAGTGCCTCGAGCTCGGGGTGCCATTCCACATGCTCCGCTTCAGGCGACCGCCGCACCGCGAAGGAAACAGCGCCTCATGAACGACGTCCGTTGGCTACCCCTCATCTTCGCGATGCTGATCGCGTTCGCGTACTTCGGGCTCGTGATGCAATCGAAGCTGAAGCTCCTGCTCGTGACCGAGCACCGGGCCCGCTTCTTCTCGGACTTCCCCAAGCGCTTCTCGAACATGATGACCATCGCGTTCGGGCAGACGAAGATGTTCAAGGAGCCGGGCGCGGGCATCATGCACGCGGCCATCTTCTGGGGCTTCCTCGTGCTCCAGATCCGCACGGCCTACGTGATGGTCTGCGCGTTTGTCCCAGGCGCCCAGATCCCGTTTGTGCACCATCCCTACACGCTCATCAAAGAGATCACCGCGCTCGTCGTCCTCGGCGCGGTGATCTGGGCCGCCTATCGCCGCATCGTGACGAAGCCGGCGCGCCTTTCTCTGTCGGGCGAGGCCATCATGATCCTCGGCATGATCGGCGGTCTGATGGTGTCGGACATGCTGCTCGACGGCTTCGCTTACGCGCTCGCCCAGAAGGACATCGGCTTCGACAATGCGTTGTTCTTCGACTGGCAGCACCTCGGTACGGCGGCGGCGCGGCAGGAAGCGATCAGCACCGAGCTCGCCTGGGCGCCGATCGGCTCGACCGTGGCGAGCCTGTTCTCGGGTATCTCTGCGCAGACGCTGATGGCGCTACAAGAGATCGCCTACTGGCTGCACATCGGCATCGTGCTGGTTTTTTTGAACATGCTGCCCGGCTCGAAGCACTTCCACGTCATCACCTCGATCCCGAACACGTTCTTCGCCGACCTGAAGCCGCGCGGTGCCATCGAGCTCATCAAGGACATCGACAAGCAGGAGAAGTTCGGGGTCGGCGACGTCAAGGACTTCACCTGGAAGCAGGTGCTCGACACCTACACGTGCACCGAGTGCGGCCGCTGCGAGATCAACTGCCCGACGGTCATCACGGGCAAGGTCCTGAGCCCGAAGTTCCTCATCCTCGATATCCGCAACCACTTGTATGCACGCGAGAAAGAACTCACGTCAGGCACCCACGACGCGGCCGGCTGGGAGATCGAGAAGCACGGCAAGTCGCTCATCGAGGACGTGAAGGAGGACGCGATCTGGGACTGCACGACCTGTCGTGCCTGCTCGGAGGCATGCCCGGTGATGATCGACCACGTCGACAAGATCGTCGACCTGCGGCGCCACCTGGTCCTGATGGAGGCGTCGTTCCCGAAGGAGCTGAAGCAGACCTTCAAGAACCTCGAGTCGAAGGGCAACCCGTGGGGGCTACCGACGAAGGACCGCACCAAATGGGCCGAGGGTCTCGACATCCCGATGTTGGCCGACGCGCCCGACGCCGAATATGTGTTCTGGGTCGGCTGTGCCGGCGCGTATGACGAACGCCAGAAGAAGGTGTCGCGCGCGCTCGTGAACCTCCTCCGCGAAGCGGGCGTGAAGTTCGCGATCATGGGCGAGGACGAGGGCTGCACCGGTGACCCGGCGCGCCGCGCGGGCAACGAATACCTTTTCCAACAGCAGGCGAGCGCCAATGTCGAGGCGATGAAGGCCGCCGGCATGGAGAAGAAGAAGCTGGTCACGCACTGCCCGCACTGCTTCAACACGATTAAGAACGAGTACCCGCAGTTCGGCGGCAACTTCGAAATCGTGCACCACTCGGTGCTCATCGAGCGGCTCGTGCGCGACGGGCGCTTGAAGCCGGTCAAGAAGCCCGAGGGCGTGACGAAAGTCACCTATCACGACAGCTGCTACATCGGCCGCTACAATGACGTGTACGAGCAGCCGCGCAACGCGCTGACCTCCATCCCCGGCATCGAGCTCAAGGAGATGGCGCGCAATCGCACGAACGGCATGTGCTGTGGCGCCGGCGGCGCACGCGTGTGGATGGAAGAGCACCGCGGCTCACGCATCAATCACGCGCGCGTCGAGCAGGCGATGGAGACCGGCGCCGACACGATCGCCGTCGCATGCCCGTTCTGCAACCTGATGATGGACGACGGCATCGGCGCGAAGCAGGCGCCGATGAAGGCGAAGGACGTCGCCGAGCTGGTGTGGGAGTCGCTCGGCAAGAGCTGAACGTCGCGCGGGCCCGGGCGCGTTTGTGGGCGCGGACGGGTTGGTGGGCGCGGGCGCGGGCGCCTTTGTGGGCGGGGGCGCCGCCTACCTTAGAGTGAGTCGCACCGCATCGCCTGTGCATCCGGCGTGTGGCACTTGTAGCAGACCCGCTCGTTCTTGTTCCGCATCCGCACGCAGTCGCCGGAACGCGTCCACGAATTCGGGTGCGGGGTAATCCGATAGAACGTGCGGGCTATCACGTTGTCGCCCGCAGCGCCGTGGCAGGCGATGCAGCTCGTTTCGGTGTGACAGCTCGCGCAGGCGCGGATGTTGCGCTGGGCCTGAAACGAATGGTGGTTCTCGCCGCGGATCCCCTGAGCGGGCACTTCGCGTCCGGTCTCATCGCGGAACTCGACCCAGCCGGCAGGATGGAACGTCTTGCCGGTGGGAGGGCGGCTGCCGTCGACATCGACGACCTTCGTCGCGGTGTGGCAGTCGACGCAGAACGACTGGCTCCGATGGCAGGAGCTGCAATCCGGATCGTTGCGGCGCGCGGGGATGGTATGGCTCAGGATCCAGTTGTTCGGATGCACCTTCAGCGGCTTCTGCACGCCGTTATGGCAGTCGATGCACTCCTTCTGGGTGTGGCACGCCGCGCAACCGCCCTCGCCGAGCGAGGCCACGGCGCGATGGCTCTGCAGCCAGTTGTCATCATGCGCATCCATGAAGTACCAGCCCTCGGGCACGAGCTTGCCGCCCGGCAGGTCGGTATCGATGCGCCCATCCGGGTTCGTCAGGTGGCACGTCTTGCACGCGTCGGGCGCACCCGAGTTGGGCGATTTGCCGTCCTTGTGCCCATCGTGGCAGTCGATGCAGGTCGCCATGATCGGCAGCGAGTTGTCGCGCGTCGCGAGGTCGAGCTCCCCCATCGACTTGTGGCAGCGGTCGCAGCCGACGCCTTTGTCGAGGTGGGTCTTGTGGTTGAACTTGATGTGCGCCTCGGGCAGCACGATCGCCGGCGGATGCACCTCGACCTTGCTCGTGTCCGTGAAGTCCGCACCCGGCAGCCACTTCGGCTGGAAGCCAGGATGGCATGTCTCGCAGCTCGCGGGCGGGTCGGTCGGCTCGCCGCGGGCGGCCGCCGCCTGGTCATGGCAATCGAGGCAGACCGCTTCCTTCGGCAGGTTGCGGTCCTTCGCGCGCAGGCTCGAACCGATCTCCGTGTGGCACTCGGTGCACTTCACGAGGTCGACGTGCTTGGCGTGTGAGAAGCGCAAGGGGATCGTCTGGTCGGGAAAGATGAGCTCGCTCGGGGTGTGCTTACGACCGAAGCCAGCCTTCGCCAGGTGGTCCTGCCCCTGCTGGGTCATCGGATCCACGCCCGATCCAGGCGCCAGCGTCGTGTGCACGTCTGACCCCGTCGGCCCCATGGGACTGCCAGGCCCCATGGGTGGCGCAGGATCGCCTGCACGCACGGCCGTCACGGCCAGCACCGCCACCAACGCCGCACTCGCCAGCACGAGCAGCGCGCCAAATGAGGCCGAACCCCGCCCGCTCTCGCCGTGTCCGCTTGCGCCCTGGCGTCCTTTCCGGCCCTGCTCGTCCCGCTCGTGCATCACAGCCACAGGTCCACGTCGATCAGCGCAAAGACCCGGAACTGCTGGGTCTGGAGCCGGTTCATGTTGTGCTCCGCGACGAGCGCGAAAGCCGCACGCTTGTCGATGAGGTAGCGCCCGCCGACCTGGTAGCCAAACGAGAACGCGTGCAGGTTCTCCTGTACCGCGTCATCGAACGCGAGCGCCGTGAGTCGCGCCTCGAGCTCCCACTCGCGCGGCACGACCGCCCACACCCCACTGACGTCGCCGAGCAACCGGTCACCGGCGTAGCCACCGTCGAACGAGAAGTCGACGGAGATGCGCCCATCGATCCCGCGCGCCCCGAAGCCGTGCGCCCAGCCGGCCATCGCGCCCCAGCCGATGACCATCGTGTCGACGTTCCCGTAGAGCACGTCGCCTTGATAGGCCTCGTTGCCCGCCAACCCGAGCTTGCCGCCCGCATAGAGGCGGTCGTTCTTGCCTGGATAGAGGCGCCACCGCAGGTTGAGGTCGTTCATCGGTAAGGAACTGAAGATATTGAAGATCGAGTCACCGTCAAAGGACGGGCTGGTGCGCACGTACTCGGCCTCGACCTCGTGTGCGTCGCCCGCGCGCACACGCAGGCCGTACTGGAGTCGCTCGAAACGCGCGTTGAACATGTCCCAGGTCATCACGCCCGAGAGGTCGACACCTTCGACGATGCGCTGGTGGAAGGTGCCGCCGATCTTCTCCTGGTCGACCGCGCCGTCCGAGAAGTAGCGCCGATAGGCCAGGCGATAGCGCGAGTAGTCGAGGTTGCGCGTCACGAGCGCCGCGCCGAAGGCGAGCGTGGCCTTGTCGCCGTTCTCTTCGATACCCTTGATGTAGCGCGTGCCGTCGACCTCGAGCTGCGAGTCGTTGATGCCCCACATCTCGTTCTTCACCTCGGCGCCGGCCATCACCTCGAGGCCGAGATACCAGGGCGAGTTGACGGTGACGACGGCCCCGTCAAACATCAAGTAGTCGAGCCCGTCGGCCAGCAGCTGTCGCCCGAGACGCACTTCGAGGAGCCCGCCGAGCAGGTCATGGCCCTCGAGGCTCGCATACTGGATAGACATCTGTGAGCGTCCCGCGGTCGGCACCCGCTCGATCTCGGCATCGCTCAGGCCGAAGTCGACATCGAAGCGGAACATGCTCGTGAAGGACCAGCGACTCTCGCCGCTGCCTTCGATGTCGTAGAGCGAGAGCCCGAGGTACTGGTGGAGCCGGTTCCGGTTGAGCACCTCGTTGCCGCTCGTCACCAACTGATACGCGTCACCGCGCGTCTGCGCCTCGATTCGGAACTCGATGGCAGCCGCTTCCGGCGCCGTCGCACAGGCGATCATCAAGGCCGATATAGAGACGCGACGGAAACTCACTGCTGCACGATCACCGAAATCGAGCGCCCGCGCAACACGGAGTTGCAGCGTCCTGTCAGCTCGGCGTGAGGAGATTTTTGAGTCGCTCGGCGGTAATCACCCAGGGCTTGCGGCAGTACTCACACGTCAGCGAGACGACCTCGCCCTGAGCGATGATCTGGGCGACCTCGTCGCGGCCGAGGGTGGCGATGGCCGACAGCACGCGCGCCTCGGAGCAGTCGCAGCCGCTGCGCACCGGGCCTTCATAGAGATCCTCGTGTGGCATTCCATACAGAAGCTCGTCCTTCAGGATGCGCGGGTCGGCATCGTGCTCCAGCAGAAACCGATCGAGGCTCGCGAAGTCGTGCGCGAGCCGCTCGGTCATCACCGCCAGCGGCGCCTCCTGAATCTCCGGCAACACCTGAACGATGTAGCCACCGGCCGCGACGACCCGGCCGCCATCGAGCACGGTCGCCACGAGCAGGGTCGACAGCACCTGCTCGGACTCCTGCATGTAGACCATGAGGGCCTGCGACATCTGGGCACCGTTCGCTTCAACGATACTCTGGTGGAGCTTGCCACCAGGCAGGCTGCGGATCACCTTGAGCACCGCGCCCTCCCCCAGGAGCTCGCCCATCGCAGCATTGCCGATGCGATTGACGAGGCCGCGGGTGAGCGCCCCTGTGCCGTCGTCCGGGTGCGCGTCGGCCAACATCTGCCCACGCTCGCTGCGCGACAGGATCGTCTGCACCCGGTGCGCGGGCGACATCGTCTCGCGCACCAGGATGGCGCCTGTCAGGAGCTCGCCGAAGGCACGTGCGTCCTGGCCGGTCACCTCCTGGGTGGCGGTCGCGGCGCGCACGAGCGCGGTCGTTCGCACGGTGATGACGCGGAATGAACCGTCGATGGTGATTGCACGGATGACGCGGTCGCCCACCTGAACCTCTTGCGCCGCCCGGCGCCGTCTGCCAATCGTTCGCTTCGCGCCTGCCGGAAGGACCTGGCCGCCGGGTCTCATGCCACGAACCCGGCATCTGATCGTAGGGGAATCCGCACATGCAACTCATCCGCCGCCTCAGGCGCATCACCCTCCGCTGGTCGGGCTCTGCTTCGCACGGGGCGCTCATCGGCGTCGTAGGCGCAAGCCTCGCGCTGACCGGGCTCGCCGGGTGCGGTGCCAAACCCAAGCCCAAGCCGCCGGTCGCGACGACCAGCGCCGCCTCCGCCGACCCGACCTCGGGCGGACCCGAGGCGCCTGAGAGGCCTGCCGAACGCACGCGCGGCGGCGTCGACCTGACGAGTGCGCTCGATAGCGCCGGCGCGGCGCGTGACGACGTGTTCCTCGCGGCGCAGACGCTCTCGAAGGACCGCCCCGCGGGCGTCGCCGAGCTGATCGCGAACAAGGAAGCGGCCAAGGCCACGGTCCTGGCGCTCTTCGAGAGCAAGAACCTGGATGAGCTCATCGGCGCGCTGCTCGTGGTCCAGGCCGACGGCGACCCGACCGGCGCCCGTGCCGAGGGCAGCGAGCACGTCTTCGCACTCCTCGACCACGAGGTCGGCGCGGTGCGCGACACCGCCTGGGAGACGGCCGCCAAGGTCGCCGATGGCGCGGGGTTGGCGAAGCTGTTGCCGACGTTGGCCCACGACAAGGCGCTCGCGGTCGTGCGCCTCCTCGCCGCATGGGACGGCGAGCCCGTGCAGCTCGCGTTGTGGCAGCTCGTCAGCGGCAGTGATCAGGAGCTCGCGATCGAAGCCGCGTTGGCGCTGAGCGCAAGAGGCAAGCGGGCGGCGCCGCAGATCGGGGACCGCCTCCAGATCCTTTTGAAGCACGCGAACGGCGCCAGCCTCCGTCTTGGGCTCATCGTCTATCGGCGCTTTGGCCACGACCCAAAGGAGGTGATCTCGCCTGCGATGAAGGACGCTATCGATCGGGCGCTCACGTCGAAGGACGAGCCGCTCGTGTTGGAGGGTGTGCGCTCGACGCTGGTGCTCCCGGCGGAGGAGCGGGCGCCGCTCTACGAGCAACTCGCGCTCGACCCGCGGCCGGCCGTGCGCGCGGTCACGGCTGAGATGCTCGCGCGCCAGACCAAACCCGACGGTTCAGCCGTGACACTTCTCGACAAGCTCCTGACGGACGCCGAAGGCGACGTGCGCATGGCGGCCACGAGAGCGCGCGCCCAGCTTGGCACGCCCGAAGAGCGTTTGAAGGTCATCGGGCCGCTCTTGAGCGACAGCCACCGAGGCGTGCGGCTGGCGGCAGCGCTGTCGCTGGCGCAACCCGACCTCATCACGCTGGGCCTGCCGATCCTTTTGAAGCAGCTCGAGCGTGAAGACCACGAGGCCTCCAAGGTGATCCTCGGCGCGCTCTCGAGCTCGACCCAACGCGCCGTGCTGTTGACCGTGATCGAGCTGATCGGCGGGGCTGACTCCAAGCGCGTCGTCGCGGCGCACTTCGCGTTGACGATTGCCACCAAGCAGGACTTCGGTGTCGACATCGGCGCCTGGAAGGGCTGGCTCGACAAGCAGTATCCGCCACCGCCCGAGCCCGCCGCGGACCCCGGGTCATCGCCCGGGACGGCGCCCAAGGCGCTGCTTCCAGGCACCGAGCCCAAGGTGCTGCTTCCAGGCACCGAGAAGGCGCTGCTTCCAGGCACCGAGCCCAAGGCGCTGCTTCCAGGCACCGAGCCCAAGGCGCTGCTTCCAGGCACCGAGCCCAAGGCGCTGCTTCCAGGCACCGAGCC
>Ga0105044_10001059_pt1 | contig 35873 bp, 35 predicted proteins | sample MAT01_FD_78092 | JGI IMG/M metagenome (GOLD analysis project Ga0105044, IMG submission 78092) | Freshwater microbial communities from Lake Fryxell liftoff mats and glacier meltwater in Antarctica - MAT-01 | ecosystem: Environmental > Aquatic > Freshwater > Ice > Liftoff microbial mat | place...
CCTTCTTTTGTATATAAGGGCACTTTATGCAGTTTTTCCTCCTTTAAAAATCATTGCTCATTTGGATTTTGAAAAGCCTTTTTGATAAATGACTTCAAAAAATACCTGGAACCACAAGCGGCTCAGGGTGGTGAGGAAATGGGCAATCTTGGAAAAATTACTATTCTGAAAAATCTTCCTCCCGACGCAGTATTTATTAATTTTATAAAACAAGCTGCCTAACTAAATCAAGATGGTGTTAAACTACCAAAAACAAAGAAAACATCAGTAAAAGAAACTATAATTCCTTTGGAATTTCAAAATGCACTGAATAAAAAAATGCAAAAATTAATTTTGAGAATTTTTCACCACATCAACGCAATGAATACCATGAATGGATTAATGAATCGAAAACTGAAGTAACAAAAAACAAGAGAATTGCTACTGCAGTTGAATGGATTGAGGAAGGGAAAAGAATGAATTGTAAATATGAAAAAAAGAACTAATTTTTTGTTAATTCTTTTTACGAAGCATATTATAATATCCTACCTTATCAAAGTAAACGTACCAAAAATTGGTTTTTTCGAAGTGTCATTATTTATCCTGATCAGGTAACTGTAAACACCTTGAGGAGATGCAGAACCACCGGATGATTTACCATTCCATGTGTCGAAGGCGCCGGAGGAGGTAAAAATAACTTGTCCCCAACGGTTAAAAATACTCATTTCATAACCTCCGGTTGAAAACCCAATCAATCCAAAATTGTCATTTTTACCATCACCATTTGGAGTAAAGGAGTTTGGGACATACGCTGTAATAATATTTTCTATTTCCAGTTGCTTCACAAGTGTATCGGTACAGCCAACATCGTTGGTGGTTACTAAACTAACATTATAAATTCCTGCTGAAGAATAGGTATGTTGCAGATTTTGCTCTAGTGAAGTTATTGAATCTCCCAGATTCCATTGCCAGTTAATAGCATTTGTTGATGCATCAGTAAAATTAACCCGCATGTCGAAAATTGTTAATTGAGCAGGGCTCCAGTAAAAATCGGAAACAGGAGCAGGTAACACTTCTATAAAAATACTATCTGCAACGGTGCCATAACAATTATCATCAACGTAAGAGAAATAATAATCAGTGAAAGGAGGAACAATGAGTGCTTGAGGTGTGGTAAAGTTGCCATAGCTCCAGGAATAGGAATAAGAATTGCTTTTGCCACCGGTTGCGGTTGTAGCAAGACTCACAGATTGACCGTTGCATACTTCCAACGGACCATCGGTGAGATTTGCTTTTAATGAATCGTAAAGATAAAATACTAACGGTTGGGCAAATGTGAAATCAGGTGACAAACATGGGTAAGAAGATGTTACAGAAACATTTACCTCATCTCCACTTTTAAGATTATTAAGAACCAGAATGGAATCGCTTATTCCTAATGACATTCCATTCAACAACCAATCGTAAACAGGAGGAGCGCCCGTAAATTGAGACGTAACTTCAAAAACCACTTCCTGCCCCGGACAGATTGAATCAACAATATTGGCGGTGAGTAAAATTTCGGGCTCCAGCTGTGGCTGAATATTAAATACAATTACATTTGATTGTTGCGGAGGACATCCTGTTGAAGGCGCAAGTGTTACATAAACCGACATCAAGCCACTCGGACTGGCTGCAGTAAACAAATTGCTGTTGGTTCCTGAGTTTACGCCATTGATATTCCATTGATAAACAGGAGTTATTCCTGCGTTGGTAACATTGGCAGTAAACAAACAAATTTGTTGAGGACATAATACTCCGGATGGGTTGGAAGTGATATTCACTTGAGCACCGGGTTGCGGATTAATGGTTACAATATAGGGAGGTGAGTTTGCCGTGTCGTTGAGCAAACAGGTTGCATTAGATATCATCATTACAGTAATAACATCTCCATTGTTCAACGATGAAATAGTAAGAAGCGAATCATTTGTTCCAACCGAAACCCCATTCACCGTCCAAAAATATTGTGGAGCGGTACCTGACAAAATCGGAACAGCAACAAATGTAGCCTGTGAATTCTGACAAATAATTCCCGGTGGAGATTGCGCTATAGAAACAGAGGCAGTTAACGATGCCGGTCCGGGAGTAACATAAATAGAATAGATTACACTAGCTGATTTTGGCGGGCACCCATTATCAGCAGCTGTTACAATAACCTGATAAGGAGCAGATCGACTTGTTCCGCATGCGGGAGTCCAGCAAAAAGTGGAAGCGACTACGCTATCTCCAATAGAATTTGGCATTACACCGGGAGGATTAACAACAGCACTATTTAATACAGGTCCTGATGCAGCTAAAAAAAGACTATCTCCATCAGGATCTGAAAAAGATACATTAAAACATAGCGACGCACCTTCACCCACAGTAAAAATTGTTCCTGCACCGGCAGCACCAAAGTTCGGAACAAGATTGGGAGTGCACACAATAGATATAAATTGCAAATCGCGTCGTATGGAAGAAATTTGAACCCCATTCCTAAATTCTCTGATTTCAATAGCAGCAACATAAAATCCTTGGCTAGGGAAATAATATTTAGTTAGTCCTGAAAGAGGATCTATAAATGTATAACCTCCGGCACCTAACATATTGGCAACACTATAACCCGGTGCATATATTATTGGAGGTATCGGTAAAAAATAAGGGTTGTTGTCGATGAAAGGATCAGGTATTGGAGCAGATGTAGAGGAATATCCGTTATAAGGGACCACAAATGAATACACCAAAGAATCTCCATCGGGATCTGTTGCATTGTTGACGAGTGAAACAGTATCACCTAAGCACATGTAAGGCACACTTATGTCGGTGATTTGTGGCGATGAATTTATAATACCGGGAGGAATAAAAGTGTAATAAGACATACCTGCAGCACCGGGAGAATCAAGGTTGATAATATTCCCATTTCTGCAACAGCGTTCAACAAACAAATAATATCCCTCCGCATTGTCGGGTAATAAAATTGAAGCAAAGTATTCACCACGTTCAATGCACGCATTGGAACTAAATGTGCAATTGGAATTGGATGAATCTGAAATAATAAAATCGGAAGAGATTAGAGTTAGTGTCTCGGTGCTAAACCAAATTAACGGATTTGCTGGGTTCCCGGGATCGTTGGTATACACACCCAAAAACATGGATGTATCGAGAGGCGCTGTTGGAGCAAGAGTTGAATCGCAATAGCGGTACACAATTAACTTCACGTTGTAAAATGCTCCACCTGAAATAGCACCGTCATACTGGTATGTTAATTCTCCACCCATAAGGTGAGTTGCTTGTGAAGGTTGAATGAGTCCAACAACAAACAGTTGAATTAAACAAACTTGAATTAAAATCTTACAGAACATGGCACTCAAAGAATTTGGGGAAAGCTAAATTACCACAATTCCCGATATCCACTGTCATGAGTTGGTAATTAATCCGTTACAGCCTGCAAAACATGGGCGAACACACGGTTAAATAAGGTCAAGGTTTATATAAAAGAGCTGTTTGTGATTTGATTTCTTTCATAGCATCAAACAGATGATCAAGGTCGTCCTGAGAATTGAATGCATTCATAGAATATCGAAGATAAAATTTGCCATCTCCTCTGGCCACCGGAATTTCAATCCTATACTTATTAAATAAAATTTTATAAAGCTCGTCGGCATTAGATGTTCCAATAGGTATTGAAAACATCTGACCAAAAAAATCATTATTCAAAGGAGCAAGAGGTTCTGTTTCCATCAGTTCACAAAATCTGATTGCATTATCCATCACCATTTTTTTACACCTGTTGCTCACCTCCGTCCAATTGAAATCATTCATAAATTCTATAGCTTTAGGGATGGTGAGATAAGCAGAAAAATCACGGGTGCCGTTGAACTGATGGTAGTCGATGAATTGTGAATTGGATGGAGAATCGCTTTTGTAACCCCAGCTAATGATCAAAGGATCCAGATCATTTTGGAATTCCTTTTTCACAAACAAAAATGAACTCCCTTTAGGTGTCATCATCCATTTATGACACGCGCCGGTATAATAATCAGCCTTGAGCTCTGCAAGGTTCAACTTCACATGCCCGGGAGCGTGAGCCCCGTCTACAATGGTAATTAATCCTAGTTCTTTAGCTCTCTCACAAATTTCTTTAACAGGGAGAATAATTCCTGTGGCACTGGTTATATGACTTATAAATACAGCCTTTGTTTTAGGAGAATAACTTTTCCAGAACTGATCTAAAAATTCACCTTTGGACTGAACAGGAAGTTGAATCCGGGCTTTAACAAACAAAGCACCAAACTTACTGCAGTAGTAATTCCAGGTACGTTCCGTTGCACCATACTCAATATTAGTGGAGAGTATTTGATCACCTTCATTCAGTTTGAAATTTTTCGCAATAATATTAACTGCAAACGAAGGGTTAGGTGTAAAAACAAGATCATCAGCATTGCAATTAATATATTTTGCAAGAGCTTCTCTTGATGTTTTCATATGTGCAGCACCTTTAACTGCAATAAATTGCACAGGTTCCGATTCCATTTGATATTGCCAGTTCAAAAAGTTTTCGAAAATTGGTTTAGGACAGGCACCAAACGATCCGAAGTTGAGAAAAGTAATTTCCGGATCAAGGAGAAACAAGGATTTGTAATTCTGAGTATTTTTCATTGGAATATTTGACCCGCCAAAAATAGTATAATCTTCAGTACATCTAAACGTTTGGAAACCAGCGAGCAAATTTCTTGTACAAAATTTTAATTAATATCACTTAAAATGCTGACCTTTACTCTGTTCAAACTAAAAAAAGAAGATGAGCAACAATGACGTTTTAAAAAAATTGCGAGTAGCGCTGGAGCTCAGAGATGATGATATCATTCACATCCTAAGCCTCGAAGATTTCAAAATCAGCAAAACCGAATTAAGTTCCTTTTTCAGGAGCGAAGACCATCCCAATTACAAGCCCTGTGGAGATCAGATTTTGAGGAAATTTCTAAATGGGTTAGTCACTTATAAGCGAGGGCCAAAAAAGTCTACAAATGAGCCTCTGGATTGAAAAATGAGATAGCTACTTCCTAATCATCTGTTTATAAACTATTTAGTTTAGCCATTTTCTTTGTGTAATACTCCATTCAGTTGTTTAAAATCCGAATTAATTAATCTAATTTTGCAGATTCTCAAAACGGCTGAAACAGTTGATTTTTCTGATGTTTTGATTTGTTTCACGCCACGAGAATATACTATTATGATTGAAATTGGCGATAAGGCACTGACTTTAAATGATATGCGAGCTGTTGTTGAGGAAGGACAGCAGGTTAAACTTTCAGTCAGGGCATTGAAGAAAGTCGAAGAGAGTTATACTTTTTTAAATTCGTTTTCGAAAGGTAAGCTGATCTATGGGATCAACACGGGATTTGGGCCAATGGCTCAATACAAAATCAAAGAAAAAGATCTTAAACAGCTTCAATACAATTTAATACGTAGCCATTGTTCGGGCACGGGAAATTTACTCGAGGCGAATGATGTGAGAAGTTTAATGGTAGTTCGGCTCTCTTCGATGATGCAAGGTTACTCGGGCGTGCACAAAGAACTGGTTTTGTTACTAAAAGATTTGATCAACAAAGAAATTTATCCATGTATTTATGCTCATGGCGGTGTTGGTGCCAGCGGTGACCTTGTTCAGCTTGCGCATCTGGCATTAGCCCTTATCGGGGAAGGTGATGTAGTTTACAAGGGCAAAATCACCAAAACAGCAGGTGCATTCAAAAAAGAAAAACTAAAGCCTATTTCTATTCACAATCGGGAAGGAATAGCGGTATTGAATGGAACATCGGCGATGACCGGAATTGGAGCTATAAATATTTCACATGCTGCCAGGTTAGTAAATTGGTCGGTGATTTTTTCCACTATGATCAATGAAGTTGTAGAGGCATTTGATGATCATTTTTCTACGGAACTGAACAATTTAAAATTGCACAAAGGCCAGCAAAAAATTGCTGCTGCCATGAAGAAAATTTCCGCAAAGAGTAAACTGATAAAGAAAAGATCAGAGATACTTTATCAAAGTGAAAATATAGAAAAGCAGGATATCCTTAAAGAAAAAGTTCAGGAATATTATTCACTCAGATGTGTGCCACAAATACTGGGCCCAATTCTTGATACAATAGTGTATGCTGAAAATGTGGTTATGAATGAGGTGAACTCCGTTAACGACAACCCTATCATCGACAAAGCGAATCATGATGTGTTTCATGGTGGAAATTTTCACGGTGATTACATTTCACTTGAAATGGATAAATTAAAAATCGCCATCACTAAACTGGCTATGCTTGCAGAACGTCAACTGAATTATTTACTTAACGATAAACTCAACCAAAAACTTCCTCCTTTTTTAAATTTGGGTGTTCTTGGTCTGAATTATGGCATGCAGGGAATGCAGTTCACCGCAACATCTACTGTTGCCGAATGTCAAACCTTATCGATGCCTGCATATATTCACAGCATCCCAAACAACAACGACAACCAGGATATTGTAAGTATGGGAACCAATTCGGCGCTTATTACACGAAAGGTAATTGAAAATGCCTACGAGGTAATGGCCATTCACGCAATTGCAGTTGCACAAGCGGTAGATGGCATGAATTGCTCTGATAAATTATCACCTTTCTCGAAAACGATTTATCAAAAAATAAGAAAAATTTGTCCTGCAATCAGAGAGGACCGTACCATGTATACAAGCATTGAAAATGTAAAAGAATATTTGAACAACGAAAAAATTAATTTACTTTTTTAATATAGTCAGAAAGTGAAATACGCATTTGTTACAGGGGGATCCAGAGGGATAGGCAAAGCGGTAAGTTTAAAACTGGCCGCTAAAGGTTATAATATTTTATTGAATTACCGTAGCAATGATGTCGAAGGTGAAAAAACAAAGGCCGAAATCGAATCACTGGGGGTTGTTTGTGAATTGCTGAAGTTTGATGTTGCGGATAAAAATTCAGTTGATGAAATATTATTAGGTTGGATTGAAAACAACAAAGAAAAAACAATTGAGGTGTTGGTGAATAATGCCGGCATCCGTGATGATAATTTATTAATGTGGATGACAGATAGTCAGTGGAAGAACGTACTTTCCACCAATCTTGATTCCTTTTATTACATCACTCGGCATGTGGTGGCCCAGATGCTTGCGAAGCGATATGGCCGCATTATAAATATGGTATCTCTTTCGGGATTGAAGGGAATGGCCGGACAAACCAACTATTCAGCTGCAAAAGCGGGATTGATTGGTGCCACAAAGGCATTGGCTCAGGAGATAGCCAAGCGAGGGGTTACTGTTAATGCAGTGGCTCCGGGTTTTATTGTAACCGAAATGACAGAGGGTTTGGATGAAAAAACCCTTTCGGCGATGGTTCCCATGAAGCGATTTGGCACAGCGGAAGAGGTGGCGGAGGCAGTGGCATTCTTTGCTTCCCCCGGGGCCTCTTACATTACCGGTGAAGTGTTGAATATTAACGGGGGTCTTTATTCATAATTGATTTAAAACAGAATATATTTTATATTTGTTAAAATGAAGCGAGTGGTAATTACGGGTTTAGGGATTTATTCGTGCATTGGTAAAAACCTTGAAGAGGTCAGAGACTCCCTTTTTAAGGGTACTTCTGGAATAATTCTTGATCCTGCGCGCAAAGAATTCGGTTACCGTTCCGGACTTACCGGCTATGTTGAGCGACCCCAATTAAAAGGAATTCTTGACAGAAGATCCAGGGTGATGTTGCCGGAGCAGGGGGAGTTTGCTTACATGGCAACTCTGGAAGCTCTGAGAAATGGGAGGATTGATGATGATTACCTCGACCGGAACGATATTGGAATCATTTATGGTAACGACAGTTCAGCAAAGCCGGTGATGGAAGCTATTGATATCATCAGAGAGAAAAAGGATACCTTGCTGGTAGGATCGGGATCGGTGTTTCAAACCATGAACTCTACTGTAACGATGAATCTGGCAACTATATTCAGGTTGAAAGGAATCAATTATACATTGAGTGCTGCATGCGCAAGTGGTTCTCATGCAATTGGTACTGCCTATCATTTTATCAAAACCGGATTACAGGATATGATTATTTGCGGCGGTGCCCAGGAGGTGAATTTATATTCGATGGGAAATTTCGATGCACTTTCGGCGTTCTCCATCCGCGAAAGCGACCCAACACGGGCCTCTCGACCCTTCGACCGGGACCGGGATGGACTTGTACCCAGTGGCGGTGCAGCAACAGTTATTTTAGAGAGTCTTGAATCGGCACTTCGCAGAGGAGCACCAATTCTTGGAGAAATTCTGAGTTATGGATTCTCTTCAAACGGTGGTCATATCTCCAATCCTACTGTTGATGGGCCTGTAAAATCCATTGCGATGGCGGTGAAAGAGTCGGGATTAAAATCGTCGGAGATAGATTACATTAATGCGCATGCAACATCTACTCCGGTGGGAGATGCTAAGGAAGCAAAAGCTATTGATGCAGTTTTCGGAAATGATAAAACTCCTGTGAGCTCTACAAAATCACTTACCGGGCACGAGTGCTGGATGTCGGGTGCAAGTGAAATTGTATATTCAATGATTATGATGAAAGAAGGTTTTGTTGCTCCGAATATTAATTTTGAAAATCCCGATGAGGATTCTGCAAAACTTAACATCATCAGCAAAACACTTGAAAAAAATATTGATGTTTTCCTCTCCAATTCCTTTGGTTTTGGAGGAACAAACTCCTCATTAGTTATCAGAAAAGTTACTAAATAGTAAATAGTAAAACATGAATAATGCAGAAATTATAAGTACGATTAATCATTTTATGGTTGAGGAGTTTGAAGTAGAGCCTCAGATGATTTCTCCGCAGGCAAATCTGCGTGAAACATTACAGCTTGATAGTCTCGACTATATCGACCTGGTGGTGGTCATAGAAAGTAATTTTGGTTTTAAAGTTAAAGCTGAAGATTTTTCTGACATCATCACTTTTCAAAACTTCTACGATTACGTCATTTCTAAAGTTGGTTCTAAAGCAGAAGATCCGAAATAATGCCACAATGGGAAGGCAAATCAAAAGGAACAAGCACCGGGTATAAAATATTTGTATTCCTCATTAAAAATATCGGAATCGGTGGCGCTTACCTCCTGCTGCGTTTCGTTTCATTATATTATTTTCTCTTCTCCAGTTCAACATCAAAGCCAATTCTGTCATTTTACAGAAATATGCTTAAATTTAGCAAGTCAAAATCACTGAAATTGCTGTACTTGAATTACTTTAAACTAGGACAAACTCTCATCGACAAAGTGGCGCTGATGTCTGGTGCCCGTACCAATTTCACCTTCGACTTCGATGGCGAACAGCATCTGAGAGAGATGATTGCCAAAGGATCGGGCGGTTTGTTGTTAAGTGGTCATTTGGGAAGCTGGGAAGCGGCGGGTCATTTGCTGAAGCGATTAAATACCAGAATTAATATTGTGATGTACGACGGCGAGGATGCGAATATTAAACAGTACATGGATGCCATTACCGGAGAAAAATCATTCAACATCATTTACGTGAGAGGAGATCTCGAACACATCTTTAAAATAAATCAGGCGCTATCGAATAATGAAATTGTTTGCATGCATGCCGATCGGTTTCTTTCAGGGAACAAAACTATAATTGCTGATTTTTTAGGGATGCCCGCAAAATTCCCGGAAGGTCCATTTTTGCTTGCACAGCGCTTAAAGGTTCCTGTAGTGTATGTGTATGCATTCAAAGAAACGAACACCCATTACCATTTTTATTCGACCGGCATCAAAAATTTCGATTCACAAAAGGGCGATACCGTTCAAATTATTTTGAACGATTATGTGAAAAGCCTCGAAACAATGGTTCATAAATATCCTGAACAATGGTTTAATTATTATAACTTCTGGAAATCCTGACCTATGCTCGTTACCGGTTCCGAAATACTCGATTGCATCCCTCAGCGTCCACCGCTGGTGATGATAGATAAATTATTGTTTGCTAATTCCGAAAAATCAATCACCGGCATGTACATCAATGCAGATAATGTACTTGTTGAAAACGGTTTCTTTTCGGAAAGTGGATTGATTGAAAACATAGCTCAAACTGCAGCTGCGGGGGTAGGCTATACATGCAAACTAGAAAATAAAAAAGTGCCCGTTGGATTTATCGCATCCATTAAACACATAAAAATTCATCATCTCCCTGCAGTAGGATCTGAAATTACCACTGAAGTAAAATTAACCAATAGAATAATGGAAGTAAGTATTGTTACCGGAAGTGTATGGCAGGATGAAGTGCTCATGGCCGAATGTGAAATGCGTATTTTTGTAAGATCGGAACCACAGTGATTAAATAAAATTACCACCCCATAAACATTCAGCAAATTAAATAAATAGAGTTTAACTTAAAAATGCTTACATCACAACTGGAATTCAGAGTTCGATTTAACGAAGTAGATCCATTGGGTATAGTTTGGCATGGACATTACGTTCGTTTTTTTGAAGATGGAAGGGAAGATTTTGGAGCGCATCACGGTATGGCCTACATGGACATTTACAAGCAAGGGTTTGTTGCTCCCATAGTGAACATCAATTGCAATTATAAAAAATCATTGGAATATGGTGATGTTGCTGTAGTCGAAACAACATTTGTGAATCACCAGGCCGCAAAAATTATATTCAATTATAAAATATTTCTTAAGTCAACCAAAGAGGTTGTTGCTGAGGGAACTTCTGTACAGGTGTTTCTCGACAGCGAAAAACGGCAACTGCAACTGGTAATGCCTGAATTTTTTGAGAAGTGGAAAAAAGAACAAGGATTGTAAACGGGCATTTTGCATGAAACAGATCTCAGTTAGCGGTACAAATATTATCTCACCACTGGGATTTACTTCGGCTGAAAATTTAACCATGATGCTGAATGGCAATTCCGGTGTTGCAGCTTTTAACAGGCCTAAGATAGATGACGATACCATTTACGCTGCTTTATTTGATGATAACGTTCTTCATAAAAACAGCACTTACGCCAATCTGCCTGCTCAATTTACCAAGTATGAAAAACTTTTAATTTCTTCTATTGAGGATGCAAAATTAAATTCGGGAGTAGATCTTTCTGAAAAAGAAACCATTTTTATTTTATCTACTACCAAAGGAAATATTGCTTTACTCGAAGAAAAAGATATTTCGGATGAACTGATTCAACGAATGAGTTTATTCCATTCCGGGAAATTAGTTTCAGAATATTTTAAAAATCCTAATGATCCTGTTATTATTTCTAATGCCTGCATTTCTGGTGTTGCTGCATTGATTTATGCTGAACGTTTGCTGCAAAATGGCGATTATAAAAATGCAGTTGTTGCCGGTGCCGATTTAATTAGCAAGTTCGTTTATTCAGGCTTCAAATCTTTTCAGGCACTCAGCAAAGGAAAATGCAAACCCTTTTCTGCCGATCGCGACGGAATTAATTTGGGTGAGGCTGCCGCTACAATCATACTCACATCAGGAGCTACATCTTCAAAATCAAACTTGTTGCAGGTTCATGGCGGGGCCATTAGTAACGACTCCAACCACATTTCAGGTCCATCAAGAACAGGCGATGAACTTGGCCATGCTATTCAGCAATCTTTGATACGTTCAAAAATAAATTCTGATGAAATTGGATTTATATCTGCTCATGGAACGGCAACATCCTATAACGATGAGATGGAAGCAAAAGCATTTTATTCAACGGGCTTTAGCAAAACCCCCGTCAATAGTATGAAAGGCTATTTTGGTCATACCCTGGGTGCTGCAGGAGTTTTAGAATCCGTTGTTTGTATGATGTCGCTTTTAAATGATGTAGTGATTCCAACAGCAGGATTTACTTCAAAGGGAGTAAGTGTTGATATTAACATTTGTGAAAATCAAATAAATACGAAAGCAAAATATTGCTTAAAAACCGCATCCGGATTTGGTGGATGTAATGCATCAATAGTATTTTCAAAATCTTAAATTGTAAAAATATTACCTATGAAATTTTTTAAAACCGACGAACGGACTGCTCTGGAATCTATTGAATACGCACAATTCATTGCTTATGCTCCTGTTGTATTTCAGGCAGCATTGACAATGCGTAACCTGGGTATTCTTGCTTTAGTTGAAAAGGCCGGAAAAGAAGGCATCACTGCAGAAGAAATTGTAAACAAAACCGGACTTTCTGAGTACGGAGTAAGAGTTTTAGTTGAAGCAGGTCTTGGGATTGGGTTGCTGATAATTAACGAAGATAAATATTCAATAACCAAAACGGGATACTATATTCTACAGGATCAGATGACTCATGCAAATCTTGATTGGATGCAGGATATTTGTTATCGTGGATTATTCGATTTAACAAAGTCTATTGAAACCGGTAAACCGGAAGGACTAAAAACTCTGGGTAACTGGCCCACCCTATACGAAGGACTCGCTCATCTTAAACCACATGAACAAAAAAGCTGGTTTGCTTTCGATCACTATTATTCGAGTGATTCCTTCCCGGTAGTGTTGCCTCATGTATTTTCAAATCATCCTAAAAGAATTCTGGATATTGGTGGCAATACCGGTAAATGGGCTCTCAAATGTGCTGATTATGATAAAGATGTTAAAGTAACTATTGTTGATTTACCCGGACAGATTAAAATGGCTGAAGCCAATATCAGTGCAGCCGGTTTCAGCGACAGGGTTTCGTTTTATCCCATAAATATACTCGACGAATCAAATAAGTTTCCCAAAGGTCATGATGTTATTTGGATGAGTCAGTTTCTGGATTGTTTTTCGGATGATGAAATTGTGTCTATCCTAAAAAGATGCTATGAAGCGCTTGATGATGATGGCCAGGTATTTATACTTGAACCTTTTTGGGATCGACAGAAATTTAAAGTGTCGGCGTTTTGTCTGCAAATGACTTCTTTGTATTTCACAAATATTGCAAATGGTAACAGCCAGATGTATAATTCAGAAATATTTATACGACTGATTAAAAAGGCCGGTTTTGAAGTACGTGAAATAATTGATAATATTGGTGTAAGTAATACTTTACTAAAATGCAGCAAAATAAAATAAGTAATTGAAACATTTGTATTCTTCCGAAATACCCAAAAATACCTACGATGCCATAGTAATTGGATCAGGTATTGGAGGGCTAACCACTGCGGCATTTCTGGCCAAAGCCGGAAAAAAAGTACTGGTATTGGAGAAACATTATGTCCTTGGAGGATTCACTCACACTTTCAAAAGAAAAAAATTTGAATGGGATGTAGGAGTTCATTATGTAGGTCAGGTACACATGGAAGATGCTCTTCTTAAAAAAACTTTCGATTACATTACTGATGGAAAGCTGAAATGGGCCAGCATGGGAAGCGTTTACGATCAGGCAATTATTGAAGGTGATGTTTACAATTTCCCATCCGGAACTGAAAACATGATCAATCAAATGATTGAATATTTTCCAGAGGAAGAGTTGGCTATCCGAAAATATTATGATCTGATAAAAAAAGTTGGCAAGTATTCTATGATGTTTTTTTCGGAAAGAACAATGCCGCCCTGGTTGAGTCACACTGTAGGCCATTTTCTCCGTAAAGGTTTTTATGAGTATTCCGAAAAAACTACCTGGGATGTATTGAAAGGTATTACCTCCAATGAAAAACTAATTGCTGTACTTTGTACACAATGCGGGAACTACGGGTTAACCCCTAAGAAAAGCAGCTTCGCCATTCATGCAGTTATCGTTGAACATTACCTTGAAGGAGGAAATTATCCGGTTGGTGGTGCAGCAAGTATAAATAAATTTATTACTGAGGTCATTGAAAAACACGGTGGAACAGTTGCTATCAAGGCAGGTGTAAAGAATATTATTTTCGAAAAAAATAAAGCAGTAGGTGTGGAACTCGAAAACGGAGATTGTATAACTGCTAAAAAAGTTATTAGCAACGCAGGAGTTTATAACACCTTCAATCATCTCATTCCTCAGCAATCTAAGAAAGCTGAAAATACTTCTGACCTTAACAAAATTAATCCATCAATGTCACATGTTTGTCTTTATGTGGGATTGAATAAAACGGATACCGAATTAAAACTTCCTAAGCATAACATCTGGCAGTATGATAGTTATCAGCAGGATGAAAAGTTCGATCATCACATGGCACATGACCCATGTAATTCTTCCGTAACTTATATTTCCTTTCCATCGGCAAAAGATCCCGATTGGCAAAAAACACATCCGGACACGGCAACCATACAGGTAATCGGAACTTTCCCTTTTCAAAATATGGCCAAATGGGAAAATGAAAAGTGGCAGCATCGGGGTGAAGAATACAATCAATTGAAAGAAGAAATAAAAAATAATTTGCTTTCTAAACTTTTAAAGTTAATGCCGTGGTTAAAGGATCATATTGAATACATGGAACTTTCAACGCCATTATCCACAAAGCATTTTAGTAATTATAGCCATGGTGAAATTTACGGATTGGAACATACTCCAAAACGATTTCAACTTAAACAACTCCGTCCTGTAACCAATTATAAAAATTTATATCTCACCGGTCAGGACATTGTTTGTGTTGGCGTAGGTGGCGCACTATTTTCAGGTGTAATAACGGCGGTGTCTATACTCAATAGAAATCTTTTGTGGACCATTAGCCGGTTCAAGCCTGAATCAACAAATAACTGAGATGAAAAACGTACTCGTAATTTATTTCACACAATCGGGCCAACTCCATAAAGCAGCTATAGCTACTTTAAAAAATTTGGAAAAAGATCCTGAAATAAAGTTGCATTATCATGAAGTGAAACCAAAAGTTCCATTCCCCTACCCATGGTCATACATGCAATTTTTTGATGCGTTTCCGGAAACAGTGCAAAGTAGTACTTGTGAAATATTGCCCCTTGCTATTGATGAAGAAATTGAATTTGATCTGATAATACTTGCTTATCAGCCCTGGTTTTTATCGGTGAGTCGCCCTATCGATTCCTTTCTTCAAACAGAACAGGCAAAAAAACTTTTTAAAAATAAACCGGTGGTCACGGTGATATCGTGCCGGAATATGTGGCTCAATGCACAGGAAAAGATGAAACAACATCTGAAAAAAATCGATGCTCAACTTGTTGGTAACATCACTTATGTTGACCGCCATTCAAATTTAGTTAGTCTGGTCACCGTGCTTGCCTTTGAATTGGGCGGAGTACAGGATAAATTTCTTGGCATATTTCCGAAATACGGCGTTACCGATGATGAATTAAACATCAAAGGGTGGCAATTTGGTGATCTGGTAGCAATACATCTAAAAAATACAAATTTTGATGGTCTTCAGAGCAAACTCATTCAGCAAGGAGCCATCAATATTAAACCTAACCTGATGATTATGGAGGGACGTGGGAAAGTGCTTTTTCCTATTTACGCCAACTTCATCCTTAAAAAAGGAGCCACGAACAGCAAATCACGACGAACAAGAGTACGTATTTTTGGAATTGTACTTCCCATACTCATTTTTATTCTTTCTCCCATAATCACTATTGTTTCCCGATTGGCACCACTGCTTTTTCCAACCAAAACCAGAAAGGAAATCGACTACCATTCAAATACCACCCTTAGATCTTAAAAGTGCTGTTATTCAATATCTTAGAATATGTTAAGAAGGTTGTTTGGTTGCTCGATTGAGGCTTAGTATCCGAATAAATATCTCAAAATAAAGCACTATCTTTGTATATTAGCAAACTTTCAAAAAATTATCTTCAATTTGTAACAATCAATGTGTTGCATGCCTAGTTTATGAATAAATCAGTTTACATTAATCGGATATCCAAATTTTTGCCTGGCGAACCGGTTAGTAATGAGGAGATGGAGCAGTACCTGGGTTTTGTGGGTGGCGATTTAAAATCAAAATCCAAAGCCATAATTTTACGCAACAACAAAATCACCAACCGTTATTACGCAATTGATAAATCCGGAAACAGTACTTATACCAATGCTCAATTAGCTGCAGAAGCAATTAAAGGTTTGGCAAAAGATGATTTTAAGATTGAAGATATTGAATTACTAACTTGTGGAACTACATCACCCGATCAGCTTTTGCCATCACATGCATCTATGGTTCATGGAGAACTTAAAAGCAATCCTGTTGAAGCCATCTCTTTTTCCGGATCGTGTTGTTCAGGTACCAATGCTTTGAAATATGCTTTTATGTCGGTGTTGGCAGGTTTTACCAATAACGCAGTAGTAACAGGTTCTGAGAAACTTTCGCATTGGATGTTGGCGAACAATTTTAAAGAAGAGGCTGAAAAATTAAAAAAAGTAGAAGGGAATCCCATCCTCGGATTTGAAAAAGATTTTCTGCGGTGGATGTTATCCGATGGTGCTGCTGCTGTTTTAGTAACGGACACGCCCAATCAAAATCAACTTTCACTTCGCATAGAATATATTGATATTTGTTCATTTGCCAATGAGATTGAAACCTGTATGTATGCCGGAGGTGAAAAATCAGCAGATGGTTCATTGAAAGGATGGGCTGTATTTGACCAATCGGAATGGACAACGCGATCCATTTTTTCATTGAAGCAGGATACCAGACTACTTGATGATTATATCACGCAAGTTGGTACACGAACCATTGCATCTACTTTCAAGAAGTATAATGTTAATGTTAATGAAATCGATTGGTTTATTCCGCATATTTCATCTGAATATTTCCGCTCCCGTCTCGACGATCAAATGCAGTTGAATAACATTCAGATTCCCATGGAAAAATGGTTCCTCAACCTTACTAAAGTAGGAAATGTAGGTTCGGCCTCCATTTTTCTTGCATTAGAGGAATTGTTGTACTCAGGCAAATTGGTAAAGGGAAATAAAATAGCCCTGATCATTCCGGAAAGTGCACGCTTCAGTTATGCGAATGTGCTATTGACAGTTTGCTAATCTTTCGGCATCTGATCACCCATTTTTATGTCCGTATAAAAATTTAAAAAGCAAATGGAAGAAGATAAAGTACCGCAGGACGACGACAACGTACTTGAAGGGAAACTGAAAGTTCTGAAATATGCTATTGATAAAAACGGCAACTATACGAAAGTTAAAACTGTTGGATGGGAACCTGAGAATATTGTTCTTTCTCAAGCCTGGGAAGAAATTAACGAACGTGTTGATGCTGTGCGAAGCAAAGTGCTGAATGGTAAATTGAGTCCTATTGCTTATCACATGGAAAAACAAATGTTGGATGTTTCCATGCTAGCCGGCTATGTTGGATATTCTTCTTTTAGAGTAAAATGGCATTTAAAACCGTGGGCATTTAAAAGATTGTCGGAAACGCAACTCGATAAATATGCAAATGCATTTAGAATTAGTAAAGAACAACTTTTGAAAACCGATTGATTCAAAATCAATAAACGAAATCTCTACAGGGCAAATTCTCAATTCAAATTGAATTCAAATTTTCAACATAACCAATCGGCACATTGCGAAAGTGGTGTAGCTTCCAACCTTCTCAAACATCACGGATTGAATCTTAGTGAACCATTAGTTTTTGGAATAGGCTCGGGATTATTTTTCGGTCACATGCCATTTTTAAAAGTGAATGGAATTCCTGCAACCACTTATAGAATATTTCCCGGATTAATTTTCGCACGCCTATGCAAACGATTGGGCATTGAAATGACAAAGCAAACGTATCGGAGTGAATCCAAAGCAATGGATCATCTCGATAAAATTTTGGAACAGGGAATGCCGGTTGGATTACTTACCAGTGTTTATTATTTACCCTATCTGCCGGAAGCTTTACGTTTTCATTTCAACGCACATAACATTGTTGTTTTCGGAAAACAAAATGGAAAGTATTTGGTGAGCGATCCTATTATGGAAACTATTACCGAAATTGACAGGGAAGATTTGCAACGTGCCCGCTTTGCTAAAGGTGCTCTGGCGCCGAATGGCCGAATGTATTATCCGACTTTTGTTCCCAAAGAAGTTGATTTAAAAAAACCTATTGTCGAAAGTATTAAAAAAACTGCTGTGGACATGACCACCATTCCGGTTCCACTATTTGGGATACGCGGACAACGTTATCTTGCAAAAAGGGTGGCTCAGTATCCAATAAAAATGGATAAAAGAAAAGCAGCTCTCTTTTTAGGAAACATTGTGCGGATGCAGGAAGAAATTGGAACCGGTGGTGCAGGATTTCGTTTTATTTTCGCTGCATATTTACAGGAAGCATCCACTATCCTCAACCAACCATGGCTGCATGATATTTCAAAAGAGGTAACTGAAACAGGTGACCGATGGAGAGATTTTGCCTATGATGCTGCCCGCATTTGCAAGGATCGTGCAGTCACAGGTGAGAATTATCAAAAACTTTCTGAAATGATGCTGGAATGCGCTAATCGCGAAGAGATTATTTTCAATAAACTTAAAAAAATCTCCCTCACATGACGCATGGCACTGCGATTGAAGTTCAACACCTGAAAAAGATTTACAAGGGAGCCCTTCATCCGGCAGTTAATGATATTTCTTTTTCAGTTAAAAGTGGCGAAATTTATGGACTACTTGGCCCTAATGGAGCCGGCAAAACAACTACAATTTCTATTTTATGTGGATTGCTGAAACAAAACTCCGGTGAAGTGAGCATTTGTGGCCTCACCCATGAGAATTCGAACAATGCAATTAAACAGATGATCAGCATTGTGCCACAGGACATAGCGCTTTATCCTACCTTGACTGCAGTTGAAAATTTGGAATATATTGGCAACATGTATGGTTTGAAAGGTGTTGCTTTAAAACAGAAAATTGCTGAATGTCTTGAGATTTTTGGACTGACCGAAAATAAAAATAAGCAAATAGGAAAATATTCAGGGGGGATGAAGCGAAGAATTAACCTTATTGCCGGAATATTGCACCAACCAAATATTTTGTTTTTAGATGAACCGACTGTGGGTGTGGATGTGCATTCACGAAACATAATAACCAAATTCCTTAAAAAAATAAATAGTGAAGGAACCACCATCATTTACACTTCGCACTTAATGGAGGAAGCACAAAATTTGTGTACAAGAATAGCTATAATAGATCATGGAGTAATTATTGCTTCGGGTGAACCAACGGTTTTGATTCAACAATACGGATGCAGTAATCTTGAAGAATTATTTTTAAAGTTAACAGGAAGGAATCTCAGAGACTGATGCTCCGGTTATTTGCAACTATAAAAAAGGAATTCTTAATTCTGATTCGCGACCGGAGCGGATTAGCAATTCTATTTATAATGCCGGTTGCACTGGTAACCCTTATGGCTCTCATTCAGGATGCACCATTCAGAGATTACCAGGAATTAAAAATTCCACTGGTGCTATTGAATCAGGATAAGGGTGAGTTGGGTGAGCAAATTTCGACAGGTCTTGTCACATCAAAAATATTTGAAGTGACGAAATTTTCAGGGACTAACGAGCAATTAAGAAAACAAGTAGCTAATGGAGAATTTGAGATTGGTATTGTGATTCCTGAAAAGTCTTCGGCTAATTTGAATGAAAAAGTGAGATTTTTTGTAAATGAAACTTTAGTTTCTATGGGCATGATTGATTCCTCACAATTAAAAAAAACAATTACTGATGAAGATCTGCCTGTTGTGGTTTATTTTGCACCTGATATTAAAAAATCTTTCAAAAATTCTGTACTCAGCTCTATTCGGCAAGTAGCATCTAAACTTGAATCACAAACATTACTCATTTCATTTAAAAAAGAATTGGGTGCTGATGAACAAACGAAGGATTCCACCGAAAAAGCATTTGGAGATTTCATCACATTTAAAGAAGAAAAATCTGTTGATCAACACAAAACAAATCTGGAATTAAATTCTGTGCAGCACAATGTACCTGCCTGGACTATGTTTGGGATGTTTTTTATTGTGATAACCCTTGCGGGAAGTATGATTAAAGAGCGGGAAGATGGAAGTTATTTACGCATTTTAACCATGCCCGGAAATTATTTAACGGTAATGGCCGGAAAAACAATAACTTATTTGAGCGTTTGTTTGATTCAATGCTTGCTGATGCTGATGGTTGGGATCATCTTACTTCCACTCTTAGGTCTGCCCCAATTGGTGATCGGAAATAATGTACTTGCCATAGCATTTGTAGCCATCTGCTGCGGATTGGCGGCAACGGGGTATGGCGTTTTAGTGGGAACCATCTTTAATACCCATCAGCAATCTGCCACTTTTGGTGCCGTATCGGTAGTAATTTTAGCTGCCTTGGGCGGGATATGGGTGCCGGTATACGTTATGCCTGACGCTATTCGTGTTCTCGCTGAATTTTCGCCGCTCTATTGGGGACTCAATGCATTCCAAAATCTTTTCCTTAACAATGGAAATTTCACTAACGTATTGACTTACACCAACAAACTATTAATATTCTTTGTGTTTACGATTGGTATCGCACTTATTTCAAATAAATTTAAAAACAACTGATTCCATTAAATCGTTTAATTTTGCAATCGGAAAAACAAAATCAAAATCATATGGATGAGATGATAGAAAAGTTAAAAGCAGAAATCATTGAACAATTGAACCTTGTTGATATCAATAAGGACGACATACAAGCAGATACGCCACTTTTTGGAACGGGATTAGGACTTGATTCTATCGACTCAATAGAGCTAAGTGTTTTGCTCGAGCGGAAATACGGTGTAAAAATTACCAATTCGCAGGAAGGCAAAAAAGTTTTTCAAAGTCTAAGAACCATGGCAGAATTTATAATGGAAAATCAGAAAAAATAAGCTCTGGATTTGCTGATGAGTAAAAATATTTATGTTACCGGAATCGGAATTATTTCAGCAATAGGTAAAAATGCTGAGGAGACTTTAATGTCTTTACGGAATAAAAAATCAGGTATTGGTAAATTGCATCATATAAAAACCAGGCATCAGCAAAATCTTTCGGTTGGTGAAGTACCACAAACCGATGAAGAGTTAAAAGAACTTTGTAAGGCTTTCGCCGATGTAATATACACTCGTACTTCACTGCTTGGAATGGTGGCTGTTGCCGAAGCGATTAAGAGTGCAGCCATTGTAGATGTGCAAGAATACAAAACCGGCATTGTGTCGGCAACCAGTGTTGGTGGAATGGGTATTGCCGAAAATTTCTTTTCGAGGTATCTTGATGTTAATGATAATGGTGACTTTTTAAAAAATATAAATACAATCGATTGCAGTGATAGTACAGAGCGTATTGCTGATTATCTTGGAATAAAAGATTTTCTTTCCACCATCAGCACTGCCTGTTCATCATCAGCAAATTCGATAATGTATGGAGCACGTTTATTACAACATGGTATTGTTGACCGGGTTGTGGTTGGTGGTACTGATTCACTTTCGCGATTTACCATTAACGGTTTTCACAGTTTAAAAATTCTGGATCAACAACCATGCAAGCCCTTTGATCTAAACCGCAATGGATTAAATCTTGGAGAGGGTGCAGGATTTTTAGTTTTAGAAACAGAAAAGAGTTTAAATGGGAAAAATGTTTTGTGCAAACTGTCAGGGTACGGCAACTCCAACGATGCTTATCATCAAACTGCCTCTTCACCGGATGGAGCAGGCGCCTTTTTAGCAATGGAAAACGCTTTTCGCAGGAGTGGATTAAAAGCAGAAGATATTAGTTACATCAATGCCCACGGAACGGGAACAGAGGTTAATGATTTGTCGGAGGGATTGGCACTGGAACGCATCTTCAATAAAAAACTTCCTCCGGTAAGTTCCACCAAATCCTTCACCGGACATACTCTGGCTGCTGCAGGTGGAATTGAAGCAGTATTATCGATACTGTCCATTCAAAATAATATAATATATCCGAATCTTAATTTTAAGAATCAAATGCCGGAGCTTGGATTTTCGCCGGCAGTAAATTTAGATGCATATTACAATGTAAAACATGTACTTTCAAATTCATTTGGATTTGGCGGAAATACTTCATCATTAATTTTTTCAAAAGTAAATTGATGAAAGCATTCATTAGGGGAACGGGAATAATATCGCCACAGCATACGTTTGTTACTACAGAATTTCTGAAAGAGATTGTGATATCGGATACTAATTTTCTCAAATGCATAGAACCATCTTACAAAGACTATCTCGATCCTGTTATGGCACGCAGGATGGGACGAATAGTTAAAATGGGTATTGCCGCAGCAACAGAAGCATTAAAAAATGCGAAAATTAAAATGCCTGATGCAATTATTACCGGCACCGCTTTGGGATGTTTGGGTGATACCGAAAAATTTCTTTCGGCAATTATTGCTGATGACGAACAGTTCCTCACTCCTACTTCGTTTATTCAGTCTATACAGAATACGGTGAGCGCACAAATAGCATTACAATTAAAATGCATGAACCATAATTTTACATTTGTACACAAGGGTTTTTCATTTGAAAGTGCCTTGCTGGATGCGCTAATGATGCTGGGAGAAAATGATGCAGAAAATATTCTGGTTGGTGGGTTGGATGAGATGACCGAAAAAAATCTGCTAATATACAGCCGACTGAATAACTGGAAGAAAGAAAATATTCGTTCCAATGAATTATTTACACAAAAAACAGAGGGAACTATTGCAGGTGAAGGAGCGGCGTTTTTTGTGTTAAGTAAAAATCCATCATCAAACGACTATGCCAAATTATGCGGAATAAAAACCATATACAATCCAAGTACTCCGAAAGAAATTAATATCCATATTGATACTCTGCTAAAAGAAAATTCACTTTCCACAGATGATATTAGTCTGATACTTTATGGAATGAACGGGGACACTGCAACCGACAACTTTTATAGTCAAATAAAATCACAATTTTTACCCAACACACCATCCGGTTCATTCAAACATTTGTGTGGAGAATACCAAACCTCAGGAGGTTTTGCTATGTGGATGGCGGCGATGATGTTGAAAAATCAAATGGCTCCCGCAGTAGTGATGCACTCATCGCTACCGGTAATATTACCTATTAAATCAGTTTTGATTTATAATAATTATGAGAATAACCATTCATTGATGTTAGCAGAAAAAGTTTAGATAGGAATTATGTCGGTGAGCTTAGTAAAAAATTGAATTAGCATAAAGAAGCTACTACTTTAGATCATTGATTAAGCATCTTTACACGAATCATTACATCTTCATTTTTCTTCTTTTACATCTCTATTAAAAATTCGTTGTCATCTATAGAAAACATGCGATCAATTCTAAACTGAGTTACAAAAGTTCCATCAACATTTCTTGTGTCCAATATTGATGCTTTTACAACAGCTCCTGTTGCATCATTAATTTTATAACTTGTAAGAAAACCACCTGCTCCATCAATATGAGGTTCGGGAACTTTGTCAATTGGTAAGTTTAGATTTTTTACATTATCGAGGTATAAAAGGTAATGGTGGTTGCCAGTGTATATCCATTTAAATGAAGAACCGACTCCTCGCCTTCCACCTCGTTGAATTTTGGGAAGTTTCTTAATCCAAACAAGTTTCCCCATGGAATCAATTTTGGCAACAAGAATATCATCAAAACAATAAGTAGTAGAAGAAGTCTTTCCATCACCGGAGGTTTGAGAGTATTCACGTTCTCCGATAACTACAAAACCACCTTCACTATCGATACTAAGCTTTTTCAACACAAGGCTTGTTATTCCAACTGATTCTTTATCATCATTAGTTTCCTTAGTTTCATTTTAAAATTTTTGATAACCTGAAACATTTTGATTAATTACCTCAATTGGAATATCATAAGTAACTTTATCGAAAATTTCAATTCCATTTTTCACATTGAATTTGAACAGTCCGCTTACATTTACATAATATTCACCACGGAGATACTGGCTGTTGTTGTACCAAAATTCATTTTTCGAGGATGGTAAATCGTATCAGCTGACCCATTTATAAAATTGACATCTGTGCCACCAAATGGATAACCAGCAGAACTTGAATAACCCATTAACCATAAGTTGCCTCTGCCTTGTGAAAACAAAAAACTTGGCAGTACAATTAATAGAACTATAAATTTTAGTTTCATATAAATTATATAGAGAGTTTGCTATATATAAACTCCCTTGACATCCTTAATTATCTTATAATTGAAAGTTTACCAGACCCAATCAATTGTTTATTTGAATAAACTGTGTAGTAATATAAGGATGGATTAATATTAAGTGTGCTGAAAGTAAATTCAGTTGAATTGCTTTCAAGTAAAGTTCGATATATTTCCTTACCATACGAATCAACTAATACAAACATTCCACTAGTTTCATTAGGCAATTTATAGAATAATGTTGCTATATCCTTAGTTGGATTCGGACTGATTGATGCACTGTATTGAACTTTGTCTTTTACCAGTGTTGTGTTACCAGAATTTGCTGACTCAGTTGCGATCACATTACATTGGGCATTGCTCAAAAAGTGGCAAACGATCAAACCCAAAATCAAAATAAATTTTTCATGTCAATTTCCGATTAATTATTCTGTTTGCAATTAAGTCAATAAAATTTATCACTGATTTGATTCATATGAAAATACCAGTTTTAATGGACATTACCAGCAACTCCACTCCATAGTCAGAAAAAATAATTTTTTTATGGTTATAAACCTACAAATCCAAGCTATTTGATCAAACTACATATATCTTTGTAAACTTAAAACAAATTTACACTTAAAAAACAAGTATTGGCAAAAATATTCTTTCTGTGATTTATTTAGATGCAATAATACTCAAAAAACTCATGAGTCATGAACTATTTTCTATAATTCAGACCATTAGATTAGTAAATGATCATCAGTAATGTTAATACTAAGAGGATTCTGATAATCCCGGCAATCCCTTCGAATTAAGACTACCCCCTAAAAATGCATCAAAATCCGCAAAAAAGTAGATTAAAAGTATGCAAAATTCATTTAAAACATGCCTCCAAGATACTATTCAGACTAAGCCGAAAAAATTAGCCGGAATGTAGCCAAAATCATTATAAAAATAGCCTAAAAACATGCAAAAGAGTGCATTAAGCAGTCCTGGTCGGACAAAGTAAAAGAATCAAAAAAGGCCTCACAAATGTGAAGCCTTTTTTGTGCTATCGCAAAATGATTAATCTAATTTCGTCCAGACTACTGTTGCTTTTAAAAAGCATTCCGGGTTCATCAATCCAACAATAACTTCCCTAACATCTTACCACCTTTAGCATACGATTCGGCAATGCGTGTTCCGGCATCATAATCATAACCCATCACTTGAGAGCCGGGCACTTTTTGTTGCGAAAGTTTAGCTACAACAGTGGAAGGATTTGCAGTCTCCACAAAAATATATTCAAAACTAACATAAGCCGCTTGTTTCATCACACCAATATTAAAACCCGGTTCAATAAAAGTAGTTTTCACAATCAGTGTGTATTTCGCTTCCGGATTGTCACCATATTTTGCGCCTGATTTTGCAAGAATATCGTTGATGAGTTCTTCAAACTTTGGTTGATATCTGTCTGCTCTTGCTTTTTCCCAGCCCTCTTTAAATTTATCACCTTTGCCAGGTTCTTTTTCATTATATTCACTCACTTTCTTATCCACATACTCAGCTTCAGTTTTGAATTTTCCAACACCAAAACTTGAATAATCATATTGAATATTAACTTTCTTCTCAGATTTCACCGCATCAATACTGCCGGAATCAACTTTAATTTTTTGTGCAGAAACATTAGATGCAACCATTAATAGGATAACTGAAGCAGCTACCACGAATTTTTTTATCATAATTTTTATTTTAGGGGTTTAAGCGACAAATATAAAAGGAAAACTCATCCCTCCAAGCATACCTCGATTTTAATTACATTTGCTGCCCTTTCAAAAACAATGACTAAGCCGGAATTTACTGTAACCCAATACTGCAGGATCAGGGAAAATACCATCTCAAAAAATGGTAATGCGCTGTTCAACAACCCCAACGAACCATTTAGCCGGTTTGCAGATAATGCATATCGTTTTTTAAATATGGCTTATCCTAAATTTCATAAAATGGATAATCTTTCGAAATTGGGGCTGCTTGCAAGCGATATTATGTTGAATAACAATAATTTATGGAATAAATACACCCCTTTTGAAGTTGGGGTGGTTTTGAGCAACCAAAATTCTAGTCTCGATACCGATATCAAATATTACGAACAGGTCAAAAAGGGGGTGGCAAGTCCTGCCATTTTCGTATATTCGCTGCCGAATATTGTCATAGGAGAAATCTGCATCCGAAACGGAATAAAAGGCGAAAATTCCTTCTTTATTTCTGACCATTTTAATGCCTCTCAACAGGTTCAATACGTGAACAATCTGCTCAAATCAAATGTTGTGAAAGCATGCATTTGTGGATGGGTTGAATTAATGGGCAACACGTATTATGCCTTCCTTTATCTGGTAGAAAAATCAGGAGACACGAAAGGTTCACCGTTTAATATTCAAACTATCGAAGATCTATTTAATAATAAGATTGAATGACTGAATTAAAAGAAAATTTGAAGAAGCAGATTGTTGAACAGTTAAATTTGAAAGATCTCAATCCTGCTGATATTGGTGACGACATGCCACTTTTTGTGGAAGGTTTGGGTCTAGATTCCATTGATGCGTTGGAGTTAATTGTATTGCTCCAACAACATTATGGTATTAAATTGGCTAAGGCCGAAGATGGACCAATAGTTTTTAAATCGGTGAACACAATGGCTGAATACATCATGGCCAATAAGAAATAAATTTCAGATGGGTACCTCCGTTTATGTTGCCCATGTTGGTATCATTTCTCCGATAGGTAACAATCTTGCCGAAAATTTACAAGCTTTTGAAGAGCATCGCTCAGGTGTAGATCGTGCACAGTTTCTAAAAACACGACATGATGCAGAATTTCCTCTTGCCGAAGTCAAATTTACCAATGAGGAATTGGCAAATAAATACGATCTCGATATTGGATTGAGTCGTACTATTTTGTTAAGTTATGCCGCTGCTGCGGAAGCACTCGCCCCTTTCGATCGAAAACAAATTAATGAATTCCGTACAGGATTTATTTCTGCCAGCACAGTTGGAGGAATGGATAAAACAGAATCTTTTTTTGAAGAGTATATCAACGATTCTCAATCGGGAGATTTAAAGTTGGTGATGCATCACGACTGCGGAAAACCTACCGACTATGTATGCAACAAATTAGGATTAAAAGGTTTTGTTACTACAATCAGCACTGCTTGTTCGTCGTCGGCAAATGCCATTATGCTAGGTGCGCGAATGATTAAAAGCGGACAACTGGATATTGTAGTTGCAGGTGGTGTTGATGCACTAACGAGGTTTACATTGAATGGATTTAACACACTCATGATTGTTGATCGCGAACAAAGTCGCCCTCTTGATCAAACACGAGTTGGATTAAATTTAGGTGAAGGTGCTGCTTATGTTGTTTTGATGAGTGAACATGCTGCGAAAGTATTCGCTCCAAATATTCTTTGCAAAATTTCCGGCTATTGCAATACGAACGATTCCTTTCATCAAACAGCTTTATCGGATGATGGCAAAGGACCGTTTTTAGCTATGCAAGGCGCACTTCAAATGAGTGGACTGCTTCCATCTGATATCAGTTACATCAACATGCATGGCACCGGCACACAAAATAACGATCAGGCCGAAGGAAAAGCTGTTGAGAAAATATTTCATCCGAATTATCCAAAATTAAGTTCAACAAAATCATTTACCGGCCATACGCTTGGCGCAAGTGGGGCTATTGAAGCTGTATTTTCTTCAATGGCAATCAACAAAGGATTGATCTTTCCCAATTTTACATTCAATCAACCCATAGATGGTTTACATATAAAACCAGAAACTACATTTCAAAAAAATGTATCAGTGAATCATGTACTTTCCAATTCGTTTGGTTTCGGAGGAAACTGCACATCATTAATATTTTCAAAAATTTAATAATGGGCGCATTTATTAACGGAGCCGGAACTATATCACCTCAAAGCACTCACAATAACGAAGTGCTAAAAAATGGTTTTATGACACTTGCCGGAAACCGTTTTAGTTGCATTGAACCTGATTATAGTCAGTTCATTGATGTAAAACAGATTCGCCGAATGAGCAGGATCATTAAAATGGGTGTGGTAGCTGCTCAAATGGCTTCACGCGACGCTGAAATAGACAATCCTGATGCAATTATTGTTGGTACGGCTTTTGGTTGTTTGGAGGATACGAACTCTTTTCTATCTAAACTGGTTCAGTACAAAGAAGATATGCTTAGTCCAACAGCGTTTATACATTCTACACACAACACTATTGCAGCTCAGGTGGCTATTATCTTCCGTTGTCACGGATACAACAGCACGTATGTTCACAAAGGCATTTCCTTTGAAAGTGCTTTGATGGATGCTGTATTGTTATTAGAAGAAGGTGCATCGAAAAATGTTTTGGTTGGTGGTGTAGATGAAATAACCGAAACCGGATTCAACATAATGAACAGATTGGGTTTGTATAAAGATGATGAAAAAATCAACAGTGATAATCTTTTACATTTAAAAACAAAAGGAACTGTAGCAGGAGAAGGAGCCACATTTTTTTCGGTGTCGGATACAAGAACAAATAAGAGTATTGCTGAAATAAAATATGTGCGAACATTTTCATTTAATACTTTGGATGAAGTAATTACAGAAACGAAAAAAATATTTTCAGAAAATTCGATCATTAAACCCGATATGTTGATAGCAGGTTTTAATGGAGATGAAAAAGACGATAAACTCACCAATGAATTTATAAATAAAATTGGATGCAGCGACATTGCAACCGGTTACAAACACCTTTGCGGGGAATATGGAACTGCTTCGGCATTTGGTTTATGGATGGCGACAACCATATTGAAGGAAAAACGGGTTCCGGTCGCATTTAAACTTGATGGAGCATCAGGAAAAATAATAGAAAATATATTACTATACAATCATCACGGTGATATTCATCATTCGTTGATATTAGTGACATCATGCTAAATTACAAAAACACGCTGCTTTTATTCGGAATTCTGTTTGCTATAACAGGAGTGGTGGATTACTATTTTGATATACCGGTATGGGTATATGCAATACTTGCTGGGTCGCTATTGTCAATACTTTTTTTCGGATCCTATTTTATACACTCCAATTTTCACATCCCGGTAATATGTCACGGGGTATCCACAAAAAATGAAATTGCACTTACATTTGACGACGGTCCGGAAGAAAATCATACAAGTAAGATTTTAGATATCCTTAAACTTAATCATGTACCGGCTACGTTCTTTTGTATTGGCAGCAAAGTTGTGAAAAACCACTCACTCATTAAAAGGATGGAAGCAGAAGGACATTTGATTGGCAACCACAGTTATACTCATCATTTCTTTTTTGATTTGTTTACGAAAAACAAGATGAAAAAGGAACTTGAAGACACCAACCAAATTGTGGAGGAAGTCATCAGCAAAAAAATGAAATTTTTCAGACCTCCCTACGGTGTTACTACTCCCGTTCTGGCAAAAGCGATTCGTGAAACCGGGATGCTGCCTGTTGGATGGAGTGTTCGATCGATGGATACAGTAATTAAATCGGAAACAAAGCTGGTTGAAAAACTGAGTGCCGATATTAAACCGGGCGATGTGATATTATTGCATGATACGGCAAGAGTTACTATAGACTCCTTAGAATTGATTATTTCAGCAATTCGCAAAAAAGGATTGAATCCGGTGCGATTAGATCATCTGTTAAAAATGGAAGCTTATGGATAAGAAACTGCTTTTAGCGTTAATGCTTATATTCTCTGCATTTAAAATGACATCACAACCAAAAGGATATGTGGCGGTTACGAATGTTGCTGAATTTCGTCAGAAGATGTCGGAAGCAGCAGCAAAAACAAATTCTGTGAAAAGCGACTTTACTCAGGAAAAAAATCTGACAGTGCTTGATGAGAAAATTGTATCGAAAGGAATATTCAGATTCAAAAAACAAAAAAAAGTGCGAATGGAATATACCAGTCCGTTCAAATACCTTTTTATTATAAATGGAGAAAAAGTCACCATAAGGGATTCGCAAAAGTCGACTTCCTTTTCGGCACGTAGCAATAAGTTGTTTACTGTGATCAATAACGTAATTATTGATTGCATTCAGGGAACAGCACTTGATAACAAAGATTTTACTTCAACAGTTTACAAAAACGATAAAAACTATCTGCTAGTTTTAAAGCCGGTAAAAAAAGAATTACGTGAATACTTCAACGAAATCAATGTATCTCTTGATATAAAAGACCTCTCAGTTTCGAAGATAGACATGATAGAACCATCGGGTGACAACACCGTGATTCTGTTTCAAAACAAAGAAATTAATGCAACTATCCCGGATGCGGAATTTACTATTGATTAGCATGTTAACTGTTTCATGGGGATGCAAACAACCTGCTTATTTGCAGCTTCCGCAAACAGATGCATCAACACCATGTTTGAACTTGTTAAATGCTGAATTTAAAACTGTACTCTACAATGGCCACATCAATGTTGTTGGAAATCATTTGAGTGGTTTGTTATTATTCAAGCAAACAGGCAAAGATTCCACCCGGGTAGTGTTCTCCACCGAAATGGGAATTAAATTCTTCGATTTTGAATTTACTCCTGCAGGCTTTAAAGTTATCTATTGTATCGATAAACTGAATAAAAAAGTAATACTGCGTCAGCTGGAAAAAGATATCGGATTGTTGTTGTTTCAAAATATTATTCCAAACAACATCAAAAACTATAAAGGCACCAATGAAATTTATATGGGAACTTCTTCCGGCAAAGCGGAAACGTACTATACAACAGATTCATCATGTACTCACATAAAACGAATAGAGGATGTTTACAAAGGCAAACTAAAAATACTCTTTCATTTAACCGAACTTAAAGGCGGGATGCCGGATTCAGTTTACATCGATCATAAAAATTACGAATTCAATATCAGTTTAAAACAAATTCAACGATAATGCTTAAAGACCATTTTTACACACTTACGGATCCTGTTTCCATAAAGGGAATGAATTTCAGAACCGAGATTAGCCTGAACAGTAAGCATCCCATTTTCAAAGGTCATTTTCCGGGACTCCCTGTGGTACCCGGTGTTTGTATGATGGCCATTGTAAAAGAACTCTTGCAAAAGGGTGTCGGTAAAAAATTAATGCTTCAAAAAGCTGACAACATAAAGTTCATGGCACTCATTAATCCAAATGAACATCCAACTGTTGAAGTAGAGATTAAATATTTGTCTAACGAAGATGGTACTTATTCCACAGATGCAGTAATTTATGCAGGCAACAGGCCCTATTTTAAACTCTCAAAAGCTGTGTACCGCTGATTGAAAAATGGATTACAAAAGCACATATCAGGAAAAATTTAAATCACTCAAGATTTGTGTGCTTATTCCAACCTATAATAATGCTGCTACCTTAAAAAGTGTTATTGGTAGTGTTTTAGAATACACTAATGAAATAATTATTGTCAATGATGGTTCCACAGATGCTACCGCTTCTATTTTATTGGAATACTCCTTCCTTAAACAGGTAAATTATTCAAATAACAAGGGTAAAGGATGGGCACTGCGAACAGGATTCAAATATGCTTGTGAACAAGGATATGATTATGCTATTACCATAGATTCGGATGGACAGCATTTCGCTAAAGATTTGCCGGTGTTCATTGAGAAATTAGAAAGCGAAGGTTCTTGTTTGATCATTGGTGCACGCAATATGAATCAATCTTCAGTTCCCGGAAAAAGTAGTTTCGGTCATAAATTTTCTAATTTTTGGTATTGGGTAGAGACCGGCTTAAAAGTTCCCGATACACAATCAGGATATAGATTATATCCCATAAAATTATTGAATAAAACTTCTTTCTATACGAGAAAATTTGAATTTGAAATCGAAGTCATTGTGCGAGCCGCATGGAAAGGCATCAAAATTGAATCTGTTCCTGTTTCAGTATACTATGCGCCATCAGGAGAACGTGTAACACATTTCAGACCCTTTAAAGATTTCACAAGAATCAGCATCCTTAATACCCTACTGGTACTAATTACTTTTCTATACATCAACCCCAGAAATTTTTTAAGAGCCATTTTTAAACAAGAAACTTACACAAAGCTAAAAAACGAAGCTTTAAATAGAGATGAGTCCAATATTTTATCTGCCGTTTCAGTTGGTTTCGGTGTATTTATGGGCATCATCCCTATTTGGGGATTTCAGTTGATAACTGCCATTGCGCTATCGGTACTTTTTCGGCTGAACAAAGCACTGGTGATTATCAGTGCCAACATCAGTCTGCCTCCACTCATCCCATTCATTATTTTTCTAAGCTATAAAGTCGGGGCTTTATGGATAACTGATAATACAATTGAATTAAATTTTACCAGTGATATTACGATTGAGTCCATTCATGAAAACTTTTTACAATATCTGTATGGAAGTATAACTCTTGCGATTGGTTCAGCCCTAAGCTTCGGGATCATCACCTACTTGTTGTTGACCATTTTCCGAAAAAAGAAAACAACATACGCCAATGAGTAAACTATTACTGGCTATCTATTCATTTTTTGAATACCGGAAAACATTGCTGTTCGGTGTGTTTGGTAGTGTTTTGCTTTTATTAAGTATTCTTGCATCGAAGATTGAAATTAGTGAGAACATTTTTGAGATGCTTCCGCAGGAAAAGGAATCGGAGCAGCTGACTGCCTTCATGAAAAATTCGAAATTTTCGGATCGTATGCTGGTTATCATCTCACAAAAAGATACGACTGCTGAAGCTGACCCGGATCAATTGATTAGCCTTGCTGATTCTTTTGCAGGTAAAATATCGAACGATTTAATCCAATACATAAGTTTACTCAATTATAAAACTGATGATAGCAGTATATCTTCCGTTCTTAATGTTTTCGATGAGCATCTTCCAATATTTCTTGATGATAACGATTATCTAAGACTGGATTCGGCCATCACGGAGTCGGGAATAAAAGATAAGGTTAAATACAACTACCAAACTTTGTTATCACCATCCGGTATAGGATTAAAAAAATACATTTTAAAAGATCCTTTAGGAATAAACTTTCTGGCGTATAAAAAATTAGATGCATTCAAAACCGATGAGAGCATTGAACTTTACGACAACCATTACCTTACATCGAACCGCAGGGCATCGTTAATGTTTATTGATCCTGCGTATCCATCCTCTGAAACAGAAAAAAACACCACATTTTTCAATAAAATGGATAGCCTTGTCCATCAATTTAATATCGAGAATCCAACTTTCAATACTTTATACTTTGGTGCTCCATTAGTTGCAGCAGGCAATTCAAAGCAAATCAGAAAAGATACCTTATTAACTTTATCCATCACTCTGGCACTGTTACTTTTAGTGATAGTACTCTATTTCAGAAACTTTATTACTCCTCTATTCATACTTATTCCTGTAGTTTTCGGAGCTCTTTTCGCGGTAAGCATCATTGCTGTTGTTAAAGGAAGTATTTCTATAATTTCAATAGGAGCAGGATCATTGGTCTTGGGCATTGCAGTAAACTATTCATTACATTTTCTCACACATTTAAAATACCATCCAAATATACGGGATGCCATTAAGGAGTTATCATTTCCTATGACAATAGGTTCATTAACTACTATTGGCGGATTTCTTTCCCTTCAGTTTGTAAATGCTCCTGTTTTGCGTGATCTGGGATTATATGCAGGATTAAGTCTTTTGGGTGCTGCTTTAGCGACATTAATTTTCCTTCCGCACTTTGTAAATCCTACAAAAATAAATTCTTCAGTAACCAACTCTCAAAAAGAACCTCTTCTGTTAGTATGGCTAAAAAGTATACCCACAAGCAAATATTTCGTGTGGTTGTTGATTCTGATCACACCTGTACTTTTATATTTCGCTCCAAAAGTGGAATTCGAATCCGATATGTATAAAGTCAATTACATGTCGAATGAACTAACTGCTGCCGAGAAAGAAGTTAACAAGATTAGCAGTTACTATCAAAAGTCAATTTATTTGTTTAACAGTGGCACTACACTTGAAGAGGCGCTAGTTGAAAGTGAAAAATCACTACCTTTACTTCAGGGACTAAAAAAAGATGGAATAATTTCTACTTTCACAAGTGTTTCTCAACTACTCCCATCTGTTGATGAACAAAACAAAAGAATTGCGAAATGGGAAAAATACTGGTCGAAAGAAAAAATTAATACTGTTTATGATCGATTTACAAGCGAAGGTAAAACTTTTCAATTTAAAGAAACCGCTTTTTTGCCATTAAAAGACATCACAGAAAAACGATACTTAACCTTAACACCTGAAGAAACGAATACACTGAAAGAATCTCTCTTAAATAATTTTATTGATGAAAAAGATGGGAAAGTGGCATTAACAAGTCTAATTAAAACTACTCCCGAAAACACTCAAACAGTTTATAAAACCTTTTCAAATTCTGATAATACTGTTCTATTTGATAGAAAATACATTACCGACAAACTAGTTGGAATTGTAAATGCTGATTTCAATTTTATCACAATTTGGACATCCTTATTAGTATTTATAGCCTTACTACTTACCTATGGCAGAATAGAGCTAGCGCTAATTTCATTTTTACCTATGGTAGTATCGTGGATTTGGATACTAGGAATTATGGCTCTACTGGATATAAAATTCAATATCATAAATATTATTCTATCCACATTGATTTTTGCATTAGGAGATGATTTTTGCATTTTCACTACTGATGGATTGCAGCAACGGTATGCACGGAAAGCTAATAACATTAGATCTGTATCTACTTCAATAACACTTTCTGTCATCACCACCATTATTGGAATGGGAGTTCTAGTATTTGCACAACATCCGGCCCTACAATCTATTGGATTTGTGTCGATTGTTGGTATATTATGTGTGTGGTTGATATCGCAGGCGTTACAGCCGCTGTTATTTAATTTTTTCATCACCAAACCAACAGCATCTAAACATGAACCTTATTCATTTTTTAACATCGTAAAATCCATTTTCGCTTTCAGTTTCTTTACATTTGGCGCAATATTAATTGGAATGATTGGAATAATACTTCTTAAGCTCATACCAGGTAATCTTACGAAGAGGAAATACATTTATCATTATATCCTCAGCAAATTTTGCGGATCAATGATTTACATAATGGTGAATGTAAAAAAGAAGATCATAAACAATCACAAAGAAAACTTTTCAAAACCCGCTGTTATCATTGCCAACCATTCCTCCTTTTTAGATATACTATTGCTGGTAATGCTCCACCCGAAATTAATTTTACTCACCAATAAATGGGTGTGGAATTCTCCCGTATTTGGTTTGGCTATCCGGCTTGCCGAATATTACCCTGTAATTGAAGGAGCTAATAACACCATTCCACAGCTCTCCAAAAAAGTAGCCGAAGGATATTCAATTGTAGTCTTTCCGGAAGGTACACGGTCGGGTACAGGTAAGTTAGGCCGTTTTCATAAGGGGGCGTTTTATCTCGCTGAGCATATGAAACTTGACATTTTACCAATTGTTATCCATGGTGCCAACTACACCATGACAAAAAATCATTTCTATTTAAAAAATGGTTCACTAACAATAAATTTTCTGCCGAGGATAAAAGTAGATGACACCACCTTTGGCGCTACCTATCAGGAAAGGACCAAATTAGTAGGAAAATATTTCAAAGAAGAATACATCAAGCTAAGTGAAAAAGTTGAAACTCCCTCCTATTTTAAACAACAGCTTTTTAGTAATTTTCTGTTTAAAGGTCCGGTATTGGAATGGTATATGAAAATTAAGGTTGGGC
>Ga0105044_10001066_pt1 | contig 35766 bp, 30 predicted proteins | sample MAT01_FD_78092 | JGI IMG/M metagenome (GOLD analysis project Ga0105044, IMG submission 78092) | Freshwater microbial communities from Lake Fryxell liftoff mats and glacier meltwater in Antarctica - MAT-01 | ecosystem: Environmental > Aquatic > Freshwater > Ice > Liftoff microbial mat | place...
CTCGGTGCCGTAGAGGGTGGCGGCGGAGGGACCTTTCACGATCTCGATGCTTTCGATCTCTTCGGGATTGATATCGTCGAGGCGCGAAGGGGTCTGACCACCAGTGGCGATCGCCGAGCTGCCGCTGTTGGCGGCCACTCGCACTCCGTCGATGATCACGACCGGCTCGTTGGACAGCGAGATCGACGACTGACCACGAATACGAATGCGCGAGCCGACGCCTGGTTCGCCGCTGGCAATCACGTTCACGCCCGCAGCGCGACCGGCGAGCACTTGGCTCAGATTGGAAACGGGGAGCTCCGCGATCTTCTCCGCCACGTTGATCGTGGCCGTGGCATTCGCCAGCTCGACCTTACGCTGCGAACCGGTCACGGTAGTTACCACGGCGGCCAAGGAGAAGGCCGCTTGCGTCAGCGCTACGTCCTGCACGGCTGGGGCCGACCCCACGGTCAATGCGACCTTTCGGGGTTCGTAGCCGATGCGGCTGACCTCGAGGGAAATCGGGCCAGTCGTCGTGAGTCGCAGCATATACCGGCCGTTTTCTGCGGTCAGGGTCCCGTTAGAGGTCCCGGAGACGAGCACGCGCGCCTGCTGAACGGGCTGACCCGTGGCCGCGTCGGTCACGCGCCCAGTGACAGTGCCACCGCCCTGCGCCCACGCGGGCTGCACGGCGACGGCCGCTGCGGCCGTTAAAGCCGCTGCCGTCCGCACCACTGCGGAACGCCAAGGCGTCGTCCGCGAACGCATGAGAAGGGATGGCGGCGCACCCAAAAGCGCGCTCCGCAGGAACGCGATAACACCGGTTTGTTGCATCTCGTGAACTCCGCTGTACAGGATCACCCACCGACCACCGGGCGTGTGGCCGGACATGACTTCAGCACGCACGCCTACGGCGGCGACCGAAGGTCGTCGCAGCAGAACGCGGTGCTGGGCCATTCTCGTGCAAGGGCCACCTTTCGGTCGGCCCCGAAATAGCGGGAGCAGAGTGCGCTGCGGGTGAATCGCGCGCGACTCGGTGGTGGGAAACGTCGGACAAGCACCAGCGGACCTATCACGCGCAACCGGGAGATGGCACGTTGCATTTGTACCAGTCCAACAAACGATCGCGCCGCGCCGTCACACGGCGCTTTCAGGAACCGCCGTGGAGGCCGGATTCGAGATCGTACGGCGTTCGGCAGAGCCTGTCAATAGCGTTTGCGGTTACCGCAGGCATTAGCCGGGGTCAACCGGCTTGTGAGAGGGACGGCGGCGTAGACCTTACACCCGCGGGTGTTGAATATCCGGTAGACCCATGTGCACTTTCCCGATCGTCGCCATAGCTTTCGCCATGCCCTCCAGTCTCACGATGGCTCGTGCATGTCGGCGCATGCGTGCAATGGCGCTGGTGCAGTTTCTCGCGCTGCCGCTCGGCGCGCAGTCCGCCGGGAAGAGTATCGTGCGCGGCGTGGTGGCCACTGACGCGGGGGCTGCGCTCGAAGGGGCTCAAGTGCGTCTCTTGCTCGGCTCCGTTCCTTTGGCTGTCGCCGAATCCGACGAGGGGGGCGCCTTCGCTTTCTCGCAACTGACACCGGGCCCCGCGTGGCTCGAGGTGCGTCGCCTCGGCTTCCGGCCCGAGTCGCTGACGCTCACTATTCGCGAAGGGGATCCGGTGATGCTGAGCGTGCGACTCACGCGCTTGGCCACGGAGATCGCAGCCGTGCAGATTCTCGGGCGACGTGAGGAGACCGGCCCCATAGCCGGGTTCTACAAGCGTCGGCAGACCGGCAACGGTCGGTTCTTTGCGTACGCCGATATCGTCCGTCGGAATGCCGTCAGTATGTCGGACCTGCTGCGCAGCGTTCCTGGCATTCGCATCGAAAGTCGCGGCATGCAGAACGCCGTGCGTATCCGGGGTAGTCGCTGCTCCCCGCTGGTGCTGCTCGACGGGCAGGCACTGATGGCCGGCGAAGTGGATCTCGACGCTTGGGATCCCCGTACCTTCGAGGGAATCGAGGTCTACAGCGGGCCGGCCACCGTTCCCGTCGAGTTCCAGCGCAACCAGCGCATGAGCAGCTCTTGCGGCACCGTTGTGCTCTGGTCGCGGTTGGGTGAGCCTCGCGCGCCGCGCCGGCAGAAAGGAGACATGTCCCCGGCCGCCCGGATTGCGGTGCTGCTGCAGGAGGGAAATACCTTTCTCCCGGCTGAAGTCGAGCGTTCGGCCGGCATCGATTCGGCGGCCTTCGTCGAGCCGATCTACCCCGATTCCCTTTTTAACGCGGCGATCGGCGGACGGGTGCTGGCCGAAGTCGTGGTGTCGGCAGCGGGTGTCGCGCTCATGGACACCTTCAGCGCCGTCACCGCCACGCACCGCAGCTTCGTCGAGCCGGTGAGACGCGCCCTGCGCGAGCAGCGCTTCACCCCGGCCGTCCGGCGCGGTACCCCGGCGCAGCAGGTCCTGCAGCTGCCCTTCGAGTTCGTTCCCGACTCCACCGCTCGCCGGCGTCGCTAGCCAGAAATGCCCACGGCGGCATGGCATAGCGGCCGAATCGGGCCGGCCCATTCACACTCTGCAATCGACTACCCGCCAGGGCCCCGCCCACTGCCCGGAGGAGCGTCTCGAGTTCGAATGGTTTGTGCACCAGCGTGAACACGAGGTAGTCGCTGGGGGGCACGACACCGTGCGCATGGGTCAGGACGTCGCCAAGGGGCGACGTGCCGCTCGATCGCAGGTGCCATCGCAGCCACCTTCTGCGCGTTGCTGAGACGCTCCTCGATACCGCGTCGCTCGGTCGCGTCCCGTAACGAGGTCTGCCTGTCGATCAGGGCGCCCTCCCCATCGTGCAGCGGGCGGGTGAGGGTCTCGAGCCACCGGTAGTGCCCATCGCCGCACCGGAAGCGATACGAAATGAGGGTGGTCAACTCGCCGCGAAGTGCAGAGAGGTGCGACTCGCGGACGATGCGGCCAGCGTCGTCGGGGTGAAAATACGCGTACGGCGACTGGCCGACGAGTTCCTCAGCACTCCAGCGCACCACCTCCAAAGCCGACAGCGAGACGAACTCGTACCGCCCGTCCGTCGCATGGCGGTGAGGCCATCTCCCCGCAGCCCCACGTTATGAAGCCGGTTGGCGCCGGCCGCTATACCGGTTCAGCCGCAGTTTTCGTTCAGGGATAGCTTCGACCCACGGTCAGAACACCGTGTGATCGCCGCGCTCGATCGTGGCCTCACCCTTCACGAGGCGCCCGTAAAAATCGAAGAGCGTCTCCCGGCCCGCTGACGGCGTCGCCGCCGCATCATATCGCCCCGCAGCTGCGTCCCACACGAGCATCGACTCCGTCGCGTAATACCGGCCGATGCGCGCCAGCTCCGCTTTGTCCGACAGTGCTGGCACGACTCGACCAAGCGTGCCGAGTACGGCGATAATGGTGTCGAGTAACGCCACTGGGACCTGTTTGAACTTGGGCGGCCGACCCAGCAACGCAAACAGCTGCTCACCTTGTTCGCGCGGGGTCATCGCCGCGCCCGGTCCGCCAATCGGCAGCACGCGGTTGTACCGCGACGTGTCCTCGAGACACTCGGCGAGATAGTTGCCCAAATCGTCGTCGCTGATCGGCTTGCATGCGGTCAGCGTCCCGTTGCCGAACACGAGAAAGGGCTTCCCCTGCTTGAGCCGGTCGAGTTGCCCTGACAGCGACTTGAAGTACGCCGTCGGTCGCACGATCGAGTACGTCAGCCCCGAGTCTTTCAAACGCTGTTCGAAGGCGAGCTTTGCATGCTGGAAGGCGAGCGTCGGCTTCTGCACGCAGATCGCCGACAACAGCACGAACTGCGTCACGCCAACCGCGGTCGCGGCGTCGAGCGCGTGGATGTGCGCCTGATGATCGATGGCCCACGAGTCCTTGGGCGCGCCCGTGCGTGAAGCCATGCACGACACCACGGCATCGAATCGCTCTCCCTTAAACCCGTCGCGCGCGAGCGAGGACGGGTCGCGCGCGTCACCGTAGCGGATAGTCGCGCCGGCCATCGCTGACGCATCGGCCGCCGCCAGTGCTCCACCCCGTCGTGGCCGGACGAAACACACCACGTCGTGACCGTGGCGAACCAATGCTTTCACTGTCGCTCGTCCGATGGTTCCAGTCGCGCCGAGCATGAAGACGCGGCGGCGGGCGGGCGCACCGGTGAGTGTCGTGGCGGGAGTCGGTGGTGCAGTCATGCGGGCAAATTAGCGCGATGGCACAGGTGGCGACGTGATCTGTGGCGACACGCGGGCTGACATGAGCAACAAAGTGTGTGTCAGGTGCGCTCCTCTGGCGCCCGATGCGGCCCGGATGCATGCTCGATGTGCCATCGTGTTGTCTTCAGCAGGGAGGGCCCGTGTCCGTTCTGTACGTCAACATCATGTGGGCGATCGTTCTTTTCGGAATCCTGCTCTGGACCACAGCATGTGTTGCGCTCAACGCGGCACTGCGCCGCGGCATGCGCAACGTCGGTATGGTGCTCACGTATGGAGTCGGCGCGTGGATGCTGGTCGATCTACCGTGGCGCGAAGCGCTGGTGACGTGGAGTGTTTTCGCGGCCATCGGCGGAGTGCTCGCGCTGGTCTACGAACTCTGGGCACGTCGGCGCTACCGTGGCACCGGCCGCACGCCACACCCTCTCTTCCAGCTGCAGGGGCTCCTGCTCTGGCCCGCGATGATTCCCGATGCTGTGGGGCTGATGTTCAACGAGGCGGGGATTCTCCCATCGGACGATCGCACTGAGCACATGGAGCACGTGGAGCACGTGGAGCCCGCGCGCCCGGTGCCGTGATCGCGATGGTATCGACGGAAGCGACGGGAGCGAATTCCATCGCGGCGCCGGTTAGGGGGATTGACGGACGGCCGCGGGAGACGTGGACGATGATGGTGATGGAGCCGCATCCGGTTTAGCCGCATTGGCGCCGCCTTGGCATTGTTCCGTTGCACTGGTGGGCAGTCTCCACACGTTACCCATCTCCGACGCGACCACCATGCACATGCCGACCTGGCGCGCAAGCTCGCGTGCGTCAACCATGTTTTCGAGCGGCTCCGGATACTCAATGAGCACGCCGTTGGTGGCGCGCAGTCGCATCAAGAGATCTGGCGCGGTTGCGGAACCGACCCCCGTGGGCACCGTGCGCGACGGTCGCCCGGTGATGAAGTACGTCGCGACAGGATCGTTGCTGTACAGCGCGTGTACGCGGCCGCGTGTGCGCAACCAGTCAGCCGATGCGGTACCGGTCCAGGACTCGCTGCCATAGTCGTCCCGATCCAGAAGCAGACTCTTTACATCGAAGTAACCCTGCGAGGCTGCCGCAACCAGCCAGCCGAGGCACGCGGCGAAAGCGACGGCCCTCGCGCCGGTTGAGGCGACGCGAAGCTGTGTGTGAATCGCGAGCAGTGCAGCAATGCCGATCGTGAGTACGGCGGGCGCGAGGAGACGGTCGTCCAGTGGAATGCTGTCGCCGACAAACAATCGTGAGTAGACAAGCATTGCTGCGTAGCTACCTGCAATCGTCAACGATGCCAGAATCGTTCTCGCCGAGAGACCTTCGGGTGTGACCGCCGGCGCAACCTCTCGGCACGCGCGACGGATTGACGCAACCATCACTGCGACGATGCCGATCAGCAGCACGAGCGCAGTATCGATACGCACCCATGCGGGAAACGTGGTTGCCAGTGGCACAAGCTGCGCCGACACCGTTTGGATTGCTTCCCCACCCGCAGCCGACAGATTACCCATCCACGCGACCGTGCCGATTGGCGTGGATACGCCGTAGGCTCGCGCGCGCCAGAGCCACCACGCGTTGAAAAGAACGCCGGGCATGGCAGCGAGTGTTGCGGCCCGCACGGTTCGAAGGGCGCGCGCTCTGCGCGCCCCACGCTCTGTGGGCGCGGCATCGGGCTGCTGGTACGCCTGAAATGCCGCCCACGTTACAGCAGCGAGCAGCAGCGATACGCCGGCGTACCGCACCGAGTTGCCGAACGCCGCAGTGATACCAAACATCCAGCCCTTGCTCGGACGCAGCACCATCAACACCAGCGTGAGAGCGAGGGCAAAAAGAAACAGCGGCTCGCTCCACGCACTGGTCCACGCGGTTGGGATTGCCCGTACAGCAAGAATCGCGAGCGGTGCCGCGACGCGAACGCGCCACGCGTCGTCGGCAGCGGCGCTACACAACCACACGAGTAGTGCAACGAGCGCGAATGCGGCGCACACATTGACGACCCGGACAACGGTGTCGGACGGCACGCCAACCCGCAGCGCCACAGCAAGCACTGCGGGATATCCGGGCGTGAACTGCTGCAGCACCGTCGTGCTGTCGGCGTCGCTCCACTTTGCGATCGGCACTCGCAACGTCCCATGCTCTGCCAGTTCATGTGCGGCACCGACATACGACAACGAGTCGGGTGTGAGCAGGGCACCACTTCGACTCAGAAACCACACGGCGAGCGCGATCAGTGTCGCACAAGCGAAGGACCATGCGAGGCGGGCCGAGCCGTGGCGTGTCATCGGCGAATCGTAGACTTCTGCATGCGTGATGTGCGAGCAATACGGTTGACGGTGTTGCAATCGGGGCAGTTGGCTTGCCGACTGCTTCGGTGAGTTACATACTATCGCCACCGTGCTGCGGGGTGGCGCGCAGCTTTCGTCAGACTCGCGTGCTGGCGACAAGTCGGAGGTCTGCACGGCCATCGCGTTCCTCCGGCCGAGCCGGAAGGAGAATTGATGCCAGGTATAAGGAAGACTGCGAAGAAAGCCTCTGCAAGAAAGGTGGCCGCAAAGAAGGCGAAAGGGGCGAAAGCGGAGAAGGCGGTGACGCTCAAGCGCCGGTCATGCGGCGCGATGCAGGTGCACATGCGACTGCTTGAAACGAACCCGTCGTTCCGCGGCAATCAGTTCAAGCTCGAAAATGACATTGCGAAGCTCAGGACCTCATCGCTCAATCTGGCAACGGTGCCGACGGCCACAGTCAACGTGATCGTACACGTCCTCTTCAACACTTCGGCTCAGAACATCTCCGACGCGCAGATCGCGAGTCAGATCGCTGTATTGAACAAGGACTTTCGCGCGACCAACACGGATAAGTCGAAAGTCCCCGCGCCATGGAAAGGACTGATCACCGACACGCGCGTGAACTTCGTACTCAAGCAGGTCACGCGTACGCAGACAGCAAAGGCGTCGTTCTCGGACAACGACGGTGTGAAGAAAGCATCCGCGGGTGGCCGTGCCTCCGTCGATTCCAGCAAGTTCCTCAACATCTGGGTGTGTAACTTGGGCGGTGGTCTGCTGGGCTACGCGCAATTTCCCGGTGGACCCAAGGCCACCGATGGCGTGGTCATTCTACACTCGGCGTTCGGCACCGTTGGTACCGCGGCAGCGCCGTTCAACAAAGGACGCACCGCGACGCATGAAGTGGGGCACTACTTGAACCTGCGCCACATCTGGGGCGATACGCCGGACTGCAGCGGGAGCGATCTTGTCGCTGACACCCCGAACGCGGCAGGGCCAAACTTCAGCAAGCCGACCTTCCCCGTCATCACATGCAACAACGGCCCCAACGGCGACATGTTCATGAACTACATGGACTACGTCGACGACGCGGCGATGTTCATGTTCACCACGCAGCAGGTGCTGCGCATGCGATCGACGCTAGACGGTCCGCGGTTCAAACTGTGGCATTGAGCGAGGCCCAGATGCAAGCCATGACCGCGCACCAGTGGCTGCACGCGTTCGAAGAAGATGCGGCGGGCGACGAGGTCTATCGTCCCGCCGAATCCGAAGTCCCCCCTGCACGTCGACCGCGTGAACGACTCACTCTCGATGCTGATGGTTCGGCGCGTGTTTCAGTTGGCGGGCCGGACGATCGCTCTCGCGCACTCGCGGCTACGTGGAGTGCCGATGGCGCCGACATCGTGGTTCGCGTGACGAGGACGCTCACGGCGCGCAGTACGTACAGAATCGTGTCGGTCGAGCACGATCGACTTGTGGTGCGAGTGTCATGAAACGCGCAAAGGCCACGCCACCCGCCCCGCTCTTTGAGATCAGCGAACGCGTGAAGATTCAGGCCGTCGCACGGCCGCGCGGTACGGGCTACGACTATGCGCGATCGCGCCAGCTGCGTATTTACGCCCTCGATCCATCGGTGTCGTCACTGCTCGGCGGCGCCGCCACCGTCGCTGTCCCGTACGAAGAGTTGGCACCCGGTCCTGTCGGTGCAGTCTTCGAGATCGATGGTACTGGCGCCCCGACCGCATTACGAAACGGAGCGAAGGGCCCGCTCACTCTCGATCTCAACGACCGGCAGTTACTCCTCTCCGATGGCATCTCCCCAACGCCCGCCGACGGTCGGTTCCATCTGCAGATGACGTACGCGGTGTGCAGTCTGACCTACTCCGTATTTCAGCGCGCACTCGGAAGGGAGATCATGTGGGCGAGTGGCTATCGCGCCAGCGAGAACGAACCGTTCCGGCTCCGGATCAGTCCATTTGCACTACGCGAGGAGAAGAACGCGGCGTTCGACCAGGAGCTCGGCTCGATTTCTTTTGGCTACTTTCATGCGGGCAGCAAGCCCGGTGGACACACCGTCCCGAAGGGGCTCATCTGCACTGCGCTTTCGCACGATGTCGTGGTGCATGAAACCACGCACGCGCTCCTGCATGCGTTGCGCGCACAGTTCGCGATTGCGACGAATCCCGACGTGCTTGGTTTTCACGAAGGATTCGCGGACATCGTTGCATTACTCATGCACTTCAGCTACCCCGACGTGGTGCTCGCAGCGATGCGGGCAAGCAAGGGATCGATTGCCAGGGCAACACTCCTCACCGATCTCGCCCGCCAGTTTGGACAGGCGACTTCCAGGCCGTCCGGCGCGTCAGCGCTACGCACCGCACTCGACGTCAAGAACGTGCAGGCGTTCGATTCCGACGCCTTCGCATCCGGGGCGGAGGAGGGCGCCGATTCCCCCTTGCAGTACGATCCGGCACTCGAAGCGCATCAGATGGGCTCAGTTCTTGTCTCCGCTGTCTTTGAAGCGTTTGCGACAACACTCCGCCGACGGAGCGCTCGCTACTTTCGCCTCGCGCGCCTCGCGCCTGACGACGTGCGAGAGTCGGAGCTCAGCGACGATCTCGTGCGTGCGCTCGCGAGCGAGGCGAGCGAAACGGCGCGGCAGTTTCTGAATATCTGCATTCGCGCGATCGACTTCTGCCCGCCGGTCGACATCAGACTCGGTGAGTATTTGCGCGCGCTGATCACGGCCGATGCCGATGTGGTCAGCGATGACAAGTACGGCTATCGCGAAGCGCTCATGCGCTCGTTTCAGCGGCGGCAGATCTTCCCGGAAAAGCTCGACTTCATGTCGGAAGATGCGGTACGCTGGAAGCCGCCAACGTTCGACACACCAATACCGGGACTCGCGCTGAGTGAGCTTCGGTTTGGCGTCGATCTGGCGACGCCGTCTGGCGAAGAGGAAATGCGACGTCGCGCGTGCGCACTCGGCGAGTTCGTCAGCAGACCCGAAATCGCAAAAGCTTTGCACTTGGTCGCCCTTGGTACAGCCCTACCCAAGAGTGTTGAATATGCTGCGCCCATCCGCATCGAATCGATTCGCACGACACGCCGCGTTACCCCAGACGGACGTGTGAACATCGAGCTCGTCGCCGAAGTCACGCAGAGCTGCACCATTCGCGTCGGTGCGGAGCTGATGGACTTTGCCGGCGGTTGTACGCTCATCATTGATGCAGGCGGAGTCGTTCGCTACGCGATCTACAAGAGTGTTCTGAGCGACAGTCGGCCGAGAAAGCAACACCGGGCGGCGACCGGTGCATTGCAGGCGTTCTGGCACAAGAAAGACGGCAAACTCACGCCGCGCCCGAACATGCTGCTCCAATTGCACCAACGGGGGACAACGCAATGAAGCGCTCCCCCCCGCGGTGTTCGTGCGAGAATTGACTAACGGCTGATCGTGAACACGTAGGCGGCGACGGCATTGATCTGATCGTCGGTGAGTGGCATGCGTCCGCCACGCGCGCCCATCGGGAACTTGTGGGTCGGATCCTTGATTTCGGTCGCGGGCACACCCTCAACGACGGTCTTCACGATCCCCTCGTACGTGCCGTTGCCATGCTGCCACTTGATCCCTTTGAACGCCGGGGCATTGGCGGCACCGATGCCTCCCTTACCGTGACAACGCTGGCAGCTGCCGTTGTTGAAGATCGAATCGCCGAGGGCAATCATCGCTGTCGTTACGGCCGCAGGCAGCGTCGCTGCAGGCAGCGTCGCCGCGGGTACAGCTTTCGCGGCGGGGGCGGCGGCGTTGGCCGCTGGAGCAGGAGCAGGCGCAGCGCCCGGAGCCGCAGCGGTTTTAGAGCCACCGGCACAGGCAGTGACGGCGAGCATCGCGGTGATGGCGAACAACGCGCGAGTTGTGGTACGTGTCATCGGTCTCGGGGGTTTGGGGCGAGGCTACTTTGGACGTAGAAGCGCAGAGCGGGTTGGGCGGCAGACGCGCCATAGCGACAACGGAGCGAACGCTCGTAGGTAAAGATACGGGCATGGACCGTCCGTCGCTGGAGCCACCATACTGGGCATCCGCCCGGGTCACCTAGGGCACGATCGCGGCGGGCTTCTTCACCACCGTCACGGTGATCGTCGACGGATATTGGGCGGAATGGTGCACGACATTGTGCGCCACAACGCCCGTTGTCTCGTCGTAGTTGTTGCCACCGGTATTAAGATTGCGATCAAAGCGCGGGAAGTTGCTGCTCGACACTTCAATGCGCAGACGATGGCCGGGCGCAAAGTAGTTGCTCGTGTTCAGTGGCTGCAACGTGACCTTGTACACCTTGCCGCTTTCCATCATCACGGGGGGTTTGTCGTATCCCTCACGATAGCGCATGCGCTGAATCGACTCGTCGAGATTGTAGGCGCGACCGTCGGGATACACGTCGATGATCTTCACCGTGAAGTCGGTATCCTTGGCATCGGAGGACACATATAACGTCGGCGTTATCGGGCCACTCAATTCTGTGCCGTCCTTGAACGGCTCGGTCGTATATACGAGAATGTCGGGTCGCGCCTCCATCCGGCTCTGATCGAGCGAGCCGGGCACAACCGCATTTCCCTGGCAGCAGACATTGCCGCCGTACGACGTCACCGGCTTCATCGGATCGTACGTGAACCGATCGGGCTTGTCCGCTTTCCGAGCGGTCAGCGAGAGCACACCATCGCCGTTCAACGTGTTGGCGTTGCCGTTGCTACCGAGGTGAAACGTCATCGGTGCGGCGTCTTTGGGCGGCCATGTTTCTGACGTGCGCCACTGATTCAACCCCATGACGTAGTAGCGCACCTTGGGGATGGTATCCATCGCGTGATCACCCTTCCCCTTCAGGAACTGATCGAAGAACGAGTAGGTGATGTCGAGATAACCGAGCCGCGCGTCACCCATGTCGCGCTCACCAACGACCGTGTGTTCGCTTGCGCGCGTGTACGAGCAGTGTGCAACAGGCGCGATGATTGCCCACTGCTGGTTTGCCGCGGCGCCTTTCGCCGTGTTCCGTACGTGGTTGTACATCGCGAGGTTGGGCCCGACTGACACGTCGTACCACGACATGAACCAGAGGCCGGGAATGTTGATCGGCATGTTCTCGTGCCACAGTCCACCGCGATACCACGCCGGATCGTTCGGCGTGCGCCTGATCATCGCACCGCCGCTCGCCACGGGCATCGCATCCGCAAAAATACCGTGCGGCCCATCGACAGCCTTGAGGATGTCCATCTCGGGCAAGTGCCAGAACGCCTTCGACCAGTCCACGGGTGGCAAACGCTGCGCGAGATCGAATGACTTCGAGACACGAACGAGATCCGCTTGCGATGTACCCGCTGGGAACATGGGGCGCACCTGATTCTGCTCACCCATCAACCAGGCCGTGAAGAGCATCTGCACGGCGCCGCCGCGATACCAGTTTCCCATCTCATAGTACGGCCCGACTTTGCCAACGCCCGCCCCGAAGCCCTGCACGTTCATCGCAGCGAACGCTGGATTGCCGAGTGATGCGACGGCCGGCTGCCACTCTGCAGTCGACGAACAGCCCGTCGTGCCGATCTTTCCGTTCGACCACGCCTGCGCACTCAGATACTTGAGCTCATCGTCACCGTCGGAGAGCGGCGCGCCGAGGATGTCGTAGTTCCCTTCGGCAAAGAAGTGTCCGCGCTCCTGCATGTCGACGTAGGCATAGCCGCGCTTCACGGCCGTGAGCGCCGCGGTCATGTCACGCGGCACGCCGTTCTGCACATCCCAGTAATTGAAGTTGTACGGCGTGCGAACCCAGATCGCGGGATACTTGGCGGACGCGTCTTTCGGATAGTAGATATCGGCCGGAATGCGCACGCCGTCGCGCATGGGAATCATCACTTTGCGATTGACCACGGCGAGCGACTGCAACTCGTTCTCGATCGACCATCGTTTGGCCTTGATACTGTCCGGCATCGTGCCGCCGGATTGCGCGAGTGATGTGCGCGCGCTGCACAGGAGTGCGACCGCGAGCAGCAGTGCGCTGTGGCATCGACGACCCATAGGCGTACCCATATTGGTTCCTGGTCACGACGTGGAAGTGATACTCGGTCTGGTGCGTCCAACCATCACCCGATGGATGCGCACGAACACCCACTGAAGGACTGGATAACGTGCCTGACGCCCCCCGACTTCGCCAGCGATTCGTCACCGGGGCCCTCGGCTGACTATGATTCGTCCCCGACCGGCAACGGAATTCACTGCTGCATGAGTTCGGTCTCATCTGAACTTCCCGTCACTTCACGTCATGGCCAGTCCGTCACCATTCCGCACGCTCCCCGCTGAGCGTCGCCTTGCGCTCGTGACCCACGCGCTGACCAATCACAAAGGCGCGCGCGCCACCTACGTCCAACGTCTGGTTGCGCGCGGCGGTGGTTTTCGGGCCGCGACACTCGTGAGCTGGCCCGCTGATCGGCTGGCACGCGAAGTGGTCCGACTGAATGCGGCAAGCGCAACGGACGAACTCGAATTGCTACAGCTCTTGTACGTCGACCTCGAGCCGGCAATCCAGATCACGTTCCTCGATGCCGCTGGCGTGGCGCACGAGAAAGGGGTGATCGACGAAAAGCTTGAGGCACCCTATGCCGACGCTGACGCCGTTGCGCGCGCGGCAAAGCTGGTTTCCGAAACACACGGTGCTGATGGCGTGCACTACCTCCGCACCCTCGAGCGCTACAACCTCATCTCCTGGCCCGGACTCGACTCGGTGATCGCCACTCTAGCACCGGCATAACGAGAGAGAAGGGTCTCGCTCAAGGCGTCGGCCCAGGCGAGGTCGATTCGGGCGTATCCGAGAGATGCTCCTGCACGATCTGCCAGCGCCCGGTCTCCCGTCGCCAAAAGGTGGTCCAGGCACCGCTCACGGTGTGCGGCATGCCCGCGGGCGTGTGGTGCGGAATGCTGTATGTGAACGTCATGACGGCCGCATCGCGCGTGATGATGTCGACGTAGGCCGAGCCAAGTTTGAACTGTGGCTCGCGCATGTTCTGGCCGACGCGCTGCCAGAAGCCAGCGATATCGTTCGCGAGCGCCGAGCGGGTGGTGGTGACACGCCCGGCGGCTGCGGAAATCACGCGACCGCTGTCCGTGTAAAGGCTGAGCAGTCGCGTTGACGCATCCGGGCGCGAAAAGTCGTATGCTCGAACGACAAGCGCTTGCAGCGAGTCCGCGATCGCTCGGCGTTCGGTCACGTCAACCACGTTTGGGTTGCGACAGCCGCCGACCACGAGCGCGAAGACGGCGAACGCCAGCGCGCGTAATGGCCGACCTGTCGCCAATGCTGGACAGCAGATCGTCCTGCCGAGGGGACGCTCGGCGCGCTGGCCGCGGGCCTTTCCGAGTGATTTCTGACCGGCGTCTTGTGGCGTGGCTCTTGCCATGCTCAGTTATGCTGAAGGTGGGCAAAAATACGTCGGCAATGTGCCGAACGCTCGTGTGCAACGAGTCGAGTACCTGTGGCGGTCGCGGCCCCAGCGGGCCATGGAGGAGTAGGTGCGAAGAATCCCGACCTTGTCCGCGTTGTCAGTCTTGGCCGTTTCGTTTGCCTTTGTCGGCTGCCGAAACGACGCCCGGATGGCGCCCGACGGAATGACTGCGGACCTCGAGCGCGATCTGCAACTGGCATCGACGGTGCGCTCACCGCGCACGCAGGCTGTCTCCGCTGTTGAGCTCACGGCAAACGGTGGGCCAAGCGGGAGGAATCGTGGCGAGCGCTCCCTCGTTCGCACGCCCCGACGGGCGCCCACGCAGTCGCATTCCGCCACGGAGCACGAAGTCGCCGCACCAGGCCAAGCATCCGACGAACCGGCACCAACGATCTCACCCACCATGACCGAATCGGCGTCGGCATCGGTCCCCGCGCCAGAGAACGAGCCCACGTCGGCCACTGGTGATCTCGGTGTCTTCGTCGGCACGTCGTCCGGCACATACGGTACCGGTGACGAAGGCACACGCGGTCGCGGTCGCGGCGACGAAGGCCGAGGACGCATTCCGGGCGTCATCATCCGCGGCGGCGGTGCCGGTGAGGATCATTGTGAGCCGCGGGGTGGGCGTCGCGGCGGCATGGGTGGCGGCATGGGTGGCATGGGCGGAGTCGGCGGCAACATCGGCACGATCGGCACCGTGATTGGCATCATGGGGGGCGGACGTCGCGCCCCGTTCCCACGCTTCTAGCTCGCATCCAGTCCCAGCCCAGCTTGCATTAGGCAGCGGACTGACTGCGGGACAGGGCAAGACAGTACGGGGCAACGAGGGGCGTGTCAGCAGACGCGCCCCTCGTCGTTTGTGTCCATCCAAGCGGCGGAGACAGATCGCGATCCCTCGGTGCTTTGCGGCCCCCACCCGCCTGCGTTTCCGTGTGCCAAGCGGTAACATCGAGCGCACCCAGCAGCAGTTCTCTCCCCCCTGAGGACCGCCATGTTCGCGGCGATCGATTTCGGCATCAGCAACACAGACGCAGTCGCATCGATCGATGGCGCCGTGCGTCATTGGACTCGGCCATCCGATGGCACTCCTGACGCCGAGATCGTCAGACAGGTGCTCGCGGCAGGCGGCGTCGACCTTACCGAGCTGCCGCATCTCGCGGTGACCGGCGGACGTCACCGGGCGCTCCCCACGCGCATCGACGATTGTGTGCTCTTCGGCGTGGACGAAGTGACCGCGATCGGTCGCGGTGGACAGGCGCTCGCATTGAGCGACGGCGATGATCCCGACACTCCGATTCTCGTGGTGAGCGCGGGCTCCGGCACTGCAGTCGTTGCCGCGCGTGGCACCCATTACGCGCACATCACTGGCAGTGGTGTGGGCGGGGGCACGCTCCTCGGTCTGGGCCGACTGCTGCTCGACAGTGCAGACGCACCCACTATCGACGCGCTCGCGCAGCAGGGCAATCCCAACGGCGCGGACCTGAGTCTCAAAGACGTCATCTCCGGACCGATTGGCACGCTCCCGCCCGATGCGACGGCCGTCAACTTCGGCAAGCTCGCGCGCAGTGCAGCGGAGGTGAGTCGCCCCGATCTCGCAGCAGCACTCGTGACGCTTGTCGGACAAGTCATCGCCATCACGGCGATCAACGCCGCGCGGGCGGAACGACTGCAGCGCATCGTCGTCATCGGTCACATGACCGACATGCCGAGCTTTCGGACAGTGCTCAATCGCGTGGGTGACTATTATGGCACGCGGCTGACGCTGCCCAATGATGCGGGCTACGGCACGGCACTCGGCGCGATGCTGCACCGCTCGGCGCTGGCGGCGGCGACGTAGTTCAAAAAACAACAGAAGAACAGCAGCCACGAATTACGCGGCTGCCGTTTGGTTTTTCGTTGCTTGTCCGCAAACGACTCAGCGGCCACTCGCGCCCGGGTTTCTCAGGCGACTGTGCTTCGCACCGTAGAGGAAGTACAGCACGAGCCCGACGAGCAACCAGATACCGAAGCGGATCCAGGTAATGCCAGGGAGTTTGTACATCAGGTAGAAGCACGCCACCACTGAGATCATCGGCGTGAACGGCACCCAAGGTACGCGGAAGGGGCGGATGCGATCGGGATCGGTGCGGCGCAGCACAATCACGCCGATGGACACGATGATGAATGCGAACAGTGTGCCGATGTTCGTGAGGTCAACGACTTCCGCGATGTTGGCGAATGCCGCGAAGGTGGCCACGAACGTGCCCGTTATGATTGTGCCGACGTAGGGCGTCTTGTACTTCGGATGCACCTTGGCAAAAAGCGGCGGAAGCAGCCCATCGCGTGCCATCGACATGAAGATGCGTGGCTGTCCGAGTTGAAACACCAGCAGCACGCTGCCCATCGCGATCACTGCGCCGATGGAGATGATAAATCGCGATGCGTTGAGGATTGCCGGTGGTCCGTCTGCGAGCCGCAGCGCTGTGACCATCGGTTCGGCGGTGCCAAGTTGCTGCCACGGTGCGAGTCCCGTCATCACGATCGAGATCGCGATGTAGAGCACCGTCGTCACGACGAGACTCATGATGATGCCGAAGGGCATGTCCTTCGCCGGATTGATCGCTTCTTCTGCGGCGGTGGAAACCGCGTCGAATCCGATGTAGCTGAAGAAGATGATCGCGGCTGCTGCGCTGATGCCGCCAAATCCATTGGGCGCGAAACCGCCTGTTGCCGGGTTACTCCAGTTGATCGGCTTGACGAAGAAGATGCCGACTGCGAGGAAGAACAGAATGATGCCGATCTTGAGGATCACCATCGCGTTGTTCGAATTCGCCGATTCCTTGACCCCTTTGATGAGCAGAAGAGTGATCACGAGGACGACGAGGAACGCCGGCAGATTGGCGATGAAACGGACGCCCATGATGTGTGGCGCCGTCGTCAACGCCGACGCGAGATAGACCGAAAGGGCGTCGGTGGCACCACCGGCGACGGCCTTTGCGGCGTCAGAGGCGGAGCGGAAATCGGTCGCGAGCCAAGGTGGCAGATTCAGTCCGAAAAATCCGATGAGTTCTCGAAAATATCCGGACCATGCGATCGCGACGCCGATGTTGCCGACGGCGTATTCGACGATCAGGTCCCACCCGATGATCCACGCGACAAACTCGCCGAGTGCCGCGTAGGCGTAGGTGTAGGCCGACCCCGCGATGGGCACCATCGAGGCGAATTCCGCGTAGCAGAGCGCCGCGAATCCGCAGGCCACCGCCGTAAGGATGAACGAGAAGATGATCGCGGGGCCTGCGCCTGGCCGCGCCAGATCACCCGCGATGGCGGTGCCTGTGGTGGCGAAGATGCCCGCCCCGATGGTGGCGCCGACACCCAATGCCGTGAGATGCCACTTGGTGAGCGAGCGTTTGAGACCACCGCGTTCGGCGAGGTCGTGCTCAAAATCCGAGACCGACTTTCGTACGAAAAGCCCGGGCATGTATGGTTGGGGCAAAGGACGTGTGACTGAACCGCTGTCAGGATGCGCGCCACCGAGGGCTCTCGATAGGTGGACAGTCGACCGCCTATGCTTGCCGCCGGTACCGTGTGGCGCAAGAGTCGGCCAGCGTCAGCCTGTCGGCCGTGCGTGATGACTGGCCGGAGTATTGCTACTCGGGCGCCTCGAAAACGCCGAGCTCGCGGTTCTTCCGAACGTTGTTCCACGGGAACCATTTGCCATTCATTGCGACGTAGACCCCGGGGGGCAGTGTCTGGACGAAGCTGAGTGCACTGCCGAGGTTGAAGAGCCCGTCGGAGCTGCCAAAAGCGTACGGTACCATCGCGCCGGTGAGCACCACGGTTTTGCCTTGCACACCGTGGGCAAGCGCGTGCGCCGTATCGACGAGCGTGTCCGTGCCGTGGGTGATCACGATCTGCGACTCAGCGCAGGACGCGCACGCCGCAACGATCGACGTGCGTTGACTCTCAGTCATCTCGAGACTGTCCACCATCATCAGCACTTCGACGCTGACATCGAGCCCGTTGCGCCCGCGTCGCAGCATCTCCTCGACGTGGGTGTGTCGGAAATCGAGTGTGCCGCGCAGTTCGTCATATTCCTTGTCGAACGTCCCGCCGGTGACGAAGAGTCGGACGCTCATAATTGCGGATGGCCAAACTTTTAGACGTACGCCGGAGGTTCGCCGGTGCACTTGGTCAGGAACAACCGGAGTCGGTGCCGGTGAAGTCATGTCGAAATCTCACCCGCAGCATCAGTCGGAACCAGCGCCGCCAGGCATCTGCAGCGACGCGTGATCGATCGGGAGTGTGATGGCCAAGAGTGTAATTGCGCAGTCCGCCCGCGGCGTGACGCGCACGGTGAAGGCCCAGGTGACGGTGCTGAGCAGCGCGCTGGGTGCGGCCTGGCTGGCGTTTGCCGGCACCGTGCTCTCGGGCGGTGCGCTGCTGTGGTACGGCATCGTGCCGCGCACGGTGCTCGGACTGCGAGGCATTCTCTTCGCGCCATTCCTGCACGCCAACCTCAATCACCTCGTCGCCAACACGATCCCTTTCGTGCTGCTCGGCTGGCTGGTGATGCTGCGCGACCCACGCCATTTCGGCCGCGTGACCATCGCGGCCATGCTAGGCTCCGGGCTTGTCTCATGGGCACTCGGCGCGCCGGGCTCGGTTCACATTGGAGCCAGTGGCGTGATTTTCGGCTATCTGGGCTTTCTGATGGTGGCCGGCTGGTACGCGCGCACCTTTGCGAGCATCGCGCTCAGCGTGGGCGTCACACTGGCGTGGGGGAGTTTGGTGTTTGGTGTGCTGCCGACGGTGCCGGGCGTGAGCTGGCAGGGGCACCTGGGTGGATTTATCGGCGGCGTGCTGGCGGCGCGGGCGTTTCGGAGGAAGTAGACGCGCTGATGGGCGGTAGGGTGTCCGACGTCACGCGGACAACAGTCGCTGTCTGGGGGAGGGAATCGGGCGGCCGATCTCTTTTGCCGTGTCGATCCACTCCTGCATGACAACCTGTACTGCCTATAGCGCCTCTATGTACGTCGAGCCGTCGGCGGCGCACCCTGGGAGATCGGGAACGGTGGCAATTACAGCTTGGTCATCGTCCGACCAAGTTCGATGAAGTAAATGGCAGCGCGATTCGAAACGACAGTTTCTGTCGGCCGATGCCCCCAATACCCTCGCCAAGATCTTTTCAACCTGCGTCATCGGGGGCGCGTGTCTGAGCCAAGAAGACTGGCTAGCGAACGTCAACCACCGACCATTTCCACCTCGACGCTCGGCTCTGGGAACCGGTCGCAACGTGCGACTAGCACGTCATCTCAGTGTCAGTGCGATGTACCGACGGACGCTCGTGTATTCCGCCCCATCGTCACGTACCACACCACCGTCCCCACCACCAGCGCCCACGCATACCCGTACGGTGCGAACGCGGCCGTCACCCCACACCCGAGCGCGAGCGTGAATGCGCGCTTGTCGCCCAGCTGATCGCGCACGAGCAGCAACACCGTCACCGCTTCGACCAGCAGCAGAGTGCCGAGTATTGGACCGGGGAACAGGCGTTGAAAAGCTGCTGGACTGCCCACCAGAAAGAAGCCTGCCATGAGCAGGAAAATGCCGTAGATGACTGCCGATCCCCCGGTGCGCGCGCCGAACGCATAGTGGCCGGCGACGCCGCCGCTGCCGTGACACACAGGGAGCCCACCCATCGGCGCGGCAAACAGATTCATGAGCGCATACGTGGTGCCGATGCGTCGCACACTGAGTGGCTCGCGTGCGGGAAAGAGGTCGCCGACCACCTGCTTTGTGGCGAGTACGGAATTGCCGAGTGAGAGCGCAAGCTGCGGCAGCGCGAGCAGCAGTGTAGCGCGCAGAAACTCGTCGCCGGTTGGCCAGCGTGTGGGCAGCGACGGCAAGCGAAATCCGAATGGGAGCGCCATATCGACGGGCCACAGAACGGCGGCGTAGACGAAGCCCAGGGACAGTACGACAAGCGCGGCCGGAACGCGTCGGTTCGCGCGCAGGGCGAGGACGATCACCAGCGCGACAGCGGCGAGTACCCAACCGCGCGGACCGTCGGCCGGCATGAACTTGTTGAGCGCGAGATTGGCGAGTTGCAGGCCGAGTCCCACCTGAATGCCGCGGACAACGGCTTTGGGCACGGTGCGGGCAATCCACTCGAGCGCCCCGCTATTGGCGAGCACCAGCATCACCAAACCAACAATCAGTCCACCGGCGGCGAGCAGTGGCGGCGCAAGCTTGCCGGCAATCGCGATCGCGGCCATCGCTTTGAGCGGTTGCACGGGCATTGGCAGTCGGTAGGCGAGGCCGGAGAGAATCTGCAGCACGCCGAAGGTGACAAACGCCGCGGTCGCGTCCATGCCGGTTGCGACGACCACGCCAACCAGCAACGGGAGATCGGTGCCGAGGTCACCGAAGGCTCCAGCGAACTCACGTCGATCGAAGCGGATCGCGGCGGGAGCGGGGCGCGTGGTCGCCAGCGGTTCGGTGAGGGAGGCGGTCATCGGCGGAATATGGCGGGGGGGCGGCAGGCGGACTACGCTGCCAACGCGGCTCGAACCACTGAGTAGCGAGTGGTGAGTTCAAGTTTCGGGTCGTGAGTTCCTGGCAACCCATAACCCGAACCGGAAACCCACCACTCACCACATCAGTAGGAGGTGGCAGGTCGTAAGCTCGAGTTGTGGGTCACTCCTCACTGGTAACTCAAACTCACCACTCAAGACTGAGTCGTTCGCACCCGCAGCGCGTTCGTCCCCGCCCCCCCATCTTTCTCCGATGACCACACCCGCCCTCGACATCCAAGGCATCGTCAAACGCTACGAACACCACGTAGCGGTCAAGTCGCTTTCCCTCTCCGTCCCGAAGGGGGCCGTCTACGGCCTGCTGGGTCCCAACGGTGCCGGAAAGACGACGACGATCCGCATGCTGCTCAACATCATTGCGCCCGACGAAGGCACGATCCGTGTGCTGGGCCTCGCGCACTCCGATCCCTCGCTCGTCGATCGCATCGGCTATCTGCCCGAAGAGCGCGGACTGTACCGCAAGATGCAGGTGCGACGCGTGCTGCGATTTCTCGGTGAGCTCAAGGGAATGAGTGGCAAGACGCTCGATGCGAAGATCGACATGTGGCTCGAGCGGATGCAGCTCAACAGCGGTGGAGAGAACTGGGGAAATGCCAAAGTCGACGAACTCTCGCGCGGCATGCAGCAGAAGGTACAATTCATCGGCGCGCTGCTGCATGAACCGGAGCTCGTCATCCTCGACGAACCGTTCAGCGGACTCGATCCGATCAACGCCCAGGCGCTCAAAGACACCATTGTCGATCTCAAGAAGCAGGGACGCACGCTGATCTTCTCCACGCACATCATGGACAACGCAGAACGCATGTGCGACTCCGTCTGCATCATCGCGCGCGGCGAGAAAGTGCTTGACGGCGCCGTCGCTGACGTGCGCGACTCGTACGGCTCGCGGATGGTCGCCCTCGGACTTGTTGGCGCGCCTTCGGCAGAGGTGCGCATGGTGCTCGACGACAAGCGACTCGTGGCGCGTGCCGACGATTCCAACCGCTATCTCGAAGTCGAACTTGCCCCCAACGCACTCGCGCAGGATCTGCTCGCATCGCTCGTTGGTGCGGGCGCACAGATCGAACGTTTCGAACTCGTACGCCCGTCACTGCACCGCATCTTCCTCGAGAAAGTTGGGGCCACCAACGTCGAAGCGGGGATGAGCGGCCATGGGTAAGCTCTTTGCAGTCATACGGCGCGAGTATCTCGAACGCGTCCGTTCGCGCTGGTTCGTGATCGCGACGCTGTTTGGCCCAGTCTTCTTTGGCGCCCTGATGATTCTCCCCGCGCTGATTTCGTCGCGCGACAAAGCATCGGCGAGCGGCACCAACATCCTCATCGTCGATGCAACCGGCGTCGGACTCGGCGAGCGCGTCTCCACCCGACTCGCGGGCGGCATCGATGGCGGCGCGCAGGCACCGCAGGTGAAGACCGTGACGATGGACGCACTTGCACAAGCCGAGTCGCTGGCGACCAAGCAAGTGATGACGGACTCGGTCAAGGGATATCTCGTACTCGATTCGGTCACACTCACAGGCGTAAAGGCACGCTACGCTGGCAGCAACACCACCGCCATCTTCGACATGCAGCGCATCGAAAAAGCGGTGCAGCGCGAAGTGGTTGGGATGGCGCTCGAAAAGAGTGGCATCGATCCTGAAGTCGCGAAGCAAGTGCTCAGCACCAATGTGAACGTGGCCACGGAGCGCCTGACCAAAGCGGGTCGCGGTGGCTCCGGTACGCTCAACTTCATCTTCGGTGCGGCCGTCGCGCTCGTGCTGTACATGACCATCTTCATTTACGGATTGAATGTGCTGCGCGGCGTGCTCGAGGAGAAACAGACGCGCGTCGCCGAAGTGGTGATCTCGAGTTTACCGGCGTCTCGACTGCTCGCCGGCAAAGTCATTGGCGTGGGCGGGGTCGGATTCACACAGCTGGTACTGTGGGGGGCGATGAGCTACCTGATTTTTCTGGTGCGTCAACCGATTCTCGCCAAGTTCGGCGCGGCACAAACATCAATGGGACTGCCCGACGTTTCGCTCGGCCTCGGTCTCATCGTACTCGGCTTCTTTGTGATGGGCTTCATGTTTTACGCAGGGCTGTTCGCGGCGGTCGGCGCCACGGTCAACAGCGAACAGGAAGCACAACAGGCGCAGATGCCGGTCGTGTTGCTGCTGGTCACGAGCATCATGTTTTTGCAGAACATCCTCACCCAACCGGACAGCCTGCTCGCGCGCATTTTGTCGATGCTGCCCTTCAGCGCGCCCATTGTGATGCCGCTGCGCATGACGGTCGCACCGGTACCGCCGGCCGAAATCGCGATAGCGCTGTCGTCCGTCGCGTTGGGGGCGGTGGCGAGTGTGTGGCTCGCCAGTCGGATCTATCGCGTGGGGTTGCTGATGTACGGGAAGCGGCCGTCGGTTCGGGAGATTTTCAGGTGGGTGGGGCAGAAGTAGACATACAACGCGCTGGACCGCCAGCGCCGTAACAGAAGTGGTGAGTGGTGAGTGGTGAGTTTGAGTAACGAGTTTTGAGTCAGTTCACCGGCAACGGTCACTCGAAACTCCAAACTTCAACTCACCACTGCCAACTACTCATGACGCCTCGGCACTGCGCCTAACGCGACAGCCTTCTCTGAGCATCGGCGCTGACAACCACGTACTCCCGCGCCTTCAGCGCGACCGCCTGCACCACGCGCTGCAGCTCTTCGTCCCGCTTGCGGGCGGAGCGGGTGAAGATCACTCGTGCGCCGGCGTAGAACGCGCTGAGGATGCCCGCGAGTGTCGCGACGGCCAGCGCACCATTATGAGTCGCAATCAGGACGCCACCCATAGCGGCCATGCCTGTACCCATGCCGAGGCCCAAGGTTATGCCGAGGTAGGTCGCGAGCGCCGCTTGGGAGAGATCTTCGCTGGCGCGAATGTTCGTCTTGCCGTTGCGTGAGCTGACGTTGATCTGCATTGGACGCGCCGTGGCATTCTTGGTCGAGGTGATCGTGGTCGTGATGCTCATCGAGCGGCCAACCGCGCTCACGGTCATCATTTCGCCCATCTGCCGACGGACTTCGTCGGCAATCTCCTCGAACCCCACGTCGCTCAGCTCACCGTCGATGGTCGCTTCGTAGGCGATTTTCGTCGGCGCGCCGACCAATGGATGGACCGTCGCCTGCATTTGGGGACCGCGGCGGATCTCGACCGGCTCACTGTTCGCCCGCTCAGCCAACGCGCGTTCCACGTACTTGCCATCGATCCCGGCGTCGAGCGCGGCTTCCTTCACCAGCGACGCATCGTAGCCTCGCGTTACGAGCTCCGCACCGCTGGCCCGCTGCGTGAACTCCGCGGGCGGCACATACATCCCGGTGTTGGCCTGCAACTCGGCCGCGCGGGCCCACACTTCCTGCGCTTCGGTGGACGACAAGACATCCGGCACCGCGGCTGGCGTGGCCTGGAGGGTGAGCATGGCGAGGGGCGCCGAGTCGCTGCTGACCAACGCGAGCGCGGCTTCGTTCAGCGGCAGCGCATCGAGCGCCTGCCGCAGCGCATCACCGGTTGCAAACCGGTCGTCGGGGGATTTCGCGAGCAGGCGATCGATCACATCGCCCAGCGCTTTCGGTACATCCGGCGCCGCATCGCACATGCGCGGCGGCTTCGAGTTCACATGGGCGATCAGCACCGCCGACGCGCTGTTGCGCTCGAAGGGGAAACGTCCGGAGAGCATGAGAAACGCCAGCACGCCAAGGGCATACAGGTCGCTCCGGCCATCGAGCGTGTCACCGGTGACCTGCTCAGGACTCATGTACTGGACGGTGCCGAGTACCGTGCCGGTTGCCGTGAGTGGTTTGGTTTCGGCGAGTCGCGCGATGCCGAAGTCGGTAAGCATCGCGCGTCCCGTTTCCGCGTCGAGCAGCACGTTCTCCGCTTTGATATCGCGGTGCACGACGCCGCGCGCATGTGCATAGGCGAGGGCGGATGCGAGCTGACGCAAGACCGCGACGACATCGCTCGCCCGCAGTGTTTTTGTCTGTGCGAGTCGTTCCGCCAGCGATTGGCCGGCGACGTAGCGCATGACGAAATAGACGATGCCGTCGCGTTCGGCGGCGGCATAGATTGGCACGATGTTTTGGTGGGAGAGCGCGCCAGCGGTGCGGGCTTCACGCAAAAAGCGATCACGGACCAGTGCATCCGCCGCGAGATGCGGCGGCAATGTCTTGATCGCAACCTGACGCTGCAGCTGCTCGTCGGTGGCGAGATACACTACACCCATCCCGCCGCGTCCGACCTCACACTCGAGTCGGTACTGGCCGGCGACCGCGCGCGCGAGCGCATTGGCAGCTACGTCCGTCCCGTCGAGCATGAGGTCGGGTGTTGAAATCAGCGCGCGATGATGGAAACGAAACTCACCGCGTCGTTACGCAACCGCGGTGGCATTGCTGGGTGCGCAGTACGTGTCGAACGCGTGCACGAGGTCAGCCGCGATTTCCTGCGAGGTACGTCCTTCAATTTTGTAGCGTTCGAGCATGAACACCACATCGCCGTCCTTCATGAGCGCGATACACGGCGAGCTCGGAGCGTACCCCGTGAAATACTGACGCGCGCGTTCTGTGGCTTCGTGATCCTGCCCGGCAAACACCGTGGTGGAGACGTCGGGTTTGATGGCGTTGTTCATCGCGGCGGCAATGGCTGGGCGCGCGTTGCGGGCCGCGCAACCACACACCGAGTTCACGACCACGAGCGCGGTACCCTTCATGTCGTGCAGCTTGGCGTCGACATCGGCGGCCGTGCGAAGTTCTTCAATCCCTAAGCGCGTGAGTTCGTGGCGCATGGGCTGAACGATCTGTTCTGGATACATATGTCGCGTGTCCTCTGCTGAAATGCGATGTGGTACGGGGGTCGCTGAACTGGTGCGCTAGCGACCCTTGTCCCGGACGAGCGCGAGAATCGCGGACTGCGGGACGACAAGGAATTGTTCGTTTTCGAACGTGATCTCGACGGCGGCTTTGCGGAAAAAAAGTGCATAGTCACCGACGCGCGCCTGCATCGGCACGTAGCGCGCTTCCGGCCCGTGGTCATCGCCGACCTTCCACGGGTCGTCCCCGTGGTCCGACGACAGATCCGGCAGGGCCAGCCCAGGGCCGGTGGACACGATATCACCACCCTGCACCGCCTGGCTGTCGACCGCGGTGGAGGGCAGGTACAGACCGACATTGGTGCGCTGTTCGCCGTCCTGCACCCGGACCAGGACGCGATCGCCGACCACGAGGAGTTGTTTGTTCTTGCGGATCATGCAGGAAATATAGGCGGCGGCCAGCGGGTGGACGGGCTGGCCAGAGGCCGCGGGTTGGGTCGGTGGTGAGTAGTTGGCAGTGGTGAGTTCGAGTTTCGAGTCTCGAGTGACTGAAAAGCACTCCAAACTCCAAACTCGAACTGCCAACTGGCCACTCCGCAGTTTGCCCCTACTTCGCCGTTGAGGAGACCACGTGATACTTGACCTGCCTCCCGAACGCCCACCGCACCTTCCCGCCGGCATCGATGATCACGTCCTCCTCCTGCATCGACCGGACCGGCTGATTGCCCCACTCCGGGACGTTGGTGGTGGCCTGCAGCTCGATCGAGTACCACATGCCTGGGATGACCTTGTGATCGCCGCGCCCCGGGACCCCGTCCTGGTAGTCCCACAGGCCGACCAGCGCGCCCGCACCGTGGCCGTGGAGGCCGATCGGATGCGAATAGATGGTCCCGTCAATCTTTTCCGCTTTCATGCGCTCCAGCGCGCTTTTGAGGATCGCGTTGCCGCTGCGGCCGGGCTTGAGCTCGTCCGTCGTGATGTCCTGCAGACGGTTAGACGCGGCCAGCGCCTTCTTGATCCCAGCCGGAATATCGGACTCCCCCGGCTTGAGCACGTACCCCATGTGCTGCGTGTCCGTGTTGAGACCCATCGCGGTCACACCGAAATCGCAGTGCAGAATGTCGCCGGCCACAATCGTCGGATTCGGGCCGACCAATTCGCCCGCGCCAAACTGGCGCTGCACTTCCACGCTCGGCTGGAACCATGTCGTGAGACCCAGATCGGCCAACCGCTGACGCATCCACCAGACCACGTCGTCGGCTTTGGTTACGCCCGGCGTGATGACTTTGTTGGAGAACGCTTCTTCGATGATCTGCCATGCGACGCGATTCAGCTCGTTGAACGCCGCTTCTTCTTCCGGCTGACGCGACGCGATCATGTCGACAGCGAGCGCTTCGGAGTTGACGACTTTGGCTGTCCACTGTGGACCTAACGCCTGCAGCATGCCCTCGCGTTCGCCTGAGCTCAGGCCGTCGGCAAAGGCGAACGTGCGCGACGTGTTGACCGCGATCTTCTTCGGGTTGCGCTGCTCGATCACCTGCTTGAGCACCTCCCACTGCTGATCACCCCACAGCTCTGCAGTCCGTTCGTTGCTGCGACTGCCTGCGGCCGGTGCCGCGACGGCTTTCTCGCTACGGACGGCCTTGAAGACGTTGCCTTGTGAGGTGCCGCCGAGTGCAATGCGCTCGATGCCATCCTTGGCGCCGCGATCGAAGAAGACGTAGATCGTACGACGGCGGGCGGCAAATGTTGTGGGCGAGGTGATGGCGGTGAACAGCGGATCTTCGGCGTACTCGCGCATCGGGACCACCCACATGTCGACGCCTTCGCGCCGCATCAGTGCGGGGAGCGTGCGCTCCATGCGGAGCTCGAGCCACTTCTGCTGACGGAACGCCTGGTCGCGCAGCGTGCCGAACGGACGCAGGGTGTCGGAGGCGAACGAGCCCGACGTGCGCGTGCCCGGGGTGGCCGGTGTGACGACAGGCTGCGCGACGGCAGTCGCAGCAGGGAGAGCGAGCAGCAGGAGCAGAGGGCGCATGGGGGCAGAGCTAGGGGAAAGGGTTGGGAGACTCGCAACACAGGACTTGAACTGGACACTGCTGAACCACTGAGTATCGAGTTTGCAGTTTGAGTTTTGGGTTCCCAGTCCGACAACCCGCAACTCGAACTCACCACTCAATACTGGCAGTTGTAGCGATTCAGGAGGCAGTCGGCCTACGCCGCGTGCGGCTCCCTCTTATCCAGCAGCCGCCTCACCACCTGCACGCATGCCGCCAGCACCAGTGTGAAAACGCCGAGCACAACGAATCGCTCAACGAGTGTCTGCCCTGCCATTGGCCACCAATCGCCCCATGTCGCCGCGCGCGAGCCAAATCGTTCTTTCCCGAAGCCGATGAGGAGTGAACTCATCCCCAGCTCGGCGGTCACCTCGATAGTGACAAACGCCAACGCTCGCAGCGGCCACCGTTTGATCGGATAGTTGCCTAGGTGCCACGTGAGCATCCCGCACACAAAGAGCACGCCCACGGTGAGTCCAACTATTAACGTGACCCACCCTGTTGTCATCGTCGCGCTGAGTACGAGTGCACGGTAGGCCCGCAGCACGAGTCCGGTGATCCCTGCGGGCTCGATGGATCGCACAGCAAAAGCGCGAAGCGGATGCAACCGCTCCTCGCCCCAATGAATGACATCACGCGGAAAGAACCGAGCCATGATGCTCGCAAGCTACCCCTGGCGCACCCTGCCGCCACCCTTCGCCTGTACGCGGGATGACGGGTTCATCACATTGCCATCGCTTCTTCGGCGCAGATGACGCCGACGACGACCGATGTTGATCAGGGCGCGGTGTGTCGGAGGAGAAAGGTCAGACTCTCCACCGCGTGGACACGCCAATAGAGCCAGTCGTGCTTCCCTGGCCATTCGGCGTATTGATGTGACACACCGAGTCGGTCCAGCGTTGCGTGGAAGTCGCGATTCTGGTCGACGTACGGGTCCTGCGCACCGCAGTCGATGAGCAGCACGGGCATTGGCCTGCCCTCGGCGCCCTGACGCCGCTGCGCTCGCAGAGCCACACGCGCCGGATCGCGCGCCGTCCAGCCGATCGTGTCGTGACCAAATGCCGGAAGCATGGACGACCACAAACCACCGGCCGCGTTCTTGAATTCCAATGTGTCGGCGGCATAGCGTGCCGGTGCCACGAACGGCTTGGGGCCGAGGAAACGTGGCGAGAGTACACCTGAATGACTCGCCGCGGCTCCAAACACATCCGGGTAGGCGAGTGCGAGTGTGATCGCGCCGTAGCCGCCCATGCTCAAGCCGGCGATGCCACGGTGACTGCGGTCACCAATCGTGCGATAGTGCGAATCGACGTACGACACGAGATCACGCGCGATGTAATCGTCGTAGTGTGTCCACGGCACGCAATACGTCGCGGCCGCCTCTTTGCGCACGGTGTCCGATGCGCACGGCGGCGATGCGGCAAGGATGTTCCAAGTTGTGTACCAGCTGTCATCGCCATCCGGCATGACGACAATCGCTTCACCTCGTCCGGCTGCAGCGAGCGAGTCGAGCGATCGGTCGAGCATGCCATTGTCGACCCAGTTCCGTTCGTTGCCAGTGAGTCCATGCAGATACACGAGCACCGGATAGCGACGCTTGGGCGACGTCGCGTACGACGGCGGCAGATACACGGTCAGCGATTTGCGGAGCCCAAGCGACTGCGTCCAGAACGTATCGGTGTGCACCGCCGGGGGGCGCGGTTGTGCAGACCCCAAGGTCGCTCCTGACAGCAGGAGGAGCATGATGAGGATCATCGTGTTGCCGTGATACTGGTGGTGAGGTACGCCACTTCGTCGTCGACCGCGTTGAGCATCGGATCGAGCGACACCGTGCGCGGGAATCCGAGCGTGGCGTCGTACTCGACAAGCTTGAGGGTGCCCGTTTTTGCCTGCGCAGCACGCACGGCATCGAACAGCTGGGCGACCGTCTTGAACGTGCTCCAGCTGGCCACGGCCAGCGGCGCGTCGGTACGATCGTTCACCACGTCCGTGACCGTCGCCCCATTGACGGTGATGCGATACGATACGTTCCCGATGGTACAGAAACAGACCACGCGCTGCACCATTACGTAGCGATCACCGGCGGGCTTTTTCGCATTCCACACTGCCTGTGCCGCCGTCAGCGCATCCGTGACCGCCGCACCACCACCGCCCGTCACCGATGAACTGCTGCAGGCACTCAGCAACAGCCCGGCCGCAAACGTGTGAACCACCACCGTCCGCGGTCGTCGCAGCGTGCTCGGCGTCTGGCGTACCTGAATGCGCGCGGCTGGCGACATGATGCTCTCCGGGTGCAACGTCCGATGACGGGTTGACTACGCTACCTGATGATCGTCCCCAGTCGTCCCCAACGGATGTCAGTGAAGAACGGGAGCGCGCGATCGCTATCATCGGCGTTGTACGAGTAGTATACGAACGACGGGCGGCCGCGCACGTTCTCGCGCGGCACAAATCCCCAATAGCGTCCGTCCTTGGAATCGTAGCGATTGTCGCCGAGCATGAAGAGGTGGTTGGCCGGCACGATCATCGGCCCCCAGTTGTCGAGCGTCGATGAGGGCGCAGGATCGCCCGCGCGAGTCCCCTTCACCTCGAACTGCTTCTGCCACGCGAACAGCGGGTGCGAGAACGTCCCGTCCCCCTTCACGTTATCGGTTGCAGGGAATCCCTGCTTTTGCGGCATACCGTTCACATAGAGCAAGGCGTCGCGCATCCAGATCGTGTCACCAGCGATCGCGACACAGCGCTTCACGAGGGTGGGATTCGGATCTTCCGGCTGATCGACCTGATCCGGGGAGATGAACACCACCACATCGCCGCGCTTCGGCTCAGCGTACCCCGGGAGATTGATGTCCGTAAACGGCACGTGCGGTCCATAAACGAGCTCGTTCACAAATAGCCAGTCGCCGACAAGCAGCGTGGGGATCATGCTTCCGGACGGGATGCGATAGGCCGCGAAGAGAAACGTCCGAATCACGAGGAAGATCACCACGGTCCAGATGATCGCCTTGATGTTTTCCCACATGCTGGCGCCGCTGCCGCCGGTCTTGCCTGTACGAAGCGCGGAGACGCTGTTGTCGGACTTTTTCTTTGGGGGCACGACGGGGAGTGGACGGAGAGAGAATAACCAACCACTCAGTTTCCGGTTGGCAGTGCGAGTATCGAGTGTCCAGTCGCTGGAAACCCGTAACTCGAACTACGAACTCATGACTTGGTGGTTCTAACGTCGAAGGGGCGCATCCGGATGAATGCGCCCCTTCAATTTACGCCGGAGAGACTCCGGAGGTTACGACAGGTGCTTGGAAATCAGCTTGGTCATGTCGAACATGCTGACCTGCGCCTGGCCACCGAACACCGGCTTGAGCTTGTCGTCGGCGTTGATCGCCCGACGGTTCTTGGCGTCCTGCAGGTTGTTCTTCTTGATGTACAGCCAAAGTTTCTTCACAACTTCGGTGCGCGGGAGCGGCTTGTCGCCAACAATGGCGGCGAGATCCTTGCTCGGTTTGAGCGCCTTCATGAACGCCGCGTTCGGCGTGCGCTTGGCAGCCTTCTTGGCTGCAGGAGCCTTCTTGGGTGCAGCGGCCTTCTTGGCTGCGGGAGCCTTCTTCGCCGCAGTAGCCTTCTTGGCTGCGGGAGCCTTCTTCGCAGCAGGGGCCTTCTTTGCAGCCTTCTTCGGTGCGGCTTTCTTCGCAGCCTTCTTAGCAGACTTCTTCGCAGCGGCCATAGCGTCTCCTGAGGGGGTGACCATAAGAGCCGCGTCGCAACAAACGGCTCTGAGAGCGTCGCGCCAATGCGCAGCCGCGCCACAAACTACAATCACTGATACAGCGCGCAATAGTGTTTTGAGCGTTTTCCCCTATGAAAACCGCAATTTTCTTTAGTTTTTCCCTCTGAAACGTGTGTAGCGCCCCGTTGAGTGATGTGTTGTGCTCACGCTGGAAGGCTTGAATGTCACGTGAATCCCAGCGAACCTCGAGTGAATTGCACACGAATGAAGCATGGCGATCCGCGAATGACGCGCACTCCACTCACCTCCACGTGCTCACGGAGATCACGCTTTGTATGCGAACGGGCGAATCCACATAACCCGATTGCGGCGAGCCCGTGCACTGAGGAACACTCGGGTCGACCCACTATGCGCCCGCGCCGTTCTCGGCGAATGCGCGTAACCGCGCGATCGAATCAACGTCCCACGGGTCGGGACTGTCGTCGTCTTCAGCGATGGCGGGGTTCGCCTGCGGTGTCTCCAGAATGAGCGGGACGTTTTGTGCACGGCGGTCCTGCACGAGCCATTCGAATGGCTCGGCGCCGATCATCCCCTCACCGATCACCATGTGGCGGTCACGATTGGAGCCGAGCGCGCCTTCGCTGTCATTGAGGTGAAAGAAGGCCGGCGGCTCACCGATGGCGCTTTCAAACTCGTCCAGCACCTCGGTCAGCGCGGCGCGTGATTCCCCAATGGGAAAGCCTGACGCGAACAGGTGACAGGTGTCGAGTCCGTAGCCGGTACGCGCACGCAGCCCAGCGGGGATGCATGACAGCATGGTCGCGATTTCCGCCGGTGTTCGACCAACCGTCGTGCCCGCGCCTGCCGTATTCTCGATGAGCAAACGTGTTTTCCCCTCCGGAACGGCGGCGAGTGCGCGTTTCATCGCTTCCCCGACGCGGAGCACCGCCGCGTCGCGATCACCGTCTGTCGCCGCGCCGGGATGGAAGCAAACGCCGCCGACGCCGAGTGCGGTGGACCGCTCGAACTCTTTGGCGAGACCTGCTGCGGCGCGTGCCCACTTCTCCGGGTCTGGGGTGCCGCAGTTGAGCACGTATGCTGCGTGGACGATCACGTGTTTCGGCTTGATCCCCGCGGTCTCCAGCGCGTCGCGAAAGCGCGCGATGCGATCGGGCTTCACGCTGACTTTGTCATTGTAGAATTTGGGGACCGCGCTGAAGATCTGTAGGGCGGTCGCATCTGAGCGACCGGCGCGACGTGCGGACATGTGGATGCCACCGGTATCGATGCAGTGGGCGCCAACATAGAGCATGGGCAGGATCGGTGGTGGGAGAGTGTGGCCGCGAGCGAAGAGAACAGCGTTGGCCGCGAATTGCGCGAATTTCGCGAATTGGCACGGTGGGTCAGCTATGGCGCAGCGGGGGTAACTGCTGAGAATCCTTTTTCGTTGGTTTCCCGAGCGGACGCAGAGATGTGGGCCGGTGTTGTTTTCCATAACAAAACGCAGCTGCTGGCCTGTCCGCGAGACAGCCCGACTCGGCGGAGGCCCGATTCGCGTAATTCGTGGCCAAAGCTGTTGTCGGAATTCGCCGCCACTACTTCACCACGGCTCTCCGCACCACAAAAATCGGCTCGCCGCCCTTCGGCATTTCACTCCAGCCAACCACGATCGCGCGTCCACGAAACGCGACGTACGGGTCGCGGGCGTTGGCGACTGCACTGCTGGCGATCATGCGATCTTCGAAGAGGTGCCCCGAGGTCCGTGACACGGCCAGGCCGATGCGTGGTCGCTCGCCGCCATTGGGATCGTCGTAAGCAATGGCCACCACGTCACCTGACGCGGACACACGGACGGCGCCGAGCCGGTCGCCGTACACGATCGCCTGCGGTGTCTCGAACGCTGCGCGAGGGTCCATCTGGTGCGCGTAGAAAACGCCGGGTCCTTCGGGGCCAGTCAGCGCGTAGCCGACATGCACATAGCCGTGCGTGTCGTCGACGACGACGCTTGGCGCGGGGCGTGCGCATCCGGCGGAGCCACGCGAACTCGCCTGTGCGTCCCCCGGACCTTGGTCGAGCGAATCGACAACGATTGGGCCACGCCAAGCACCGAGTGTTGATTGGGCGGCGAGCGTATCGCGCCATGCGGCGAGCAGCATGACGCGCCCGCGTTCACGTCGTGACCACCACACCGCCACTCGGCCATGCGTCGGGGCGAGGGCTTCGCGAAGCGATCGCGCACAACGGAGTGAATCGATCGGCGCCTCACCGTCACCCAGCGAAAGCGCTGCTGGAGGCGGTGCAGTCGCCATGCTCATCGGCATGACCGGCTGGGGTTCGGCGCGAAGACGAGACTCGGGCATTGCCGTGAGTCGCGGTGCCAAGAGCGCGATCGCACGCGTTTCGCGCAAAAGGTCCTGCAGCTGCAGCAATGGTGCAGTTGGCACGCTCTCGCGCATCGCGGAGTCGATCGGTACCACCACTGGATGCGTCAGCGGAGATGGATCGGTTGTTGCGACCGCCGCATCGTCCGCCCACGACACAGCGGGCGATTCGCATGCGCTTGCCGCGAATAATGAGAGGCAGAGCAAAGCTGACCAGTGCGAACGCGGGCGGGCCGGAGGATGAAGCATGTGCCAACGCTAGTGGACTGTCGCGGCAATCCGGTAGGCGCCCGCACTTGGCGACGCGTACCCGGACCCGTGCAACCGGAGCGGTGGGGGGGTTGCTAGTTTTCACGGGCGACGGGTCGCGCGTTGGACCCAGCCCACCATTCCGCTCTTTCGGAGATCCGCTGATGTCCTTTGCCCCGTTTGACGGCGCGCGTCGTGTGCCGTCAGCCGTGAATGAACCCATTCGCAGCTACGCTCCCAACTCGCCCGAGCGCGCATCGCTCAAGCGTCGCATTGCGCTGATGGAGACCGAGCAGGTCGAGATTCCCATCGTCATTGGCGGACGTCGTATCCACACGGGTGATCTGGGCACGGTGACCATGCCCTGCGATCACCAGCATGTGCTGGCGACGTTTCACAAGGCGACACCCGCACTCGTTGAGGAGGCGATCGCGTCGTGCGCGGCGGCCTCGAAGGAGTGGGCGAGCTGGCGCTGGGAAGATCGTGCGGCCGTGTTTTTGCGCGCGGCCGAACTGCTGACCACGACGTGGCGCGATACCCTCAATGCCGCGACGATGCTTGGGCAGGCCAAGACGGTGCATCAGGCCGAGATCGACGCGGCGTGCGAGCTGATCGACTTCTGGCGTTTCAACGTCCAGTTCGCGCACGAGCTCTATAGCGAGCAGCCCATCGCCGATCACTCGACGTGGAATCAGCTCGACTACCGCCCGCTCGAAGGATTTGTCTACGCGGTGACGCCGTTCAACTTCACGGCCATCGGCGGCAATCTGCCGGGCGCGCCGGCACTGATGGGCAACACGGTACTCTGGAAGCCGGGCGCAACAGCGATCCTGTCCGCGTGGTACATCCTGCAGATCCTCGAGGAAGCGGGATTGCCGCCGGGTGTCATCAACTTCGTGCCCGGCAATCCGGCTGAGATCTCCAGAGTCGCGCTCGCGCACCGTGATCTCGCCGGCGTGCACTTCACGGGTTCGACGGCCGTCTTCAACAGCATGTGGGAGACGATCGGGAAGAACATGAATCACTACAAGTCGTATCCGCGCATCGTGGGCGAGACCGGCGGCAAGGATTTCATCGTTGCACACGCCAGTGCAGATCCGCAGGCGCTCGCCGTCGGCATGGTGCGTGGTGCGTTCGAGTATCAGGGGCAGAAGTGTTCGGCGGCGAGTCGCGCCTACGTTCCGAAATCGCTGTGGCCCGCGGTGCGCGAGAAGTGCGTCGGGATGCTCGCCGAGATCAAGCAGGGCGACGTGCGCGACTTCCGGAATTTTGTGGCGGCCGTGATCGACCAGAAGGCGTTCAATCGCATCAAGGGGTATCTCGACGACGCGAAAGCCAACGCAACCGTCGTTGCGGGGGGTGGGACCGACGATTCGAAGGGCTGGTTCGTCGAGCCCACCATCATCGAAACCGCCGATCCGAACTATCGCTTGCTTTGCGAAGAGATCTTTGGCCCGGTGCTCACGGTGCATGTCTACGACGACGCGAAGTGGCTTGAAACGCTGGCCATCGTCGACGCCACCTCGCCGTACGCACTGACGGGCGCAGTGTTCGCGCGCGACCGCAGCGCCGTTCGCGACGCCTCGAATGTGCTCCGTCAGGCGGCCGGCAATTTCTACATCAACGACAAGCCGACCGGTGCGGTGGTTGGTCAGCAGCCGTTCGGTGGTGCACGTGCATCAGGTACGAACGACAAGGCGGGGTCGAAGCTCAACCTGATGCGCTGGGTGAGCGCGCGGACAATCAAGGAGACGTTCGCCAGTCCGCTGGATTGGAAGTATCCGTTTTTGGGGGCCGAGTAGGCAGCGCCCACTCTGAACCACTCAGTGTTCAGTGGGCAGTTTGAGTTTTGAGTGACCAGAACTGGCAACTCCCAACTCCAACTCACCAGTGGACACTGAGTGGTTCACACTGGCGACTCGCAACTCAAACTCCCCACTCGACACTCCCCACTCGACACTC
>Ga0105044_10001070_pt1 | contig 35712 bp, 28 predicted proteins | sample MAT01_FD_78092 | JGI IMG/M metagenome (GOLD analysis project Ga0105044, IMG submission 78092) | Freshwater microbial communities from Lake Fryxell liftoff mats and glacier meltwater in Antarctica - MAT-01 | ecosystem: Environmental > Aquatic > Freshwater > Ice > Liftoff microbial mat | place...
GCAACACCTGCTCCGATCCAGCCGGCACGCCCAGCCACTCATGCACGAGCGCAACGCGAACGCCGTCGAGCATGCTCATCCAAGGCTCTGGTTGTCTGCTTCCATAGGGCGCCAGACTAGACGATGTCGCTGCGGCGGTCAAGGTTGTCGTGACTAGGGCGTCAAGCGTATGTTTCGGCACCATTCGTGCACATTGATAGCGCTCTGCAGTTGACGACTTTCTAATTTCATCGGGCGTCGTGTTGATACGTAACCGAGTGACCCCGCCGGCGGCCCGCGCTCATGGATCGTTCGTGGACGGGCCAGAAGGCACGGCGACGCAGTCCGGTGTTGCCCCGTTCCGGGTCGTCGTGGTGGGCCCCATGCACGAAATTCCCTATGTGCTGCAACACCCAGCCCTTGCATCGGGGCATCGGTTTGAGATTGTCGGGCTGCTGGCAGTAGAGGACAGCAAGGACGGGCTCGCCGCCGCGGTGCGTGAGCAGGTGAAGCTGCACGAGGCCGACACGCTGCTCGCTGCTGGAGGCGTCGGACGCGGCGTCATGGATACACTCGGCGAACTGGCGATCGCACTCGACTGCCGACTCCTAACGCTGCTCTCGCTGTCGCCGCCCGTCGGGCTCAATCCGGTCGTCATCTGGGAAGGGGAGCATCCGCTCATCCAGCTGGCCATGACACGCGATCGGCGTGTACGCTTTGCACTCAAGCGTGCGCTTGACATGTTCATGGCGGCGTTCGGACTGGTTGTGGCCGCGCCGGTTCTGCTGGTCGCTTCCTTCACCATCATGGTCGAGAGCGGTGGTTCACCGCTCTTCGGCCATGTACGGATCGGCCGAGGTGGTCGGCGGTTCAAGTGCTGGAAACTCCGCACCATGTCGCAGGATGCCGAAGAGCGTCTGCGTCAGGATCGGGCCTTGCTCGAGGCGTATCAGCAGAACGACTTCAAGCTCCCCGACCATAGCGACCCACGCATTACTCGCGTGGGGCGGCTGCTCCGCCAGAGCAGTCTTGACGAACTGCCACAGCTGTGGAACGTGCTTATGGGTGAGATGTCGATGGTTGGACCGCGCCCGCTGGTCGCCGACGAACTTCGGCATTACGAGGGCCACGTGCTGACGCTCCTGTCCGTCCGACCCGGCCTCACCGGTGCGTGGGCCGTCAACGGGCGGCACCATCTCGCGTACCCGCAACGCGCCGATGTCGAACTCGGGTACGTGCGTTCACACACCTTGTGGTCGGACCTTCGTATTCTGTTGCGCACAGCCTCCGCCGTATTCGATCCTGGCATAGGACCGCGTCGCTAAGGAAGCGTGTGTCAGGGGTGGTCGCTCGCCAATCCACTGGCTCTGGACCAACGCGGCAATCGCGTCATGACATCATCAAGCTGCGGCGCGGCCGCATCCCGAGGCGACAGTTTCGGCTCGGCGATCGGCCACTCGATCCCGATACGCGGGTCGTTCCAAGCGATCGTGATTTCGTCGGACGGTTCGTATGGCGCGGTCACCTTGTACTGCACAACCGCCCCGGCGCTCTGCACCGCGAACCCGTGCGCGAACCCCGGCGGGATCCACATCTGCCGCATCGTCGTTGCGTCGAGGACTGCCCCCACCCACTGACCGAACGTGGGCGAGCCAACGCGCACGTCGACCGCAACGTCGTACACGGCGCCGAACGGCACATGAATGAGCTTCCCCTGCGCGCAAGGCCATTGGAGGTGCAGTCCGCGTAGTACGCCGCCGTTGGAGAACGAGAGATTGTCCTGCACGAAGGGACTGGCAACGCCTGCGGCCGCGTATCGCGCGTCGTTCCACGTTTCGCAGAAATGCCCCCGCTCGTCCGAGCGGACGACCGGCTCCAACAGCAGCACACCCGGAAGGGCCGTTTGGACGACGTTCACGGCAGCCTCCGCTCGAGGAGCGCGCGAAGATACTCGCCGTAGCTGCTCCGACCATGCTCTTCGGCGCGGCGAAGCAGCTCTTGGTCGCCAATCCACCCTTCTCTCCACGCGATCTCCTCAGGCACCGCAACCTTGAGGCCCTGACGCTTCTCGAGTGTCTCCACATACCCGGACGCCTCCAGCAACGATTCGCACGTGCCGGTATCGAGCCACGCGAACCCGCGGCGGAGCAGGTCCATGTGCAGCTTTCCGCGTCGCAGGTAGTCCATGTTCACGTCGGTGATCTCGTATTCACCACGCGCGGAAGGTTCGAGGCGTGCCGCGATCGCCGCCACCTCGGCGTCGTAAAAATACAGTCCGGTCACAGCGTAGTTGGATTTCGGAAATGTCGGTTTCTCCTCTAGTCCAAGCACCTGACCGTCAGCCGCGAGCTCCGCCACGCCGTAGCGCTGAGGGTCGCGCACATGATATCCGAAGACGGTGGCGCCTTCGGCGCGTGCGTCCGCGTCGCGCAACCGCTCCACCAGTCCATCGCCGTGGAAGATGTTGTCGCCGAGTACGAGTGCGCAGGGACTACCGCCGAGAAACTCCCGCCCGATCACAAACGCTTGGGCCAGTCCTTCGGGTCGGGGTTGCGCAGCATAGGACAGATTCAGGCCCCACTGTGCACCATCGCCAAGCAGTGATTGGAAAAGCAGTTGCTCATGCGGCGTGGTGATGATCAGTATGTCGCGGATCCGCGCCAGCATCAGCGTGCTGAGCGGATAGTAGATCATCGGTTTGTCGTACACCGGGAGCAGTTGCTTGCTCACAGCGCGCGTGATCGGCCACAGGCGACTTCCTGTTCCACCGGCGAGGATGATCCCTTTTCTCATGTGACGCTCATCGAAGTTCCCGCCTGCTCACGTGGCGGCACCAAGCCCAAGCCGCTCGCCGCGGTACGCACCACTCGCGACGGCATTGGTCCATTCGTCGTTATCCAAAAACCACTGCACCGTTTGCTGCATCCCCGACTCAAAGTCGTAGCGCGGACGCCAGCCAATCTCTGTTTCGATGCGCGTGGGATCGATGGCGTATCGCCGGTCGTGGCCGGGCCGATCGGTGACGTAGGAAATCAGCTGTTCGCGGGTGCGCCCGGAAAGCGGTTGGACTTCGTCGAGCACGCGTCCAATCAATCGCACCACGTCGAGGTTAGTCCGTTCACAGCGCGCACCAACGGCGTACGTGCGTCCGGGGATTCCGCGCGCAATCACGTCACGCAACGCATGTGCGTGATCCTCGACGTGCAGCCAATCGCGCACCTGCAGTCCGTCGCCGTACACTGGCATGGGTTCACCGGCAATCGCTTTCGCGATCATCAACGGAATCAGCTTCTCGGGGAACTGGCAGGGGCCGTAGTTGTTGCTGCAGTTCGTGATCAGCGCAGGCAGGCCGTAAGTGTGATGCCAGGCGCGCACAAGATGATCAGCAGACGCCTTGCTCGCGGCATACGGCGACTTGGGGTTGTACGCTGTCTCTTCGTTGAAATACGTACCGACGGGCGCAGTCCCAAACACTTCGTCGGTCGACACATACAGCATACGGAATGCTGCGGCGTCGTCACTCGGCAGGGCTGCGACGTATCCGCGCACCGCTTCGAGCAAAGTAGCGGTGCCGACAACGTTCGTCTGAATGAACACGGAGGCGCTGTCGATCGAGCGATCGACGTGCGTCTCTGCTGCCAGGTGCACCACCACACTCGGCGTATATGTCGCGAGTACATCCCGCATGGCGGCGGCGTCGGCAATGTCGGCCCGGACGAACGTGTGTCTGGCGTGATCTCGCGCTGCGCCGAGTGATGCGAGATTTCCGGCGTACGTCAGGGCGTCGACGTTCACCACACGGACATTCGTTTCGGCAATCAACTGGCGCACCAGCGCTGAGCCGATAAAGCCCGCGCCACCGGTGACTACCCAGACGGGCGCGTCGGCATGTGCAGTAGAATTTGCGGAGGAACGTGGAGTGTCAGTCGACATGCCGAATTGTACGGGGCAGGCACGAAAGCAGCGAGCCTATTCGTGCCGAGAGTAGGCCTGCGGCGATCTCGCTCAATGCCCCAGCCGCTTTTGTTCCGCGCGCTCCGCATCCGTGCGCGCCACGGCCACAAACCCCACGAGCGCGACCGTCGCGAACGCGAACCACTGATAGGCATACGACTGATGCGAGCCTTCGCTCAACGACGGTGGCGGAATGCGTGTCGGCTTGGTGATGTCGCGCGAGACGGTGTCGCCGAGGGCGAGGAGGATGAACGGCGCGAGCGGCCGATGCATCATGGTCTGGAGCGTGTCGCGATCGAGGAATCGCACAGCGCGCGCAGCCGACGGCATTCGAACCATACCCTCGCGCACCGGTGGAAACTCGGTAACCAACGCATCGAACGACAGCGTGTCCGCTTCGCGCGCCTTCGCCCAATCGACCGTGCGTCCATCAGGTGAGTAGAGGTAGCCACGGAGCAGCAGGATGGCCGTATCGCCCCATGCGCCGTCGAGAGGGCGCACCGGCGTGAGCAGATGCACAGCGGGCGAGCCGGCCTGTGAACGCGTCGCGTGCACCAACTCCGCACCGTAGTCGGCCACGCCGCGAATGGTCACGTGGCGCCAATGAATAGCGCTCGTATCCTGCCCTTGCAGGTCGCTGATCGCCACCGCCGCCCGGCTGCTACGCTCGAGTACGAGCGCGTTGAGGTTGCGGCGCTGCTTGAGTCGATCGAGTTGCCAGATTCCCAGTCGAACACACACGCCCGCTGCGACCACCGCGAACACACCAAAGAGGATCGTCCGAAGGGACAACCGATTCACGCGTCACCCTCTGCCACTGGCTTGGGCTTCGCGCGCGACGGGCGTTTGCGCGGCGCAGGCTTGGGCTTCGGCGGCGTGGTCGCGTCGGCGGATGGAGACGCTGACGACGACGTCACCGGTAGCGGAGTGACTCGTTTCGGTCGCGGTTTGCGAACGCGTGGCGCAGGCTTCGGTGCCTCTTCCTTCGCAGTCGCCGTGCTGTCCGTGACAATTGCACCCGCCTTCTGTTCTTTCGCGCGACGCTTCTCTGCCTTCTTGGCTTTCGAGGCCTTCTCGGCTTTCTGAGACTTAGGTGCCTTGGCTGGCTTCTCCGCCTTCGGTGCCTTCTCTACCTTCTCCGCCTTCGGTGCTTTCTCTGCCTTCTCGGCTTTCGCCTTACGCTTTTTGATGCGCTTCGGCTTGACCGCTGGTGCGCGTTCGCCGCCGCTCACGACTCCCGCAGCAACGTTGTCGCCCACGACAGCCATCACTTCCGCATTCTCAGTGGTCGCGTCGATGGGCATCGGATCCGGGAGCAGCACGAGCATGCTCATTGGCGGAAGCGCCAGCACCATCGACTGTGCGTAACCGTGATGTGGCATGTCCTCCGTCGTGACGCTTTCGGGTACCAAGTAGCCGCTGCCGCCGAACGACTCGGAGTCGCTGTTCAACACAGGGCGATATGTGCCTGCACGCGGGGCGCCCATGCGATACTCGTTCCGCGGAACAGGCGTCAGGTTCAGCACAACGACGGCGTGCTCGGCGCCATCGTGACGCGCGTACGAGAGCACCGACTGCTCGGCGTCGTCGACACTGATCCAACTGAAGCCGGACGGCTCGTGATCGCGACGCCAGAAGCACGAATGCGTGCGATACAACTCGCCCAGCTTCTCCATGAAGCTGTCGAGTCCGACGCGACGCGGATCTTCCGCGAGATGCCAGTCGAGACTCGTGTCATGATTCCACTCGCGATACGGCGCAAGCTCGGTGCCCATGAAGAACAGCGACTTGCCGGGCCGCGTCATGGAGTACCCGATCAGCGTACGCAGATTTGCAAAACGTTGCCACTGGTCGCCCGGCATTTTTTCCAGCAACGACTTCTTGAGGTGCACGACTTCGTCGTGCGACAACGGGTTCATGAAACGCTCGCTGTACTCGTACATCATCGCGAACGTCAGCTTGTTGTGCGAGCCCCGGCGAAAGAACGGATCGACTTTGAAGTAGTCGAGCGTGTCATGCATCCACCCCATGTTCCACTTGAAGGTGAATCCGAGTCCGCCTTCCGCGATCGGGTGCGTGACCTTGGGCCATGTCGTGCTTTCCTCCGCAATCGTCACTACCCCCGGATGCAACGTGCGCACGGTGTGATTGAGTGTCTTGAGGAACGACACCGCCTCGAGATTCTCCCGCCCACCCAACCGGTTGCGCAGCCACTGCCCTGCTTCGCGCCCGTAGTCGAGATACAACATCGACGCGACCGCATCGACACGCAGACCGTCGATGTGGAACTCCTCGATCCAGTACAGCGCATTCGCGAGCAGGAAATTGCGCACCTCATAACGTGCATAGTTGAAGATGTGCGTTCCCCACTCGGGATGATCCCCGAGGCGCGGATCTTCATGCTCGTAGCACGCGGTTCCGTCAAAGCGACGCAATGCCCAATCGTCTTTGGGGAAATGCGCCGGCACCCAGTCGAGCAGCACACCAATGCCGGCTTGATGCAACGTGTCGACAAAGGCTCGGAAGTCGTCGGGCGTGCCATGACGCGACGTGGGCGCAAAGTACCCACCAACTTGGTATCCCCACGATCCGCCGAATGGATGTTCCTGAATTGGCAGCAACTCAACATGCGTGAAACCAAGCCGCTTCACATGCGCTGCAAGTCGCGGCGCAAGCTCACCGTACGTCAGAACGCGATTCTCGTCACCGCGCATCCACGACCCGAGATGCACTTCGTACACATTCATCGGTTCGCGCAACGGGTCGGCGTCCGACCGACGCGCGAGCCATGCGCCATCCCCCCATTCGTGCTGGCCGCGACGTTCAACGATCGACGCATGACCGGGCGACTGTTCCATCTTGGCGGCGAACGGGTCGGTCTTGATGCGAATGCGTCCGCTGAATGGACGGATCTCGAACTTGTACAACGTCCCCACATCGACACCGGGCACGAAGAGTTCGAACACGCCACTCGAACCCAGCGCGCGCATCACGTGCACACGTCCGTCCCACCCGTTGAACATACCGATAACGGACACGCGCGTTGCATTCGGCGCCCACACAGCGAACGACGTACCACTCACCCCATCGATCACTCGTGGATGTGCGCCCAGCTTCTCCCACAGGCGAAGATGTCGTCCCTCGCCAAAGAGATGCAGATCCATGTCGCCGAGCGTGGGCGTGAAGCGATACGGATCGTCATACTCGTCGCTGGTGCCGTCGGCGCGTTCAGCGGAGAGCCGATAGGAGAGCGGCAATGGAGCGCGCGGCAGGAAGATCGCGAACAGTTCGTCGTGCTCACGCTCCATCACGTGTCGTGACCCATTCACGATCACAGACATTGCGCGCGCGCGCGGATGCCGCGCGCGAATGACCACGCCCTGAACGCCATCAAACACCGCAGGGTGCGCGCCGAGGATGTCGTGCGGCGTGCGGGATTCACCGCGCAACAGCCGCTGGGCCGCATCGGGTGACAAAGGCGGGGCTTTAGCGGCGGTCGGAGCCGTGATGTCGATGGGAGGAGTGTCCGGTGTGTGCATGCGGGAAAGGTAAGCGGAGAGATCGACACCCGCATTTGTCAGGCAGCGAGTGCGCTCTCTCCCCATCGGCACGGGCCTCCGCCGGTCGTCCCGTCTCTACCGCTTCCGATCCCGCGAGTGACACCAGAACGGCGTGCTCTCGTATCCAAACATGTACACAGTTCGCAACACGCCATGCCATTTCTCGCTGTCTCGTCCGTCACGCACACGATATAACACAGGAGATCTCCCATGCTCACCGTCGCCCTCACTGTCGCAACACTCCTCGCCGCTCAGGTTGCGCCCACTGCGGTCACAGATAGCGTCGCTCGCCGCGCTGCCCCAGCGGTGGTCGCCGACATTCCATCTGCTGCCGATCACTTGGAATCCGCGCGTCGCGCGCTCGTCAAGGGAGAGTTCGATGTGGCCCGTCGCGAATTCGTGATTGCCGCAGCACTCGATCGTGATGACGGAAAGCTGCCGATCGAGGCCGCGTTCGGACTCGCCAACGTGTTGTACTCGAGCTCGTTCAATCGCGAAGCGGCCATCACCATGGACCGGCTCGCCGACGATGCATTGGCCGTGAGTGACCACAACACGGAGGCACGGGCGCTTGTCGACGCGATCTGGCTCAACATGGACGCCGGACAGCGCAATCAGGCGCGCTCCGATGCGCTTCGTCTCAGCGAGCTGATCAAAGAGGGTAAGCTATCCGAGTACACCCTCAAGATGATCCGCGCCCGCTATCGTTAGTACGCGCGTGACATAACACGCGACCGTACGGCTAACGGTACGTTTCGAAGAAGCCGCGTCCGCGGCCCGCCAGCACGGAGCCGCGGATGCGCCCTGAGATCTCCGCTTCACCCGCCATCTGCACAAACCACGGATGGCGCAATCCGCGCGGTTCAGTGCCGTCCCCACGTTCGGCAATCGCCCGTCGAGTGTCGGTCGCAACGGCATCGTCGATCGTGAGGGATAGCCGCAGGGTGTCAGCACCGCGCACATCAACCAGCATGGCCCGCGACGGAACCCGCAGTGGTCCCTCGGCAGTGCTGACCGTGCGCGCATCGTCGTAACTGATGGACGTTGGACGGAATAGGGCCAGGAATCCACTGCTGTCGGCGACGTAGACGAAGAGCGGCGCACTGGCGCCAATGGAATCTTCGGGCGTCACGCGGCCGTACAGCACGGTGTAGGCGCCAGCGCGGGTTGCACCCCACTCCCACGTGACGCCGCGCCACCCGCCCCAGTTGTGGTCGTGATACGATTGCACGTTGTCATACCTGTCGCACTTTGTTGCGATACAGATTGAACCCGTAGCGTTGGCCCGAAGCCCAGGTACCGCGTACCCGGAGGCGAAGTCGCCGCTCACGAGGGTGGCACCCGGAAAGTCGACACGTTCTGCGGGAGTGACCACAAGATCAACATCCATCGGTGTGCCCGTGCCTTCTTCTCGCACCGTGGCCCGCACTGCATACCGCCCGTCGTCGAGCAGATGCACCGACCCGTCACCGATCACGAGATCGGCGTGACGCGTCGAGAACTGCACGCGCTCCTTTGGCACCGATGCACTGAAGCGACGCGGACGGCGATCACGCTCATGCAGCGTGACAAGCACTTGCCCTGCCCACTTGTCACTCGTCACGTCACCACCGACAATGAACGAGAGGAATGCCCAGCGCGAGGCGTCGGCCGAGATGACATTGAAGTAGTGCCACTCTCCCCACGTTTCGCGATTCGCCAAACCTTGCGGCGGCAGATGAAAGTGATCGATGTCATGCCGCCACTCGGCCAGCGTCGGCGTCACCCACCGTCGATCACCATCGTCATCGTCCCACACGCCCGTTGTGATGTTCGGTACCGCGCCGAGGGCGCGACTCGCGGACGGGATCTCTCCAGTTGCGCGCACCGGATGCTCCACGCCATCCGCCGTGGTGAGATACAACAACTTCCCTTCCAACTGCGGCGCGACGGTCGCTACCGCATCGGACAGCCTCGGCGCGGACAATACCTGTCGATGCACAAACCGCGCGTTGGGGACAGAGAAAAACAGTCCACCCAGTCCGCCGGTGGTGAGCACTTCGATGTCGATGCCTTCAGGGAGAATTGTCACCTCTCCGCCACCAACCAGTCGTTCCTGACTGGCCTGCGAAACCATCGCCTCGCCGACAGCCAGCAGCACGATCATCACCCCCACACCAACGCCAAAGCCTGCGCACAGCAGCAATGAACGCCACGGGCGGTACGACACGCTCCGCCATGCGAGCAGGCGTGCGAGCGCGAGACGTGCAGCGTTGCTGTTCACGCGATCGACTCAGTTGGATCGGTGTTTGTACTGGTCAACGGACGTCGCGTGTCAGAATCGACCCGACCGTCCTTGAGTCGCACCACGCGCGCGGCCGCACGGGCAACGACTTGATCGTGCGTCACGAACACGAGTGTCGTGCCATCGCGATGCAGGCGACCGAAAAGCTCGAGCAAACTGGCGCCGGTATCCGCATCGAGCTCGCCTGTCGGCTCGTCGGCGAGCAGCAGCGATGGGCCGTTTGCCAGCGCGCGCGCAATCGCAACGCGTTGCTGCTCGCCACCGGAAAGTTGTGTGGGACGATGGTGGCCACGGTCACCAAGCCCGACGTACCCCAGCAGTTCACGCGCCCGAGCACGACGCACGGCGCGATCGACGCCCGCTTCGGCCATTGGCAACTCAACGTTCTCTGCCGCCGACAGGGTTGGCATCAGATAAAAACGCTGAAAGACGAAGCCGATGTGACGCAGCCGAAAATCAGTAGCGGCACGATCAGAGAGGGTCGCTGTATTGCGTCCGTCGATGATGACAGAACCCGTGGTCGGTACATCAACCGCGCCAAGTAGGTGGAGCAGTGTGCTCTTGCCGCAACCAGAGGGGCCGGTGATCGCCACGAACTCGCCACGCTCGATTTCGAGTGACACCCCGCGCACGGCCGAAATTGTCGCTTCGCCCATTTTGTACGCACGAACGACGTTGTCGCAGCTCAAGATCATCCGACGGCTTCCTCGCGCAGTGCGCGCGCAACGGGTGTCGACGCAGCGCGCCATGCGGGCAGGAGACCGGCCAGCGTCCCGGACACCAGCAGCAGGGCGAGTGAGCGCCACGCGGCACCGGGGCTCCACACGAAGAAATCAAACGCTGCCGGTAGCCCTGGAAAGTCGAGCAGGATCGCGTTCAACCAACGAGCAGTTACGAGTCCGAGGGCGAGTCCAGCAACGATGCCGGCGCCGCTCAGCATCAACCCTTCGAGCAACACCTGCTGCAGTACGCCGATCTTCTGCGTGCCGATTGCGCGCAGTACCGCGATCTCGCCGCGTCGCTCGTTCACCGAAAGTGTCACGAGCGTACTGACCAGCAGAAAGCCAATGCCGAGGCTGATGGCGCCGAGCACGAAGGCGAGCTGGCGAAAATAGGAAAGGCGCTCCTCGACCTGGCGAATGGCGGTGTCGGTGGAGATGGCCGAGATGCGCGGTTGTGTCTGCGCAATCCACGCGCGCACCGCCTCGACCTTTGAGGAATCGTTACTACGCGATTCAACCATCGCGAGCGAAATGCGATCGGCGTAGGTCGCGCCAAGCATTGCGCGGAGGGTCGTCAGCGGCAGCGCAATCACGGGCGTTTCGTTGGGGATGTAGATGAATCGCGCTTCGCCGCTGAGGATCACACGACGCGTGCGTGCCGCCGTTCGCAGTTGTGCGTCGATGCCGGCGGCGATGGTGACGGTATCGCCAACCGCGTGCCCGCTGCGCTCCAGAAATGTGCGACTTACGACAGCGGAGATGATCGCCCCATCGCCGTCGATCAGATCGGTGCCGCGTTCAACGGTGTAGTCGCCCTGCACCGCTGTTTCGATCCCGAGCGCGAATGTCGTGGGAATCTTCGAATCGGGGAGCGACAGCGTTGCACCAAGAATCGGACTGACCGCTTTGATGTCCGGCGACGCGCGCAGGGCACTGATGATGGTGCCCGCACCGTCTATCGTTGCCTCGCTGTCGAAGGGCAGCGTCCCCTTGGGCGAAATGCGCAGCTGGTATCCACGCGTCATGAGCAACGACCGGAACGATTCGCTCATGCCTGTCGCCAGCATCACCATGTCGAGCAGCAGCGCTGACGCAACGGCAATGCCCACAATTGCGAGCAGCGTGCGCGCCGGATGTCTTCGCAAGGTCGCGAATGCGAGTGTGAATCGCATTGTGCTCAACGCCCCATCAGCGCGAGCGGTGGCGTGCGCACCAGTCGCCACGCCGCCAATGCGCCTGCGACGACGCCGAGTGAAAGGGAGAGACTTGTTGCGAAGGCGAAGATACCGGGGGTAAGGAGTGCGAAAGTAAGTGGCGTGCGATAGACCGCCTGATAGTGCGCGTTGACGACGATCGAGCAGATCCATCCAATGAGCGCGCCGGCGCCACTCCCGAGCAACGACACGATGGCTGCTTCGATTACGACCGCACGGACGACCGTGGTGCGTGACACACCCATCAATCGCAGCGCCGCAATGTCGCGCCGACGTTCTTCGACCGTGAGCAACAAGAGACACAGGAGAAAGACGGCGCTCGCCACGATGGTGATGACACCGATGGCGCGGTGGAAGCGCTCGACCACGCGAAAAGTGCGCGAACTGCTGACCGCCACATCGCGTGAGCGATGCGCCCGGAATCCGAACGCCACGTGATTGATGCGACTGACCGCTGAGTCGGCCGACACGCCGGGCTTGAGTCCTACGGCGAACCGATCGACGCGATCGTCGATACCGAGGAGTTGCTGCAACTGGTCGAGATGCAAGCGCACGCGAAACTCGGTGCGTGCAACTTCTGACGGATCCGCGCGGCGTTCGAAGATCGCCGCGATTCGCACGGAATCACTCGCGACGCCCGGCGTCGCGGAAATCCGGGCGATATCACCGATCTTGAGACTGTAGTCGGACGCCATGCGAGCATCGATCGCGATACCCCGTGGCGATTCCGGAACGCGTCCGAACGTCGGCGACCGTGGCGCGTTGCTCGGTTGCGCATGCAAATCCTGCGCATGCAACGTGGGCGCGTGCAGCAGGCTCGCGAAGCCGACACACGCCGAAAGCAGTACGATCAGTAGAACGCGTTTCGTAGCAGCTGCAGACACTGACTTGGCGATCAACGGGGCGGAGACTTGGACTTGCGGGTCGACGGTGGGGTCTTCTCGCGCTCGGGCACGGAACTCTCCGCAGGGCGCTGTTCCACCAGCACCTGCTCGGCGAGTGCGGGGCCAACGAGCGACTCGGACGCACCTACACGTAACGTCAATGGTCCATCGAAAGGTGCCCGCGCCATCAATGTCACTTCCGCACCCGGCTGTAACGCAATCTCGGCGAGGTATCGCAGCAGCTCCGGGTTCTTGTCACTCACCTGCACCATGGTCGCGCGTTCGCCCACGGCGAGATCGACGAGTCGGCGGTAATGCCGTTGATCGACCGTGCCTTCGACAGTCGGAATCGGTGCGCCGTGCGGGTCGGATGTGGGATTCCCGAGTGCAGCGGCCATGCGCTCAATAAGATCGTCCGACGCGGCATGTTCGAGCCGCTCCGCTTCAGCGTGTACCTGATCCCACGGAAAGCCGAGCACGCGCGTGAGATAGCTCTCGAGAATGCGATGACGTCGAATGGTGCGCAGCGCCGCGCGTCGACCGAGGTCGGTGAGCTGCACACCGCGATAGGGCACGTGTGTGAGATAGCCCTGTCCAGCGAGTCGGCGAATCATGCCGGTGACCGACGCAGGCGCAACGTCGAGCGCGACAGCGACATCACTGGTCGCGGCGACGCCGTTACGTCGCTCCAGTTCGTAAATGGCCTTAAGGTAGTCTTCTACCGGCTCAGTCAGTGATCGTGTACGCGCTGACGATTCGCCTTCCGGCGGTGCGACGTCGGCGCCAGCGTCGACGGGCGGAGTTTTTCGTGCAAACATGTCCAGTCCTGGTCCAGTCCTAGCGGGCCATCGCGCGATGCCGATCGCGCACCATCAACACGGGCACCAGCGAGCGGTGGCGTACGGTGTTCGCCGTGGTCCCATAAATCACATCCTGCAGGCCGCGATGACCGTGGACCGCCATCGCGATCAGATCACACTGTTCGCGTTCGGCCGCAGCAACAATTTCCGTCGCCGGATCGCCACCGGCCAGTACACACTCGGCGGTGAATCCGTCCGTAAGCAACGACGCGCAGCACGACTCGAGGTAGGCGCGATCACGCTGCATCTCTTCCGACTCGCGCAGCGCCAACGACCGCAGATTGCGTGCGGCGAAACCGTCGGCAACGTGAATGAGCAGCAGCGATGCATCACACAGGCGCGCGAGCTTTCGGATGTGATCGAGAATGCACTGGTCGTACGACGAGTTCTCGAGTGGCACAAGAATGCGGCGGTACATCAGGACAGCCACCCCCGCACCGTCTGAAACAGCAACCAGACGTTGAGAGTCGAGATGACGAAGGCAACTGCGTACGCTGCGATGCGAAGACCGAGCGAATTTACGAACACTCCCATCTTGGCGCGGTCTGAGGTAAAGCGGACAAGTGGGAACACCGCGAAAGAAAGCTGCAGCGAAAGAATCACCTGACTCAACACCAGCAATTTGGCGGTACCACTGGCCCCATAGAAGATGGCCACCATTGCCGCGGGCACAATGGCAATCGCCCGGGTAATCAATCGGCGCAGCCACGGGCGGATGCGGAGTTCCAGGAATCCTTCCATCACGATCTGCCCCGCCAGCGTCCCGGTCAGCGTCGAATTTTGCCCCGACGCGAGCAAGGCAAGCGCGAACACGGTGCTCGCACCCGTCACCCCCAGCAGCGGCGCGAGTAACTTGTACGCGTCCTGAATTTCGGCGACCTGCGTGTTTCCGCTGGTGTGAAACGTAGCCGCTGCCACGATGAGAATGGCCGCGTTGATGAACAGGGCAAAGGTCAACGCGATCGTCGAGTCGATGAACGCAAAACGCACTGCCTCCCGCTTACCTGCCACATCCTCGGCGTACTTTCGTGTCTGCACGATCGATGAATGCAAATAGAGATTGTGCGGCATCACCGTCGCGCCAAGAATGCCAATGGCGATGTACAACTTGTCCGGATTCGTGATGATATCTGCGGTTGGGATGAATCCCTTCGCCACCTCCGCCATCGCGGGATGGGAGATCACCAATTCGAAGAGGAAGCAGCCACCAACCACGGCAACGAGCGCAATCACCAGCGCTTCGAGCACGCGGAACCCCTTGTTCTGCAGATACAGCACAACCATCACATCCAGCGCCGTGAGCCCGATCCCCCACGGGATGGGAATATCGAACAGCAGATTGAGCGCGATCGCAGTACCGATGACTTCGGCCAAATCACACGCCGCAATCGCGATCTCGCACAGTATCCACAGCGCGAATGAAACGCGCTTGGAATAGTGGTCGCGACATGCTTGCGCGAGATCGCGGCCGGTGACAATGCCAAGCTTCAAGGCGAGCCCCTGCAGCAGCACCGCCATCAGGTTCGACAGCAGGATCACCGACAACAGCGCGTATCCGAATTGCGATCCACCAGCGAGATCGGTGGCCCAATTGCCTGGGTCCATGTAGCCGACCGCAACGAGATATCCCGGGCCGGCAAACGCGATCAGCTTCCGGAACCAGCTCCCCTTCGTGACGTCGACCGACCGGTACACTTCTGAAAGCGACGGCGCGAGACGAGCCCGCCGCCAGCCGGCATCGACATCGACATCGACATCGGGCTCCACGGGAGCTGCGTTCGTGACCGCTGGCGGAGAATTGAGTGGAAGCACAATACCAGTTTAGTCTAGGCTAAACTTGTGCTGCAAGGGGCGCCCGAGATCACGGCCGTTTCGACGGCTTCGGGAACGGGGGCGGCACGATCGCCTTGGCGCCGGCGGCGATGACGAGCTTCATTGCCTCGTCAATCGCGCGCTCGAGCTGCGGATCGCGCCCGGCCATCGTGGACTTCGCGTCGAGCAGCACCTCGATGTCCGGTGGCACGCCCTCATTCTCGGCGACCCACTTGTTGTTAATTGGATCGAACACCGAATTGTCGGGCGCGGTGACGGTGCCGCCATCGATGAGGGCGTAGTGCACCGACGACTTCACCAGACCGCCCCACGTGCGTGCACCGATGAGCGGCCCGACTTTCTGCTGACGGAACGCCCAAGGGAAGTAGTCGCCACCCGACCCCGCGAGCTCGTTGATTAGCAGGACTTTGGGGCCCAGTACTCCCTGCGGAAGCCGGATCGGCGCGCCGCCCGGCACTTCGTTGGTGATCGCCGCGCGCAGCGTACGCGTCAGGTGATCGACCATGTAGTCGTCGAGATTCCCGCCGCCGTTGAAGCGCTCGTCGATAACGGCGCCGAGCTTGTCCTGTTGCGCAAAGATGTAGCGGTCGAAGGACGCGGTGCCCGGACCGCCCGTGTTGGGAATCCACGCGTACGCGAGCTTGCCGTTGGAGCGCTGGTCGACGAAGCGCCGATTGTCTTCCACCCAGGCGCGCTGGCGGAGGTTGCTCTCATTGCCGATAGGCGTGACAGTCACGGTCCACGCACTGTCCATCGTCGGTCGATCGTTGACGTGCAACACGGTTTGCCGGTTGGCGGTGCCGTCGAGCAGACGATAAGGATCGTCGCTCGCGGTCAGCGCCTCGCCGTTCACGCCTACGAGGTACTGCCCGGTCTTCACGCGAAGTCCGGGGCGATCGAGTGGCGCGGCGAGGCCCGGATTCCAGCTCTCAAAGGTGTAAATACGACCGATGCGCCAGCGTCCATTCTCGGCCACGAGATCGGCGCCGAGCGTTCCCACGCGTGACGTATCGACAAGGGGCAGGTCGCCACCGCCAACGAAGCTGTGGCCGACCGAGAGTTCGCCGTTGACGAGATCGAGCACGTAGTTGAGGTCACTGCGATGACGCACGTGTGCGACGAGAGGACGATAGCGGTCACGCACGGCGTTCCAGTCGTTGCCGTGCATGTTGGGGTCGTAGAAAAAATCTTTCTCGTAGTGCCAGGTCTCGTCGAAGATCTGGCGCCATTCGGCGAGGCGATCGAGCTGCATGCGCAACGACACGCGCACGGTACCCTTGCCTGCTGCGGGTGGCGCATCGGTGCCAACCACTGACCAGCTCTCGCCCGACTGATAAAGCATTTTCTTGCCGTCGGCCGACAACGACACGCGCCGCACGCCACGCACAAACACGTCGACCTTGGCATCGGCGACGGTGAACTTGTGCAGCGTGAGTCCGGGCTGGTTCTCGACGATTTCGCCGATGAAGACCGTGCCCGTCGGCCCAGCATAGACATTGGTATAGCGACGCACCGGGATCGGCAGCGGGAGGATGCGACGGTCGATGCCCGCCGTGTCGATGCGCACGGTCACGGCACCGGTGTCGGGCTTCGATGGCGGTGGCGCGGCTTCCTCATCACTTTTCGGCGGAAATGGTGTTCCGTCGTTCGCGCGCAACAGCAGTACATAGGCGCCGTATGACGGATCGGCGCTCATTGAGCTGGTGTTGGCCCAACCGGCGCCGAGTCCGACATCGGTGCTGGCGAGGAAGTAGATGTGGCGTCCGTCCTTGTCCCACGCGGGGGACGCCGCGTCCGCCATGCCGTCGGTGAGCGCATGCGCGCGCCCGGTTTCGACGTTCCACGCTACGACGCGATGGAGCTGATTCGGATAGTACTTGGCGTACGCGAGCCACTTCGAGTCGGGTGACCACGTGATCCCCATGCTGCCGCGACCGATATTGCTGCCGTCGACATCGGCGGTGGTGATCTTGCCGCTGCCCAACTCCATGACTTGCACGCGCACTTTGTTGTCCACGAACGCGATGCGCTTGCCGTCGGGCGACCACGCGGGCTCCCACGCCATCTTCGACTCGCCGATGGAGAGCGACCGTGTGGGGGCGAGTCCATCCTGCGCCGCGATGTGCAGCCGATAGCCGGTGCCGGAGTCGGCAAACCACGCGACTTCCTTGCCATTTGGTGACCATATCGGCGCGCGATCGGCGACACCGGCGCTCCGCGAGAGATTGCGCGTATCGCCCTGCTCCACCGGCACCGTGAAGATTTCGCCACGGGCCTCCATCAACGCGCGTTTCCCCGTCGGCGAGAGCGCGGCAGTGGCGATACGACGCGAAACGTCTTCCGATCGGGTTTCGGCCCATGGGAAATCGCCCTGCACACTTATGGAGAGGCGTTGGCTCTGCCCGGTCGCGGCGTCGAGCGTGTGCAGATATCCGTCCTGCTCGAAGACCAGCTGATTGTTGCCCGCGCCGAGCGATTTGACTTCCGCACCGGTAAAGTGCGTGACCTGCGCCAGCGCTTTGGTGGCGACGTCGTACGACCAGACATTCTCCGCCCAGGTACGATCGGACAGGAAGTAGATCTTGCTGCCGACCCACACCGGTTCGATATCCATCGAACGCTCGTTGGGGAGTGCGATCTCCTCGCGCGTGGCGAGATCGAGCACCCGAAGCGGCGTGTTCTGCCCACCGCGATAGCTGCGCCACTCCACATCCCATCGTGTGACGCGATCGATGATGAGCTGCTTGCCATCGGGTGAGTACGCGGCGTCGTTGGCCCACACATCCGCGACCAGCGTTGAAGGGCCGCCCGCACGGGCCACCGTCCACAGTCGATTGTAGCCAGTTGGCGCCGTGGCCCTCGACGAGGCATACAGCACGCGAGCGCCGTCTGAGGTCCACCCACGGGTGATGGCGTCGTCCGGATACCATGTCAGCTGCGTCGGCTCACCGCCCCGCGCGGCGACAACGAACACCTGCGGGGTACCGCTGCGATTCGATGTGAACGCGATCCACTGACCGTCCGGCGAAAACTGCGGATCACTTTCTACAGCCGCGGTGCTGGTGATGCGCCGCGCCACACCGCCCGCTTTGGCCACGACCCAGATGTCTGCGCCGTATTCGAACGCAATCTCTGTCGTGCTCATCGTCGGTTGGCGCAACAGGCGTGCATCCTGCGCCTGGACGAGAGGCGCCGTGACGACGAGTAGCGCGAGCGCGATGGGTAGACGGGACACAAGAAGCTCCGAGCATGAGCGAATTTTTGGGCGCTGCGCCGAGACGCAACGCGGGAGGATTTGTCGACTACTGCCCTACGGCCGCTCCATCACGACGCGGGTCGGCCACGCCAATGCGACGTCCATCCTTACGCACGAAAACGGCGTGTACGCCGCCGAACGTAATGTCGGCCACCCGACTGGCCGGCTTGTACCCGCGCGACACCAACGCGGCGTACACGGACGACGCAAATCCGGGCTCGACCTCCACCTCGCGCAGGTTCGCGCTGGCGTGAATGCGGGGTGCGGCAACAGCGAGTCCGGGATCTTCACCGAACGCCAGCATCCGCACCGTCACCTGCGTGATCGCCGGCTGGATGTATTGAGAGCCGGCCGCGCCGACTACCAGACGCACCTGGGCGCCATCGAGCACCATCGTTGGCGCCATCGTTGAATTCGCGTAGCGATTGATGCCGCGCGTGCGCGCGTCGAAGTTGCTCCCCGCTGAATTCAGAAAGAATCCATCTGTGTAGACGCCTGACCCGAACAGCACACCGACGGTGGTCGTCGCTGAAACGGCGTTGCCATCGGCGTCGACAACGGCCAGGTGCGACGTAAAGCTTGTTCCTTCCTCGGGTTCGTCCAAGGCCGCTGCGTGATTGAGCGCGTCACCATCGCGCACGCCGTTCGTCGTCTGCGATGCGTTACGCGCCGCAGCCGGATACGGCTCCGTCGCACAGGCACCCGGCGGTGTCGTCGAATCGAACACCCACGGATCACCTGCCACGGCGCTGTCAGGGAACGCGCCGCCAACAAGTCCTGCGCGCTGCTTGGAGAAACCTGCACTGCTTGCGCCTCGCGCCGGCACGCCCTGCACGAACGGGTCGCCGCGCCACCGACCGCCGTCGGCCTGCCCAATTCGCATGATGTCGGCAAGCCTGGCAACGGCGTCGGGCTTGTCGGTGAAGCCGCCGGCATTCGTGACTCCCGAATATTCAGCCATCTGCAACATCTCGAGCACGGACGCGCCGCCCATTGGCGGCGGTGCACTGAGTACCGTGTAGCCACGCCACATCGCGCACAGCGGCCGCATGGTCGCAACAGGATAGTTCGCGAGATCCTGCACGGTGATCAACCCGCCCTGCGCTCGCACTTTCGCCGATAGATGTTCGGCGATCACGCCCGTGTAGAAGGCACCCTTTCCCTCGGCTGCGATGCGCTGCAACGTCGCCGCAAGTTCGGGCTGCACCAGTCGCTCGCCCGGTCGCAATGCTTCGCCGTTGGGCATGAAACGCAACCGCGCCAGCGAGTCGGCCGACAGCTTTTCCTTTGACGAGGCAATCGTGCGCGACAGCAACGGCGTCACGACAAACCCTGCGCGCGCGAGCGTGATCGCCGGCGCCATGACCTGGGCGCGAGTGAGTCTGCCGAACCGCGAATGGGCTTCGAGCATGCCAGCAACCATTCCCGGAATCGCCGCCGCACGCCCTGGTCGCCGCGCCGCGCGCGAGGTGTCCGCAATCCCCCACGCGAGATCTTCCCCCGACCGCGGATAAAAGGAAATGTGTTCCGCGCGCTTCGTCTTCGCGTTGTAGTACGTCATCGCGCCACCACCGCCAAGCCCGGTCTGCGACACGTCAACGACCGATAGCGCAAAGGCCGTCGCAACAGCGGCATCGACTGCGTTGCCACCGAGGCGCAGCGCCTCAGCGCCCGCGGCGGCAGCTTGCGGTTGCGACGCTGCCACCATGCCCCGATCCCCTTCAACGCGTTTGCCGGACATGGGCGCGGCGGAGGCCACGCCATTCGGAGCACGACTGCACGCAGCCGCGAAAAGCAGCAGCATCGGCGCGATCACGATCGGTGCGACCCGCGACACGAGCGAACGCGCGACGTCAACCGGCAAACCAGAAGTAACCACGAAACGAGCTCCGCGCAGATCGGTGGTGAAACGAAGGTCAAGCGAAGTTGTGGATCTGTGCTACGGTTCGATGAGCGGAAGCAGCTGGCGCACGATCCGCTCGGTCAGCCCCCACACGATATGCTCCTGCACGCGGAACGCAGGGAACCGTGCACGCACACCGTTGATCATCATCACATGCTCGGCATTCGCGCTATCACCGCGCAGCGCCGACAACGGCACCCAGAACGCGCTTGCGACTTCTGCGCTCAGCACAAACTCAACGTCCGGCGGCACCACAGCAACGAATGGGCGGATGATGATCGGCGGCAATACCGGTGAGCGCGGCGCAAGATCGTCGAGCCGGCCGAGCAGGCGACCGCTGTGGAGGTCGAGTGCGAGCTCCTCCAACGTCTCGCGCGTCGCGGTCATGGCGAGCGACGTATCAGCTGGCTCGATTCGACCACCGGGGAACGCAATGTGTCCGCTCCACGGATCGCGCTCGAGCTCAGCCCGTTTGATGAAGAGCAACTCCGGCTCGTCGACAACACGCAACACCGCCGCAACAGCGGCCCAGCGCGATTCCGATGAAGGCACCGCGTCGACCGCTGACCGTGCGGCGATGCGCGTAGCAAGACGCGCGATCGATTCGTGCGACAGTGTCTGGACGAGCGCGTTCAGTCCGCCACCTCGCCGCCCGAGGCGACCCAGTCACGGAATCCACCAGCCATCGAGGCCGTATTGACGTATCCCATCTCGTTCAACACGCGCGCTGCGAGCGCTGATCGATTGCCACTGGCGCACATCAGCACGACGTGCGCGTCGCGCGGCACTCGCGCCTCAATCTGGCTCTCGAGTACCCCACGCCCGATGTAGATGGCGGGCGCGGCGTGCCCGAGGTTCCACTCGTTCTGCTCGCGAACGTCGATTAGCACTACTTCTTCACCACGCGCCAGCTGGTCCTGCACTTCGCGCGCCGTGACTTCCGTGATGACTGCTTTCGCTTCTGCAAGGAGCTGCTGTGCGGTCTTGAATGTCATGGTCGTTGCTGAAAATGGGTAATGACGTCGAACAACTTACGGTCGATGCACCGACAGCGTTCGCGTCTCGGTATCCATCGTCGCCAGCGCACCGAGTGGCATGGTCCACTGGTCGGGAATATGGCCGAGTGGGATACCGAGGAGCGCGGGGACGCCGAGGGTATTTGCACACTCACGCACAACGGCGTCGAGGGTCCGACTGCCGTCATCGGTGGTCTCGACGCAATCGGTACAATGCCCGAATGCAATCGCGACGCATCCATCAAAGGCGCCGGCGAGCCGCAACTGCGTCAGCATCCGATCGACGCGATACGTTGCTTCGTTGATGTCTTCAAGGACAACGATTGCGTCACGAAAGTCGACAGCCCACGGCGTGCCGCACAACGACGCGACCAGCGCGAGATTGCCACCGGCCAATTTCCCGCTCGCGCGCCCTGGTCGCAACACGGTGCACGCGCCCGCATCACCGCAGCCATCGGTGCCAGCGACCACCGCTTTCACCAGCGACGTCCGACTGAACTCCGTCAGTACGCTGCGCGCGGTTGGCGCATGAAACGAAACGAGCCCTGCCCGCTGCCATAGTGCATGCAAGGCCGTGATATCCGAGTAACCGAGCAGCGCTTTCGGGTTTGCGCGGACCCGCTCAACGGGAAGCGAAGGGAGCAATCGTGCCGCGCCGTAACCGCCACGCAGGCACCAGATCCCGTCAACGTCCGGATCGTCGATAGCGCCCAGCAGATCGGCCGCCCGTTCAGCGTCACTGCCGGCGAAATATCCGTCACGCCCCAGAGCGCGCGCGCCAACCCGCGGCTCCCAGCCGAGTGACTGGGCAGTGGCGACTGCGTGAGCGAGCTCGGTGGCGTCGCGCAGCGGTCCGGAGGGCGACACCAGCGCCACGCGTGCACCCCGGGCGAGGCGCGCGGGTTCGACGAGGGTGGCGAGGGCAACCAAGGACATGTCGGAACGTAGTCGCTCCGTACCGGCGCTGCTACGAGCGTGCATCAATGTGGCCGCAACATGGCGAGAAGTCGCGGGCGTGGGGTGTCAGCGTGCGGTCACGGTAGTGAAGTTTGAACACGTGCCGACGACTCTATCTCCGATTGTGCTCGCGCTGGTTGCCGCTGTCCCCTGGTGGATCGCGCCAGCGCTCGTGTCCCTCCGTTTGCGAACCACCCCATCGCTCGACGATATCGATGCCACGCCGCCCAAGGTTCAGGATGCGGAGCGGGTTTCCGTGATTTTGCCGGCGCGGAACGAGGCGTCGCACATTGGTGCGTGTGTCCGCTCCGTGTTGTCGTCGACCTGGCCCAATCTCGAGTTGATTGTGGTGGACGATCATTCCTCCGACGGGACGTCGAACTTGGCGCGCGATGCCGCGGGCGGCGACGTACGGATGACGCTGGTTTCCGCGCCTGATCTGGCAGCCGGATGGTTTGGCAAGCAGTGGGCGTGTCAGAGTGGCGCCGCCCACGCGACGGGATCGCTGCTGCTGTTCATCGATGCCGATACCAGACACTCGCCGGATCTCGTTGGGCGATTGGTGCGCGCGCGGGCGGAGCGTGGCGCGGAGTTGATGTCGGTAGCTGGGCGCCAAGAAATGCTGACCCTGTGGGAACGTGCGGTGCAGCCGTGTGTCTTTGTGCTGATCTTGCTTCGCTATGGTGGCGCGGATTCGATGGAGCGTGCGTCGAACGCGAGCGACGTCGTGGCCAACGGTCAATGTTTCATGTTGTCTCGTGCTGTGTACGACGCAATTGGCGGCCACAATGCGGTCCGCGACTTCGTTGCCGAGGATGTGATGATGGCGCAAACGGTGTGGAAGTCCGGGAAGCGCGTTTCGCTGGTGCGTGGGCTCAATCAGTTGAGCACGCGCATGTACAATGGGCTTGGCGAGCTCGTGAAGGGCTGGGGGAAAAATGTGTACGCGGGCGGACGTTTCGCGATGCGTGGCGGCGCGGTGGGGCGTGCCATCTATCCGCTGTTGCTGCTCAGCTTTCCGCTGGGGATGGTGTGCCCATTCGCGCTCTTGTTGACACTGGCCATCGCGAACGTTGCATTGGGGTCGACACCGCTCTCGGTTGACGCGCCGGTTGGCGACGCGCTGTTTGGCACCACGCTGTTGTGGTGGAGTGCGGCGACAAGCCTTGGCGTGCTGGCGACCTTTGGCGTCGCGAATAAACTGAACCGTGACCCGGTGTGGCGCGCGCTGCTCGCGCCGCTAGGCGGTGCCGTGCTGCTCTACATCTGCATCGTTGCGATCGCGCGGGGTCGCAATGTCAGCTGGAAGGGTCGCGGGTATCAAGCCCGCTAGCGTTTGCACGAGCGGAGCGGCGCCGTCGCGCGTGCGCTCAGGCAGTGAGTCGTTCCGCGCGGGCGAGGTACGCAGCGCGTAGCTGTAGCGCGATCGGCCCCGGCGCGCCGTCAGCAATGACGTGCTCATCGATCTGTGTCACCGGCAACAAAAAGCTGGTCGCGCTCGTCATAAAGCATTCGTCGGCCGCGAACGCTTCTTCGATCGTGAATGCACGGTCGATGATTGGCAGCTTGAGCTCCTGCGCCAGTTCCCGCGTGACGTCCCGCGTGATCCCCGCCAGGATATCGTGCGACACCGGACGTGTGATCATCGTGCCGTCCTTCACGATCCAGACGTTACTCGATCCACCTTCCGTGACGACACCGGCTTCGTGCATGATCGCTTCGAACGCGCCGGCGACTCGCGCGGCTTGTTTGGCGAGCACCTGAGCCAACAACGCCGTACTTTTGATATCTCGTCGCGCCCACCGAATATCCGGCACCGCGTGCAGTCGCACGCCATTCGCATTCGGGTCGGCTGACAGCGATTTGGGCCGAGCGTACGAGAACATCGTCGGGACGACGGTTGCGGGGAAGGGGAAGTCGCGTTCTGCGACGCCGCGCGTGACCTGCAGGTAGACGAGCCCTTCCCGTACGGCGTTGTTTGTCGCGAGCGTCTGCATCACCGTCGTCCACTCACCGACGGACATCGTCATCGGCATGCCGATCGCGGTGAGCGAGCGTTCGAGTCGCGCCAGATGCAAATCAGCATCGAGCATCCGCCCGTTGTAGACGGCCGCGACCTCGTACACTCCGTCGCCAAAGAGCAGCCCGCGATCAAAGATCGACACGTGCGCGTTCGATTCGTCGACGAAGGATCCGTTGAGCCAGCAGGAGGGCATGGAGTGATCGATTGGGGAAGCGGGCGATGATGATTGCTGAGTCTAACGACGAAGGCCTGAGTTACGAGTTCGAGTTTAGGGGTTCGGGTCAATCGTTCGTGCCGGCGTCTCTCAACTGGAATCTCGAAACTCAAACTGCGCACACGCCACTTGCGGTTCACCGACCCAAGACTGAGCGCCTACTCTGTTCCGTGGCCTTCACCCCCCGCCGACCACCCGCAACAGCCCCAGCGCCGCGCCGCCCAGCAACAGCCACGCGGCCCCGATGCGGGTCGTCATCAGCAGGCCGATCGCGGTCACCGTCACGAGCCCCCCATATGGCGATGCCACCGCTCCGCGCGACAAGAGCACCACCGCCATCGCCATCAGTGCCAGTGATGCCGCATTCACCCCATCGAGCGCCGCCGCTGCACGTGCCGACCGCCGCACGCGCCCCACAACCACGCCGCTCACTGCGGCCATTAGAAACGCTGGCAGGAAGATGCCGATCGTCGCCGCCGCCGCCCCCGCATGCCCAGCCAGCACGAAGCCAACGAAAGTCGCCGTAGAAAACACGGGCCCTGGCGTCACCTGCCCGATCGCAATGGCGTCGAGCAACTGCCCCTCAGTGAGCCACGCATGTCGCTGCACAAACTCCGCGCGCATGAATGCAAGCAGTACGTACCCGCTGCCAAACACAAGACACCCAATCTTGAGAAACGAAGCGAACACTCCGCCAACTGTCGCACCACTACCTGCAATCGCCGCAGCACCCACAGGCGCCGCCAGCCCCGCAACGCCAACCAACGCAGCTCGCTCCCGCACGTTCGCACCCTCCCGCACGCCGGTCGCGACCACACTCGCCCCCACCAAGACGATCAGTTCGTGCACACCCATCACCAACGCCACAAAACTTCCCACCGCAATCACTCCCGACGCCCAGCCGTTCACCACACTCCGCCCCAACCGCCACACAGCCTGCAACACAACGGCCACAACGACGGGCTGCATCCCCACCAACATCGCTGCCACCTCAGGGCGGGCACCAACTTTCCCGTACCACCACGCAACGACCCACACGATCACCACCGCGGGCACGATGAAACCGACGCCAGCAACGACCAAGCCAAGCCACCCGGCCCGACGGTGACCAAGCAGCATCGCCAACTCCGTCGAACTGGGCCCCGGCAACACATTCGCCGCCCCCAACAGATCCGCAAACTCCTCGCGTGTCACCCAACCCCGAACCCGAACGCACGCGTCCTCCATCAACGCCACATGCGCCGCGGGCCCACCAAACCCAGTAACCCCGAGCCGCAAAAACAATCGCATCACCTCACCAACCCTTCCGTCCATCAAGGCCTCCTGAGGTAGCCACCTGCTAAGGACTCAGTAGTCAGTAGGCAGTCGTCGGGACCCACCACCCACCACCCACCACCCACCACGCATTACCCCCCGCAACAGAACGCCACCACACGCAACACGCGGGTTAACCACCACCCCCACCGCCGCCACACCATGCGGACGTGCTCACTCTCCGCGCCGCCGCCACGCTCCTCGCCCAAGCCGAATCCCTCATCGCGCTCCGACCAATCGCGCGCGCACTCGGCTTCATCGACACACCACACCCCGCGTCACCGGACGCGCAACGCACCATCGGCATTCAGGAACTGGTCACCACCGCTGACATCACGCGCGGACCAGGTGCCCTGCGACTCCTCACCGCCACGCTCGCACCACACACCGGACTCGCCACCACCACCGACTCGCGCGAAATCGTCCGACGACTGTGCACCACACTCGCACGCAACGCACCAACACGACGCTGGTGCACGCTCACACTCGATTGCACCGCGCGCAGCCTCATGCTCGCCACGGTCACACCACACCCACAAGGGCCACGCATCGCAGTCCTGCGAGTCGACCGCACACACGTGGTCGACTCCGATGCCGAAACGCTGCGCACACTCGCGGCCATCACCGACCACGACGACGTCCTGAGACACGCACGCTTCACCGACATCCTCAAACGCGACGCACTCTCCAACCGGTTCTATCACGGACTGCAACGCACGGTCACACACCTTGCCTCGTCCGCCACCGGCCCCGCAACACAACCGGAAAAGTTGGAGCTCGCACTCCTCTGCGCGTCACGCTGCCTGTTCCTCGCGTTCCTCGAAGCCAAAGGCTGGCTGAACGACAATCGCGACTTCCTCCTGCAACACGCGACCACTTCCCTCGAACTCGGCGGGTCACTCCACCATCACCTCCTCCGCCCCCTCTTCTTCGGCACGCTCAATACTCCACTCCTTCAACGCGCGCCTGCAGCACGCGCCTTCGGTGACGTCCCGTTCCTCAATGGCGGACTCTTTGCCCCAACACCGCTCGAACGCCGGCGACACACTCTGAAATTCTCCGACGACGCCATCGCATCGCTCATCGGCGAACTACTCGATCGCTACCGCTTCACGGCACACGAAGATTCCACCGCCTGGTCCGAAGCGGCCGTCGATCCGGAAATGCTCGGACGCGCATTCGAGTGCCTCATGGCGCAGGACGAACGCCGACGCTCAGGGTCGTTCTACACACCACCGTCGCTCGTCGATCAAGTCGTACAAGACGCCCTCCACTCGGTACTTCCCAATCTCCCGCACGATGCTTTCAACCACGAGCACGCACCACTGCACCTCGACGTCGACACACTCGAGAAACTGAAGACCCTCCGCGTCCTCGATCCCGCCTGCGGATCCGGCGCGTTTCTCGTCCACACGCTCGAATCCGTCGCCCGCATGCTCCACCGAACTGGCGACCCACGCCCAATTCACACACTTAGGCGCGACACCCTCACAAGCTCGATCTTTGGCGTCGATCGCAACCCGGTCGCGGTCTGGCTTTGCGAACTCCGACTCTGGCTCTCCGTCGTCATCGAATGCCCGGAAACACGCGCCAGCCACGTCCCACCCCTCCCCAATCTCGACCACCATATTCGCGTCGGCGACTCCCTCGCTGGCGGTGACTTCCGACACGCACCACGCAGCGCTCGCACACTCACTGCGCTCCGCGAGCGCTACACGCGCGCATCAGGTCAACGCAAACGCACTCTCGCCACAAAACTCGAAAACGAAGAACGAAACCGCGCCGTCGCCGAATCCACGCAACGACTCTCCGCAGTCACCTACGAGCGATGCCAACTCATTGAATCGCTACGCACCAAAGACCTCTTCGGACAACGCCGCGCCCCCACACGACACGACACCACCCACCTCTTCGATCTCCGCACCCGCTCACGCGAAATCGCACGTCAACGCACCGCCCTCCAACTCGGCGCAGCACTCCCGTTTCGCTTCGCGGCCCACTTCGCCGACATCGCCGCAGCCGGCGGCTTCCCGCTCATACTCGGCAACCCACCCTGGGTACGTCCACACGCCCTCCCACTCGCCGAACGCCAGCAACTGCGCAAGGAATTTCGCACCATGCGCGAAGCCGCCTGGACCGCCGGCGCCAAACGCGCAGGCGCATCCGCCGGCTTCGCCGCACAAGCCGACATCGCCGCCGCATTCATCGAACGCAGCACCCAACTGCTCGCCCCCGGCGGCACGATCGCACTGCTCGTCCCCGCAAAACTCTGGCGCGCACTCGCCGGCGGCGGCACCCGCCGCTTCCTCGCCGAACACACCCACATCCTCACGGTACGCGACTGGAGCGATGCCCCTCCCCTCTTCGACGCCGCCACCTACCCCTCCCTCATCGTCGCCCAAAAATCCGCCACCTCGACGCAACCCATAACGTTGACTCAAAACCCACCACTCACCACCACCCCAGCGCCAACACCCACCACCCGCATCTCCATCGCGCGCCGCACGCACACCCACAACTTCTCCGCACCCTCCCACAACCTCCCACTCGCCGCCGACCCCTCCGCCCCGTGGCTCCTGCTCCCCCAACACGCACGCGCCGCATTCGATCGCCTCCGCATCGCCGGGCCCGCACTCGGGGACTCCCCAATCGGCCGCCCACTACTCGGCGTCAAATGCGGGTGCAATGCCGCCTTCCTCGTGCACGCCACCGAACACGATGACGCCACCGCGACAGTCACCAGCGAGGGACGCACCGGCATTATCGAACGCCACCTGCTCCGACCCGTCCTGAGAGGCGACGGCATCCCCGAATTCGGCGCGCCCTCAGCACGCACGACAACACGAGCCACCCGCGACGAAGACCTGCGCATCATCTGGACCCACACCCCCGATGGCGCCCCGCTTCGTTCCCTGCCACCTGCCACAACTCGCTGGCTCGCACACTGGCGCCGACAACTCGAAACACGGCGCGACGCACGCTCCCGCACTCCCTGGTGGAGCCTCTTTCGCACCGACGCCGCTCGACCCGAAGCCGCTCGCCTCGTCTGGGCCGACATCGGCAAACGACTCCGCACCCGCGTGCTGGAACCGGGCAATCCCACCGTGCCGCTCAACTCCTGCTATGTGCTCCGCACCCCGTCCACAGACGACGCGTGGGCCCTGAGCGCGCTGGTCACATCGCCCATCTGCAGAGCATGGCTCGACTGCCTCGCCGAACCCGCACGCGGCGGCTTCCGACGCTACCTCGGCTGGACGGTCGCATCGCTGCCCATTCCCGCGGACTGGATGAACGCACGCAGCGATCTCGCACTACTCGGCCAACGCCTCGTATCACGCACCGGAGTCTCGGAACAAGAGCAAACCGAGGTCACCGCTGACGCCTTTGGCATCCCGGTCGCGTCACTACAACCACTGCTCGATTGGAACTCCCAATGACCGCGCCATCCCGCCGCAGCCCCCACACGCCCACACTCCCCACCTGGCACGTCGCCACGAGCGACTCGGTCCGCGCGATCCTCGCCACGACCTACGCCACCGACCACCCGCCGACAACCATCGGCGACGTCACCCTCATGCCCCACCAGCGCGACGCACTCGCACGCATACGCGCGACCATTCGCGAATTCCACGGGGCACTGCTCGCCGACGAGGTCGGGCTCGGCAAGACCTACGTTGCTCTTGCACTGGCGCACGACTACCAGCACACACACGTCGTTGCCCCGGCAGCGCTACTCCCGATGTGGCGCACAGCGATCGCACGTACCGCATCGCAACACATCCAGCTCCACTCGCTCCACGCATTCTCACGCACACCGCCGACAACCCCCGGCACAGCTTACCACGGGCCCACGGCACCCGGGCGACACACCCTCGTCATCATCGACGAAGCACACCACCTCCGCACCCGAAACACGCGACGCTACCATGCCATTGCCGACTTCGTCGCCGGACGGGACCTCCTGCTCCTCTCCGCAACACCCATCCACAACACGTCGCGCGAACTCCGACACCTCCTCGCACTCTTTGCGGGGCTCCGCGACGATCTCCTCACCCCGGAATTGCTCGCCCGCCTGATCATTCGACATACGACAACGGGCAGTACAGACGCCAGCCCTCCACGCGCGCGGCATATAACGCCACCAGCCGTGCACGAACATCCGCCCCTGCGCATTCCGCACGACCGCGAAACGCTCGACGGCATCCTTGCACTCCCGTCGCCACTCCCCGCACGCGACGGCGCCGTCGCCGGCGCGCTCATCCGACTCGGCCTGCTTCGCGCGTGGTGCTCGAGCGAGGCCGCACTCACCCACACCATCCAACGCCGAATCCTCCGCGGCGAAGCACTCAAACAGGCACTCATCGCCGGGCGACACCCAACGCAAGCCGAACTCCGCACATGGCTCGTCGGCGAACACGAAGTGCAATTGGCGTTCCCCGAATTGCTCGTTTCGCACACGGCCCAAAGCGGTCCACTCCTCGACGTTCTCACTCAACACCTCAATGCCCTCCAGTCGCTGCTCGAGCGCCAACGCCTGAGCCGAGTGAGCGACGAGAGACGCGCGAACACTCTGCGAGAGATCGTGGCGAGACATCCCAACACACCCGTCGTCGCGTTCTCACAGTTCACTCGCACGGTGCAGTCGCTCTACCGCGCGCTTTCGGATATCGCCGGCGTCGGTGCACTCACCGGTATGCACGCGCACATCGCCAGCGGTCGCATCGCACGCCACGACGCCATCGCACGCTTCGCTCCAACTGCCCAAGGCCGACCCCCACCACCGCCGCATCAGGCCATTCGTCTCCTTCTCTCAACCGACATTCTCGCCGAAGGCGTCAACCTCCAGGATGCCGGCGTCGTCGTGCACCTCGACCTCCCATGGACCGACGCCCTGCGCCGACAACGCGTAGGCCGAGTCGCCCGCATCGGATCCGAGCACGAACTGGTCCACGTCTATTCGTTTGCGCCGCCCCGCTCGGGCGATCGCGCCCTCGCCCTCACCGCCCGCCTGCTCACGAAGGCAAAACTCGCCGCCCACTTCATCGGCAAACCCATAACCCAAACCCATAACCCACCACTCACCACGTCCCTGAAGTCCAAACCCCCAACCCACCACCCAAACCCACAACCCAAAACTGGGAAGTTCCCAGCGCCCGCCGACCTCTCCACAACACTGCACACCACCTTCCACCGCTGGCGCGCCGCCGCACCAACTTCCACGGTGACCACGCGCTCACCAGACCACACCCGCGTCAGCAACGACATCCACACCAACACGCCGCACCACTCCATCCCCATCGCGCAACTCGTCGCCTCACGCACCGGCTGGCTCGCCGCAATCTCCACCACACTCGGCCCCCAACTCGTCGCGCATACCACCGCCACGGGCACCGAACCCGCCCGCATCTGGCAGCTCATCTCCCCACTCGGCGACGCCCGCGAACTCGCCCGTAAAATCCCGGCCGCCACCTCGAACCCTCAGCTCCGCCATGTGAGCGACGCACTCCGCCAACTGACCGCGTGGCTCGTCGATCGCGACATTTCCGACTCTACCGGGCCAGCCCGCTCCTCGACTTCGCGCGCTCAAACCCTCGCGCGGCAACGGCTCGCTCAAGTCATCTCGACCGCGCCGCCGCTCTCGAGACACGCTCTGTCCGCCGCCATTCGCGCCGCCGAGCACGTGATCGAGTCGGCAATCGGGATTGGCGCCGAAACCGCGCTCGAAGCGTGGGCACGATGGGAGCACAACCCGCAGCACGAGCCACCACTTCCCACCAGTTCAGCCAGGTGGCTCACTGCGTGGCACTCGCACCCCGCGCTCTGCCGGAGCGACTTGAGATCATCGGTTCGGGGTCTCCAGCCATCGGCAGTGTCAGCGGCGCCAGCCGACGCGCCCGATTCGGCCCACGCTACGCGCATCCTCGGGTTGCTCCTCTTCCGGACGACGCCGAGTTAGCTGTGCCGCTATGCTCAGTGCATGACACGACTTGCACTCTTGTTCGACCTGGACGGCACCCTCATCGATTCGATCGAGCTTCTGCTCGATTGCATGCGCTTCGCCTTCGCCGATCGCGCCCACGCGCCCACCCGGGCTCAGTGGGTCGCCGGCATCGGCACTCCACTCCGCACTCAACTGGCCGAGTGGAGCCGCGACGCACCCGACGTCGATGCGCTCGTCGGGCGCTATCGCGAATATCAAGACCTGCATCTCGAGCGATCGACGACCGCGTACCCCGGGGTCCTCGACACCCTCGCCTGGGCTCGATCCAACGGCCACGCCACCGGCATCGTGACCAGCAAGGGCAAGGTGATGACCGCCCGCTCCCTCGCCCATGTCGGCCTCGCGAACGCATTCGACACCATTGTGACCTACGAAGAAACCACCAGGCACAAACCACTCGCTGATCCCGTCTTGCTGGCACTCGATCGCCTGAACATCCAGTCGCCCAATGCGCTCTTCGTCGGTGACTCCCCTCACGACATGCACTCCGGCTTGGCCGCGAACGTCGCCACGGCTGCCGCCACATGGGGCCCCTTCACCCGAGAGGAGCTCGCCCCCGCTCACCCCACCTACTGGCTCGAAACCATCGCCGATCTCCGCACTATCGTCCCGCTGCTCCAAACTCCCGCCAACAACTGAAAACTCCAAACTCAAACTGCCAATCCGTTACTCAGTGGCTGGCACTCAGTGGTTGGTAATCAGTGATTTATCCATTTCAAACCTTTTCCCCCTCCACTCGGTCCAAGCTCATGAACTCGCACCTGGGTCCTCATGCTCGCTCAGCTCGTGACCAAGCCAGTCGCATTCCGATCTCCGTCTACCATGTCGGCGCCTACCGCTTCGCCCGCTTCCATACCGGCTGACGCGTCCGCGGCGGCGGCAGGAGACCGACGCGCATTCGAACGGCTCTATCGGGCCCACGTCGACCGCGTGTTCGCGATCGGTGTGCGCATGCTTGGCGATCGGATGCTCGCAGAAGAAGTCACGCAGGACGTCTTCGTCCGCGTTTGGGAAAAGCTCCCGGGTTTTCGGGGTGATGCCGCCTTCTCGACTTGGCTTCATCGCGTTGCAGTCAATGTGGTGCTGACCAAGCGCAAAACGGTCGGCGTGCAGCGCGATCGCACTGTCGACGACGAAAACGCGATCGATTCCACGCAGTCCCGCCATGTCCCGGTGGGCGATCGTCTGGATCTGGAAGCGGCAATCGCACGCCTGCCCGCCGGAGCGCGACAGATCTTCGTTCTCCACGACGTCGAAGGCTTCACCCACGAAGAGATCGGCGAGCAACTCGGCATTACCTCTGGCGGAAGCAAGGCGCAGCTCCATCGCGCACGCCTGCTGCTCCGCGCAGCGCTCTCACGGTGACATCGCATGACTGACCCGACCATCAACAACGCGCTCCCGTCACCGGATTGCACGACGTTCGAGCGACAACTCGCCGACTACCTCGACGGCACACTCACGCACAACACGCGCGTGTCAATGGACGACCACCGCCGCCGGTGTGTCGAGTGCAACGCGCTAGTGCGTGATCTCGACGACATCATCCAGCAGGCGTCCGCGCTGCCAGCAATCACCCCCCCGCGCGATCTCTGGTCCGATATCGAATCGAGACTCGACACGACGGTCATTCCGCTTGCATCGCGCAACCCGCCGAATACGCCGGCGGCAAAAAACGTCGCGGGTCGTACGATGAGCGTGCGCGCCTTCGCCATCGCTGCTGCCCTCCTTGTCGCCGTGACGTCAGGGGTCACTTGGCGACTCGCGCGCGTGCCGACCAGCGGCCGCCGCGCGCCGGACCTTGCCGTGAACACCACCCCCACTGTGCCGTCAGCCAACGCGCTCCGTGCCGGCGACACCATCCAAGCCCCGATCTCCGTCGACTCGGCGGTGCCGGTGACCCTCGTCGCAACATCGCAGGCCGACGTCGACGCGATCTACGAACGGGAAATCGCGTTGCTCCGTCGCGTAGTCAATGAACGCTTCGCCGATTTCGACTCCACAACGGTGTACGCGCTGCGTCGCAACCTCGCGATCATCGATGCGGCGATCGAAGACAGCCGCAAAGCACTCAGCCGCGATCCGCGTAGCCGAATGCTCTCCAACCAGCTCGATCGCGCTCTCGAAAACAAGCTCGCGCTCATGCGGCGCGTGGCACTGCTGTGAAACTCGACATGCGTAGTTCACCAAACCTGACCGCGTTCGTGCTGTCGCTTCTGCTCCCGACGTTTGCACTCCCGTTGGTTGCACAAGCGCAGACATCGTCCGACACAACGTTCAAAGTCTCTCCTAACGCGGTCATCGACATCACGCTTCGCTCCGGGTATCTCGTTGTTCGTGGCACCGACCAAGCGACGGCGGAGCTTCGTGCAAACGATCAGCGCTATGAACTGCGTTCAACCGGCGTTGGTGTCACACTTGCCGCGCGTGACGATCGCCGACGCGACCGCGACGGACGACTCGAACTCACTGTACCGCGTGGCGTGCGCCTGCTGGTTTCTGCCGGCAGCGCGGACGTCCAGATAGAGGACATCGGCGGTGATGTGGAAGTGCACTCACTGAGCGGCGATATCACACTGCGCACCATCGGCGGTCGTGCGATCGTCGAGACACTCTCCGGGGACGTCCAACTCACCGACGGAGCCGGCGACACACGCGCCAACACGATGAGCGGCGACATCACTCTCCGCGGCGTCCGCGGCAGTGCACATGCACACACGACGAGCGGTTCGGTAGCGCTCTCCATGGTGCGTGCCGCCGAGGTGCAGGTTGAAAGCACCAGCGGTGACATCATGTTTGACGGCGATCTGACGGAGGACGCGCGGTTGCAGCTCACTTCGCACTCGGGCGACATCACGCTCCGGCTCCCCGAATCCGCCCGTGGTGCGATGGAAGTCGCGACCTTCAGCGGCGAGATGCGGAGTAATCACGCGCTCACACTCACCTCAGGCGTGATCGGCAATCTCAACCGAGGCAATCGCAACCAACGCGGTACCCAACGCTACGAATTCGGCGGCGGTGGCCCCGCACGGTTGACGATCACGACCTTCAGCGGCGAGATCCGCTTCGATCGCGGTGCACGACGCGCCCCTGACTGACGTCCGCTCCCTCTTTCCGCTGCTTTCCGCTGCTTTCATCCCCTCAACGCGCACGTCCCGGAGCACGTCATGGTCCGCACCGTACCCCGTAAGTTGAATCGCTCAACGAACGCGCTCGCCAGCGCCGTCGCGCTGCTGTCGCTCTTCACTGCCTCAGTTACCGGTGCACAAAGCGGTAGCTCGCGCGACCGTGATCGCGACCGCGACCGTGATCGCGACGGCGACTCGCGCGGACAACGGAGGGAAAACGCATTCACCTGGTCGGGCGTCATCCCCGCGGGCAAGCGAATTCTTGTCAAGAACGTCAACGGCGCCATTCACGTCGAACATAGTTCGAACGGCCGGGTTGAAATCAGCGCGGAGAAGACATGGCGGCGCGGAAATCCGGATGACGTGCGGATCGAGCAGAGAAAGCTTGACGGTGAGGACGTGTTGGTTTGCGCGCTCTGGACCCCAGACTCACGATGCGACGAAAACGGCATTCACAACGAGCGTCGCCGCTCGGGCTGGAACGATCGCAACGATGTGTCTGTGCGCTTTGTCCTTCGCGTCCCCGACGGCGTGCGGGTTGATGTCGCGACCGTGAACGGCGGACTCGAAGTGAGCGGCGTCACCACCGACGTGCGTGCCACAACCGTCA
>Ga0105044_10001071_pt1 | contig 35707 bp, 27 predicted proteins | sample MAT01_FD_78092 | JGI IMG/M metagenome (GOLD analysis project Ga0105044, IMG submission 78092) | Freshwater microbial communities from Lake Fryxell liftoff mats and glacier meltwater in Antarctica - MAT-01 | ecosystem: Environmental > Aquatic > Freshwater > Ice > Liftoff microbial mat | place...
CAAGCAGCCCCGCTCTTGCTTCAAGCAGCCCCGCTCTTGCTTCAAGCAGCCCCGATCTTGCTTCAAGCAGCCCCGCTCTTGCTTCAAGCAGCCCCGACCCCGCTTAAAGCAGCCAGCCGGCGTCCTAATCGTACAAACCCTGTATGCGCTGCACGACGCGGCCGCCACCGGGCGCGCGTTGGAGTTGGCTGTAGAAGCGGAAGGGTTTGCCGTCGAGTTCCACATCGGCACGCGCGAGGAAATAGCGGCTGGACACTTTGAGATCGGACATCGCTGCTGGGTCGAGGGCAACTCCGGCTTGGGCGAGTTGGTCAACGAGATCGGTCATTGATCGAAAACTCGCGTGCCCTTCCTGCCACAGCCGTTTAGCCAACTCGCGGCTGATGCCGTCGGCAAGACTCATGAATCCTGCAAGGCTTGCGGTATTGATATTGAAGCCGGTGTCGGCTGGCAGCGTGGTCACTTCGAGTTTCAATTTCTCGAAAATTTTCTCGTCCACACCTTTGACTTTGCGCAGTTCTGACACATGCACCATCGGCCGATTTGCGGCGCGATACGGCGGATCAAAACGCAAATAATCGAGATCCTCGGCGCCCTGCGCGAGCGACTGGCTATCGACATCAATCCAATCGGTGACCGCGTCGGCTAGACCCGTTTCCAATTCCAACGCCAAGAGCAGTCTGGAAAAGCGCGCTTGCGCAACGGGATCGCGCGCGCCATTGCGCACCAGCGTGTTGAGATTGAAGCGTCCGTCCAAGTCGATCAATGAACCGGTGACCATGCCGCCGGTGACCGGCAGCGGCGGCAGCGCGCCGGCCCAGGCGTCGTTACGCGTGTCGATGCCATCGCCCATGTCCTGGTCGCGCGCAAGCATCACCAGCGCCCAATCTTCAATGCCCTGCCCGAGCAGTTGCGCATCACTCAATCTCGCCTGCGATCCGCTGCGCGCCAAGCTGGTGCCGGTCACTGAAAACAGGCGTACGGCAATCGTTGCCGCCAAGGCCACGACCAGCAGTGCCAATAGCAGTGCAACACCCCGTTGTCGGCTGTGGGTACTCCGCAGGTAACGCATTTTCATCGCGCCGACTCCGGCAATTCGATCAGACGGCTGATTTCGCCCACATCGGCCAGTTCGATGCGAAATTCAACGGCGCGCGGCATCAGTTCAGGCGCCGTGATGCCCGTGCGCGGTGGCCATTGATCCAGGCTCTGACGCGGCCCCGACACGAAACGCCAGCGGATACGCACTACGTCTTCCAGCAGGCGACGACGATCGGCAGTTTCGCGCGGACTGCTGTCGAGCACCTGATCGCTGCTGCGCCACAGCGCATGGTCCAACACGGCATAGCTCACGCGTTCTGGTTGTGCGTGAACGCCATCTGTGGATGCTGCAAGGTCGAGCGTGGTCCATTGCGCCGCGGCCTCGCTACCCACAAAGGCGCGCAAATCCTCGCCATAGGCCCCACGTACCGGGCGCGCTAAAGCTTGGCGCAGATCACGCTCCACGCGCAGCACGGCAAGCTCAATCTCGCGTTGGCGCTCGGCTATCGTTTCGAGTTGTGCGCGGCTGCGCAGCATCAGGTCCAGGCCCGAATAGGCCATCACCGAAACCACCGCGAACACGGCGACCGCGACAATCAACTCCAGCAGCGTAAACCCAGCATGCTTAGACGTCATTGGCTGCGATCCCTGCCACTGGCAAAACCACTGACCGATGTGACCGGCATGCGATCACCGAGCGCGGCTTGACCGTCAAAGACTTCGACGTCCAGGCGTCGCATATCGGCGTCGGGCGTATCGCTCACGGTTAAACGCCAGCGCCAATCGCGCGAGGCCATGCGCATTTGCCCTTCGCGTGAGCCTAGCTGCGGCCACGGCTCATTGACGCGCGTCTCCGCCACCACATTCGCGGCAACCCAGCGCGCATAAGTCCCCTGACGCAGAATCGATTGCGCGTTCGCCTGATCACCGGCGGCACGCACCGACGCCGCCAGCGCGATGGCAACGACGGCGAGCGCGACCAGCACCTCGATCAGCGTAAATCCGCGTTGCGACAATATCTTCATCGACTGATATCCGTGGCGGCTACCGATCGCGGCTGACCGCCCTCGTCCAAGCGAACGCGCCGCTGCGGCGTTTGGCCGGCTACGCCGACATCTAATGCCAAATTACCAAGCTCGCCGGTTGGAGAGCACAAGAATTGCGGCTTTTCGGGCACGGTCGCTACCAGCGGCTGCTCTGAATCAGGCACAGTCAGCACAATTCCATCCGGCAAGCTGTAGACACCCAACGGCTGATTGCCCACGATCAATTTCCAGCCGGCATCGGTAAAATCGTAGCCCGCATAGGTGCGCGACCCGACGCCGAAACCGATGAATCGCGCCTCGATCACCGACTGATCGCAAACCAACTGCAAGATGCGCACGAGTCGCGTGGCCTCGTCCTCCACTCGCCTCTCCGCTCCACTTCCCGCAGCCGAGAGCAACAATGCGGCGGACATCACCGCCACAATCGCTACCACCACCAACACTTCCAGCAAGGTGAAGCCGCGCGCTCGCTTGGGTGCGTGCAGCGCGCGCTTGATGTCCTCTGCGGGTTGCTTGCCGGAGAAACTGGCTTGGCTCCCCTCTCCCGCGATGTTTCGGGAATGGGGTTGGGAGTGAGGAGCTTTGTTTGCGCACGGGTTGACAACCGACGCTGCAGGGCTCGCGCCTACGAGGTTCGCTATCGACGTATTCGTCATGGCGCCCTCACCCCCGAGCCCTCTCGCAACAAAGCATGGGAGAGGGGAGCAAGCGACATCCCCTCTCTCGCGCATCCCTACGCGAGGACTGTGCCTTCTTAGCGTCACCGCTCGCCGCGCTGCCCATATGAGGCGGACAGGCTCGACATACCCTGCGACTTGGCATCAGCAATCCGAGCAGCTCAAGTGGGAATAGTCATCTGCTACCAGTTGCCAATATCGGCCGCTGGGCCCTCACCGCCGGGCTTGCTGTCGCTACCCATCGAATACACATCGATTTCACCGCGTTGGCCCGGTTGCAGGTATTGATAGGGCTTATTCCACGGATCCAGTGGCATCTTACTGACGTAGGCCTTCCAATTTGGCGCGGGGGGATTGCCGCTGGGCTTGGACGTCAATGCCTCCAGGCCCTGCTGCGTGGTCGGGTAAGTGAAATTGTCGAGTTTGTAGAGCTGTAACGCAGACGTGAGGCTTTGCACATCGGCCTTGACGCGCGCGACGCGGGCCTTGTCCACGCTGTCGACGGTGTTGAGTATGACCACGGTCGCCAGGATGGCCATAATGGCGACGACAACCAAAATTTCCAGCAGCGTAAAGCCCTGCTGGCGCATGCGGGAATGGCGAAAAGCTCGCATTTTCACAGAGATCTCACACCCTTAAAGTCTGGCTTGATCATACCCAGGCACACCGCTGCGGGCGTGTGGCGCAGATAACTGATGCGCAACATTGCGCAATGCTTCGAAATAGCCCCGAACGCCGGTTTTCACAGTTCCGACGCCAAAAAGACCAACCTGAAGCGCTACACTTTGAAATGTGTGGATTAGGTGAGTAGAGCCGATGTCGCGTGCCTGGATGTGCCTGTGGTTGAGCGCCGTAACGTCAATGGCAAGCGCCGCCGACCTGCCCTTTGTCAACTGGGAAAATCACCCGGTGCATGCGCTCGACTTGAGCCCGGACCGGCGCGTTCTGGCGGTTGCACACACCACCGATCAGCGCGTGCAATTGTTCGACGTAAGCCGCGGTGACGCGGAGCCGATCGGCCACGTCCTGGTCGGCACAGATCCCGTCTCGGTGCGCTTTCGCAGCGACAATGAAGTCTGGGTGGTTAACCATATTTCCGACTCGATCAGCGTTGTCGATGTGGCGACGCGCAGCGTCCGCACAACGTTGCAAACAGACGACGAGCCCTTCGACGTGGTGTTCGCGAACGGCCGCGCATTCGTGAGTTGTTCCCAGGTGAACAGCTTACTCGTGTTCAATCTGGCTGATCTTAGTCTTGCGCCCACGCGTGTGCCAATTCGGGCTGAGGATCCGCGCGCACTGGCCGTGAGCGCAGACGGGCGCAGCGTCTACGCCGCGATCTTCGAATCGGGCAATGCCTCGACCGTGCTCGGCGGCGGTTTGACCAACAATAATGTGGCCCTACCCAACGTCGTGAACGATCCGCGCGGGCCCTATGCCGGGCGCAATCCGCCACCAAATGCAGGCAATGCCTTTGATCCGCCGATGGACCCCACCCTGACGCCGCCGCGCGTCGGCTTGATCGTGCGCAAAGGTGCAGATCAACGCTGGCGCGATGACAATCGATCCGATTGGACTGAATTCGTCTCGGGCTCGCTGGCCGGTGCCTCGGGCCGACGCAATGGCTGGGATTTACCAGATCACGATCTCGCCATTATTGATACGCAGTCGCTCGGCGTGCGCTACGTCAGTGGCTTAATGAACATCGGCATGGCGATGGCGGTTAACCCGGCCAGCGGAAGGGTCAGCATCGTCGGTACCGATGCAATAAACGAGATCCGTTTCGAACCTAAGCTCAACAGTCGATTCGTGCGCGTGTTGATGGCACAAGTTGACCCCGCGCCGGGCGGCAGCAAGTCCGTGCTCGATCTGAATGCGCACCTCAACTATACGCAAACGCATATCCCGCAAAACGATCGAGATCGTTCCATTGGCGATCCGCGCGCGCTGGTGTGGTCGGCAAATGGGCAACGTGGCTGGGTATCAGGATTGGGCTCGAATAACGTGATCCGTGTGGATGCCACCGGCCGGCGCGTCGGTGAACCTATTGCCGTCGGTAGCGGACCTGTGGCTTTGGCACTGGATGAGCCGCGGGCGCGACTTTATGCCTGGAATCATTTTGACGCGAGCTTGTCGGTCATCGACACGACTTCGTCCATTGAACTTGGCCGCGTGGCCGTTTTCAATCCGCTGCCCGCGGCCATCCGTGCCGGACGACCCTTGCTCTATGACACGCACCGGACCTCAGGATTAGGTCAAGCCGCATGCGCCTCCTGCCACGTCGACGCGCGCATGGATCGGCTCGCCTGGGACTTAGGTGATCCCTCCGGACGGCCAGCGCGCTTCGATCAAAATTGTGGCACCACGCTAGGCGTAGCGCCGTGCGCCGACTACCACGCAATGAAAGGTCCAATGACCACGCAGACCTTGCAAGACATCATCGGCCACGAACCTTTCCACTGGCGCGGCGATCGCGCGGGCATTGAGGCCTTCAATCCAGCATTCGAAGGTCTCTTGGGCGACGACGCCTTGCTGAATCCGGGCGAGATGCAGGCCTTTGAGAACTTCCTCGCGACCATCGCCTTCCCGCCAAATCCAAACCGCAAACTCGACAACTCGCTGCCGAATTCGCTACCGCTACCAGGCCATTACACTAGCGGCAGGTTCGCCATGGCAGGCTTGAGCCTGCCCGATGGCAGTCCGACGCGTGGCTTGCATTTGTACACGCGCGAAGTGCTGGACGCGCCGTTTCAGTGCGCCAGTTGCCATAGTTTGCCCACCGGCATGGCGGTCAACGGTCCGCTGATGTTGGGCGCCATCAATTTCTCCGCAGGCGGTTCGGTGATGCCGCATGGTCCGATGGGCGAAAACCACCTGGGCATCGTCAGTGTCGATGGCTCAACCAATATTTCCATCAAGACGCCGCACTTGCGTAATCAGTACGAGAAAACCGGCTTCGAGCTTGGGCGTCTGGACAGCACGGCTGGATTCGGGTTTCTGCACGACGGCTCGGTCGATTCACTCTCGCGCTTTCTTTCGGCGCGCACCTTCAGTGTCGAATCAGACCAGGAAGTCGCCGATCTAATCGCCTTGATGATGACTTTCTCCGGTTCGGATTTCCCGGCTGGCTCCAATCCCACGCTCGGCGCGCCGCCGCCACTGTCGCGTGACTCGCACGCTGCCGTGGGACAGCAAAGCACGCTGATTGGCACCGTCAATGCGCGCGCCGAGGCACTGCTGGGACTCGCCCGCAGCGGCAAAGTCGGCCTGATCGCGCGCCAAGGCGTCGTCGGTTACAGCTTTGAGCGCACGCGCGACCGCTTCTTGCGTGCCGATGGCGCCGCCGAAATCACCGTTGACGAGTTGATCGCGTCTGCGAATTCCGCCACACCTTTGACCTTGAGCGTGGTCCCATCTGGGCTGGAACGCCGACTCGGCATCGATCGCGATGGAGATAGCGTCAGCGACGCGGTCGAACTCAAACAGGGCTCCAATCCGGCCGACGCTGCGTCGTCAGCACTGCGTCCCGCCGCCGGGCTTTGGTACAACGCGCAACGAAGCGGCCACGGTTTCGATCTGCAGCTCTCCGGCCCGGCGCTGAGCGTGGTCTGGTACACCTACGAGAGCGACGGAACACCGACTTGGTACATCGCCAGCGCACCGTACGCCAATCCTTGGGTCGCGGATTTGCAGCGCTTCACCCAAAACAACAGTGGCGCGCCTGTGGCGGAGACACGCGGCAGCTTGCGGCTCAACTTCGCCGACGCGCGCACGGCGAGTTTCCAGTGGCAATTGGGTGCGCGCACTGGCAGCGAACCGATGCAACTCCTGCTGGCTTCGACTGCACCTGCCGTGCCTGACCGAACCGGAATCTGGTACGACCCGCTAGAGCCAGGTTGGGGATTGAGCATTCATAGCGCGGGCGATGTACGTTCCGTGGTGATGTATTTCTATGACGCAGACCGCCAGCCGCGTTGGGTACTCGGCGTCGGCAGCAACGCGGCCAGCGCGAGCGTGGCGATGCAGAGTTATCGCGGCTTCTGCCCGGATTGCGCAGTGGTTCCGATCACCGCCGCCGCGGGGGGCGAGGTGCAATTAAACTTCGACGGCGCGCGCCGTGTGCGCATTAGCACCGACACTTTCTATGCTGCGCAGCCACAAGCGCATTGGCGTCGCGGTCCCTTGCAGGCGGTGCCGCTGTCGGATCAGTACATAGATCCCGCGCGCTATTGAGGAGGATCCGCGCACCGCGTGCGCGCGCACTGGTGCATGTTGTGTGCCTCTACATGCTCTGCTCGCGCTGCGTCAGAAGCACGCTGAGCCGCGGCGTTGGCGATAGACTCCCGCTTCAGAACGGGGGTTTGCAGATGGCGCTACGAACCGCGGACGACGGCGCGAATTCTCGCACGGCATCCGTCTGTGCGCGTCGCTCGCGCAATCTTTCGCTGTTTCGACTTGTTTTCAGTCTGTTGGTTTATTGCGCGATGTTCGCGAGCGCGCCCGCATATAGCTGGGCGCTGACGCACATTGCGAAGTTACCGCCGGGCGTAGGCGACAATCTGCCCACGACAGCCGGATACCTGCCGGGGCGTGACCTGCGCATCTTTTTCGAACTCAAACCCACGGTGCGCGATCGCGAATCACTCGATCAAATTCTCGTGCTTCAGCGTGACCGCGGGAATCGGCTTTGGCTGCTGAATTCCAAGGGCACCATTCTGCAGGAAATGCCACTCGGCGGGGCCAGTGTTGACAGCCGCGTCGGCATTCGTGGCTTGGCATTCGCGCTCGACAACGCGGGCCCCAACGAGGCACCGCGTTATCTCGCGATTGATTCTGTTCTCGGCATCCATCCGCACGTGCGTGTGGAGAGTATCGAGCACTTTTACGATCGCGAGCGAGCGATTTGGATCTACGAAATTTCGCTGAGTGCGGCACTGGTCATGCTGGTTGCCCTGACCATGGCTCTCAGTCTGATCCTGCGTGAGCGCGTGTACTTTGCTTACATCTCCTATCTGATCATGATGTTGGCATCGATCGCGCTGCGTCATCCCATTGCCTTTCGCTCCGCCGCTGACTTTGGTCTTTCGCCAGAGCGCGTCGCGGCCCTTGGCGTGCTGGTCTCGACCATCGCGGTGCTGGCAACAATAACGCTGCTGCGCGAAGCCAGCGGCATTGCCTCGCGCCATCCGCGTGCCAGTCGCTGGATGCAGATCATTTCAATCTCCACCATAGTGCTCGCCTGCGTCAATCTAACGCTAATCCTATCGAATTTCCGCGCTGCGCAATGGGCCTTTGCGTGGATCAATCTGCTGTTTGGTGCAATCGCCATATTGAGCGCTGCTTTGCTCATCAGCACCGCATGGTCAGGCGGCCGATCCGCGCGGATTTTCTTGCTTGGCTGGGTGCCGATGGTGCTCGTGGGTGCGTGGTTCAGCATCGGTAGCCTGGTGGGCATCCCGCAGACACAAAGCCCGCATCGGTGGGTCATGTTTGCTTGCGTATTGCAGGGCATCGGTTGGGCGGTGGCGCTCGGTGATCGGGCACTGTCGATGCAGCGCGAACGCGACCGCGCGTGGGCACTGGCCGAGGTCGACGAACTGACCGGACTGCCCAATCGGCGCATGCTTGATCGAGAACTCCAGAACGCGCGCAACGGCTGGGTATTGATCTTCGATCTGGATAGCTTCAAGGCCGTCAACGATCGATTCGGCCACGCCATCGGCGATAGCTGTTTAGTGCATTTTGCGCAGTGCATGCGCGAGGCTCTGGCGGGTGATGCCGTTTTCGGCCGCTACGGCGGCGAGGAGTTTGTGGCCATCGTGCCGCAAGGTGACCGCGAACATGTCGTTCTGTTGGCAGAACGCCTGCGCGAACGAACCTTGAGCACACCGGTGCATGCTGGCGACTCCATGCATCGGCTCACCGTAAGTGCGGGTATTGCAGCGCTCGATGGCACCGACGGACGAACGGCTCTCTCTGCGGCCGATCGCGCCCTGTATCGAGCAAAATCCGCTGGCAGGAATCGCATCGAACTCGCGACCTGATCGATGCGCCCCTGTCTGCCCTTGCGGGCCACATTGGTCCCTGGTCTTCGCGCGAATTTTTGACGACGAAGCAACTCGCGGAGCTTTCAGGATTCCGATACACTGACCGCGCTGTGTCTGTCAGGGCGTCGCTTCGGTTGCTTGATGCGGCGCTGATCAATGATCCGTGCCATCGCTACAACTTGCATTAACCCTGCACACCCAGTATCCCGGCGCTCGTATTCGGGTAGCCATATTTAAGATAAGTGTTTCGGAGATAGAAGTATGTCGGATCGTCAGGTCGGCACCGTCAAGTGGTTCAACGACGCCAAGGGTTTTGGGTTCATCAGCCGTGATGGTGGAGAGGATGTGTTTGTGCACTTCCGCGCCATTCAGGGCAATGGCTTCAAGACGCTGAAGGAAGGCCAGAAGGTCAGCTTCAAGGTCGTGAAGGGTCAGAAGGGCTTCCAGGCCGAAGAAGTCGAGGCCGTCTAAACAACGTCCGCTACAAGCTTCTTTCGACCAGACCCGCCGGAGCGCAAGCCCCGGCGGGTTTTGCTTTTTGGGGCGCTCCGCGATGCCCTGGCAAACGCTGTCAAAGGGCGTGGCATGAAACAAAGCAAGCTCGTCGCATGCTGATGCATTGCGGCATGCTTAGTCAGTCTCGCCTTTGGAGAGTTGCTGTGGCCCGAACGCATCGCTATCGAGCATGTCCCTTGTGTGAGGCGATTTGTGGGCTGGATTTTCACTTCGAGAATGACCAGCTCGTGGCCATTCATGGCGACGCGGATGACCCATTTAGCCGCGGACATATCTGCCCCAAGGGCAATGCCATTCTGGATTTGAAGACGGACCCGGATCGGCTGCGCACGCCGTTGCGGCGCACGTCTACAGGCTTTGAAGCGATTAGCTGGGAAGACGCCTTCGCGCTCGCAGGCGAGAAGTTCGCACAGATTCAACGAGCACATGGTGCAAACGCCATCGGTGCGTATCTTGGCAATCCCAATGTGCACCATTTTGGACATTTCGCGTATTTGCCGAGCCTTTTGCGCGCGATCAAAACGCGCAATATTTTCTCGGCTTCATCAGTCGACCAGTGGCCGCATCAAGTCGTCGCGTGGGCCATGTTTGGGCATCAATTCTTGCTGCCCATCGTCGATTTGGACCGTACCGATTTCGTTCTCATGCTGGGCGCGAATCCGGTCGCCAGCAACGGCAGTTTGTTGACGGCTCCGGGCATTGCCAAGCGCTTGAAGGCGCTCACGCAGCGCGGCAAGCTGGTGGTGGTCGATCCGCGGCGTACCGAGACTGCCGCAATGGCGAATCAATATCTACCAATACGTCCCGCCGGCGACGCTTGGCTGCTGATTGCCTTGTTGCAAGAGATGATGCAACTGACAGCGCCGCGCTTAGATGGCTATGCCGGAAAGATCGAAGGATTTGAGTCCGCGATCGCGGCCATTCGACAAGTACCGATCGCGTGCATTGAACAGAAAACTGGCATTGATGCAGCCTGCGTGCGCACCTTGGCGGCGGAACTACTCGCCGCGCCAACAGCCGCCGTGTACGGGCGTATGGGCGTTTCTACGCAGCGCTTCGGCAGTCTGTGTCAGTGGTTAATTCAACTGATCAATCTCTACACCGGAAACTTAGATCACGTGGGCGGCGTGCTTCCGAATGATCCCGTGCTGCCGGTGACTGGTCCCGGGACCAGCGCCGGTCATCGCGCGCTTTGGCATAGTCGCGTGCGCGGCTTGCCCGAATTTGCCGGCGAGTTACCAGTCGCCGCCATGGCCGAGGAAATTCTGACCCCAGGCGACGGCCAGATTCGCGCATTGCTAACCTGCGCCGGCAATCCGGTGCTGTCAACGCCCGACGGACGCACGCTTGATCGCGCCTTGGAATCCCTGGATTTCATGGTGTCCATCGATATCTATGTCAACGAAACCACGCGCCACGCCGACCTGATCCTACCGCCAGCATTTTTTCTGTCCCAGCACCATTACGACGTCATTTTCAGCGGATTTGCCGTGCGCCAAGTGGCGCGCTGGAACCAGCCGCTCTACGAGCGGGAAGAGAACGAGCGCGCTGATTGGGAAATCTTCAATGGTCTCGGTGCCGCCTATGCCGCGGCGAGCGGAAAAGTGTGGAAGCCCCTACCCGCTCCAGAATCATTGATCCACGCGGCTTTAGAACGCGCGCCGCAAGTGGACGCGTCAGACATCCGCCGCGCCGAACATGGCCTTGATCTGGGTGCGTTGGAGCCGAGTTTGTTGCGGCGTTTGCAAACCGCCAGCGGCAAGATCGAGTGCGCGCCGGATTTTCTGGTAAATGAGTTGCGCCATCTGCAAGCGCTAATGGTAGTTACTCACCCGAATCAAATGCTATTGATTGGTCGGCGCGATGTGCGCAGCAATAACTCTTGGATGCACAACGCCGAGCGGTTGGTGAAAGGCAAGCTGCGGCACCATCTACTGGTGCATCCGGACGATCTACTCGCACGCGGAATCGAGGACGGCAGCCGCGTCTGTGTCAGATCGACCGTGGGCAAAATAGAGGTAGACGTATGCGCCGATGCAGCGATGCTGCGCGGAGTGGCGTGTTTGCCACATGGATTCGGACACGATCGAGCGGGCGTTGGCTGGCAACGCGCTGCGCGCGTTGCTGGTGCGAGCTATAACGATATTTCCGACCCACACGCCATCGATATCCCGAGTGGAAACGCCGCGCTCAATGGCACGCCTGTGTGGGTGGAGGCGGTTGTTGCAGATCAGCCTACTGATCGCTAGCTCTCAGATCCAAGGCTGCCGATCGTCCCAATACCTACACCGCTTGCGCGGAGAATCTGACAACGCCACCGGGACAGAGCGGAAGCGTCGGATCGGGCGCGAACGAAAATACCCAAGAATGCTCATTATCGCGCGCGCCCTGAATCCATCTACGAATCGCCAGCCGACCCATCAAGTAATGACCCAGGAGGCATTCGTTCTCGCTTAGCGCAAACGCGGCTGACCATTGATAACTTCAACGCGGTCGCCCTCGCGCAAATCATCGGGTGAACCATGGAATACGAAGCGTTCGCCGTCGTCCATACGCACCATGATCTCGACGCGGCCGTCGCGCTGATTGTCGCGCTCGATATTATTGCCGACGACGCCACCGACCACCGCACCGGCGACTGTGGCGGCTCTGCGACCGTCACCACGACCGACCGTATTGCCAAGCGCGCCACCGACGATGGCGCCAAGGACGGCACCACCGCCACTCGTGCGCGGGCTGCCGCCGCGCACCCAATCCACGGCTTCGACCGTGCCGCACTCGCGACATTCGCGCGAATAGCTGCGATCGGCGTAATAGCCATCGTCCTGGTAATAGCCAGAACCGGTGGCGCAGGCGCCCAAACCCAGCGAAGCGAGCAGCAGAACAACGATCTTCGTTCTCATCGGTGAACCCTCAGCTTGTGTGAAATCGAGCCGTCACGTTGCGCCTCGTTTGCTGAGTGGCGGCTGACATTTTCCGTCACGCTGGTGTGAACATTGGCAACCGTTCAGGCATTCGCGCCCGCACCGCGCTGGAGTGACTCAGTACCTGGAGGCAAACTGCATTCCACGGTCGAAGATATTGACGTCTCCGAACCTAAATTCCGGCAACGATCTGGACCCAAGCGAGGCTCCAGACCACAGCATTTATTTCGTGCGCGGGCGCTGAAGCAGTCTCAGGTGCAGCACCAAACGGTGCGCGGACGCCGGTTGACCGCGCAGCGGGCTGCTTGACGCTTTGATTCGCGGCAGAAGCGGTCCCCTTGCACTCTGCGGGCGCGCGCCGGACCTACAAAACCCGCGAGGTGTCCAGCATCTACATCACCACGACTGGAATCCCCGCGATCTTGGCCTTCCACTCACGCGGACCGGTTTCGTGTACAGAACTGCCGCGGCTGTCGACAGCCACAGTTACGGGCATATCCTGCACCTCGAACTCGTAAATGGCTTCCATGCCGAGATCGGCGAATGCAACCACGCGCGCGGCCTTGATCGCTTTGGAGACTAGGTAAGCCGCGCCGCCCACAGCCATCAGATAGACCGCCTTGTTGTCGGCGATGGCTTCAATCGCGGCCGGACCGCGTTCGGCTTTTCCGACCATGCCGAGTAGGCCGGTTTGTTCGAGCATGGTACGCGTGAACTTGTCCATGCGCGTGGCCGTGGTCGGACCGGCCGGGCCCATGACTTCGTCGCGCACCGGATCGACCGGACCCACGTAGTAAATGAAACGCCCATTGAAGTCGACCGGCAGGCTTTCGCCGCGCGAAAGCATATCGGTCATGCGCTTATGCGCCGCGTCGCGGCCAGTGAAAAACTTCCCGGACAACAGCAGCACATCGCCCGGCTTCCACTCAAGCACATCGCTACGCTGGATGGTGTCCAGATTGACCCGACGACCCTTGGAGGTGTCATAGGTCAAAGATGGCCAATCGTCCAAGGATGGCGGTTCCAGCGTTACCGGGCCACTGCCGTCAAGGGTAAAGTGCGCATGCCGTGTCGCGGCGCAATTGGGAATCATGGCAACGGGCAGATTCGCCGCGTGCGTCGGGAAATCGCGCACTTTAACGTCGAGCACTGTCGTCAACCCGCCCAAACCCTGCGCACCGATGCCGAGGGCGTTGACCTTGTGATAAATCTCAATGCGCAGTTCTTCGGCGCGTGTACTTGCCCCGGCCGCGATCAAATCTTGGATATCGATCGGCTCCATCAACGCCTCTTTGGCCAACAGCATCGCTTTCTCCGCGGTGCCGCCAATGCCGATGCCGAGCATCCCCGGTGGACACCAGCCAGCGCCCATGGTCGGCACGGTTTTCAACACCCAATCGACCACCGAATCCGATGGATTGAGCATCGCGAATTTAGACTTGGCCTCGGAGCCGCCACCCTTTGCAGCCACGATGACATCGACGTTGCCGCCGGGCACAACGCGCATATTGACCACTGCAGGCGTGTTGTCGCGCGTGTTGATGCGCTTGCCCGCTGGATCGGCCAGGACCGAGGCACGCAGTTTGTTATCTGGATAGTTGTAGGCGCGACGCACGCCTTCGTTAACCATATCTTCCACCGAGAGCGTGGCTTCCCAGCGCACGTCCATGCCGATTTCCAGGAACACAGTGACGATGCCGGTGTCTTGGCAGATGGGCCGGTGTCCTTCCGCGCACAGGCGTGAATTGATCAGAATTTGTGCGATGGCATCTTTAGCAGCCGGCGATTCCTCGCGCTCATAAGCACGCGCCAAGTTCTGGATGTAGTCCACCGGATGGTAGTAGCTGATGTATTGCAACGCATCGGCCACGCTTTGGATGAAATCTTCTTGGACAATCGTTGCCATAAGCTAAGTGATTCCGTCGACGATGCGCGCGCAAGGCGGGATACGCATAGTCTAAGCCGACCGCGGCGAAGCGCCGGCCCTAACCGTTGTTTGACTGAGCAAATCCATGACCGAAGATTCTGCGACCACGCCATTGTCACCGCTGCTGACCGAGACCGAAGCCCGCGTGCTGGGCTGTCTGATCGAAAAAGCCGCTACAACGCCTGAGCAGTATCCGCTGACGGCCAATGCTGTCTTGCTCGCGAGCAATCAAAAGACCAGTCGCGATCCGATCATGTCGCTGGAACTGGGCGAGGTCGGACATACCTTACGCATGCTTGAAGACAAGAAACTGGTTCGCGTGGACCAGGTTGGGCGCGCTTATCGCTATGAACAACGCATCACCGAGGTCTACACACTCACCGGACCACAGCGCGCGGTGTTGTGCATGTTGCTATTGCGCGGACCGCAAACTGTTAGCGAGCTGTTCACGCGGACTGAGCGCTTGGCCAAATTCGCCGATCTCGAACAGGTGCGCGATACCCTCGACCGCCTAACGCGGCGCCAGCCCGCACTCGCCTTAAAACTCGCGCGCATGTCCGGTCAACGTGAAGAACGCTATATGCATCTGTTGTGCGGTCCGGGGCATGCGGAAAAGGCCGCGGCGCAGATGCGCCATAGCGATGGCGATGGTGCGCCAGCCAACAGTGGTCTAGCCGATCGCGTCAGCGTATTGGAAAGCGAAATTGAGCGTTTGCGTGCTGCCTTGCGCGAGCTTGGCGCGGACGTTTGAGATCAATGCAGGCAGCAGCTTGCATGCATGCAACGACACCGCCTCGATCGTAATTGGACAGCGGCCCGAGCCACCCGCCAAATCGTGTGCGCTGGCGGTCATTGCGATTTACGGCATATCTCTACTAAGGACCACCGATAAGTTCATCCTTCAGGCGGAATAGTCAAATCCCGACTATCAGGTTTGAATATTTCCGGCGCGCCCGATGCTCGCCACAATGCGCTGAAGCCATCCATGCAAGCAGCCAACGCTGGCAACGTTATTCGCCGCGATCATGTTCATGATTCAGTAGTTGACAGTTGAACGCGCCCTGAATACAGTGCGCGCCGAGATCATTCTTAGGGATGATCATAAGCCGCATGCAGATTGATCATCACAAATCGTTAGGCTGAGAAATTCAAGCTCTGCCCAGACGTCATGCGCTCACTGGTTTTAACTGTTTGGCCCTGATCCCGTCGGGCGTGGCGCGCCGCGATTGCGAGCGCCCGTTTCGCGTGAACCAGTGCCAGCAGCAACGTGGGGTCGGCATGCAGTGGTCTGGCGTCAGCTTTTGCCTATTCGCAATGTTGCTGGGTGGCTGTGCTCAGGCACCCAAAGCGCAATCATCGAGCGCAATGCCAGCGGCCGTAGCCACGCCCGCCGATTCCACCCCGACCTTTGAAATCGAGCGCAGCACCGATCAGACCAAGCTGTCGAAGAATCTGCCGATTCGAATCGATAATCCCTACGGCGACGTGCGCCTGCGCTTCGGCGGATATGAGTCGCTATTGGAATGGCGCGGCGTCACTCAGAACATGGGCTCGGCCGAAAAAATCGCGCTGAGCGGCAGCGGCACGGATGCCTTTGTGATCTCGGCGCGCTTGCCGAATGGAGTGAAACTGGCGAGTGGTCAGCGCATCGACATCACCGCCTATGTTCCAAAGGGTCACGACGTTGAGATTCTGACCGAGCAAGGCCTGATCGAGGCGCGTGGCGTGCAGGCCAATCTCAAGGTGCGCAGCACCAGCGGCGATATTGCCCTTCGCGGAATCACCGGCGGCATCGACATCGAGACCGGCGCCGGCAACATCGAGGGCCAACTCGAACCCGCGCTGGCCGGCAGCGAGCAACGTATTGCGACCAGCACCGGCAACATCATGCTGGGCATAGCTGAATCGCTGAATGCGAGTCTTGCGTTGGCGACTTCCGGCGTGTTTGCGACCGAATTTAGCGTCGAGGTGCAAACGCTGCCCGGCCAGGAACCGAACAAGCTCGGCGAAGTGGTCATCGGCGAGCCCGCCGCTCGAATCGAAATTTCCAGTAAGCGCGGCGAAATCCGTCTGCTGCGTCGCAGCGCGTTTAGCGACGCCTAGTCTTCGACTTTGGTATCCGGTTTGCCGTGGGGGCAAGCCGTCATTGGCATCAACGCAACATCTGATCTTGGGGATCAATCAATGAAGTTCGTGAAGCGAATTGCGCTTTCGGCAGGGCTCCTGCTCGCGCTTGGAAACCCAGCGATGGGTCAAACGCTCTCTGGCGGCGTGCAGGTTGGGGAACCTGTCACACCGGTGGAAATCAATGTCGATTTACGTGATTTGCCAACTGTGCAAGCGTGGCAACCGGGCGATCCGATCAAAGAAGCACAACGGCGTATCTACCATCCGCTGGACGCGCGCGCGCCGCATGCGCCGCCCGAATGGCTGACGGCTCCAGACCGCTTGTCCGATTTGCAATCGAGCTTCGATCTGATGCGCAACACCAGCATCACACCGGCTGCGAGCCGCATCAGCATCAACAATTTGTCCACCGGTGTTAGTCCGGGTGATCCGGTCGTCGAGGTCAACGCTAACTACATTTTGTACGGCATCAATGGCTCCAGCGGCACCAGTTTCACTGTGTACAACAAGGCTGGCGCGAAACTGTCCGGCCCGACCACCTACAAATCGCTGGCACCCGCCGGTGACCCATGCGCGACCTCTGTGAGCGATCCGATCATTCATTGGGATCGCCTCGCCAATCGCTGGTTCATGCTGGAAATGGGCGGCACCTCAAGTGCCAATCGTCTGTGCGTCTATATATCCAAAACCGATAACCCGGTGTCCGGCGGTTGGTGGTTCTATGGTTTCGCAACGCCGGCGGTGCCGGACTACCCGCATTGCTCGGTGTGGCATAACGCGTATGTGTGTACCACCAACGAATCCAGCGCCGGCGCCAAGATTTACGCCTTCGACCGCGCCAATATGCTGAATGGCGCCACTGCTCGCGCAGCGCAACGCTTCACGACGGTCGCCAAATTGTCCGGCTACGGCTTCCAGGCGCTCACCCCCGCGACCTTTATGGGCAGCGCGGCGAATGCACCGCCCGCGAATGCGCCGATCGTGCTCGCGCGGCATAACGATGACGAAGCGCATGCCGGCACTGGCGCTAACACCAGTGCCGACTTCATCGATCTCTACGCGCTCAATTTGAACTGGACCACGCCGGCCAGCAGTTCCATCACCACGCTGCCGCGCATCACCATTACCGAGTTCAATAGCTGGTTCCGCGACTACTCCTCCTTCGCCACGGTGCCGCAACCTGGCTCGACCTCGCTGCTGGATCCCATCCGCGAAGTCATTCTCAATTCGATGGTGTACCGCAATTTCGGCGCGCATGAATCCATCGTTGGCAGTTTCGCCACCAACCAGAATGCCGCGCGCACCGGCACCGTGGTCGATGCAGGCATCCGCTGGTTTGAACTGCGTCGCACGGGAGCCGCCAACTGGGCATTGCATCAGGAAGGCACCTTTAGCCCTGGCGATGCCAACACGCATCATTTGATCGGCTCGATCGCTACCGATTCAGCCGGCAACATCGGCATGAGCTACAACGTCGCCAAAACCACTAGCCCGACTGTGTCTGCCTCACTGAAATACACCGGCCGGCTGATCACCGACGCACTCGGCGTGATGTCGCAAGGCGAAAATGTAATCGCCGACGGTACGGCAGCGGAGACGTCGGGTCGCTGGGGCGACTACCACCAAACGGTGGTCGATCCGACCGACGATTGCACCTTTTGGACGGTGGGCATGTACCGCCCGAGCGGCAGTTGGAATACCTCGATCCGCGATTTCAAGTTCTCCAATTGCGGCGGCACGCCGCCCGTGACTTACAGCGTCTCGGGCCTCGTCTCCACCAGTACGGGCGTCGGCATTTCGGGCGTCACGGTGTCTTCAGGCGCGGCTTCCACCACCACCGACAGTGCGGGCAATTTCTCTATCCCGAATCTTGCCAACGGCAGTTACACCTTAACGCCATCGCGCTCGGGCTATACCTTCAGCCCGGTCACGCGTACGGCTACCGTCAGTGGTGCCAATGTCTCAGCTCAAAACTTTACCGGAACGGCCACAGTCACGACCTACAACATTGCCGGCCGCGTCGCCAATAGCGGCGGCGCTGGCATCTCGGGTGTCAGCGTAAGCACGGGCGCGGCCAGTGCCACCACCAATGCCAGCGGCGACTACACGATCACGGGATTGGCCAACGGCACCTACACGCTCACCCCATCGCTTGCCGGCTACACCTATGCACCGACCAGCCTCTCGGCGACGGTGAGCGGTGCCGATTTGACTGGCCGCAATTTTACCGCGACGGCTACCGGTGGCATAACGGCATTGAGCAATGGCGTGGCCGTTGCCGGCTCGACCAATTCGACCTCTGCCAACAGCAGTTTTGCCGAATACACCGTGGCGATTCCAACGGGTGCTAGCAATTTGACCATCGCCACCAGTGCTTCCACGGGGGATCTTGATCTGCACGTCAAATTCGGCGCCGCGCCAAGCCTTACGGTTTACGACTGCCGTCCGTACAGCTCAAGCGGTGATGAAAGCTGCCCGTTCCCGACGCCGAGTGTCGGCACCTACTACGTGCGCGTTTATGGCTATGCCACGGGTTTGCGGTCTTTCAACATCACCGCGAACTGGACCACCGGTGGCACCGGAACCACCGCATCGGAACGCATGGCCAATGGTTCCTTCGACAGCATCACGACCAGCACCAACTCAGCGCCAGATCTGTCCTGGGCACGTTCGGCCTCGACGGGCAGCTCCTTCAACACGCTGCTCGCCGGCCAGACCAATGCACATAGCGGCGGCAGTTACGCCTATGTGGGCGTGAACGCCGCGGCCAGTACGCAAACCGTCGACAGCCGATCCACGGCTATCCCGTCGACAGCCACGACCGCCACACTGTCCTTCCAGACTTCAATCGTGACCTCGGAAACCGGAACCACGGCCTATGACAAGCTGGATGTGCAACTGGTCGACGCCAGCACGAATGCGGTTCTGGCGACCTTGGTCACGCTCTCCAACGCGAATAAGACCACCAGCGCCTCGACCTATGTGCTGCGTAGCTACAACATCCTCGCGCACAAGGGCAAGAACGTGAATGTGCGTTTAAAGGCGAGCACGGATAGCTCGCTGGCAACCACCTTCCGCGTTGACAGCGTGAGCCTGATGGCTAACCAGTAATCGCCAACTGACACGCGGGAATCCTCCGCGACACGAACGAAAAACCCCGGCATCGCCGGGGTTTTTTTTTAGCTTCGACGTGGTGCGACTGATGTGTGCTGGGAGCATCAAAAGTTCAACGCAGAGACAGCGACTTCGCGTTAACGCATTGATCTGGATCTTTGACGCGCATGGGGTGGTGTTGGGGATGGCCTGGTGGTGGCGTATAGGAGGACGATAACAAGCGACCCTTCAAGGCCCTCGAAATCGAAGAACTGCGCGTGGTCGAAGCAGTGCTGGCGATATCCCGCTTGGCCAAAATAAAGGTTCAGGCTCGCCGGATCTGCGCAGCGCTCGGCAACGGCTCCATAGTCCACCGCAAACGCTCGAAGCAGCGACTCGTAGCCATCCAGGAAGGCGTCCGCGCTGACGCGCCGCAGATTCCAAAGTACCGCGGCACGGCCGCCACTCCGCAAAATCCGGCGAGTCTCGCGTGCAGCGGACAACACATCGAACCCAAGAAAAGCTTGTGCGGAAATCACCAGATCCACGCTAGCGTCTCGCAATGTCGTCGCCTCGGCGGTTCCTGCAACGCTAACGAACCTGGCGCGATCGCGAAGCCACGCCTCAGCCGCGACGCGCATCTGGGTATTTGGCTCCACACTGAATACGCGATGGCCGCGATCTAGAAATCCAATCGCCGACAATCCCGTGCCCGACCCGAGATCGGCGATTTCGACCCCCCCCGCGCCAGCCACAATGCGCCTCCAGCGCGTCCAGCACTGCGATCGGGTAGTCGGGCCGGTAGCGCACACAGTCGGCGACACGGTTAGTGAAGCGCTGCGTGTGGTTGGTCATGGTGCTTCCACCCAATCGCTTCGAGCGGATGTGAAAGGTCTTAACTTGGGTACTGCGTAAATCCTAAAACTTTGAAGACGCCGGCGAAGGCGTGCGCCTGCGTGAGAGCGCGCTGCCGGAAAATCTCCGCGGGCTCGATGCCCGCCGGAGATTCTCAGCTTCTCTTCAATGCCATGCTCAGATCAAAAATCAAACTTGATGCCCTGCGCCAGAGGCAACGCGTCGGAGTAGTTGATGGTGTTGGTTTGCCGACGCATATAGACCTTCCACGAATCCGAGCCCGACTCGCGACCGCCGCCAGTTTCCTTCTCGCCACCAAATGCGCCGCCGATCTCTGCGCCCGAGGTGCCGATATTCACGTTGGCAATCCCGCAATCGGAACCCGTGGCTGACAGGAAACGCTCAGCTTGGCGCACATCCGTGGTGAAGATGGACGACGACAAACCTTGCGGCACACCGTTCTGGATAGCGATGGCTTCCTCGAATGTGTCGTAAGGCATGACATACAGAATCGGCGCGAATGTTTCGGTCTGCACCACCGGATCACTCGGCTGCACGCCGCTAATAATCGTGGGCGCGACGTAATTACCGGCCCGGTCGTCGAACACGCGCCCACCGCAAAGCACGGTGCCCCCGGCCGCTTTCGCTTGTTCAACGGTCTCGCTGAAACGCGAAACCGCCGCTTGGTCAATCAACGGACCCATCAAGGTGGCGGAATCCAAGGGATCACCGATGCGCTTCTCGATTTGTTGATAGGCACCGACTAGTTTCTGCGTGACGTCGTCGACGATGGAACGATGCACGATGAGCCGGCGGGTACTCGTGCAGCGCTGGCCCGCAGTGCCCACGGCGCCAAAAACAATGGCCGGAACGGCCAACTTTAGGTCTGCACTGCTGTCGACGATGATGGCGTTATTGCCACCCAATTCCAGCAAGCTGCGGCCCATACGACGTGCAACGCGTTCACCGACCATGCGTCCAACCTGGGTAGAGCCGGTGAAGCTAATGAGGGCGATGCGATGGTCGTCGACGAAGGTCTGCGCAAGCTCGGTGCCAGCGTCGTTGAATAGAAAGAAAATGTCTGGGAAATCCGCTTCGCGCAGCACGTCATTGCAAATTTTCAATGATGCGATGGCGCACAGCGGTGTCTTCGGCGACGGTTTCCAAATGGTGATGTTGCCGCAGATGGCCGCCAAGAACGCGTTCCAGCTCCACACCGCCACCGGAAAATTGAAAGCGCTAATCACGCCAACGATGCCGAGCGGCAGCCACTGCTCCGACATGCGATGCCCTGGGCGCTCTGAGTGCATGGTATTGCCGTACAACTGACGCGACAAACCGACGGCGAAATCGGCGATATCGATCATTTCCTGAACTTCGCCGTCGCCTTCTGCCTTAATCTTGCCCATCTCCAACGACACCAGTGAGCCGAGTGCGTCTTTGTTGGCGCGCAAGGCGTTCGCACATAGCCGAATGGCTTCACCACGACGCGGCGCTGGCGTATTGCGCCAAGTGCGAAAGGATTCCTGCGCGCGCTGCATAATCTGATCGTAGTCGGCGCGATTGGAGCACTGCGTGCTGGCGATCAACTCGCCCGTTGCCGGTGCGATCGAACGCAAGATGCCCGCGTCATTGGTGTCCGACCACGCTCCCTGGCCGACGTAAGTGCCACTGTTCTCGGTCACCAGACCCAGCGCATTCAACAAATCAGACATCGTTAAAACTCCTTGGAATCGGCGCGCGAAGCGCCGCAGATGACATGAGAAAGATGGTGCGCGGAACAATCCGCGACTGAAACGTGCCCCCGACACGATTCGAACGTGCGACCTTCCCCTTAGGAGGGGGACGCTCTATCCATCTGAGCTACGGGGGCATTGCGGCGCGCATGATAGCTGGGCGGCCTGAACATGCGTTCATTTGCGCGTTGTTTGAGCGTGCAGCCTAACGCGACGTGCCCGTGTGGGGTTTACCTTAGGTCGAACCCGCGTTGGGCTAAAGCTTTCGCAATTCTTCATTGCGAAGAGCGCAGTGACGGAAGAATCCAGTGAACTTCGCCCCGCGCAAACCGCTGTTTACTACCGAGCAGTCAGGCACGTTCCGACGCCTCGATCTGATCAAGGATGCGACGTAAGTCACCGACAATAACGGCTGGATCATTCGCGCGGGCGGGCTGCCGCCTAAGCAGATTGATCTCTCTGTCGACATGGAAGCGCCGCTGCAGCGTCAAATGCGCGGGACTATTTCTTCGCCACTTTCTTGATCGGCGCTGCCGCCGCTTTGGCCTTCGCTTTTGGCTTAACCACCTTTTCTACTGCTTTGGACGCCTTGGTCGGGGCCTCGGACTTGGGCGGCGTGCGCTTGTTTTTGGCCAAGCTTTGCTGCAATAGCGCCACAAAGTCGACGACATTGGTGGTGAGATCTTCGGCCGGCGCGGCCGCGTCTTCGTCGTCGACGACGGCGGTCAATCCTTTGGACTTCATTTTGTCCTGGATTACCTTGGTCAGGCGTTCGCGAAACTCGTCGCGGAAATCCCCAGGTTTCCACTCGCCCGCCATCGACTCGATCAACTGCTCGGCCATCTCCAGTTCCTTCGGCGCGATGCGATATTCCGACGGCGCTTTGTCAGGGATCTTGTACTCGCTGATATCCACGATTTCTTGCGGGTAGCGCAGCAAGGTCAGGATTAGCGCGTCGCCCGATGGCATTACCGCGGCGAGATATTCACGCGTGCGGATAACCACGCGGGCAATGCCGATCTTGCCAGTCTTCTTGAGCGTTTCACGCAGCAATACATAGCCCTTTTCGGCTTTTTTGCCGGGTACCAGCACATACGGCTTCTCGAAATACTGCGGGCCGATGGATTGCGCGTCGACAAAGGCCTCTACCTCGACCGTCTCTCGGCTATCTGAGGCTGCGGAGCGAATATCCTGCGGCTCAAGCACCACGTAGCTGCCCTTGTCGTACTCGTAGGCCTTGACGATATCTTTCCAGGGCACTTCATCGCCGGTGTCGGCGTTGACCTTCTCATATCGGATCGGCGAGTTGTCGCGTGCGTCGAGTAAGCGAAAGGACAGGTCCGTTTTGCGCTCGCCCGGCATGAGCGAGACCGGCACATTGAGTAAGCCGAAGGACAAAGTTCCGGTCCAAATTGGGCGCGCCATGAAGCACTCCTGTCGAATCGCAAAGCGGGGATCCAAGCTTGCGCACAGCGGGTTCAAGAATGGGTGATGGCGCTCAGATGGCGAGGATCTGCATCCAGATTTGCATCAGGCCAGCATGTTTCGCGCGCGTCGCAGCGCAGCCAAGAACTGTTCGACCTCATCGGCGGTGTTGTAAAAGGCCAGCGAGGCACGCAAGGTGGCGCTGACCCCGAAACGCTGCATCAAGGGATGCGCACAATGCTGACCCGAACGCACCGCGACGCCCTCGTGATCGAGCAGCATGGCCAAATCCGTGGCATGCGCGCCGTCGATAACAAAGCTGTACACGGGCACGCGCTCATGCGCATCCCCGATCAAACGCAAGCCAGCGATCTCGCGCAGTCCGGTCACGAGCTTGGCACCGAGCGCATCTTCATGCGCGCGCAATGCCGACGCATCCATGGCTCGTACATATCGAATCGCCTCCGCTAAGCCTACGAATCCCGCGATATTGGGCGTGCCCGCTTCGAAGCGCCGCGGGGGCGGCGCGTAGATCGTTTGCTCAAAACTCACGTGCTCGATCATCTCGCCACCGCCGCCGACAGGCTGCATGGCTTCAAGCAACTCGGGTCGACCCCACAACACACCAGTGCCCGTAGGACCGAATAATTTGTGCCCGGTAAAACAATAAAAATCGCAATCCAAAGCCTGCACATCCACCGAAAAATGCGGCACCGCTTGCGAACCATCAACTAGCAAAAGCACACCGCACGCGTGCGCCGCAGCCGCCAACTGTCGCACCGGATTGATCGTGCCAAGCACATTGGAAACATGCGTCACGGCGATCAGCCGTGTACGTTCGCCGATCATCGCGATCAGCGCAGAAACATCCAGGCTGCCATCGTCAAGTATCGGTGCGACACGCAAAAGCGCTCCCGTTTGTTCGCATAGAAGTTGCCACGGCACGATGTTAGCGTGGTGTTCCATCCACGTGATCAGGATCTCGTCGCCAGCTTTGAGCCGCGAGCGCCAATAGCCCTGCGCCACTAAATGAATTGCGCCAGTCGTGCCACTGCTGAGCACAATGTCTTGCGCGCGCGCCGCGTTCAAAAAGCTCGCGATCTCCGATCGTGCTTGCTCGAACAGCGCGGTCGCTTCTTCACTGAGGCTATGTACTGCGCGCGCCACATTGGCATTGTGCTGCGCGTAAAAGCCGGACACCGCATCGATGACTTGCTGCGGCTTTTGCGCCGTATTCGCGCTGTCGAAATAGATCAGGGGCTTGCCGTTGATCTGCCGCTGAAGGATTGGGAAATCCGAGCGTCTCGCCGCAATGTCGGTGGATGCAATCACAGCTTGCTCGCGTTGCTCGCCGCGTCTTCTGAGACGTCAGGTAGATTCGCGACGACTGCGGCCTCGATCGCTTCACGCAACGCGTTCGGCTGAATCGTGCGCAAGGCTTCGCTGCAGAAAGCGACGGTCAGAATGCGGCGCGCCAAGGTCTCCGGGATGCCGCGAGAGCGCAGATAGAACAGCGCGCGTTCATCGAGCTGGCCCACCGTCGCGCCGTGGCTGCACTGGACTTCGTCCGCTTCAATCACCAGTTCCGGTTTGACGTCGATCTCAGCATGCGGCGACAACAGTAAGTTCGCCGTCCGCAATTGCGCAGAGGTGCCATCGGCTCCCGCATGCACGCTGATCGATCCGTCGAAGACCGCACGCGCCCGACCTTGCGCTACACCTTTCCAAAGGGTGTGCGAATCCGCACCCGGAACGCGGTGATCCAGCGCCAAGTGCGTGTCCTGATGCTGGCGTCCGCCCAGCGCAAACACGCCGTGCGTACTGAGCTTAGAACCGATCCCGGTGATCGCGAACTGCAAATCGTGTCGCGACCACACCGCCCCGAGTTCGACTGCCGTGTATTCCACGTGCGCGCGCTCACCCAACTCCATCCGCGTGCGCTGGATCAGGCGGGAGGACGCACCGGCATTCTGCAAGCGTAACCAGTTCAGGCGTGCATCCGCAGCCAAAGACAATTGAATCGACGCATTGCACAAGCCATTGGCCGAATCGGCACCCTGCCAATGCTCGAGCACTTCTATCGATGCCCCGCTGGCCACGCGCACCAGCACTCGACACTGCGACAAACCCAAGGCATCGTGCTGGAAATCAAGGCATTGCCGACCTTTGATCGCAGACGAGACATCTACCAGCAATAACTGACTCACGCCGCCCGCGTTCAATCGGGCAAAGGCGTCGGCGTCAGCGCTACGCAATCCGTGTTCGATCGCAGCCTCAAGCCCAGTGCCATCAACTATTGTGACTTGCAAACCCGCGCACGGCGCATCGGCCAATTGCCAAGCGCCGGCAACAAAGCGCGCGAGGGTCGCGGCAATACCTGGAAGCTCGACCCGCAGAGGTGTTTGCCTATCGAGCTGAAAACCCGCTTTGGGGTCCAAATTTTGCAGAGCCCGCAGATCGCTATACCGCCACGCTTCATCGCGCGCGCTCGGCAAGCCGTACTCGCGAAACCAGTGCCGCGCCAAGACTTGAGACGCGCTAGTCGTGGTCGGCAAAGACTCGAGAATTCGCGCGACCAGTGCATCACTCATGCCGGCGCTCCGAGCTTGCGATCTCGGATCCAGGCATAGCCGTGCTCTTCTAGATGCAAAGCGAGCTCGCGATCGCCGCTCTGAACGATGCGGCCATCGCTCAGCACATGCACCCGATCTGGCACAACATAGTCGAGCAGACGCTGGTAATGGGTGATCAGCAACACGCCGCGATCCGGCGAGCGCAAGCGGTTAACGCCCGCGGCAACCGTGCGCAATGCATCGATATCGAGCCCGGAATCGGTCTCGTCAAGAATCGCCAAACGCGGTTCTAGCATTGCCATCTGAAAGATCTCATTGCGCTTCTTTTCGCCGCCCGAGAAACCCTCGTTGACGGCGCGATGCATGAGTTCGTCGGAGATCGACAGAACCTTGAGTTTTTCACGCGTGAGTTTCAGGAATTGCATCGAATCGAGCTCAGGCTCCCCTCGAAAGCGCCGTTGCGCGTTAAGCGCGGCTTTCAAAAAGTAGGTGTTGTTCACGCCCGGAATTTCCACCGGATATTGAAAGGCCAAGAACACGCCCCTTGCCGCGCGTTCCTCGGGATCCAGCGGCAGCAGATCCTCACCTTGATAGGAGATGCTGCCCTCGGTCACGCTATAGCCTTCGCGACCGGCAAGCACATTGCCGAGAGTGGATTTTCCGGAGCCATTGGGACCCATGATGGCGTGCACTTCTCCCGCGCCCACACTCAAATTCAAACCCTTAAGAATGGGCTTGCCGGCGACGCTGACGTGGAGATTGGTGATTTCAAGCATTAGAATTTATCCAAATTAAATTTCTTCGCCATCGCAGCGCGAATATCTTCTATTCGCTCTGGCGCGATGGCCTCGACGTCAGCAAAATCTTGCAATCGACCACTTGCCAGCTTGTTAGTGATTAAGGATTCTCGACTCAAACAAGAAACTTCAGTCCCACCCAAATTTCCAAAAATTCGTTTGGCGTAGGCATCATCGAAATCCAAACCACTCGCGAAATTCATAAAAACGATCCGGTATGGCTCTCTGCCCATTTGCACCATGGATGCGCCTCCGGTCCACTCGTCAGCAGTCACCGCCAAATCTGGAAACCCGAACGTCGTGAGCATATCAGTCACAACTTTGGCGGTAACGGCTGTTGGAGAGAGCCAAATATCGAGATCCTTGGTGTAGCGTTCATGACCATGAGCGGCAAGCGCATAAGCCCCAACGACTAGAAACTCAACCCCGGACGATTTTAATAATTCGAGCAAATCTTTCCAGTCTTGGGGGATTTCCTGCATTCCAGCAATTATGATCTGCCCGACGCATTGAAAAAATACCGCTCAGCCCACCGCCCCTTCCAAACTCACTTCCAGCAATTTTTTCGCTTCCACCGCGAACTCCATGGGCAGCTCTCTAAAGACCTGCTTACAGAAACCATCAACAATCATCGATACCGCATCTTCTGGATTAATACCGCGCGAGCGGCAATAAAAAAGCTGATCGTCTGAAATCTTCGATGTAGTAGCCTCGTGCTCGACAATCGCGCTCGGCTGTTTGACTTCAATGTAGGGAAAAGTGTGGGCGCCGCATTTTTTACCAATCAATAAGGAATCGCATTGGGTAAAATTGCGCGCGCCGACTGCAGATTTTTCCATTTTAACCAAACCGCGGTATGTATTCTGCCCGCGTCCGGCGGAAATTCCCTTACTGACGATTTTGCTCTTGGTGCGCGCACCGATGTGAATCATCTTGGTGCCGGTGTCGGCTTGCTGCCGATGATTGGTCAAGGCGACCGAATAAAATTCGCCGACAGAGTCATCGCCGCGCAGCACACAACTCGGATATTTCCAGGTGATCGCCGACCCAGTTTCTACCTGAGTCCAGGAAATTCGGCTACGCGCGCCGCGACAATCACCACGCTTGGTCACGAAATTATAAATGCCACCGACACCGTTCTCATCGCCGGGATACCAGTTTTGCACGGTCGAATATTTGATCTGGCTGTCATCGAGCGCGACCAACTCCACCACCGCCGCATGCAACTGGTTTTCATCGCGCATAGGTGCAGTGCAGCCTTCCAAGTAGCTGACTTGCGCGCCCTCTTCGACCACGATCAAGGTGCGTTCGAACTGCCCGGTATCGCGCGCGTTGATGCGGAAATAGGTGCTGAGTTCCATCGGGCAACGCACGCCCTTGGGCACAAAAACAAAGCTGCCATCGGAGAAAACCGCCGAGTTGAGCGCGGCAAAATAGTTATCAGAGGTGGGCACCACGGTGCCCAGATACTTCTTCACCAACTCCGGATGCTCACGCACGGCTTCGGAGAACGAACAGAAAACTACGCCGACCGCGTTCAACTCTTTCTTGAAAGTGGTGCCAACCGAAACGGAATCGAACACCGCATCCACGGCAACGCCTGCAAGCCGCGCGCGTTCGTGTAGCGGTACGCCGAGCTTCTCAAAGGTTTCCAAGAGCTTCGGATCGACCTCGTCGAGCGACTTCGGTTGATTCTTGCGCGGCTGCGCGAAGTAGCTAATGGTTTGAAAATTGATCGGTTCGATCTTCAATCTGGCCCATTGCGGCGGCGTCATCGTGAGCCAATGCCGATACGCAGCCAGACGCCACTCGGTCATCCATTCTGGCTCTTGTTTCTTGGCCGAAATCAAACGCACCACATCTTCACTTAAACCCGGCGGGATGATCTCGCTTTCAATCTCGGTAACGAATCCGTGCTCATAACCACGCCGTAGCACGTCTTCGACGTGCGCGTTCGGACGAGCCGGCGCAAGTTCGAGTGTTTCTGAGGTCATCACGTTGTCACCCTTATGCCTTGCACGACGCGCGTTGCGGCCGTCATCGCAGCCGGCGCACGCTCGATGCTGAAACGCGGTTGCCAATCGCGCGCGGGCTCCGCCATATCGGCCAGAGTCACGGCGCGCAGTGCTGATTCCACGGCCTGATTGATCTTGCGCAAATTCCCCGAAACGGTGCAGTAGTCCTCACGCCCGCAACGGCCTTGATGCAAGCTACATTCGGTCATCGCCAATGGTCCTTCGATGGCCGCAATAATTTGCGCGACGCTGATCGCGGACGACTGCCGTGCGAGCCTATAACCACCGCTCGCGCCGCGCGTCGATTGCACCAGCTCTGCTTGCGCGAGTTGCTTCAGCAACTTGGCTACGGTGGTGACTTCCAGACGCGTACGCTCCGCAAGTGCTTGCGCGCTCAACAGCTCGCTGGCGTCCTCGTCCAGGCAGGCCATCAGCACAATGGCGTAATCGCCAAGTTTGCTCAGTCGAATCATATCGGACGCCACTTGATACAGGACTGAAATGGTACCGTATTAGCGCTGAACCTGCCAGCAAACAGCGCGCTTTGGACGGCGCGCGTACAGCAAAAGATCCGCCAAGTAAGTTCCTGCGCGCCGCATTCGACAAGCGCTCAGCCGCCGCTCGCGCCTCCAGGCACGCTGCCATTGGTGAGTGCCAGCGGGTCCAGTAACCGGCGCAATTCAGACTCAGGGATATCGGTCATTTCCTTGACTACATCAAGGATCGGACGGCCTTGCGCGTAGGCGCGCTTGGCACAGGCGGCGGCTTTCTCGTAGCCGATGATCGGATTTAGCGCGGTCACCAAGATCGGGTTGCGCGCCAGCGCCTCGGCCACGCGGTCGTGGCGAATTCTTAGTTCGCGAATGCTCGTTCCGAGCGGCGGCAACACGCGCGCGAGGAGCTGGATGCTCTCGATGAGATTGCGTGCGATCAGCGGCAGCATCACATTGAGCTGAAAGTTGCCGGATTGACCGCCAATTGTTATCGCTGTGTCATTGCCGATGACCTGCGCGGCGACCATACAAGCGGCCTCCGCAACCACCGGATTGACTTTGCCGGGCATGATCGAAGATCCCGGCTGCAGCGCCTTAAGTTCAATTTCACCCAAGCCAGCGAGCGGACCGGAGTTCATCCAGCGCAAATCGTTGGCGATCTTCATGACCGCGCAGGCCAAGGCCTTCAACTGGCCCGACAACTCCACGCACTCATCCTTCGACGCGATAGCAACGAAAAGATTTTCGGCACTTGTAAAGTGGACGCCGGTCTCACGACTTAAGTGTGCGCACACCGCGCGGCCGAAATCGGGATGTGCATTGATACCGGTTCCGATTGCTGTGCCACCGACTGGCAAGCTTTGTACGCGTGGCAAAGTGTCGCGCAGGCGCGCTTGCGCATTGGCGATCTGTGCCGCCCACACCGCAAACTCTTGGCCGAAAGTCAGCGGCATCGCATCCATCAAATGTGTGCGGCCCGTCTTCGCGATGTCCTTGAACTCGACTGCTCGCGCGCTGATCACCGCTTGCAGATCTTCCATCGCGGGCAGCAAATCCCGATGCACTGCCTGGGCGGCAGCGATCTGAATGGCGGACGGAATCACATCATTGGACGATTGACTCGCATTGACGTGGTCATTTGGATGCACCGGTCTGCCCAAGGCCGATGAGGCAATCGTTGCGATCACCTCGTTGACGTTCATATTGGTGGAAGTGCCCGACCCGGTCTGAAACACATCAATCGGGAAAGCTTCAGCATATTTGCCATTGACGATAGCCTGCGCCGCGCGAACGATCGCATCGGCGATATCACGATCAATGAGATTCAGATCGGCGTTGACGGTCGCCGCAGCCGCCTTGATGCGCGCAATAGCTTGGATCAGGGCCGGCGGCATTGCCTGTCCACTGATCTGAAAATTCTCCAAAGCTCGCTGCGTTTGTGCGCCCCAAAGCGCATTTGCGTCGATGCTCACCTCACCCATCGAATCCTTTTCAATGCGGTCAATTGGCATAGCACGGTCCTTCAAAAGATATTTTTTGATCTTAGCGCGTCGAGCATATGGCCCACGCCGCCTGCCAAAGATCTGCATGCTCGCCCCGTAAAAAACCGAGCGTGCACCCTAATCGGCTATGCTTCGGCGCCTCATGCACCGGGAGGGTGCATTGGCGGCTGCACTGCATACGCCTGCCCTCTTGCTGCCTACTGCAAAACGGTCTCCCGCAGTGGAGCCGTCAGGAGAGGACAACATGGTTTTCGAATCAATCAGCGCGCTCGGCCACGAACAAGTGGTCTTCTGTCAGAACAAGGATGTGGGCCTCAAAGCCATCATTGCCGTGCACAACACGGTTATCGGTCCGGCACTCGGTGGTTTGCGCATGTGGCCGTACAAATCTGAGCAGGAAGCGCTGAATGATGTACTGCGACTCTCGCGTGGAATGACTTTCAAAGCCGCGGTGGCGGGGCTGAACTTAGGCGGCGGCAAGGGCGTGATCATTGGTGATCCTTCCAAGGATAAATCGGAAGGTTTGTTCCGCGCCTTTGGCCGATTCGTCAACTCCCTGGGTGGTCGATACATCACCGCCGAAGACGTTGGAATCGACGTCAATGACATGGAGTACGTGTTCAAGGAAACCGACTATGTGACTGGCGTGCATCAGGTGCATGGCGGCTCCGGCGATCCTTCGCCGTTTACGGCTGCGGGAACCATGCAAGGCTTGATGGCGAGTTTGAACTATCGTTTCGGCAACGAAGATATCGGCAAATACAGCTTCGCGGTGCAAGGCGTCGGCCACGTCGGCTATGAGTTGTGCAAGCTTCTGCGCGCCGAGAGTGCCAAGGTCTATGTGACCGATATCAATCGCGCATCGGTGCAGCGCTGCGTCGATGAACTGGGCTGCGAGGCGGTTGCACTTGACGAGATTTACGACGTGGATGCCGATGTCTATAGCCCGTGCGCATTGGGCGGCACGGTGAACGAGAAGACCATTCCGCGCTTCAAGTTTAAGGTCGTCTGCGGCGCCGCTAACAACCAACTGGCAACCGATGATTGCGGTGATGAGTTGGAACGCCGCGGCATCGTTTACGCGCCTGACTATGCGGTCAACGCGGGCGGGCTGATGAACGTCTCGATCGAACTCGACGGCTACGACCGCGAGCGCGCTATGCGTATGTTGCGATCGATCTACTACAACGTCAGCACCATCTTCAAGATCGCCAAGCGCGATGGCATTGGTACCTGGAAGGCGGCCGATCGGATGGCTGAGGAGCGTATTCAAACTATCGGTAAGGTCAAGCTGCCGTGGATGGGCAGTGGCCGGCCCATGTTCAAGGGCCGTTCGCGCGGTTGATATCGGGCTGATGCTGTCTGCCACATCATCGGCGTCACGTGTGGACGCGCCCTCTCCCAAAACAGCGTGGGAGAGGGGAGCTAAAGCCGTTTTTTTGGTGCTTTGCTTCCTTTCCAGATTTCGTTTGGCAGGGGTCGGGTCTGGGTGGCATTTCCCGCGCGCGCCGTCTACCCATCGCGGACATGGCGCAGCTTCGAATGTCGTCCGTCAAAGCCATCGCTTTTTTGCATTTCGGTGTTTCGCGTCAAGATGCCTGTTGCCTACCGGCGCTAGTATTTGACGCTGCAACAATGTCGTTCAACTTCTCCATTTCGAGGCCCAGCCATGCATCCTTTCTCTCTCGGTGAAGATCTCGATTTGTTGCGCGAGACGGTACGCCGTTTCGCTGATGCCGAGATCGCGCCGCGCGCTGAGGAAATCGACCGCAGCAACTGCTTCCCGCGCGATCTGTGGCCTAAGCTTGGCGCATTAGGCTTGCTCGGCATCACAGTAGACCCCGAGTTCGGCGGCAGCGGCATGGGCTATTTGGCCCATTTACTAGCGATGGAAGAAATCTCGCGCGCGTCGGGTTCGGTCGGCTTGTCCTATGGCGCGCACTCCAATTTGTGCGTGCAGAATCTGTACAACAACGCAACGGCAGAGCAGCGCGCCAAGTATCTGCCAAAACTGTGCAGCGGCGAATGGGTTGGCGCCTTGGCCATGAGTGAGCCTGGCGCCGGCTCCGATGTGGTCGGTTCAATGACCTGCCGTGCCGAACGGCACGGTGATGTATGGGTGGCTAATGGGTCAAAAATGTGGATCACGAACGGACCTGATGCCGAGGTGCTGGTGGTCTATATGCGCACAGCGCCAAAGGATCGCGGCTCGCGCTCGATCACGGCCTTCATTGTCGAAAAAGGTATGCGTGGATTCCGCACGGCGCAGAAGCTCGACAAACTCGGCATGCGCGGCTCCAGCACCTGCGAATTGGTGTTTGATGACTGCGAGATCCCGCACGAGAACCTGCTCGGCCAAGTCGACAGCGGCGTCAATGTCTTGATGAGCGGATTAAACACCGAGCGCTTGGTATTGACCGGTGGCCCCTTGGGATTGATGCAAGCGGCCTTCGAACTCACGCTCGCCTATGTGCGCGAGCGCAAGCAGTTTGACCAGCCGATCGGCACTTTCGGCATCATGCAGGCCAAGATTGCCGACATGTACACCTCACTGCAGTCAGCGCGCGCCTATGCCTATCGGGTGGCAGAAGATTACGAAAACGGCCGCCACTCGCGCGTCGACACTGCCAGTTGCCTTCTCTACGCCTCCAAAGTTGCCGTTGATGTCAGCCTGGAAGCAATCCAAGCCCTCGGGGGCAACGGCTATATCAACGAATACCCGGCGGGTCGTTTCCTGCGCGACGCCAAACTCTACGAGATCGGCGCCGGTACCCAAGAAATCCGTCGCATGCTCATCGGCCGTGAGTTATTTGCCGGTAAAGGCTGATCTGCGTTCGGGGCTCGGGCCTGCCCGCCTACTGGTCGACCCACCGACGCATACGACGGCCAAAGAGTGTTTGCGAATTCCATGCGCTCCACGCCCGACTTGTCACAATCGATACGTTTACTTAGGTGGCCTTCGCGCGTAGTTTCGAACGCTTGCAGTGCGGGAGGGGAGTGATGGCAGAAAGCGAACAACTCTTCGATTTTGCGGCCGAACCCGCCCCTGTGGAGCCGTGGCATGTGTTGATCGTGGACGACGAGCCAGCCGTCCACGAAGTGACTCGATTGGTCCTGGGTAGCTTTCGTTTCGAAGGTCGACCATTGCAGTTCCACCATGCGCATTCGGGCATAGAAGCGCGCAAGCTGCTGCGCGAAACCGAAGATATCGCGGTGCTACTGCTCGACGTGGTGATGGAGAGCGATCAAGCGGGTCTCGACGTCGTCAAATTCGTGCGTGAGGAATTGCACAACCACTTTGTTCGCATCGTCTTGCGCACCGGGCAGCCGGGCCAGGCGCCCGAGCACGAAGTGATCACCAACTACGATATCAACGACTACAAGGACAAGACCGAACTCACGGCGCAGAAGCTGCGCACGATGATGTATGCAACTTTGCGCGCCTATCGCGATGTGATGCAGATTGAGCGCAACCGCCGTGGGCTCGAACGCGTGATTTCGGCGTCTGCGCATATTTTTTCGCATCAAAAATCACACGAATTCGCGTCTGCCGTTCTCGGGCAGCTCAGTAATGTCGTCGGTTTGGCGAACGGCGCCTTGTATTGCAAGCCGCAGGAATCAGATAGCGAAGAAGATCAGCTAGTGGTCGCAGCGGCCACCGGAAACTTCGCGCGCTTTGTTAACACGCGCGTGGATTCGGCGCTGCCCAAACGTCTCGTGGATTCGGTTAACACTGCCTACGAGCGTAAGCAGAACTTGTTTGCAGACGACCACTATGTGCTCTATTTCAGCGACAGTCATTCCACGGAAAGCCTGCTCTATGTCGGCGAGACACCACGCCTGCGCGATGTCGACCTGGGGCTGGTTGAGCTGTTCTGCACCAATGTGTCGATCGCCTTTGAGAATTTGCATCTCAATCGCGAGCTATTCGAGAGTCAGTTGGAGATGGTCTATTTGCTCGCGGGCGCAGCCGAAACGCGCTCGCGTGAGACCGCCAACCATGTGCGCCGCGTCGGATTGATTTCTGAATTGATCGCGCGCCACGCCGGCATGGATGAACACCACGCGAGCATGTTGCGTTTTTCGGCACCACTGCACGACATAGGCAAGATCGGCATCCCCGATGCCATCCTTAACAAACCTGGTGCGCATACGCCAGACGAGACCGTGGTCATGCGCACGCACGCAGAGCTCGGTGCGCAAATGCTCAGCAACAGCAAGCGCCCCTTGATGCAAGTCGCCGCCAAGATCGCACGTGAACATCATGAAAACTGGGACGGCACAGGCTATCCCAACGCGCTCAAAGGCGAAGAAATTGGCCTTGCCGGGCGCATCGTCGCATTGGCGGACGTCTACGACGCGCTTGGCAGCAACCGCTGCTACAAAAGCGCGTGGAGCGTAGACGAGGTTCAGTCCTTCATCCGCGCTCAATCCGGTCGCAAATTCGACCCCGCACTGATCGATGTACTTTTCAGCGTATGGGACGAGGCCGAGGCCATCCGACGGCAACTACCGGACGAATGAGATTCTCGTCGCAACGACAGGGAACCTTAAAGAAACCTACTGCGCGGTCCGATGCCTAAGTTGCGCGGTGCCCGCTCCCCGGCCCGCTAGCCCCGAGCTGGCGGGCGCTCAGCGGCTCGCAGCATGCTTCAATGCTCGCTCCACGGTCCGCTAGCTCCGAGCTGGTGGGCGCTCAGCGGCTTGCAGCATGCTGCTCGAAAGCCCGCTTCCACGGCCCGCTAGCCGAGCTGGCGGGCGTTCAGCGGCTCGCAGCATGCTGCTCGAAAGCCCGCTTCACCCCTCATCTACCCCACCTTGTACACTGCGGTTCCGATGCACCATGGATGTGCGAGTGTCGCCTAAGGCAGGATGCCGGAAGCGACCCAGCTCCGTGCGCCTTGCACTCGAA
>Ga0105044_10001074_pt1 | contig 35698 bp, 30 predicted proteins | sample MAT01_FD_78092 | JGI IMG/M metagenome (GOLD analysis project Ga0105044, IMG submission 78092) | Freshwater microbial communities from Lake Fryxell liftoff mats and glacier meltwater in Antarctica - MAT-01 | ecosystem: Environmental > Aquatic > Freshwater > Ice > Liftoff microbial mat | place...
AGAGACTTACAAGCCGAACGCGCCCTCGCGCCGGACCCCAAGCCCGAGCCCCCAAACGAACCCAAACCACCCGCCCCCGAAACTAGAAACGAAACTGAAATCAGTCCCGAACCGGCCGAAAAAGCCGCTACCCCAAACGAACCCAAACTCACCCCCGAAGAAGCCCGCGCCCTCGCCGAAAAAGCCAAAATCCAACGCATTATGGACATCAACCTCGGCCGCATCCCCTTCCCCTCCAACGACCCCTTCCCCATCCGCTGATCACCGTTTCCGCACCAATTTCAACCGAGCCGTTTAGCCGCGACCGCATGGAGCGGGCCAAAACTCATCTCCGAAAATCCGAACCAAGGGAGCACGCTGGCCCAAATGGATGGGAGCCCGATTCGCTCGCCATCCATGACGATGGCGACGTCTATGCCGGCGTCAATACCTCCCAGGCGGAGCGCGTTTTCTTCCGCGCCCGGCCGAAGTGAGTCTCTGAGTATCTTGCTGAACCAGTTTCAATAACCAGAAGGCCACCTTGCAACACGAGCTGGACCACGCCGGAGCGCAGCGTAACGTTGATGTTGCCTGCCGCGGAATGGCCCTCCTGCGCATCGTAGCTATTGGTGACACTTTTGAACCCTTACACCATGGCAGGCGACGGGTAGAGGCCTGGATTCAAATAGGGAAAGCGGTAGCTGCCTTGCCCATTCGACACGATCTCCGTGGCGACACCAAGTGAGTTCATTGCGCACCGACAGTTGCGCCGCCGCCCCGGGCCGAGGCACTCAAATAGGAGTCACCCAGCCGTCCGTCTTAACGTCGCTACCCCCTTGGTGCAGGGATACTGCTACCAAGAATGCGGGAGATGGTTAACGGTGCTTTAGTACTTTCTCCGTACTTTTTGCTTAACTTAGTGGCGCAGTGGGCCCAATTAACTTATTGTTTACGACTCAGAGCGTGGCATCGCGCGAGTCTCATGGCATGATGGGGCACACGATCCGAGAAGTCGTCAAAAAATATAAAAAGAATAGGTAAAACTTATGCGTGTGTTTTCTATTTGTCTACTGGGCTTACTTAGTACTTCGCTTTGGGCGAGCCGCAATGGAGATTTGCGCGAGCATACCCAGGCCGCTACGAGCATCGTGATGGGCGACGTAGCAGAGAGCCGCAGTTACTATGGCTCGGACGGAGAGATTTACACGGATGTTAGTGTGCGAGTAAGTGCCACGTTGAAGGAGCGGAGCCGCAAGAATGCGGGGTTCCGGACCTTTACCGTCAAAGGTGGATCCGTGGGGGATACGCGGGTGATGTTTACCGATTCGCCGTCGTTTGAAGCGGATGAATCGGTAGTCGTGTTTTTGCAGGGTGACCAGGCGAGCGAGAAATATAGTATTCGCGGGGGTTGGGTACCGGAGTTAGGCGAGAGGGCGTCCCAACTGTTAGGGAAGATCCAGCAGCACTTGGCCGATGCCGACGAGCCGATAGTGGAGATGGAGCGCCAGCGAGCCCATGACTTTCTGCAGGAAGCCGCCGCGACGCCTCCGGCGCCCGATGCGGCTTGCTTTGCACTAATTGGGCCAAAGTGGACCGGCTCGATGGCGACTTACAAAATCGGCACTACGATTCCGGCAACTTGGAAGACATCCCTCGATGCGGCGTCGGCGAGTTGGGGGCGCGCTGGTACGGCATTCAATTTCAAGGCCGATGCCGCCAGTACCAACGAGTTTCTATTAGGCACGGTTTCGGGGGCGTCGACGTTGGCTTCGACCCGGATCGAGTACGACTCTACGAACCGGATGCGCCGCTTCACGATGACTTTCAATAGCGCAGTGCAATGGTCCCCAACGGGCGAGGCCGGCAAGTTCGACCTCGAGAACGTGACGGCGCATGAGTTAGGCCATGCTTTGGGTTTGAATCATCCCACGGTTGCGGCGTGCGGCGAGCAGACGATGTGGGCTTCGGCGGGTGCGGGCGAGACAAAGAAGCGGACGCTGGAGGCGGGGGACAAGGCGGGCGCGGTGGCGTTGTATGCGGCGGTTTCGGGGACGCCGGGCACGACGCCCGGCACTACGCCGCCGCCGCCACCTCCGGTACCCACTGCCGTGGCGCCAGGCTTTGCGACGGCTTACCTTTACCCGGCTCCGCGCGCGGCGTCGCCGTTCACGATCTGGTTGGTGGGCACCGGTTTTGATCCGGCGACCGCGCAGGTGGTCTTTACAGGCCCCGGCTGCGCGACGCCTTGCGTGGTGACGCCGCGAGATAAGTCGACGACGATTCTTTCGGCGGAGACGACGCTGAATCTGCGGGGCACTTACACGGTGGCGATTCGCAATCGGGCAACGGGCGCGTTGTCGCCGGCGAAGTCGTTCCCGGTACAATAACTAACTCAGGCGAGGACAAGCTCGCGGCGCACGCCGCGTAGATCCATCTCGTATTCGATCGATTCAATCGGGGGCCGGGAGTAGTGCCACGTGAAGCCGTGCGCGGCACCGGCCCCCATCGGCTTGACGATCTCTGGCTCGACGTCGCCGCAAATGGGATGGACGGTGTAGACGTTGCTGGTATTCACTTGTTCCCAACTGACACCGAGGCCCCGCAGGCGGCCGCTCATCAAGCCCATTACAAAACGGATCTTTTCGCGCAAAGCCTCGGGCGATAGCTCTCCGCGACGGATGACATCATGCGGATCGAGCGACCCTTCCGGCAGCTCTCCCGCACCGGCCACGATAAAGGTTTTGGCCTGGGCGGTGGACGGCACGGTGTAAGCGAAGCTGAAGAGCGAAGGCTCGCGCGGCGGCATTAATTGGGGCGCGATGTTGGTGCGCGCCACGGGATTCTGGCCATCCACCAGCAAGCCCCACTCCACCAAAGTCTCCACATAGCCGGCGTTAAAGTTATTGAAACCCGCGAAGGTAAATGGCTTCGGCGACCGCAGCGCCATGGCGCACAAGGCATGAATGGGCCGTCCGGCAGCGAGCACTTCGGCCTGGGCGCGCGCCATGCCTGGGGCCAAAGGCACCGGCTGGGCGAAGCGCACGTGCACGATTTCAAAGCCCGCCTCGGCCACCACGCCAGCCGAATAGGGCGCAATGCCTTTCCAGAAATGGTAATTGCCTTTATCGTTCTTGAGTAGCATAAAATTTCTCCTTCAGTGTCGGCCATTCGTCGGCCAAAATGCGGAACCAGGCGGTGTCCCGCCGCCGGTTCTTTAGGATGGCGTGCGCTTCTTGCACGCCTTCGAACTGAAAACCCATCCGCAACGCGACGCGGCGCGAACGCTCATTCAGGGCGTTGCACTTCCACTCCACGCGCTGATAGCCCAGATCGAAGGCGTGCGCCAGCATCAGGTAAGTCGCCTCGGCCAGGGCGCCCGTGCCTTGCGCGGCGGGCGTGTACCAGATGTGGCCGAGCTCGATCTTGAGGTCGGCGGGCGAGTTGTTCATGAAGGTCTGGATGCCGAGTAGGTCAGCGCCCCGCCAGACGCAGAGCGGCAGCAGGTTGGGCGTATCGTTCAAGCCGGTGAGGAACGCGCCCATCTCGGCCTCATCGGCGAAAGGTCCGGAGCCCATGTAGCGCCAGAGTACGGGCTCCGGATCATAGGCGGGCGCGCCCAACTGGGCACTGCCATTCGAAATCTCGTACAAGCGCGGGACGTCGGCCGCCAGGTCGAGCGGACGTAGTTGCACCACGCGCCCTTTTAGGACGACGGGCGCGGGCTTCAGTGGCAGCGACTTGCGCCGGGCCAATAATTCATTCGGGAGCGGCGGTGGTAGTTCGTGGAAGGCGATAATAGTTTCTATGTTGCCACCGTTTCGGAACGAACCGTACGCCGACTTTCGCGAGCCCGAAAATCTCGCTGCCATGCAGGCCGCGCTGACGCAAGTGCGGAGCCAGTTGGGCCGCGAGTATCCCATTCTGGTGAATGGCGAAGCGCTCACCACGCCGGACAAACACACCAGCACCAACCCCTCGCTGGCAAGCGAACTGGTGGGTACGCACCAGAAGGCCACTGCGGCGATCGCCACGCGGGCGATCGAAGTGGCGCACGCTGCGTTTCCGGCCTGGGCCGCCACGCCCGCCGCCGAGCGCGTGCAGAGGGTTGTGAACTGCGCCCGGATCCTGCGCGAACGCAAGCAAGAGTTTAACGCTTGGCTGATCCTCGAGGCCGGCAAGAACTGGAACGAAGCCGAAGCCGACACAGCCGAGGCGATCGACTTCTGTGAATACTACGCCCGCCAAATGGAGCGCATGGCCACGCCCGCGGCACTGGTGCAGATGCCCGGCGAACGCGGCGAGTTGCGTTACCTGGGGCTGGGCGTGGGCATAATAATTCCGCCTTGGAATTTTCCGCTCGCCATTCTCGTCGGCATGACGGTGGCCGCATTGGTCGCCGGAAATACGGTGGTGATTAAGCCCTCGAGCGAAACGCCGACGATCGGCGCCAAGTTTGTCGAAGTATTAGCCGCGGCCGGTTTTCCTCCCGCCACTTACTCCTTCGTTCCCGGCAGCGGCGCCGTAATTGGCGATTTACTGGTGGAGCATCCCCTGACTCGCTTTGTCTCCTTCACGGGTTCGCGCGAAGTGGGGCTGCGTATTAATGCTTTGGCCGCCCAAACCAAGCCGGGGCAAAAATGGATCAAGCGCGTCGTCGCCGAAATGGGCGGCAAGGACGCCATCATCGTCGATGCCGACGCGGACCTTGAAGCAGCCGCCCAAGGCGTGGTGGCGGCGGCCTTTGGCTATCAAGGCCAGAAGTGTTCGGCCTGTTCGCGTGTGATTGTCGACGCCGCCATTCATGACCAGTTTGTGGCCATGATTAAGACCCGCACGGAAGCGCTTACCATTGGGCCGGCCCACGATCCAGCCTACTTTATGGGCCCGGTGATTAGCGCGGGTGCCAAAAAGACCATCCAAAGTTACATCGATATCGGCCGGCAGGAGGGCCAATTGGTCACCGGTGGCGAAGCCGGCTCGCCCGATGGCCATTATTTACACCCCACCATCTTCGCCGGCATCGAAAGTCATCACCGGACTTTCCAGGAAGAGATCTTCGGACCCATCCTGGCCGTCGCCAAAGCCCGCGATTTCGACCATGCCCTGGCCCTCGCCAACGACTCGGACTACGGCCTTACCGGCGCCATTTACTCAAATACTCCCGCCCATCTCGAACGCGCGCGCCATGAATTTTTCGTAGGCAACTTATATTTAAATCGTAAGTGCACCGGCGCCATGGTGGGCGCGCATCCTTTCGGCGGCTTCAATATGTCCGGCACCGATTCGAAAGCCGGCGGCCCCGACTACTTACTCCAATTCCTGCAAGCTAAAACGATTGCGGAGAAAGTCAGCTGACCTTCGATATTCTTGTCATCGGCGCGGGCCCCGCCGGGCTCGCCGCGGCCATCGCCGCTAGTGAAGGCGGCGCGCAGGTAGGCATCTTGGACGATAATGCCGGGCCGGGCGGACAAATCTGGCGCCTGCAATCGAACAGTTGGACCACGCGCATGCGTGCCTCCGGCGCCAAGTTCCTGAACGACACCACGGTCTTCGATGTCGCCGGCAGCCACCGGCTGCGAGTCCTGAAAGGCGCTAAGGCCGACGAGATCACCTTCGCCAAACTGATCCTGGCCACGGGCGCACGCGAGCGCTTTCTGCCCTTCCCCGGATGGACCCTGCCCCACGTGATGGGCGTCGGCGGCATCCAAGCCCTGGCCAAAGGCGGCTTACCGATTGCAGGCAAGCGGATCGTCGTCGCCGGCTCCGGCCCGCTGCTGCTGGCCGTGGCGGCCTATCTGAAGGCCCATGGCGCCATCGTGCCCGCGATCGCCGAACAGACCAGCCTGGTACACCTGTTCTTCTTTGGCGCCGGACTCAGCCTCGCCAAGATTCGCGAAGCCGGCCAGTTGTTCTGGGGCCTGCGTGGCATCCGCTATCGCACCGGCACTTGGGTTACCCGCACCGTGCCCGGACAAGTGGAACTGAACCACGGCCCCGCCATCGCCTGCGACTATCTCGCCTGCGGCTTCGGCCTGGTGCCCAATCTCGAACTCGCGCGCCTGCTGGGCTGCGAGATCACCAGGGGTGCCGTGGCCGTCGACGACGATTGCCGTACGTCGCGCGCCGATGTCCACGCGGCGGGCGAGATCAACGGAGTGGGCGGCGAAGAACTCGCACTGATCGAAGGCCAATTAGCCGGCTACGCGGCCACCGCGCAGACGGTTAAGGCCACCCGCCTCCGCGCCGAACGCAAAAAGCATCTCTTCTTTCGCCGCATGCTCGCCGTCAGTTTCGCCCCCCGGCGCGCGCTGCGCAAACTCGCTGAAGCCGATACCATCGTCTGCCGCTGTGAGGACGTCACCCTTCGTCATTTGCTCGAAGCTACCGGCGAACGCGACGCCAAGCTGCAAAGCCGTTGCGGCATGGGCGCTTGCCAAGGCCGCATCTGTGGCCCGGCCTGCGAATTTCTATTCGGTTGGCCGCCGGGTAACCTGCGCCCACCCCTCTCGCCCGTGCCGATGTCGGCCTTATGCGCGAAACCCTAACCCAGGCGGGCTTCGAGCGCCGCGCGCGCTTCCTGAAGCATGGGAATCTTGGTGATGCTTAACGGCAGATCCAGCACCTGGGCCAGCGGCGCCAGTACGGCGAGGCTGGTTTCGTTCGCCACACAAAGCCCGATGGGCCGGAACGGCGAGGCCCGCAGCGCATTGAGGACAGACTTTACCAAAGATTGCGCGGGCGTCTCCTCAAGGTCACCCATCACCGGCGGAAACAGGAAGCCACTCTCCGCATCGCAGGCTAGCGCGGCACAAGGGAAAAACGGCCGACCATCGCCACCCACCGGAGCCCGGAAAAGAAACACGTCCACTTCGATCGGCGGCCCCACTTTGCGTTTCGCGAGTGTGGTGAGGATTTGGTTGACGGCGCGTTCGTCCAGCTTCACCGGCGGATCGGCCGGCGGCGCGCCCAGGGCCGGAAAGGGAATCTGTCGCACCTCAAGGTCCGGATCGGTCATCACCACCAGCGGCATTTCGCGGTTCTTCGCCCAAGGATCGACATCTTTGTGCTGGGCGAGCCAATCAAAAAACAGTAACGATGCCATCAACCCGTCGTTGATCTCTTCGAGCTCTGCGGCATTGGGGTACCAGCGCAACTGCCGGGGCCGCGAAACGGTAATCTGCGGCACGCGTTGCCCGGCGGGGATCGGCACGGGTGACAACGCCGCAATCGCCCGGTCTACCGGCGTCAACTCCACGCGACGGACAAACTCCACGGTAAACAGGTCCTGCCGCGACAGAAAGCCTTCGGGGCCCACGCGGTCATGCTGAATGTCATCGAACAACGCAAAGCCGGCATCCCCACGAAAGGCTTGCAGTCCATACACCTGCCCCAATTGGCCCATCACCGTGCAATACCAGCGTTGGCCGGAATCGCTATCGAAGGCAAACAAGTGCCCATCGCTCAGCAGGAGCCACGGCTCGATGATGGCGAATCCCAAACTCGCGCGCACGGCCAATGCCAAATCTTCCGCCGACGGCGGCGTCTCGCCGGGTAACTCTTTCGCTAACAATTCGCCGATCGGCCGGGGAGCTTTCTTACGGGTTGCCATAAACTTACTTCTTCACCATCGCATCCCGCACCTTCACGGCCAGGAAGTTCTCCACCTTGGTTTCGTTGCGCGCCACATCGTAGTAAGCCGCTTTGTAGAGCTGATCCTTGCGCGAGATCAGTGTCTCGCGGATATCCTGCTGCACCCGCGGATCCACCAGATCGCGCTGCCCGGACGGCTCCTTCGAAATCACCTTAAAGATGCGATAGCCGCCGTTGGTACGCACCACAGGCGAATGCTGCCCGGCCGTCATCGACAACACCATTTTGCGCAACTCGGGGCTCGCTTGCTCCAGCGACGATTCGCCCACAAAGCCCAGGTCGCCGCCGTTGGCAATGGTGCCCGCGTCTTCCGAATAGTTCTGCGCCAACATGCTGAAATCCTCGCCCTGCCGCAGGCGCGCTTCGATCATCTGGATCTTTTTCACGGCCTGCGCGTCGTTCTGCGCTTTGTCGTTTTTGAGGTTGCGGATATTCGCGTCCGGCGCCGGCGACACGGCGATTTGCGCCAAGTGGATCTGCGACTCCGGCAGATTGAAGCGCGGCTTGTTCGCCTGATAGAAGGACGTAACATCGCTGTCCGTGATGTGGATATTGGCCGTGATCTCTTTGTTCAGCAGTTTCTGAATGCTCAAGTCCCGCCGCAATTGCGCCTTCAAATCGTCCAAGGTCATCTTGCGATTGGCCAGTTGCTTGCCGAACTCTTCGGCCGTATAAGCCGCGCGCATCTCGGTCAGCTTGGCTTCAATGTCCGCGTCGGCCGCCATCAAACCCAGCTTCTCGGCCCGTTGAAACATGATCTCGGCGTCCACCATCTGCCGCAACATGTCCAGTTTGTTGATCTGCGTCTGGTCGTCCGTGGGAGGGTTAGCCAGGTTCGCTGCCTGAATCTGATACTGCTTCTCCAGCTCGATGTAGCTGATCGGCCGGCCGTTTACGTAGGCGGCCACCCCCGGCGGAGCCGTCTTGTTGCAGCTTGTTAGGGCCAGCAGCAGGAACCCTAAAATCCAGGCGGATCGGAATATCATGTTTCCCTATTCTAAACCCCTGGTGCGCGAGAATAGAGAAGAATGCGCAAAAACCTGATGCTGATCGGAGTCTGCCTGGCGTGGTGCTGGTATTCCTACGCCCAAGAAAACCTCTTTTGGAAACAGTGGGGAGATGGCCAAGCCGAAGTGGCCGCCTACGATCTCGTCATTCCTCGCGATAAGGAACTGCGTCGCGGCGTCGCGGTAAGTATCTTCGTCACCGAAAACTTCTCGAACGCCCTGCGCGTCAAAGCCGACGCCGGCAAGCACCCTGCGAACGACATCGTTCCCGTGATGAAGCTGAACCTGATCAAGGACTTCCAGACCGGCATCTACAATCACCACGACCTGCTCTCTGCTTTCGCCACCCTCGCCCCGGCTAATGGCCTGCCCGCCGGCGTGCTCACCAAGGACGTCTACTCTCGCCAGGAATGGCTAGGAAGCACCTTTACGCTGGCCCTCTTCGACAAGAACCGCGTGAAGATCACCAGCCATAGCTACCGCGACGGCGAAGCCGACCAGCAGCGCGAACTCGCCATGCAGCCGACCGGGATGACGGAAGATGGCCTGTGGTTCTGGGCCCGCGGCTGGGCGCAGCCTGTGCTCGGGCCGGGCGAAGTGAAGGCCGTCCCCATGCTCACCTCCGCCGAACCCGCCAAAGGCATGCTTGAGTGGACCAACGTGCAGCTCAAGCACGCCCCCGTTACCAAGAAGATCGCCGTCGACGGCCAGCAACTCGACGCCGACCTGTTCACCGCCCAGGTGATGAACGGTGTCCGCAAGGACTTCTACGTCGAGCGTGGCGGCCAGCGCCGGATCCTGCGTTGGGACTTCTCCACCGGCGAGCGCGGCCAGTTGATCAAGTCCGCACGCCTGAAGTATTGGGAACTGAGCGGCAAGAGCGGCGAAGCGGCCCTGAAACAGCTCGGCATCCTGCCGCGCCCGCCCAGGACAATCTAGGTGAGGAAACTCGCTCTCGTCACCGGTGGCACGCGCGGCATCGGCCTCGCCATCGCCGAAACGCTGCTCCGCGACGGTGCCCGCGTCATTGTCTGCGGACGCGAGCCGGCCACCCTGCCGGGCATCGAAGTGGTGACGGCGGACGTCACCCAACCCAGCCAGCTGGCCGAACTCGCCGCCTACGCCGGCCCGGTCGATATCCTGGTCAATAACGTGGGCGGCTCGCTCGGAGGCGGTAAGTTCACCGCCTCTACGGTCGAGCAGTGGCACGGCACCTTCGCGCTCAATCTCATGCCGGCCGTCATTCTTTCGCAGGCTCTCCTGCCCGGCATGCGCGATCGCCGCTGGGGCCGTATCATCAACATCTCCAGCATCTGGGGCCGCGAGAGTGGCGGCGGCGCAGCCTACAACGCCATCAAGGCCGCCATGATTTCGATGTCCAAGAATCTGGCCAATGAGGTAGTGCGCGACGGCGTCCTCGTCAACTGCGTCGCTCCTGGCTCAGTCTGGTTCCCTGGCGGCGGCTGGGACTTGAAGCAACAGGCCAATCCCGCCGCCATCGCCAAGTTTATCGACGAAGATTTGCCCCGTGGCAGCTTCGGCCAGCCCCAGGAAGTGGCCGAGTTAGTGGCCTTCCTCGCCAGCGACCGCGCCTCGCTTCTGGCCGGCGCCTGCATCCCCATCGACGGCGGCCAAGGCCATAGCAACCTTTAAGCCGCTATAATCACGGGGATGCCAGTTGACGACGATCAACTGCAATCCACGAAGCTGGAAGCGCTTGGGCGGCTGGCGGGTGGTGTTGCCCACGACTTTAATAATCTGCTGACGGTGATCGAAGGCTACGCGCGTATGTTGCGCGACGAGCCGGACTTGGCCCATGCCGAGGCCATCGAATACGTCGACGAAATCATCCGCGCCGCCAACCGCGCCAGCGACCTGACGCGCCAACTCCTCGCCTTCAGCCGCCGCCAATCCGCCCAACCGCGTCCCCTCGATTTGAACGAGCTCGTTCGCCGCACCAGCGGCATGCTCCGCCGGGTGATCGGCGAAGATATCCAGCTCGAAACTGACCTGCGCGCCGAAGCCAGCCAAATCTTCGCCGACCCTTCTCAGATTGACCAAGTGCTGATGAACCTGGTCGTCAACGCCCGTGATGCCATGCCCCACGGCGGCGAGATCCGCATTAGCACCGAATTCCGAGACCCCCTGGTGGAACTCCGCGTCAGCGACCGCGGCAGCGGCATACCTCCCGAAGTGATGGCCCGCATGTTCGAGCCCTTTTTCACCACGAAGGAGACCGGCAAAGGCACCGGCCTCGGCCTTTCCTTGGTGCACGCGATCATCGCCCAAGCGGGCGGTAAGGTAGACGTCGAAACTACTTTGGGCCAAGGGACTACCTTTACCATTCGCTTTCCCTTGCATTGGGGTGAAGCCGGCGCGGCCGACACGGCCGGCGCGGAAAATGACCTGCCGCGCGGCCGTGAAACCATCCTGGTAGTGGAAGACGAAGAGCCCTTGCGTTCCTTAATTCGCCGCTTGCTGGAGCGTGGTGGCTACCGGGTGGTCGAAGCGGCCGATGGCGACGAAGCTATCGCTCTCGCCACGGCCCAGAAACCGGCCATCGACTTACTCCTCACCGACGTGATGTTACCCCATCGCAATGGGCTCGATGTCGCCGAAGCCGTCGCGGCCGCTCATCCCGCGGTGCGGATCCTTTTCATGTCCGGCTACGGGGAAAATACCCCTGCGGGAGCCGCGCGGCTCGAAAAGCCGTTCGGCCCCCTGAAACTCGCCACCGCGGTGCGCGACTTACTCGACCAACGTTCTATTTGAAAGGGCCCTTCAGATGTACCGACGTCAATTTCTCGCGCTCGCCGCTGCCGCTTTAACCGCTCCCCCGAATATCGTCCTCATTTACTGTGACGACCTCGGCTACGGCGACTTAGGCTGTTACGGCTCCGGCATTCCGACTCCCAACTTAGACCGCATGGCCGCCCAGGGCGTCCGCTTCACGAATTTCTATTCGGCGAATCCGGTCTGCTCGCCCTCTCGCGCCGCCTTACTTACGGGCCGTTACCCCACCCGCGTCAATGTGCCCCGCGTCTTCTTTCCCGGCGACAAAGTCGGCCTGGCGCGCGACGAGCAAACCATGGCTGACATTCTGAAGGCCCACGGCTACGCCACCATGTGCGTCGGCAAATGGCACTTAGGCCATATGCCGGAGTATCTGCCTACTTCCCGTGGCTTCGACGAATACTTCGGCATTCCTTATTCGAATGACATGAATCCGCGCCCCATGCTGAAGGGTACGGAAACCGTGGAAGCCCAAGCGACGCTTGCCACCATCACGCCGCGCTACACCGAACAAGCCGTCAGTTTCATTGAACGAAACAAGGCGAAGCCATTCTTCCTCTACCTGCCGCACACTTACCCACACATTCCCCTGGCGGCTTCCGACCGTTTCCGCGGTAAGTCGCAACAAGGGCTCTATGGCGACGTCATTCAGGAACTCGATTGGAGCGTTGGCGAAGTGCTCGCGTCACTGAAGAAACATGGCCTGGACAAGAATACATTAGTCCTGTTTTCCTCCGATAACGGACCCTGGTTCCAGGGCAGCCCCGGCAAATTGCGCGGCCGTAAAGGGCAAACTTACGAGGGCGGTGTCCGCGTGCCCTTTATCGCTCGCTGGCCGGGTAAGATCCCCGCCGGCCGTGTGCTCGACGCGATCGGGTCCACCTTGGACTTACTCCCCACTCTGACGAAACTCGCCGGCGCCAAGCTACCCGCCAAACCTCTCGACGGCGTCGATATCTGGCCCCTGCTCTCCGGCCAAAAGAAAGACCATACGCGCGAAGCTCTCCTTTATTTCGACAACTGGGACTTACAATGCGCCCGGCTCGGCCCTTGGAAGTTACACGTCGGCCGCTACAATAGCTTCATTTACGGCCCGGCCCCGGCTGCTGGCCGCGCGAACTTACGCCTGCGTCCGGCCGAATTGTATAACTTAGCCAATGATCCCGATGAAAGCTTCGACGTTGCCGCCAAATTCCCGGATATTGTCCGCGACCTGGACGCGCGCATCGCCAAAGCGTTGCCCACCTTCCCCGAAGAGGTGCAAAAAGCCTGGCGCGATACCGACGCCCGGGGTACCGCCCCCAGCGAACCTGGGCGCTTGCCCCGTTTAGGCGATTAGGTCTTGCACCACGTTGCCGTGGACGTCGGTCAGCCGGAAATTACGGCCCTGGAACTTGTAAGTCAGCTTCGTGTGGTCAAAACCCATCTGGTGCAGGATCGTGGCGTGTAAGTCATGCACGTGGACTTTATTTTTCGAGACGTTGAAGCCCAAGTCGTCGGTCTCGCCGTAGACCAAGCCAGGCTTAAATCCGCCGCCGGCCATCCACATGGTGAAGGCGTTCGGATGATGGTCGCGCCCGTCGTTGCCGCCTTGGGTCATCGGCGTGCGTCCGAATTCGCCGCCCCATAGCACCAACGTGTCGTCCAGCATGCCGCGCTGTTTTAGGTCCGTCACCAGGGCGGCGCAAGCTTGGTCCGTCTCTTTGCAGTTAATCGCCAGATCGCGCTTCAGTTGTCCATGCTGGTCCCAAGCCTCATGGTAAATCTGCACGAAGCGGGTGCCTTTTTCCACCAGGCGGCGGGCCATCAAACAGCTATTGGCGAAACTGGGCTTGCCGGGTTCAGCGCCATAAGCATCCAGGATCGCTTGCGGCTCTTTGCGAATATCCATCACGTCCGGCGCCGCCACTTGCATGCGCGAAGCCATCTCGAAGGCGCTGATACGCGTCGAGATCTCTGGGTCGCCGATCGACTGCAGGCGCAGTTGGTTCATGCGCTTCAAAGTAGAAAAGGTTTCCTGCTGTAACTGGTCGTCGATCCCGGCTGGATTCGATAAGTACAGCACCGGGTCGCCCACGTTGCGGAATTGGACGCCCGAATAGACCGTAGGCAGGAAACCGGAGCCCCAGCAGCTATTGCCGCCGCTGGGTCCTTTTTTGCCCGTAGAGAAAACTACAAAGGCTGGCATATCGCGGCTTTCGCTGCCCAAACCGTAAGTCACCCAGGAGCCGAAGCTCGGCCGGCCGAAGATCATATTGCCGGTGTTCATCAGTAACTGACCGGGGGCATGGTTGAACGCGTCGGTGGACATCGACTTCACGATCGTCAAGTCGTCGATGATCTTGGCCGTGTGCGGCAGTAACTCCGAGAGTTCGGTGCCGTTCTTACCATAGCGATTAAACTTAAACTTCGGCCCCAGCAGCGTAGAGTTTGGGTTAATGAACGCAGCGCGATAGCCCTTCAACAACTCGGGCGGGGGCAAAGTGCCGTCGAACTTTGCCAGTTGCGGCTTATTGTCAAATAACTCCAGGTGACTGGGCGCGCCGGCCATGAATAGATAAATCACCCGCTTGATTTTACCGTCAAAGTGCGGCTTCTTGGGGGCGAGCGGGTCCGTGCCGGAAGGGGCGGCCACACCGGCCTCGGCCATCAAATGGTGCAGCGCCAAGGCGCCCATGCCCACGCCGCACTCTTGCATAAACCAACGACGGGAGTTAGTCATGTTCATTTATTCCTTGGTAATCGCTTCGTCGAGATTGAGGAGGACGCGGGAGACGGCCGTCCAGGCTTGCACTTCGCCCAAGTGTCCTCCGGCCCCGGCATAGCGGGCCTTTTGGCGGGCCAGCAGTCCAAGCAACTCGGTGGACTCCGCGGCATCCGGGGTGCGGGTGATCACGCGGCGGAAGGCATAATTGAGACGCTCCGCATCGCTCTTGCCACCTTCGCGCATGGTCGTTTGCGCCAAAGCGCGAGCCGTTTCAATGAAGAGGGGTTCGTTCAAAGTAGTCAGTGCCTGCAGCGGTGTGTTACTGCGAGAGCGCCGCACGCAGGAAGTGTCGCCGTTCGGGGCGTCGAAGTTTTGCAACGCCGGATAAGGGACGGAGCGATAGCTGAAGGTGTACATCGCACGACGGTAGCGCGCCAAGCCTTTCTCTTCTTTCCAGATCTTAGGGCCATAACTTACGGGCGGTTGATAAAGAAATTCGGGCGAAGGCGGATAAACGCTCGGGCCCCCGACGCGAGGATTCAAGAGGCCGCTGGCGGCGAGGGCGATATCTCGAACGATTTCGGCTTCCACGCGCAGGCGAGGTGCGCGCGCCAGCAAACGATTGCCGGGGTCTTTTTCGAGTAACTCCGGCGTCACCTGGGAGGACTGCTGATAGGTGGCCGACATCACAATTTGTTTGTGCAGTTTCTTCAGGCTCCAGCCCTGCTCCATAAAGTCGACCGCGAGCCAATCGAAGAACTCGGGGTGAGAGGGCGTGTCGCTTTGCTTGCCCAGGTCCTCGCTGGTGGCCACCAAGCCCGTGCCGAAGTAACTCTGCCAGACGCGATTGACGATGGAACGGGCCGTGGTAGGCGCTTGGCGATCGACCAGCCATTGGGCGAAGGTAAGCCGGTTTTTCGGCGCGTCCGGGGGCAGAGGATTGAGGAAGGCCGGCACTCCGGGTTCCACTTTCCGCCCCGGCTTTAAGAAATCGCCCCGCAGTAGCAAGCTGGTGGAGCGCATATCGCCACGCTCCGCCAGTACTAACTGACTTTCGCTTTCCGGATGTTGCCGCCACAGTTCGTCGATTTGCCGGCTAGCTTCATTCCATTCGGGGACCAAGGTGCGCCAGTAATTAAACACCACCTGGTCTTCTTGCCCGGTACGCGACGCTTTGCCGAGTAACTCGCGGACCCTGGCCGGTAGCAGGTCCGCCATTGCTGGCGCGCTCGAAGTATAGCTCAGGCGCATCCGCCCGAGATTATGGTTCTGGTTATCGTCGCTATTCCAGCCGCCATGGTTCTGTTTCAGATAGACGTTGATCACCAACCCGCTGGCGTCTCCCAGGGATTCAGCAAGCACGAAGACCGCTTTGCGGGGCTGATTGCGCAGGTAGGGCCCGGCGTCCGTGCCCCAAGCTGTATCCTCGTTGCCGTCGATCGCATAATCAATCGGGCCGGTAACCCGGCGCTTGGTCGACTTATCGAAATAAATCGCATCTAACTCGCGTTCGGGCAAGTTGAGATCCGCCGACGCGCTGGCGATCTTCACTTTGCGGGTCTTGGTGGGGTCGCTGGCCGGGGCCACCTCGATTTCGAATTCAGTTAAAGCGCCGGTGCCTTTGCTTGAGCGGCCCGGGCCGCCCAACGGTAAGTTGGGGTCGTTCAATAACTCCAGGCGGAAGGCTCTGATATCGGTATCCTTCGTGGCGATCGTCATCTTCACGCGGTGCTTCGTCGGCGCGTAGCCCGCAGCTAGCACACTACCATCGGGTTGCGCCACGTACTTCTGGCCGCCGGTGGAGATGTCGTCAACGTCGAGCTTCGGCACTACCCAAGTTGGCTGGTCGTGCTTCACGGATGCTTCCCACTTCGCCATCCGTGTTTTCCAGTCCGGCGTGCGGTGCTGTAAGTCGCTCTCCACCTCGTGGATCTTCCGGAAAATGTTCGCTCGCTGCATTTCCTCTTCGGGCCCGTAGACGGCGAGACTGCCTTCGCTCGAGTTATTCAGAAAGGCAAAGATCTTGTAATACTCTTCCTGGGTAATCGGATCGAACTTATGGTTATGGCACTGGGCGCATTGAATAGTTACACCCAACATCCCTTTGCCGATGGCTTCCATGCGGTCGAACATGCTCTCCATGCGGAATTGTTCGGGGTCCACGCCGCCCTCTTCGTTGATCATCGAGTTCCGCAGAAACCCCGTGGCCACCTTTTGCTCCTGTGTCGCGTTGGGCAGTAAGTCGCCAGCGAGTTGCTCGATGAGGAAGCGGTTGTAGGGTAAGTCACGGTTGAGCGCGTTGATCACCCAATCGCGGTAGAACCAGACGGAACGCTGTTTATCTTTTTCGAAGCCATCGGAGTCAGCATAGCGGGCCGCATCGAGCCAATGGCGGCCCCAGCGTTCGCCGTAGTGGGGCGAGGCGAGTAGGCGGTCCACCTGCTTTTCGTAAGCCCGCGGACTCGGGTCCTTCAAAAATGCGTCGATTTCGTCAATGGCGGGCGGCAGCCCGGTAAGGTCCAGGCTCAGCCGGCGCAGCAGCGTCGTCTTGCTGGCGATACCGGATGGCTTCAGGCCTTCGGCTTCTAGTTTGGCCAGAATAAAACGGTCCATCGGGCTGCGGGCCCAGGCTAAGTTTTTCACCGCCGGCAGCGCCGACTTGACGGGGACGACAAAGGCCCAGTGCTTCTTGATCGCGGCATTGGCGGTAGAGGCGGCATCGGGCCAATTCGCGCCTTGCTCAATCCAGCGCTTCAGGATGTCGACTTGCTCAGCGGGTAGGGCTTTGGCGCCCATGGGCATGCGGGCTTGGTCACCGAGACCGGCCACACGCTGGTAGAGCGGGCTTTGCCCGGCTTGGCCAGGCAGGATCGCTTTGCCCGATTGGCCGCCGGCCAGGGCCAGAGCCTTGGCGTCCAGCCGCAGCCCGGCTTGCTGCGACTTCTCGCCGTGGCAGCTTTGGCAACTCTTGACGAAGATGGGCTGGATGTCGCGGGCAAAGTCAACGGGCTGGCTGAACAGGGGCACCAGCGACATGGCCATGAGCAAAAGAAATCGGTACATAGGGCTGCTTCAAATTTACACCCACCGCGCCGGGCGGAAAAGACCCTTACAATGGAGGTGCGGGAGGTTTCCATGAGACCGCTGATTTTTTTACTCGCCCTTTTCCCTCTTCTGCTCCAAGCCGGCAAGATCGCCGACGACGAGCGGATCCTGCTTTTGCGTGGACTTTTGGCCGAATACGGGACCGCCAAGATCGTCGTGCCGCGGTCGAAAAAGGCGCTCGCGGTCACCGCGCAGTCGGGCGTCGATCGCGATCAATGGGCCGCCAGCCTCCGCGATGAAGGCCCCTGCGCTCGCAGCGGCGATTTGGTGCAGATCACCAAAGTCGACATCGATGACGACAAGGTGACTTTGCAAATCAACGGTGGCTACAAAGGCGGCCGCAAGTGGTACGACAACGTCCAGATGGGCGGCGGCGTGGGTAACGGCACGCGCACGGTGCCTATCGGGGGCAACCGGCGCGGTGGTGGCCCGGCCGGCACTTCGGTGGTGGTGCATTTTCCGAAGGAATTCGAGAGCATTACGGTGGCCGAAGTGAAAAAGTGGCTTTCGCCGGCCATCGACTTCGAGAAGCAACGTAGCGCCACGGAAACCTACATCGAGCAGATGAAGCCCGAAGTGAAAGCGGCCATTGCGGAGCAGCGCGCGCTGGAGGGGATGGACAAAGAGCAGGTGGTGATGGCGATGGGCCGGCCGCGCGGCAAATCTCGCGAGACGAAGGACGGCGTGGAGCTCGAAGACTGGGTTTACGGTCAAGCACCCGGCAAGATCACCTTTGTCACGTTTGACGGCGATAAAGTGGTAAAGATCAAAGAGTCTTTCGCCGGTTTGGGCGGCGCGACGGGGCCATCGCTCAGAGCTCAATAAAGCTGTGGTCCAATGACGAGGATAGAGTGATAGAAGCGGCAGTTGCGACACCCTGGACCTACGCCCCAATCTCCGGACACTACGACGAGGTTTTAGATGCGCGTGGGCGGCCGCGCCGGCACTGGCGCCGTTTGGTGAGTACGATGACCCGGCTGGGTCCGCAACAGTTCGCCCGAAGGTGGCAGCATGGCCGCCAGTTGATCCAGGCCAACGGCATCACCTTCAACGTCTACGGCGATCCCTTGGGCCAGGAACGTCCTTGGCCAGTGGACCCGATCCCGCTAGTGCTAGCCGATGACGAATGGGCCTTAATCGAAGCGGCGGTCCTTCAGCGGGCGACGCTATTTAACCACATGCTGGGCGACATCTACGGCCCGCAGCGGCTGCTACGCGATGGCAGCCTGCCGCCGGAACTAATTTTCCACAACCCCAGTTTTCTGCGGCCTTGTCATAGTTTGCCCATCCCGCAATCGTTGTTCCTGCACCATTACGCGATGGACCTGGGCCGGTCGTCGGATGGGCAATGGTGGGTTGTTTCGGACCGGACGCAGACGCCTTCCGGATTGGGATACGCGCTGGAGAACCGTATGGTAAGCGCGCAGATTCTGCCCGAAGCCTTTAAGCGCTCGCATGTGCGGCCGCTGAATCGTTACTTTCATGAGTACCGGCAAGGACTCTTTGAGCTTACGCGGACGAAACGCGAGAGCCCGCGGGTAGTGCTGCTAACGCCCGGCCCCTTTAACGAAGCCTATTTCGAGCATGCTTATCTCGCCAAACATCTGGGCTACACGCTGGTGGAAGGCCCGGATTTGGTGGTGCGCGACGAACGCGTGTATCTAAAAACACTGGGCGGCTTGGCACCGGTGGACATCATCCTACGGCGGCAGGACGATAGCTACTGCGATCCGCTCTCGTTCCGCGGAGATTCGGTATTGGGCGTGCCGGGTTTGGTGGCGGCCGTGCGGGCGGGCAACGTGGTGGTGGCGAATGCGCTGGGCACCGGGGTGCTGGAGACGCCGGCCTTGTCGGGTTTCTTACCGGGGCTTTGCCGCAGCCGTTTGGGCGAAGAACTGAAGATCCCGTCGCTGGCTACCTGGTGGTGCGGCGAGGAGCGGGCGCGGCGCTACGTGCTCAATCATCTGCACGAACTGGTGATCAAGCCGGCCTTCCCGCGCTTCGGATTGCATCCCATCTTTGGGTCGGGCTTGTCTCGGGAAGAGCGGGACCAACTGCGGCGCGAGATTGAGGCGGATCCGGCGCAGTATGTGGCGCAGGAGCAGATGGCCCTTTCCACTGCCCCGGTGCTGTCCGATCTGGGGCTGGAGCCGCGGCACGTGGTATTGCGCGTGTTCGCCGTTTGGAGCGGCGATGGGTATGTGGTGATGCCCGGCGGACTCACTCGCGTTTCCACGTCAGAGGACTCCCTGGTGGTTTCGATGCAGCAGGGCGGCGGCAGCAAAGACACTTGGATTCTCACCGATCGGGAAGAAGAGCCCCTGCCCGCCGAGACGGCCCGGCAACCGATCGACATTACGCGCGCGCCCGATTTGCCCAGCCGCGTGGCCGACAACATGTTCTGGCTGGGGCGGTATTTGGAACGCGTGGAATCGTTGGGCCGCCTCGCCCGCGCGCTGCTGCCCGCGCTTTCGAGCGAGGCAGATTTAGGCGGGGCCCTTTCGATTGAGTCGGCTGTGGAGTTGCTGATTGGGTATGAGTATTTGCCGGAAGGGATGAGTAAAGCGCCGGTGCTCGAACAGCGGCGTTGGCTCGAGCGCGTGCTGCGCTGGATTGTGTTCGATACCGAGCGGGTGAACGCGCTTAGTTGGAACATCAGCCAAGTGCGGCGATCGGCGCGAAGCCTGAAGGAGCGTCTGTCGAGCGATGCGTGGCGGCTGCTGAATCGGCTGGACCAGGAATTTCCCTCGGCGATGCTCTCGGGCGAGGCGCATTTGTTAGATCAGTTGAATACGCTCGATCGGGCGATTCTGACGTTGGCCTCGTTTTCGGGACTGATGATGGAGAACATGACCCGCAGCCAGGGTTGGCGCTTTCTCGATATCGGGCGGCGGCTGGAGCGCGCGCTGCAGTTAGTGGAACTCCTGCGGCATGGCTTGGCCGGGGCGATCACCGATGAGCATGCTGCGCTGGAAATGCTGCTCCAGATTGCCGATAGCGCGATCACCTATCGCACGCGCTATTACACGGCAATGCAAGCGGATCTGGTGTTAGACCTTTTGTTGGTGGATGAGGCGAATCCCCGGTCGGTTGGCTTTCAGTTGCAGAATCTGGCTGTGCACTTCAAGCGCTTACCAGGCCAGGACTCGTCGGGACGGTTGCCCGAAGAGCAACAGCGTATGGTCAAATCCTTGACGGCGGTGCGGTTGGCCAATACGGCGGCCTTGGCCGGCGACCGCGAGCAACTGCGGGAGTTTCTCGACGGCTTGAAGCAGGATCTTTTCGACGCGTCGAATGCGCTCAGCAGCCGCTACCTGAGCCATCTCACTTCGACCCGTCTGTTGGCTTCGGCATGATCTACCAGATTCGACATCTCACTCGTTACTCCTACGCGCTCCCCGTCACGACGACCCACAGCGAACTGCGCCTGACGCCGCGGGAATTGGGCTGGCAGCATCTGGTACGCAGTGTGATTACGGTGGAGCCGCAATTTGAGACCATGCGCGGATTTCGTGACTACTTCGGCAATGCGGTGCGCTACTGCAGCGTTCTGACCCCGCATCGTGAGCTGGCCATTACGGCAGAGAGCATTGTGGAAGTGCGGGAGACCAATCCGCTGATGCCGGCGGCGACTCCGGACTGGGAACAGGTTCGCAACGCGGTGCGGGCTTTCGACGATCCCGTGGCGCTCCCGGCATTTGAATTCGTCGCCGAATCTCGCTATGTGCGCTGGACGCCGGAAATCGCCAACTACGCCTTAGCGAGCTTCACGCCGCAGCGGCCGATCCTGGAAGCGGCGGTGGACTTGTCGAGTCGGGTCCATCGAGACTTCAAGTACAAGCCCGAGTCGACGGACATTGATACGTCAGTAGAAGATGTCTTCCGCAATCGCCGGGGTGTTTGTCAGGATTTCGCCCATTTACTCATCGCCATGCTTCGCGCGCAGGGTTTACCGGCCCGCTACGTCAGCGGCTATCTGCGCAGTGGCAGCGTTGGCGCCGAAGCTTCGCATGCCTGGGTGGGTGTCTTTGTGCCTGGCCACGGCTGGGTGGATCTGGATCCGACCAATGACGTCGTGGTGGACACGAATCACATCACACTGGCCTGGGGGCGGGATTACGGTGATGTGACGCCGATGAAAGGCATTAACTTGGGCGGGGGCGATCATACGATCAAAGTGGAGGTTCGGGTGGACCCGTTGGCGGCTGTGCCTCCGCCGGTGGAGATTCGCCGCCCCGCGGTGCGGCGCTGGGATCGGGTTTAGCTTTCTAGTAAGCTGCGTGCATGCGATTTTTCATGTTGGTTTTGTGGGCGCAGGTGGCTGCGGCCCAGGAAGTGGCAGATGACAGCGAGGCCGATAGTGATCGAGGAGGCTTGGGGGAAACAGGCCGGAGACGGCATGCTGGGGTTCAGCCGCACGCTGCGGAATTTATGCGGATCGAGAGGCTGGCCGACGGTGGACGGCAATTTACTGCGCGGATCGGGACACGACAGGGTCCGGTGGCGTTCCGGATGGTGAGATTGACCGAAGGAGAAGTCGTCTTCGAGAATCCGGCCCATGATTTCCCCCAGAGAATTCTCTATCGGCAGGTGGCCGGGGGGTTGGCGGCCCGGATCGAAGGTCGGGAAAATGGCAAAGATCGGGCCGAAGAATTTCCCTACCGCCGCGTCCCCTGCGAAGCAAAGTAGCAACGCAGGGTCCGACCTGCCAATAAAGCTATTAGGATCAATGAGTTGACGCTGAGCGTGCCGATTTTTCGTCCGGCTTTGCGGTTTTGGTCCGGAAGAATCTTTCACTTTTTTGAAAAATAAATGAGAATTTTCCCTCGCAAAACACACTATTTAGCAGATGGCGAAATCCGCTCCAAGTTACTCTCGCAGGAAACTCTCCGCCGCCCCCCCGCGCAAGCGCGACTGGAAGGTACGGCAGGTCTATCACGTCTACCAACGCGGCAGTCGCCGTCAGCGTGTCTTCAAGACCCGCGCCCAACTCATCGGCTACCTTGACCGTTTCGATCGGCTCGCCCGCCGCTACCGCGTCCGCGTCCACGCCTTCTGCTTGATGTCCAATCACGTTCACTTCATGCTCGAGCCGCTCGCCAAATGGGGCATCTCCCAGGTAATGCAGCACTTGCAGTCCCAATACGCCCGCAGCGTGCACCAGGAAATGGGCGTCAACGGCCATATGTGGCGCAACCATTTCCATTGCAAGCCCATCCGCTCCTCCAGCCAGTATCGCGCCACCATCCTATACGTCGAACAGAACCCAACCTCAGCCGGAATGGCCAAAAAGGCCCATCTTTACGACTATTCGAGCGCTCCGGCCCACGCCGCCAATGACGAGCACCATAGCCTCCAACACGGTCCCCACAAGTGCAAAGTCCGCCTGTACCTCGGACGCTGGCGCAAAGAATTCCCTGACCATGCCAATTGGGCCCATTGGCTCCGCAGCCCGCGCGATGCCGCCCACAAAGCCGAACTCGCCGAGATCGAGCGCATCCTCGGCACCGATCGCCTCCAGCCGCAAAAACTCGTCGAACTGCCGCCTTGCCGCCCCCTCACCCAGACCGCCGCCCAAGGACCCAGCCACACCCCGACCCACGGCTGGACTCGCCAGTGAAAACCCCGCCACCCTAGCTGCGCGTGCTATCGTCAGCCTCATGAGTATCCGGGTAGCCCTGCACCACGAAACCACCTACGCCTACGACCGACTCGTGACCCTGGGACCTCAAGTCATCCGCCTTCGGCCGGCGCCCCATTGCCGCACGCCCATCCTCAGCTATTCGCTGCGCATCGAACCCGAGGACCATTTCCTCAACTGGCAGCAGGATCCCCAAGGCAACTACCTCGCCCGCTTCGTCCACGCGAAGGTCACCCAGCACTTCAAAGTCGAAGTCGACCTCGTCGCCGACCTGACCGTCATCAACCCCTTCGACTTCTTCCTCGAAGACTACGCCCAGAAGTTTCCCTTCGCCTACGAGCCTGGCCTTGCCCATGAACTGGCGCCCTTCCTCGCCCACCCCGCCCCTGGCCCCTTGCTCCAGGCTTGGCTCAACGAAGTCGCGCGCGCGCCCATGCCCACCAATGACTTCCTCGTCGGCCTCAACCAAAGGCTGCAGCATGACATTAGCTACCTGATCCGCATGGAGCCCGGCGTGCAAGCGCCCGAATTCACCCTCACCTCCCGCAGCGGATCCTGCCGCGACACAGGCTGGCTGCTCGTGCAGATCCTTCGCAATCTGGGCCTCGCCGCTCGCTTCGTCTCCGGCTACCTTATCCAACTCCGCGCCGACATCAAGGCCCTCGACGGCCCCTCCGGCCCCGCGGCTGACTTCACCGATCTCCACGCCTGGGCCGAGGTCTATCTGCCTGGTGCGGGCTGGATCGGGCTCGACCCGACATCGGGCCTCTTCGCCGGCGAAGGCCACATTCCGCTCGCCGCCAGCCCCGAGCCCACCTCCGCCGCCCCCGTCACCGGCCTCGTGGATCCTTGCGAAGTCAGCTTCCAGCACCATATGTCCGTGCGCCGCATTCACGAAACGCCGCGCGTCACCTTGCCCTATACCGAAGAGCAATGGCAGGCCATCGACTCGCTCGGCGGCCGCATCGACGAGGACCTCCGCCGTCAGGATGTCCGTCTGACGATGGGCGGTGAACCGACCTTCGTCTCCATCGACGACATGGAAGGCGAAGAGTGGAACACCGCCGCACTCGGTGACGAAAAGCTCAAGCGCGGCAGCGATCTACTTCGTCGCATTCAGGCCCGCTGGGGTGAAGGCGGCTTCCTCCACATCGGCCAAGGCAAGTGGTACCCCGGCGAAAGCCTGCCCCGCTGGGCCATGACCTGCTATTGGCGCACCGACGGACTCACCCTCTGGCGGAACCCCAAACTCCTCGCCGACCCCGACGTCGACTACGGCTTTGGCGACGCCGAGGCCGAACGCTTCGCTGACCACCTCGCCCGCCTCCTGCGCATCGATACCGACTACGTCATCGCCGCGTACGAGGACCCCCTTGAGTACATCCACCAAGAAAAGAAACTCCCCGTCAACGTCGATCCGCGCGACAACAAGCTCGACAATCCTGAAGACCGCGAGCGCCTCCGCCGGGCCTTTGAGCGCGGCCTCGGGAAGCCCAGCGGCTTTGTGCTGCCCATCCAACGCACCTGGCACACCGATGGCCCCGCCTGGCAAAGCGGCCTTTGGATGCTCCGCGCCCGCCACGTCTATCTCATCCCCGGCGACTCCCCCGTCGGTCTCCGACTGCCCCTGCCCAGCCTGCCCTGGACTGCGACCGCCGCGCCATTCTTCACGCTCGATCCCTTCGCGGCCCATCCCGAATTCGAGCCGCCCCAGCAGAGGTCGCAGCCCGTCAACGTCGCTGCGGACATTCGCCAGAACACCAACCCGCAGTCGCTCGGCGAACGCGTGCCCGAGTTTGGCGAATCGGCCGAATGGGTCGTCCGCACCGCCATGGCCGTCGAGCCGCGCCACGGCCGCCTGCATGTTTTCATGCCCCCGCTGCGCTCCGCCGACGACTATCTCGAGTTACTCGCCGCCGTAGAAAATACGGCGGAAGCCCTGCAACTCCCGGTCATCATCGAAGGCTATACACCGGCACATGACCACCGCCTCCAATTGGTGAAGGTCACGCCCGACCCCGGCGTCATCGAAGTCAACATCCACCCCGCGCGCACCTGGCGCGAACTCGTCGACAACATCACCGGCATCTATGAGGACGCCCACCAATCGCGCCTCGGCACCGAAAAGTTCCTCGTCGACGGCCGTCACAGCGGCACCGGCGGCGGCAACCACATTGTCCTGGGCGGGCCCACCGCGCCCGACAGCCCTTTCCTCCGGCGGCCCGATGTTTTGAAGAGCCTCATTGGCTTCTGGCTGAATCACCCTTCGCTCAGCTATCTCTTCAGCGGCCTCTTTGTCGGCCCCACCAGTCAAGCTCCGCGCGTCGACGAGACCCGCGCCGACGCCGTGTATGAGCTCGAAATTGCCTTTGGCCTGGTCCCTCACCAAGGCCCCGTCGCGCCCTGGCTCGTCGATCGCATCTTCCGCAATCTGCTCGTCGATGTCACCGGCAACACCCACCGCGCCGAGTTCTGCATCGACAAGCTCTACTCGCCCGATTCGTCCACCGGCCGCTTGGGCTTGCTCGAGTTGCGTGCCTTTGAAATGCCGCCCCACGCGCGGATGAGCCTCACCCAGCAGTTACTCATTCGCGCCCTCGTCGCCCATTTCTGGCGCACGCCGTTTCGCGAAAAGCCCATCCATTGGGGCACGCGCTTGCACGATCAATTCCTCTTACCCCACTACCTCCAACGCGATTTCGGCGCCGTGCTCGACGAGTTGCAAACCGGCGGCTACACGCTCGATCCCCGTTGGTTCGACCCCCACTTCGAATTCCGCTTCCCCTTCATTGGCGAAGTGCGTTATGACGGCATTCGCCTCGAAGTCCGCCAAGCCATCGAGCCTTGGTACGTCCTCGGGGAAGAAGGCGCCCCCGGCGGCACCGCCCGCTATGTCGATTCCTCCGTCGAGCGCGTCGAAGTCAAAGTCAGCGGACTCGTCGGCGAGCGCTACCTCGTCACCTGCAACGGCCGCCGCCTGCCGCTCCAAAGCACCGGCGTCCAGAACGAATTCGTCGCCGGCCTCCGCTACCGAGCCTGGCAACCGCCCCGCTGCCTGCATCCGACGATTCCTGTCCACTCGCCGCTCGTTTTCGATGTCCTCGACACCGCCAATGGCCGCTCCATCGGCGGTTGCACTTATCACGTCTCGCACCCCGGCGGCCGCAGCTACGATACTTTCCCCGTCAACGGCAACGAAGCCCAAGCCCGCCGCGTCGGACGGTTCTTCGCCTTCGGCCACACGCCCGGCCCGATAGCCACTCCGCCCCTTGAGCCCAATCCCCAGTTCCCCTGCACGCTCGACCTCCGGCGGTAGTCAGTTGACTGCGTCCCGGGAGGCCGGGTGTCGACGTCGTAGGCGAGCACGGCTGGTCTGGCTGCAATCCGCATCAGGCATTGAACTCTCCCTATGGCAGGCCCCCTATCGAAAGGCCGAGGCACTCCCCTGCTTGAGATTTAAGGCGTCAACGTGTCCTCATTTTCGGCATCTTCTGCCGGGGAGGCTAGTAATATTTGCATGATCTCCAAAGAAGCGTAGAACAAAGCCACACTGCTAACTTCCCGGATAACTTGGGCCTGAAATTGCTCTTTCAACCGTAGCCGCCTTCCCCGCCACGCTCCGCCGTGAACGTGGATGGGAGGAAGGCGGAGTACAAACTCTCTCGGAGCTTACAGCCAATGAAAATTACCCGTTTTGTTTCTATGATCGGTCTCACGCTTTGCGTGGCCACGCTTGCCACTCGCGCCCGTGGAAATACTATCACTTACAACACCAATGCCTTAGGCACGGGCTTCGGCGGCACTAGCCTGCAACTGGCGAATTCCTCGGGCGCCGCCGCCACCTTGACTTACATGCCCAACGCGAATGGCGATACGGGCGTGCCCTCGAACATCAACTTTGGAGTTTTTGCCTTACTTTGCCCGAATTGCTCCACCCAGGAATTATTGGTCGGGTCTACCTTCGATGGCTTCGCTTTCGAGCTGATTGTTACGGATCTCACCCACAACGCGACGGGCCGGTTTATCGGGTTTTCCATGGGTGGCACGGTGTTTAGCAATGTCAGCCAAATCGACATTTACTGGTCGCCTCCGGAAATAGGTCCCGGAACGACTAATGCTGCTTCAGGCAATTTTTCGTCCACGATCTTTCAAATCACTGACCGTACCCGGATTGTGGCGCCGAATTCAGGGCGGATTCCCGGCCAGACAACGGTCGACGGCACGATACTCTCCCAATCCGATTTTCCGATTACGGCGGAAATTCCGGAACCAGCGACGATCGGGTTAGTAGGAGCAATGTTACTAGGCTTAAGATTCTGGGGCCGGCGGCGCCAGCAATTAAGCCGCTAAGCTAGGGATATGGCGCGCGGACGGGGACGGCCAGCGAGGGTGAATTCCCGGGGATACCCATCGCGGACGGCGAAGGCGGCGTCCATGAACGCTCCACCATCCGCTGCCCGGGTTGAAAAACTCTCATAATTTCATCCTGCTGCAGGTGACGTACAATCTCGTCGCGCAAGGAACTGGTGCGCCGGATACCGCCAACGGGAAGAGCGGCGAGGGAAGATTTGGTAAAAGTAGACACGCGACTTGTCCTAGATTGTATACGGACCGTCGACGCTAAAGCTCGATGCTTCCTTAATTATATATACTAGTCGATTGCCAACCATGATCACTCGACGTTCTCTGCTCCAACTTGCCCCCGCCCTCCTGGCGGCCGCGCCCAGAAAGTCCGAAGTTGCCATCCGGGGCGGCCAGTTCCTGATCAACGGCCAGCCTACTTACCAAGGCCGCACTTACCAGGGCCACAAAATCGAAGGCTTGCTGATGAACTCCCGCATGGTGCAGGGCATTTTCGATGACCAGAATCCGCAAACCGCGAGTCGCTGGGCCTATCCCGATACCAAGAAATGGGACCCCGAACGCAATGTGCGCGAGTTTCTAGCCGCCATGCCCATCTGGCGGCAGCATGGCCTGCTCTGTTTCACCGTCAACCTGCAAGGCGGCAGCCCCGAAGGGTACTCGAAGAATCAGCCCTGGCTCACTTCGGGTATTTCTCCCGATGGCGCACTGCGCGCGGACTATCTCAAGCGGCTGGAACGCATTCTGGACCGGGCCGACCAACTCGGCATGGTGGTGATCGTCGGTTACTTCTACTTCGGGCAGGACCAGCACGTGAAAGACGAAGCCGCCATCCGCCGCGCCGTCGTCAACGCCACCAATTGGCTGCTCGACCATGACTACCGCAATGTCCTGGTGGAGGTGAATAACGAAACCAACGTGAAAGCCTATGACCACGAGATCTTGAAGCCCGCCCGCATCCATGAACTCATCGACGTAGTGAAGGGCCTGAACCGCAAGGGCCGCCGTTTGCTCACCGGCACCTCCTACGGCGGCGGCGCCGTCCCGATGCCCAATGTGGTGAAGAGTTCTGACTTCCTGCTCATTCATGGCAATGGCGTGAAGGATCCCAAGCGAATTGCCGAAATGGTGCGCCAAACCCGCGCCGTCGATGGCTACCGGCCCATGCCGATTCTCTTCAACGAAGACGACCACTTCGAATTCGATAAGCCTGAGAATAACTTCATGTCCGCCCTCAGCGAGTACGCTTCCTGGGGCTACTTCGACCCCGGCGCCAGCGACTATGCCGACGGCTACCAGTGCCCGCCGGTAAATTGGGGTTTAAGCACGCCCCGGAAAAAAGCCTTCTTCCAATTACTCCGTGAAGTTACTGGATCGTAATGCGCGACGGATTTACGCTTTTCGATAGTCACATCCACATCGGCACCGCCCGCCACACCGGACGCCGCCATCAAGCCGCGGACATCGTCACCGCCATGGACGCGTTCGGGGTCGATCATTCGGTAGCCATCCCCTTCCCAGTCGTCGATGACTATCGTCATGAACACGACGAGATCGCGGCCGCTTTGCGCGACTATCCTGGCCGCTTCATCGGGGCCGCGTGCCTGAACCCCTTCGTTCCCGAATGCGAGTTTCGCGACGAGGTGAAGCGTTGCCGCGAACAACATGGCTTTCGCGCTCTGAAGTTTCAACCGCAGTATCAAGGGCTCAATCCGCTGCTCGCCTCCAGCGCCTTTCTCTTTGAAACCGCGCTCGAGAATCAGATGGCGCTGATTGTCCATACCGGTTCCGGCGTCCCCTTCTCCTTGCCTTCGCTCTATCTGCTGGCCGCCCGCCGCTACCCGGAACTCAAGTTCGTCCTGGCTCACTGCGGAGGCGGGGGGCTCTTCTACGGCGAAGCCATCGTCGCCGCCTCACTCTTCCCCAACATCTACCTTGAGCTGTCGAGTCTGCTCCCCAACCAAGTAATCGAAGTACTGCAGCACATCCCCAGCAACCGCGTCATGGCCGGCACGGACTTGCCGGAGAATCTCCGCATCGAGTTCCTCAAGCTGCTCGAATTACAGGTGAGTGACGTAGATAAGCGCAACATTCTCTCCGGTACCGCGGGCCAGGTGTTCGGCCAACCGGACTAGCCGCGCGGCTCTATCTCGAACCAAAACAGTTACTTGCTGCGATGCGCTCAAAAAATTAGTAACCCCTGATGCGGCTATTGCGTAATCGGAATACACGATCACGGAGTCTTACGTCTTGACATTTCTTCCGGCAATCCCGGGCCAGAAAGTCCGATTGGAAATCATGTTTTGCGGCGCCAAGTAGTCATCCTCGCCATTCTCCTCGCAGCTAGTCTGTCAGCCCAAGAAGCATCGCACTCCACGGCACCGGATGCGGCACCGGTCGAGCCGACTCACGCGACGGCGGCTGATATCAAGAAGCCCAGCCAAGCCGACATGCTGGTCGGTACCCGCGTACCACGCACGCTCGATTGGAGCCCGCCTTCGAACCAAGAACGGTGGCGCGTTTGGTGGAGAGGCATTGCGGCGAGCCCCGGCTCCTACATCCGGTCCACGGTGAGTTCTGGTATGAGTCATCTCTCCAACAGCCCCCGGGACTACGGCCAAGGCTGGGGAGCCTTCGGCCAGCGCTATGGTAACAGCTTCCTTACTTACGGTCTGCAAGACACCGCCGCCCAAGGAATGGCCGCTGCCGTCGGGTATGAGATGCGTTACGTCCAATGCAAATGTACCAGCGTTCTGCCTCGTATCGGCCACGCCATATTGTGGGATTTCGTCACTTACAACCACGATGGGAAGAAGGTGTTGAATTGGCCGTCCCTCGTCGGCGGTTACGCGGTGGGTATGTTGTCCACCACTTACACGCCAAATCAAAAATGGTCAGCCCAAGGCATTCAAGCCGGTAACAGCGCCATTTACTTTGGCTTTGCTTCTTCTCTACTACAGGAGTTCGCTCCCAGTAAGTTATTCCGCCGCCGTAAGAATCAATCTTCACTTACTGCGCCGCCCGTCACGGTATCTCCACCCGGTACCCCCTAAGCAAAGCAAAATCCGTCAGGGTAATGGCTAAACCACCATGTCTACTTCATCCTTCACCCGCCGCCAGGCCGCTGCCCCCGCTTTGGCAACTGCTGCCGCACCTGCCGCTACCAAACGCAAAATGACCATTCACCTCACGCCGGGCTCCATCGGCGTCAAAGCCACGCAAGAAGAGACCATCGCCTTCGCTAAACAGTATCGCTTTAAAGCCGTCGGGCCATTCGGGGCCGCCATTCGGGGCCGCCATTCGGGGCCATTCGGGGCCGTCCACGCGCATGCCTGGGTATCCCTGTACGCGCATGATTCGAAAACATTTAGCCGATTTCGAAAACGCAAACCTCCCGAGGTTCCCGCTTTTCGAGGACTCGCCCGCGCCTCCAGCCGAACCCCCAACGCCCCAAAAATCAGGTTAGGGGAAAACTCTCGACCCCGCCAGTCCCACACCACCAAACATGCGGGTCAGTGCCCGGCGGTTCGACGGGTTGAGCGATTAACGAACACTCGATCTCGAAATCCCAAGCGAAGCATTCGGCAGTGCCATACGAAGCCCCGGCGAGTCCGCCAGCCACCACGAAACACGGGACCTAGCCGCCGTTTGTGCGGCCAAGTCCTTCCCACGCCCCGTTCGCTCAACTCGGCAAACCGCGTCGTGCCTCGTTTCTAGTACTTCCATTGCACCGACCTGAGCCGATATTTGGTTCGCTGATCCAGGCTTTCCAACACCCGGGTAGTTTCGCATTTGCCAGAGTAGCCGAGCCATGTCCGTAGCCCGAATCCGCTCCTTGAATCGATCAACCGCCTTCGGGAGGCCCCAAAAAACTAAGCCGAAAAAGCGACCTAAAGCGCCGCTTCAATCGCTTTCGTCAGCTCTTCCGCCGAAGGCTCCACGCCCGAATCAAACTTCTTGATGACCTGCCCGTTCTTCCCAATCAGGAACTTGGCGAAGTTCCACTTCACTTCCCCGCCCTTCTGCGTCAAATACTGATACAGCGGCGCCTGATCCGACCCCTTCACCGAAATCTTCGAGAAAATCGGAAAAGTCACCTTATACGTGCGATCGCAAAAAGTCTTGATCTCGCTATCGGTGCCCGGTTCCTGGCCGCCGAAGTTATTCGCCGGGAAGCCGGCAATCACAAGGCCCTTATCCTTATACTTCTTGTACAAAGCCTCCAGGCCCGCGTATTGCGGCGTATAGCCGCATTGGCTGGCGACATTCACCGCCAATACGACCTTCCCTCTATATTTGGCGAGCGGCGTCGCCTGGCCATCGATCGACTTCATCGTAAATTCGTAGATATTGTCAGCAGCCATAGTGGTGAGAGCAGCGAGTAGCAGTGTGGTAAGTACCTTCATCATACGAAAAGATGCCCGCCGGCCCGGGCGCGATTCACTTCGTTCCGGTAAAATCCAATCTATGCTTGCCCGCACCGACCTCGGCCCTCTCACCATCCTCACCCTCAACCAGCCCGAACGCCGCAACGCGCTCTCCCTAGCCATGATGCGCGCCTTAATCGATGCCCTCACCCACCTTGAGCCCCACATCCGGGTGTTGATCCTGGCCGCCGAGGGCCCCGCCTTCTCCGCCGGCCACGACCTCAAGGAGATGCGCGGCCGCACCCTACCCGACTATCGCGAAATCTTCGACGCCTGCACTGAGCTCATGCTCACCCTCCACCGCATCCCCCAGCCCGTCATCGCCGAGGTTCAAGGCATCGCCACCGCCGCCGGCTGCCAACTCGTCGCCGCCTGCGACCTCGCCCTCGCCGCCGACACCGCCACCTTTGCCACCCCCGGCGTCAAAATCGGCCTCTTCTGCTCCACCCCCATGGTCGAGCTCAGCCGCAGCATCGGCCGCAAACGCGCTCTCGAAATGCTACTCACCGGTCGACCTATCACCGCCGCCCTCGCCGTCGAATGGGGACTCATCAACCAGGCCGTTCCCCAAAAGATGCTCCGCACCGCCACGCTCGAGCTAGCCGAATCGATCGCCGCCGGCGCCCGCCATACCGTCACCATCGGCAAACAATCTTTCTACCAACACGCCGAACTCGACCTCGCCGCCGCCTACCACCTCACCAAAGAGGTGATGTCCCTCAACGCTACCGCCCCCGACGCCCAGGAAGGCATCGGCGCTTTCTTAGAGAAACGCACCCCCGTCTGGCAACCCTAAGGCTTCCTCACCCACCGCCTTCAGGATCTCCCCGGGTACCGCCGTTAGCGCCGATTTTTCGAGAAACTTCTTCTGGTCTGTGTAACTCGGGATTCCCGAATTAAGGTTAGATATATTGCCCTGCTTGCCTCGTAAGGTGACCGCTGAGCGCCGGCGAGAGCAATGAAAACAACAAACCCACAGAATCACTGGCACAATTGCCACTTATAAGCTAGCCAGGGGTAACCAGAAGATGCACCAAGCGTAGTAAATGAACCAGATCAAGACGAAGGGCAGACACAGGATCTCGAGTTGCAAGTCCATCAGCATCATGCGCAAAAACCATATCAGCGCCACGAACGCCATCGCGGCTACCACATGCAAAGCCACCTTCGCCCCCGGGAAAAACAGCGTCGCCATCATGGAGACGAACAGAAGCGCCAACCCCACCTGCGGCAGGCTGGTAATCCAACCTCGCGGCTCCGGAGGCCGCGTGCCTGCCGTAAATCCGGAGGCGAACAGCGATGCGACGTATCCCAATACCCCCACGCCCTCCTTCGCAAAGTTCGCCGCACTATGCAGCAGCACGATCAGCAACACTACCAGCAGCCCGCAGGCCAGTGTCAACCCGATCAGATAGCGCACCAGTTGGAAGCCCGTCGTCATCGCTCGCCCAGCGTAACAGTTTCAAGCGCTCGAAACGGCAAGCGGTCCGCAAGCGTCATAATAAACATAATGACTAAGACGCTAATTTTCACCATCCTGGCGGCCACGTCGCTGGCTGCGTCGCGTGGCACCGATCTCTATGAAGCCAGTCAGTTCGCCGACGCCGAAAGCGTCCTCCGCGAAGAAGTGGCTGCGGAGCCCGAAAACGCCAAGTCTTGGCTCGCCCTCGGCATGACGCTCCTCCGCCTCAACAAAATTGACGACGCCCAGGAAGCCCTGCGCAAATCGGCCACGCTTGACCCCAACACCTCCGACGCCCCGCTGGGTCTCGCCGAAGCCGCCGCCCACGAAAAGAACTTCGATGAAGCCGCGATCTTCGTCCAGGAGGCTGCCAAGATTGACAAGGATAGTGCCCAACTCTCCTACGTCCGCGGCGTGATCAAGGCTGGCCAGCGCGACTTTAAGGCCGCCGCCGCCCTGTTTGAAGAGGCCAATGCAAAAGACGATCGGCACGCCTACGCGCATTACTATGCCGGTCTCTCGTACAATGCTCTTAAGCGGCCCGACAAAATGATCGATCACTTTCAGAAGTTCATGAAACTTGCTAGCAAGGCCCCCGAGGCCGACCGCGTGCAGTCCATCCTGCGGGCCACTCGGTAATCGAACCCGCCAATGGCACTCTGGCGCAGGAAGTGGATTCGCCTCAGCGCCCTTGCGCTGGTCGCTTTCTTCTCGCTCGCCTGGTGGCTGCTCGATAGTGACTTTGCCCGGGGCCTTGCCTTCGCCCGCCTCCGGGACGAATTACGAGCGCAGGGCATTGCGCTCCAGGGCGGCGAACTCTCCTATAATCTACTCGGCCTCACCCTTACTCTTAAGGACATTACGCTTCGCAGCGTCGCGACGCCGGATCTTCCACCCATCGCCAAGATAGAGCGAGCCCAACTTACTTTCCATTGGAACACCTTCTCGTCCCGCACCCTGGACCTCGACCGCGCCTCCCTCACCGGCCTCGACCTTCATGTGGTCATGGACCCCGACGGTAGAACCAACCTGCCCCATTCCCCCCCCAGCCAAGCCGAACCGGCTCCCTGGCTCATCCGGCAGTTGCTACTTACCAAAGCCAATCTCGAAGTAAGCGACCTGAGGGATAACGCCTCGTTCCGCCTTACCAACTGGGGATTAAATCTCCAAGGCTCTCCCCTCACCCGCCGCCATCAACTAACTCTCGTGCCGACCGGCACGGCGGAACTGAGCTACGGCAGCCAAACGTTGCGCTTCCCCCAAGTCACTCTCTCCGGCAAGTTAGACCCTCGGTCATTTACCATCGACAAGTTACTCCTCGCCAACGCCCAGTCCAGCCTCACCATCGACGGCACAGCCGCCTTCAACGGTAACTTACAACTGCGCGCGGACACCAACCTCGACCTACCCTCTCTCGCCCGCTTTCTCGGGCGCCCCGAAACCATCGGTGGCACCCTTCAAGCCCAAGCCGTCGCCAGCGGCGAACTCGCGAACCTCCGCATCGCCACTCAGGTGACGGGCAGTAAAATCACTTACGACCAACTTCCCCCTCTCAACTTCTCCGCGGCTGCCGAATACCGCGCCGCCCAGGGCCGGATCGACTTGCAGAGTTCCACCTTCGAGTCCGCCGCCGGCACCGCCTATGCCCAAGGATTTCTTGGGCTACAAGGCGACAGTGAGTTCACCGCACGCATCGAACGCGTTAAGCTACCCGCCCAGTTAGCCTCCCGGGCCGTCATCGCCCTCACGGCCCGCTGGCCCGCGTTGCGATTCCAAAACGCCGCTCTCTCCGGCCGCGTGCAACTCATCCCCACTCAACCCGAACCCACCGCCAACCGCCTTCCCGTTACCGCGGAAATTGCCCTCAGCGGCAATCTAAGTCGCCTCAAAGTCGACTTACTCTCCGCCTCCGCCGCCGGCGCCGAAGCCTTCGGTACCGTCTACTTGACTGACCGCCAGAAACTGGACGGCACGCTCACCGCCGGCTCCAACAGCCTGGCCAAGGTCCTGCGGCAAGCCAAGTATGCGGGCCCACCCGTCGAAGGCCGTGCCGCTGCGCAAGTAACGCTCAGCGGTACCATCGACTCGCCTCTCGTAGCCGCCGACCTCACCGTCGAAGACCTCGGAATCTCCACCGTCAAAAATGCCAACCTCTACGCGCACCTGACTTACCAGGACCAACTGGTTTCCCTCACCGGGCTCAACGCGAAGTGGAAAGGCCAAACCCTTCTGGCCGACGGCACCTTCCACTTAAGCGATCACCGCCTGGAAGGGGCGGCGCGCACGGAGGGCGTACGCCTCGAGAAACTCGTCACCGGCGCCGCGTCCGGACCTTTACAAGCGGAAGCCACCATTACCGGTACGCTTGAGCATCCACAAGCCGCGATCCACCTCGCGGGAAGTGGCCTCCGGGCTGATTCTGAATCACTCGGAAACTTAGAAGCACAAGCCGTGCTGGAGGACACGCTGCTGCGAGTAACCCAGTTCCAGCTTCCGCAACTCGGCCTCGTCGCCACCGGAACCTATCGACTCTCCGACGGCACTTACACGCTGGAAGCTACGGCG